>JAABUJ010000510.1_pt1 | contig 75767 bp, 78 predicted proteins | sample 5559131 | NCBI WGS metagenome assembly JAABUJ01 (sample SAMN10711875, study PRJNA513366) | rock metagenome | isolation source: Antarctica rocks | place: Antarctica: Victoria Land, Mt New Zealand nord | collected 2016-01-07 | reverse complement strand
TTGAGTGCTCAAAAACAGCTCTCCTGCTCTCACCTCGGCCTTCCCAAATACCGCATACCTCCAGGACAGGAAGCGTTGATCCTCGTCAGTGCCGCAGCGGAAAGCTATTTCAACAAGCTCCTAGAGGCTAATCGCGCGGCAATAGTGCTACTCCCCAGCAGCGTCCAACGGTTTTGTAATGGCGTCGTGATAGGTCAGCTTGTATCGATCAGCGTAGCCGACGAACCGATCGTACTGGGACTTCACCATCCTCACCGCCAAATGACGTGTAGGCTGCGACGGTACTGCTCGGCGTCGTCGTCCGGGCGTAGCTGCCTCTGCAACTACAGGAGCAGCCTCGCGACTCACAAACCCATGCGGCGCCGCAGCCGCATCCACCTCAGCGAGATCAATGGGAGATCTTTTTCTGGACTGAGGCGAACCTCGACAGGCCAATCTTCCCCTCTGATCGCTCGACAACGTCGTCCGGATCATCTATGAGCCAGATTTACCACTCATTTAGATACCTCTTTCTAGCTCGCGGAGAGTCTCGACCAACTCCTCTACCAACTCATGAATATTTGATAGGCGGCCTCGAGATTGCCGACCTTATGCTCACCAACTCCGCAAGAGTAAGCCTTTCAACGAAGATCGCCTTATACGCGAGACGTTCCGCAAGGCTCGTACGGAGTCGAGGCACCTTCGCGTCCACCAAGTCAGACTCCAGTTAGCGTTGCACGGAGGACACCGGAGCACCAGGTGCGGGAGTTCGCGTCATCAATACTCGGTAATGAATCTTGCGCAACATATTTGATCGCTGAGCTACCTTCTCTTCATTTTTTACGGTCGAGTTGCCTTACCTGCTTGCCTCACGTCGACAGCACTGGCTTGTACCGGAATAATTACGAAATCCGACATAGCAATGGAACGAGATACGAGGACATTGGCGGTTCTCTCCAGGTCTGTGGAAAACAAATTGATCGTTTTGCGCGTCGAGGACCTCCATCAAGTTCGACTCTTTGATTCCACCAATGACCTTTAAAGTAGTCTTCGATAGCCCGTTCGTCTTCCATCCATGATCGGTTGATTTGGATCTGCATCGAGAACACACACCGACGCTCTGCTTTGAGCGAGATAAAATGCAAGCAGCAATGTGGCTGTGCTCTTCCCTGCCCCACCCTTCGGATTTGATACTGCAATTACAGGCATAAACACTCTTTTTAGCGACATGTCTTGTCGCTGCGGTACCGCAGCGACAGTTTTGTGTTGCAGCGATATTGTGACTATGTTTGATACTGCAACGATATCGCAGCTGTATTCGGTGCCAGAGCTATTTCGCGACATATTATTCTTTTCCGCAATTCGCAGCTTACAAAGCGATACCTTAGTTGCGATATCGCTTATCGCAGCCATATCGCTTGTTGCAGTATTCGGGAAATTAGGAATTTGCTCGGTTTGCCTGGAAGAGGTCAATCTGTCCGTTTTGTGACTGCATTCTCGAAAGAGGGAAGAACGAGACCGTCGCGGATCTCTTATATAATTTGCATTGCGAGGTTCCGATGCTGGGCAGGAGGTACGTGCCGGAAAATCGTGTCGCCTTTGTTATTTCTCCTGATGACTTCGGAGAGTTTAGCTTCGAGTTCCTCGCTGAATAGCGTTCGGCCAACGCTTCTTGACGCTTGCCGTCTACCCAGCGCATGTAGGCCGCTTCCAAAGCCTGTCGGGCCTCTTCCTTAGCACGTTTGCATTCAGCGGTTTGCCGCATCACTTCGCGCCGGCGGCTGCTGATGAACCCAGCAGGGACGGGAAGATCTTTCTCCAGCGAGTAGATGATAAGCCCGGCAGCGTTCTCAACGCCGTTTCGTTTACCAGAATTCATCTGCGATGCGAGGTACTCGACCGTAACACTAGGGAGGACCGGCCGGCCGATGCTGCCGAAGAGGTTTTTAAGCTTCTTGATGGGCGTTGGAAGATGATGATTGTCTTTCATCTCTTCGACAAAGGCACCATGCGCTTTTCGGAACCAGAGCGCGCGATCCCCGCTTGCTTCGCAGAAGATGTTGATACAACAGCTCCGTTATCTCGAAGGCAACGGCATCCTTAAGCGAACTATTTATCCCGAGGTTCCTCCCAAAGTTGAGTACAACTTGAGCGGCCTGGGTGGTGCGTTGCGACCTGCACTTAAGGAACTTGTACGGTGGGCTGTGCTACGGCGGAACACGACCGCTAAATCGTAAGCGCTGCGGACACGAACTCAATTTCAGTGGCCTTCCCGCTCGACAGTTCAAAGAGTTCGCCAACCTTCCCCACATTACTAGTGCTATGTGGGTCGAAGTCCGGTCTCGTCGGTGCGCATCTCACTGGCCAAAGCCTGCAAGTAATCACTTGGCTACAAACTTCTGGAGACCACAATGTCTATGCAGTTTCGCTCCGTCGCGCAGATCCAGGGCCTCGCCGCTCTGGCTCTTCTCTTTGCTGTACCCGCTCTTCGAGTTCCAAGGTCTCCCAAGTGTAACTCCTCTCATACGTGCGCAGATCTTTTGCCAGCTCGATCCCCCATACGGCGGAGGTTATCCTGCTCTTCGATGCGATCAGGGCACACTCATCATGGATCTCACACCCCAGGATGCTCGTCAGCAGTTCTCTCCGCCTGGATTAGGACTCGAGCCTCACCGGCATGGCTTACTTATGCAGCTTTGCATGACTTCGTATACTTCGGCTACGCCTACATACCTTGAAGAAGAATCAGCGATGCCGTCGACCGACGGATCACAGATCCTGCGCGGCGTCGTCAGCGAGAGCCGGCGACCTCCCACAATCGCGGTCACCAGCTTGAGTGATAAACCGCAGACAATCACGATTTCGTGTTTATACGCTGATTCCTCCGCGCAAAACACTCGTCCGCTCAAACCGCATGCAATGTCGCTCATCCGAGCCTGCTGGAAAACGTACGCTTCTATGGGTGAGGATGTGCTTCCGAAGACTCAGAATGCTGACAGATGACGCTTCATCGTATGGAGTAGAGATCAGCAGCACAGGGATGTCAGGAGATTTTGTTGCGTTCGGCGTTGTAAAGAATACAAATCAGACAGAGGCAGTCGATTTCACTGATCCTGCGCCTCTTCATTCTCCCGGCACCGTCTATTCCGGGGTCTCAGCCGGTCATGCGGCTCTCATTCCGGACACCACCTATGTGCCCCCGTGGTGAACTTCACCAAGACACCGCAAATAGTCTCCGTCCTCTACGCTTCCACAACAGAGCAGAACGAATCCACAATCCGGCCGCTCAACGAGATTACGATCGACCCCTTGTCGGCAGAGATTATCCCGCTTGCCGACTTGCCAGCCAAGGAGGACTTGACCAACTCGTTCATCTTCCGGGCGACTGGTAGGATCGGTGCGGTTCAGACGCGGTTATATGCAAAGGGTGGTCCTCTTCTGAAGTGTGTCGAGCTTCTAGGCAAAGACGAGAAGAGCGGTCGTAATGGAAACCAATCACCCTGGTCTACTGCGAATTGAGACACCTCAACATTTTCTTCTTTTCAATACACAGGCGAGGAGTAGACCGTTCAGGTGACAATCTTCGGCTTGCAAGCAGCTGGCTTCAGGTCTACACGATGAAGCCTTACCAAACCAAGAAACTCTCCAAACGATCTCATCACCAATTATGTAATGGACAAGAACAAGCATTTTCTCCGAAAAACTGAAACTTCGGGAGAGATCCAATGGTTCACGAATGGGGTCAATCGTGCCACGGGTCGCCTGCTTCGTCGCGAACACAGCTTCTTCGCTCGCTCGCAGCTTCAGTTGCTACACGCTCGCTTGATGGGCAATGAATGTGTAAGCGCGTCGGGACCGACGTGCAACAGCACCCAAGTGGCAGGACAGGCTCAGTCCCTTCACAACTACGTGGTATGTTCCTCAAGGCTCACCAGCCAGCGTGAATAGTTCAGGCCAAACATTGATATCGCTTTTGGTACTTGTTTTGGAGTACCTCCTGGAGTAAGTACCTGCCAAATCACTATCAAACTTTCGAGGCAAACACAGTGCTACGGTCGTGTCAATCTCTGGTAGTGTTGTTGCCCGCCCTTGCTCCCAAGGTATTAGTTGGACTAGCTCGAAAATCCAGCGGGACAATAGGACACACAGCCAAGGGCGTGGTTCAGCGAAAGGTCTATGTCTTTGTATGATAGTAGCTATCATCTTCTTGTACTTTCCTTGTGCACATGCTCAGGCCGAATCGCTGAATAATCCTGCGCGCAAAGCCGAGATGGTAGTGGAAGAAGTTGTGCGGAATACGCTAAAGCGAGTGGAGGAAGTAGTTAAGTGACTATAAGACAAGTACCTGGGTATCCATAAGCTTTAATGATCGAGAAAAAGTAGCTGATTTAGGAACCAGCGCTGTTGCATCCCTATCTTTTATGCGTGAACTCTAACATACTGTTCATTCAGCTTATAGCTGTACAACTGTTAGGGACGATTGGAGGAGAGCAAAGCGTCGTTCCTCTGCAGCAGGCATTGTCCAGTGATCGATGGGTTGTTGTTCGTATACAGTCCTTGACTTCTTTGACAAACACGTCGGATGCAAAAGCTATACCGCTCATTGTTGGCATGAGCAAGGACGGGAATTCACTCGTGGGTGAACGAGCGGAGTCGACTTTGCTTGATCATTACAGAATTAAGAGTGAAGTGCTGCATTGAGGGCGTGCAGCAGATAAGCGCTAAGCGCGACAGCTCGATAAATCGTGGCGGGGTGAACGCTGAAGGTGCGAGCCACTCTATACGGATTTGCCCGATCAGACGGTGGTGCTTGAGTCGAACAGCGACGGACCTTCTAGGAACACCTACTATGCCCTCAATGACGATGACCGACCATATTCCCTAACTCCTGAATTCTCGGCAGAGTGGCAGCGCGTCATGGCTATGCAGCCTGGACCCGATCGCGTCGCGCGAGCAAAGCATGGCATGCCAAATATCCAGGGGGGATCATCAATCGAGGCTATTTTGGACGTGGGCGAGATAAATCTGTAACGCTCAGCCTTAAAGATCAGCAAGGGCGTGCGCGCCTGGTCGCCAGCGTCGGGCCTGACGGCACACCAAAAATTGACTTTCTGGATGCAAGTGAAGAGTCATCCGGTCGATAAACGGTGGTACGAGATGAAAGCGTTACACAAGCCATTTGACGGGCTGTCAATTTATAGACAGCCTTGATTCTTGGACCTGCGGGACGCATCTTAGACGTATGAACGTCTTCAAGGAAAATGCATTGGAGAGTTGTCTCCCGGAACACCCCCGGCCGCAGCTTCAGCGTAGTGGATGGATATCACTCGATGGAAGATGGGATTTTTCGCTGGACCGGAGGGCTGAACTCCGCTCACCCATACAGGTGAACTGGGACACCACGATCGTTGTTCCCTTCGCGCCCGAAACCAAGGCGAGTGGGATAGGTGATACAAGCTTTTTTTGTGCGGTGTGGTACCGACGTACTTTGTCCGCTCCTGTTCTCAGAAACAGAGAAAAGCTCATCCTCCATTTTGGAGCGGTAGATTACACCACGTGCGTATGGGTGAATGGAACAAAGGCTGGTCACCATATGGGTGGCTACACACCATTCTCTATCGACATTACGGAGTTTCTGATCGCCAACGGTCTGCAGGAAATCGTTGTCCGCGCCGAAGATGATCCGTCGGACCTCGAAAAGCCGCGTGGAAAACAGGACTGGAAGCTGGAGCCTCATTCGATCTGGTACCCGCGAACAACGGGCATCTGGCAGACGGTGTGGATGGAGGTTGTACCAGAGGTTTACATTGAGTCGCTGCGGTGGACCTCAAGTCTCGATCGATGGGAGATTGGCCTGGAGGCGAAGGTAACGGGGCCGATACCTGAAGGCGGCCGGCTCGCGGTTCGCATGCAAGCGGCGGAACAATTGCTGGTGAAGGACGAGTATTCATTCGTGGGCGCATCCACAGTGGCGGCACTGTCATACGGTGGCGAACTGCACCGCAGGATCGCGTTATCTGATCCGGGGATCGACGATTTTCGCAACGATCTTTTGTGGAGTCCTGGAAAGCCGACGATCATCGACGTCGAACTCAGTGTGCTCGACGGCAACGGCAACGTGATTGATACGGTGAAGAGTTACACCGCACTGCGATCTATTGCGATCCAGGGAGACCGCTTTATTCTAAATGGACGGCCTTTTCCGATGAGGCTGGTGCTTGACCAGGGATACTGGGAGGACAGCGGGCAGACCGCGCCGAACGAGCACGCCTTCCTCCGCGACATCCTGCTGGTAAAGGCACTTGGTTTCAATGGTGTTCGCAAGCACCAGAAGATCGAAGATCCAAGGTTTCTTTATTGGGCGGATCATCTCGGTCTGCTGGTATGGGAAGAGATGCCGAGCGCTTACCGCTATACGCAACGTTCTGTGGAGCGCCTCACGCTGGAGTGGATTGATGTACTCAAGCGCGACCGCAGCCATCCATGCATCGTGTCGTGGGTTCCGTTCAACGAAAGCTGGGGTGTTCCCGATCTTCCAGATGTTGCATCGCAACGCCATTACGTGCAAGCGCTGTATTACCTGACGAAGACCATTGACCCGGAGCGTCCGGTGATCGGCAACGACGGATGGGAGAGCGTGGCCACGGACATCATTGGCATTCACGATTATGACGATCAGCCTGAGCGTCTGGCCAAGCGTTATGGGAGAGACGAGATCGAAGACAGGCTGTTTGAGGATGAGCGCCCGGGCGGCCGCATACTTCGGCTCGGTGAAGGGCACATCGGTCGTCAGCCCATTGTGCTGACCGAATTCGGCGGCATCTCGCTTAGAGCAGAGGGCGACCAGAACTGGGGCTACAGCAGTTGCCCGACGCCGGAGGAATTGGTCCAGCGGTATAGCGCCTTGGTCAGCACTGTTCGCGGACTGCGGACTCTCGCGGGATTCTGCTACACACAGTTGACCGACACTTACCAGGAAGTCAACGGGTTACTGTACGCCAACCGGACCCCGAAGATTCCTCTGGATGCAGCTTCGCTGGCGACGAGCGGGAACGTGAACGACGATCGGGATCCCACGGTGGCTCTGTGGCGAAATCGATTGATTCAGATGCAGAAGTAGACGGTATCGTGCCGCCTGCTCGGGAAATCTTTCGGTTTCGGCCACCCCAGACATGACGTCTCCATGAGATTCCCGCTACCGTTGTTAAAGGAGCGACTTCAACCAGAGCTGCAATGTGTTGGCAATTCATGGTAAAATTCATTGGCATATGCGCTAGCTTCACCCATTGATCAAAGGTGATCTCGACAGGTGTGGTCGCTCGCCCGAGAGCTTCGGACATAATCTGTGTCAACTCTACCCCATCCACCATTCCGGGGGAGCAAAGCTCAAATGTTCCATAATCAAGCCTGTCACTCGTGAATGCGATGGCCGCTGCTTCGCCACGTCACGACAGTCCACATAGCTCGCCCGCTTGCTGTTCGGGTACGGCAATGAGAAAGTATCCTTTTCAGTCACTTCCTTCCATCCATCTGCGAAGTTTGCATAACATCGTCGGTTGGAGCACTGTAAATGTCAGGCCGGATTCAAAGAGCGCTTCCTCGACGGGCCGCTTCCCTGAATGATTGCTCATCTTCCAGAGGGATGGGTGAATCACCCTGGAAAAAAGTGAATTTCCTAACGCCTGCAGCCACCGCTGCAGTGACCATCGCAACACCGAGCTCTGCTTCGTTTGGTTTGAAAACAGGGTTGATGTGAAAAACACCGTCCATGCCTTCGGCTGCATTCCTTAGACTCTGGTCGTCTTCGAGGTTGCCCACGATAGCCTCGTCTGCTCCCTGGGCGATGGCTTCTGCTCGTTTGTCCGCACCTGTAACGAGGGCTCTAACGGTTGCCCCACGTCCCTTCAACGCGGGCACAACATAACGAGCATATTTGCCGCTCGCACCTATCATAAGAACTTTCATTTCCATTCTCCTTAAGGTCATCCAAACAGATGAGTCCCGTCTGTACATCTTGGGCTACCCTGCCAGTTCCGACTTTGAGATAGATGCCTCAGTGCCGTGCTGAAGCAGAACTCCGACGAGACATCTTTACTTTGACTTTCCGGCGGCCCAATGCTGCTCGAGTGCCCGCGCCACTTCCGCCGGTTTCTGAATCGGCGTCCAATGACCGCAATCCAGCTTGAGCACACGAAAAGCTTTCGTGTCTTGCCCGAGCCGATCGGCAAAGCCAATCGGACAGGATGGGTCTGTAACACCCAAAAGACTAAGCCGGGAGCGACCATCTTCACCGGATCCGGTCCCCATTCGCTGCCGACATGAACAGCTGACCGGTAAGGGCGCAAAATGCTTGCCTTCATGGTTTCGTCCATGCTTTCCGCTGTAGCCACAGCCAAATCAGCTGGGAATCCAGCCCCTTACATTTGCTTTGCAAACTCACCCTTATCGAGCTCCGCCATCCATTGCTCTCCAACGTCGAGCGTTTGGATGCAAGAAATGTGGAAGTTTGTACTCTCTGAAACAACCGTTTCAATTTTCTTCTTCCGTATCGTAGAAGAGAACTTGGCCTCAGCTCGACGCTGGTGGTCCGTGAAGTCGAGCGCAACCTGCTCATGCCCTTGCGGATGCTGCTCACGCCAGAGTTCCAAAAGCAAGGGTGACATTCGCTTGTCCGCAACCTGCAATCTTCCTACCTGCGCGTGGTGCGCCGCGCACAGTGTAAATCATGAGGTGCAGCTTCGAGACGCCAAACACCCGGTGATGCACCGAGGGCGGCTGGCCGACGCACAAGCGTTCCACCTCCGGCAGCTCCGCACATACACGGCAGTGGTGGCCATCTCGCTCCAAAACCCGTTCGCGGAAACCACCAAAGTGCGACGCGTCCTGCCGCGTCAGCAAGTAGCACGTCCAGCAAAGCCATGCGCGATAATCTGCGCATTCTCGCAGCGGCATTGCATCGTACCTTGGACCGGTTTTCTTACTTCCCTTCCCTTCGCACATACAGATAGACCGTGTTCCGGGAGATGTCGAACTCCCGCGCAATCATCGTCACCGGTTCGTCGGCTTTCACGCGCCGGACGACCTCAGCGACTTGCGCCGCCGTCAGACTTCGCTGTCGGCCTTTGTAAATCCCGCGCTTCTTCGCCAGCAGGATTCCCTCTCGCTGACGCTCCCGGATCAGCTCCCGCTTAAACTACGCGAACGCACCCATCACGCTTAGGAGCAGATTCGCCATCGGCGACTCTTCGCCGGTAAAGGTCAGACTTTCCTTGACGAAGCGAACGTGAACGCCGCGCCCGTTCAGGTCATGCACCAGCTTTCGCAGATCGTCCAGGTTGCGGGCGAGCCGATCCATCGAGTGGCAGACCAGCGTGTCGCCTTCTCCCACGAAGTTCAGCAGCAGCTCCAGTTGGGGACGCTTCAGATCCCGCCCCGACGCCTTATCGGTGAACGTCTTATCCAGTTCTTCGCCGTCGAGCTGGCGCAGCTCACTTTGGTCAGCCGCACTCACGCGCAGGTGGCCAACGTGGAGGCCTTTGCGCCGCGTTTCACGTCGTGCTGTCCTATTAGGCTGGCGGCATCTGGTGTCATAATAGAATGGAAATGACTCTAAATGAGCGGAACCTGTATCGCTCACCATGTCCTCAATCGGTATACCCCATTGGCGCACGTTCATCGAGAGGATCGATCAATGATGTGTTGCGTAGATTGCTAATAGACTCAGCGAATGGATAAACCACTCGCACTTGTGGCTGGGGTTGGCAGATCTGTCGGCATCGGTGCTGGGATAGCGAGGCAGCTCGCTGCTGATGGCTGGGACTTGGCTCTTAACTACTGGAATTGATATGAGGAGAGGATGCCGTGGGCCTCCGCGTTGTACTCGCAAGCGCAAGAGAACTCGCAGACCGACATATTTTAGCAAAGGTCATCAACACAGGCCCCATCGACATCGGATGAATGACTGATTCTGTTCGGCAGGTCTGCCTTAATCGTCAACCCACGGGCAGATTGGGGACCCCTGCTGATACGGCTAACCTAGTTAGCTTTCTGTTTTCTGACCGAGGTTCTTGGATCAACGGCCAGCTACTCAAGTCCGACGGCGGATTCTCCGCATAAGCCTCAATGGGTATACCCTATCGGACTATCCAAAGCGACAGTAATATTCCGCCGTTGTGACTTAAGGTTGAAGCATGATCAAACTCGTAACCCTCGACGGCATGGACTACTCTCAGCTCTTTTTGCGATGCGTGCGGTCAGCGAATCACAGATCCGGATATGGCTTAGTCAGGTTCAAAGATGCGTTTGACACAACAACCGGCGGTTCTACTGAAGTGCTTTACGCCCGTAAGCTCGCCTGCGGCGAGGCCTTAACAGTCCAGCTCGGTGGCCGCCATGAATGGATGGAATTTAGATACTTCTTCTTAGATCTCGCCACAAACGTGGAATCCGCCGGAGAAACTTGCGGAACTTCGCGACGCTAAGGCAAGCCAGTTGCGAATCGGTTAATCATTTCGCAATGCACTCAGTTGTCACCTAACGATGTAGCGTTCGAGGGATAGGGATCAGTCGCGCACTCATGCAACAAGCCGAGGACGTTGCACGACAGCGTGACTGCACCGGTGTCTGGCTAGACACGTTTGCTTTCCAAGCCCTAGGCTTTTACAAGAGGATCGGGTACACGGTTTGTGGAGAGCTGACAGATCAGCCGCGAGGCATCTCGCAATACTAGCTACAGAAGCGACTTCGATCCGTATGTGATCTGGGACAAACTTCGGCTCGCGCCAAGTGAACCAGCAGAAATCCGGCGCCGACACCGCCTCACGTGCAAGCCAGGCGTCCGCAATGAGATCCGCTTTGTGAACCAACTCTTCCAAGTTAACGCTTGATCGCTCGCCCGGAAAACGAGCGAACTGCGCTCCAGCTACTTACTGCAACAGAGCCGCTGTGCGAGATGATTAAATCTGGAACTGCTCGTCCGGGAACACGAATGGGCGTGCTTCTTGACGTTTACACCGACAAGTCCTTCTAATGAAGGCAACATGGGACGTAAGCATGAATCCACCGTTACGAGTTGGTATTGGTGTGAGTGCCGATAGTGGCTGGGCAGGGGATGGACATGTCCCCGCCGTACAGGGACTTGCAGGCCTGGAGCTTGCGGCGGTCCCCGCCAGTAATCAAGAGAAGGCCGATGCCGCTGCGAAGGCATTCGCAGTTATGGCCGCCTTTGCCAATAGCGCAGAGCTAATTCACGATCGCGATATTGACTTGGTCGTGGTTTGCGTTCGAGTGCCCGATCATCGTGAACTGGTGATGGCGGCGATTGCAGCGGGCAAGCACGTTTACTGTGAGTCGCCCTTGGGAAAAAGCATGGCCGAGTCTGAAGAGATGGCGCTGCCACACAGGTTGCAGGAATCCGAACGGCCATTGGTCTCCAGACACGAGCCAATCCTGCAGCCAAGAAGGCTCGCGACCTCATCCTGTCCGGCGCAATTGGCCGGGTGCTAAGTGCTCATGTTCACTCCAGCACGGCGGGATTCGGACCGGTCGTACCCGCATCTGATCTGTACCTCGCGGACCCAGAGAATGGTGTGAACATGGTGACCATTCAGGGAGCCCACACCATCGACTTCGCACTTTTCGTAGTCGGAGGATTGCGCAACCTAAGTTCTCTGACGATTGGGGAGGTTTGGCGCCTTACGTCGTCACCTGCCTGTGGCCTGAACGTGTGAGCGGACTCGTATCGCTGGCAAGTTACAACATTCTTGATCGCCGTCGTCTCCAGTAAGCGTATCCTCCAGCACTCGAACACGCTCTCTGGTATCAACACCTCTTCCAGATCGAGCGCGGTAGAGACTGTTTGGCGAAATACCGCTCGGAGCTTTGCAAGCTCCTATGGCATCAATGGTCTCCTGAATGGCACTTCGAGAATGCGACATTTAACCAGACCGGTGTTAGTTTCTTCAATCCCGACTTTGTCGACGTTGTAATTCACTCCTATCGTCATGCCTTTGGCACGACGACAGGAGACTCGGAACTCGAAGAGTTGGACGCCCGACTTGTAGATCACCCAAAGATTGCCGTGCCATCGGTGACACTCGATGGAGCACAAGACACGCTTAAGCCCGGAGGCACGGCTGATCAAGCTGGCATGTTTACCCATCGGCATGAGCATAGACGGATTGAGGCAGGTCACAATCTCCCTCAAGAAGCTCCAGCTGCCTTTACAGACGCCGTACTGACCGTCGGGAACTGGTCATTCAAGTTTGCTAATCCGACAAGTTGATTAACAATTACGACACGGACATTCGCTCCAGTAGCGTCAATCTATCCTCCCTAGCGACGGCGGTAAGCACCTCACGCGCTGTGAAATGGTAGTGCTCGTACGGAGAACGATGTCGCGCCGTTCGGTGGGCCGGCCTTTGAGGGTGAGCGGGATCTCGGCTGCGGCGGCTAGGACCATCGCAGCCGCAGGCAGCACGCCCGTGTAGATCAGCACGGGAAGCTTCGTATTATTTGGGATGGGCCGTTCAGCGGCGGCAGGAGCGCTCGCGGTTCTTGCAGATGCAGGTTCGATGTATGCTTTGTCATGGTTCATCAAAGACGGAGCCATTGGTCTCGCAATCATCCTCTTGAAAGCGTTGAAGCTGGGCGAAGCTCTCGAAGGTGGAATCTGCGCCCGCGCCGAGCAACGCTTTGGCCGTGAACGTTCCGTCAGAGCTGAGACGCGGCAGCCGGCACACCTGGCGGAGAGAACGTCGCTCGGTGCGTCTCCATAACCATGCATTGCAAGGGGTCGAGCTCTAGGCGCAATACTGCAGTCAGATAAATTCCAGGGAGAGGGCTTGGGTTCGGATACATCCGAAAAGTCAACAATGACCTCGAAGAAGCCGGCGATTTCCGAGCAGTTCCAGAGTTGCAATGCGATTGCGCTTCGTCGCTGAGGTTGCAAGCGCCACGCGGTAGCGCCGGGCCGTCCACTGCACGAACTTGATCTCACCGGGAACGATCTTCAGCCTCTTTTCTTCCTGCTCGTAGACCTGCGTCTTCTCGCGGAAAGGTCATGACGCGCTGCTCGCTCGTCAGCTCGTAACGCTCTCCAAGCTCCTCGATCACGGCAGCATCACTTTGCCCAACATACGCATGCAGGTCAGAATTTGTCAGGACGATTCCTGCAAGGCAGAACGCGATACGCTTCACCTGTGTGCAGCTCTTCGGAGTCAATGAGGACTCCGTCCATGTTGAAGATGATCGCCTGTAGGATCATGGTCATGAGCTTAAGTCGTTCCCGTTTGGTGGGGTAAACCTTCAGAAGTCACATGCCGGCTCAGAGCCGGTACGGATATCAGCAGCGCGGCCAGAAACCAGAAGGCATTGTGCAGGCCGATTTCCTTCGATAGGAATCCGATCACGGCAGGTCCTATTAGCATGCCGCCATAGCCGGCAGTGGTCAGGGCCGCAACCGCGAGGCCCTTCGGCATCGCATGCTGCGTGCCCGCAAGCCTGAACAAGATGGGCACGATGTTCGCGGCGCCTAACCCGACGAGAAGGATGCCTCCCAACGCCACAGGAGCGACCGGTGCGAGAAGGAGCATGCAGAGTCCGAGCAGCGCCGTCAGCCCGCCGCAGGTCAACACGGTGAAGTTCCCGAACCGGGCCACGATGCGGTCGCCGATCAACCGGCCGAACGTCATCGCGATCGAGAAAAGCATGTAACCCAGGCCGGCGCGCGCTGGAGAGAGGAGGCGTTCGGCAACGAGCAGCAGGGCGCTCCAGTCGAGGAGAGCACCCTCGACCAGAAATGAAACTGCCGCGAGCAGCGCAATACTGAGGACAACGCCCTTCGGGACAGCGAACATCGGTTGAGATTGCGCTTCCCGGTTCTCAAACATGCGCGGCATAGCGAAGAGAACAAGGGCGATGAGGACCGTGGAGCAGAGCGTAGTGCTTACGCTTGGCGCGAAGCGCCGGGACAGTAGCGCCGTTACACTCCCGGATCCAAGAAAGCTTCCGATGCTAAAGAGGGCATGAAAGCTGGACATTAAGGGCTTTTCCGAAGCGCGCTCGAGATCGACCGCGTACAGATTCATCGCGACATCCAGCGATCCCAACGAGGCACCGAAGACGAACAACGCCGCGCCGAGCGTGACCGGCGATGATGCCACGCTCAGGAGGGGAAGCACGATCGCCAGCCCAGTGCCGCCTACAAACACGACGGGCCTGCTGCTGAAGCGGCCACAGAGGTTCGCGGCAAGAGGCATCGCAACGATGGAGCCCACCCCGAGAAGGAGCAGGATCAAGCCCATCGTTCCGTCATCCACTTGGCAACGCGCTTTCGCATAGGGAACGAGGGGGGCCCAGCATGCAACACCGAATCCCGCTGCAACGAAGGCAAGCCTGGTCGCCAGCTTTGCTCGCGATTGATCGACAATTTTGCTCACGAATTCTTTCCGTCCGGCATGGATAACCGGCATGTCAGCAGTCGCTATCCCTGCAACGCCCACATATATTGTAAATTCCTCGATTTAAAGCGTCTCACAGGGTATACCTCAAACGCACGTCGATTAGCGACGAGAGAAAGTCTCTATAGGGCTCACAAGACCCGTGTACCGTTACTTCGAGGAGCACACATGCAAAAGGCTGTTCATCGTCACATGCGTAGAAGGCTTGCTTGCGTCTGGCCCGGATCAGTAACGACAAGTCGTCCTATGTTAACTAATGCACCGGTGTCGAGCCGTCCAGATGTGAACGGGCCAATTTCCGAAAGCGCATTTCTCAGGCCCTTGGAAGGGAGAATAAGCCCTGACATGCTGCTCAAACCGCGATAAGCAGATCAGCGATCATTCCGGGTTGGTCTGGCTTCCAATCTAACTCCTGCCTTGTCTTCTCGCTTGATGCCGAGAGGTTTAGTCCTACAGCTCTGGCAAGCCAGCCAAAGTGTTGCTGCGCTTCGTCTGGAGTCAGCGAGACGACCGGAACGTTCAACCGTTGACCGATGGCTCCGGCGATATCGCGCATCGACACCCCTTCCTGCGCGACTGCGTTATATACGGCACCTGCGCGCCCCTTCTCAAGAGCGAGTCTGTACAGCTGCGCCGTATCGACAACGTGTGCCGCTGGCCAGCGGTTAAGCCCGTCGCCGATGTAAGCGGAGACGCCTTTCTCGCGTGCTGTCTGCATCAGGTATGTCTAGAGCCCCTGCTTCCGCGTGTCATGAACCTGAGGCATGCGCATCACGAGAACACGGCAGCCGAGCTTTGCTACAGCGCTGGCTGCCTCTTCGGAGGAGGCACGGGGATGAACCTCGGCGCTCACTGGCGCATCGTCTTCCGTGGTGACTGCGCCAGGTTGAATGGCAGTAACCCCAGTGGCAGAAGTGATGATAAGCGGACGAGTCGTGCCAGCGAGCACGAGACCTAGAGCTTCGATGACCTTACGGTCGTTCTCGCAGTGCATAGCGAACTTTGAGAAATCATGATCGAAGGCAGTGTGCATCACCGCGTCGGCGGAAGCTGCACCGGCACGCAAGGTATCCAGATCCTCCAGGCTTCCAAGGTGAACCTGTGCTCCCTGGCGAATGAGCGCCTGTGCGCTCGCGTCCGATCTTGCGAGGCCAAGAACCTCGTGTCCAGCGTTGATGAGCTCGGGAACGATCGCGGAACCGATAAAGCCCGTCGCCCCTGTAAGAAAGACCCGCATGAAGATGCTCCTTGTTCTTGAAAGTTAAAGATGGCTGACGAAGGGCGCAGACAAAGATCCGCATGGTGCGGCGTCTTCCAGGTCGCACCACGCGGCTAGGGGGACCAGTTCCGTTACCACGGCACCGTTCCGTTCTCGTCAGAGAAGGTGCCAGTAGGACCGTCTGGGCCAAGGAGCGCCAGACGGACAGGCTCGCGTGCGCCTTCCTCGACGCTGCGGGTACCCCTGAAATTGTTGAGCGCCGTCGAAGTAAAGCCAGGACATGCGGCATTGACCTTGATGTTGGTTGATTCAAGGGCCAGGGCAAATGCAAGCGTCACCGCGTGAGCCGCCGTCTTCGAGACGGAATAGTTGCCGTACATCGTGCGATGCGGGTGTGCAGGGTCCTGATTCAGTGTCATTGAGGCACCGGAGCTTGCGGTCAGTACAATCCTCCCGGCCGGTGATTCACCCAGGAGCGGCAGCATCGCTTGTGTAACGGCAATAAAACCAAACACGTTCGTCTCGAACACAGCCCGAATATCTGCGAGGGGTGCGACGGTCAGGAGATTGGAGGCGACGGCTTTTTCGAAGGTGCCGCCCGAATTTGGCGCGCGCGAGATGCCTGCATTGTTCATCAGAATGTCCAACCGCCCAAACTCCTTCCGGATGCGGTCGGCAGCGGCATCGATTGAGGCCTGATCCGTCACATCGAGTTGGATCGCGTGTGCATTCTCTCCAACGCCCTCTATTGCCGCCTTTGCATCGTCGATGTTCCGTGCTCCAAATAGCACGATGAGGTCGTGCTTTGCGAGGTCTTTCGCAATCTGGAGCCCGATCCCTTTATTGGCCCCGGTGACCAGGGCGACGCGTTTCTCTTCCATGTGTCTCTCCTTTTTGTTTGCAACAAACATCCTGATATGATTTGACTACTGGAACACTGTTCCGAATCATATATGGAACAACGTTCCGAATGCAAGGCTCACACATGAAAAAGTCGGAACAGATTCAAAGGGATCATTCGGAAGCTGAAGACGGCGAGCCCCGCCAGATGCGGGCCGATGCGCAACGCAAGATGAGTGCGCTGCTACAGGCGGCAATGAAGGTCTTTGCAGAATCGGGCGTGGATGCTCCCGTCCGCGAGATCGCAGAGGCTGCTGGCGTCGGCCTCGGAACGGTGTACCGTCACTTCCCGCAACGCTCAGACCTGATAGCAGCGGTATTTCAAAGCCAGGTGGACGCTTGCGCTGATGCCGCAGCTGTAATCGCGGGTCAGTACGAACCGGGAGAAGCGTTGGGTCGGTGGATGCACCGCTATGTTGATTTCATTGGGACGAAACGAGGGCTCGCCGCCGCGCTGCACTCAGGTGACCCTGCCTACAGTGCTTTGCCGAAATACTTCGACAAACGTCTGCAGCCTGCACTCAAGATGTTGCTGGATAGGGCCGTTGCAACAGAGGCGATACGGCCGGGAATAAAAGCAAATGAGCTGTTAGGAGCGGTGGGCACCTTGTGCTGTCAGGGGCCACACATGGAGCTTGATGCCGCGCGGAGAATGGTTAATCTCCTGATCGATGGCATGCGGTACGGAGCCGCGGCGGACGCCAAGTGCTAAAGCGTGAGCCGGCAACTTCGCTAACAATAAGTCGTCTTCTATTGACCGAACTGTTGCTGACGAGAAGCGCGTTTAGCAGGATGAATCGGTGGCCGTTGGGGTTGACGCTTGCAGCGCGATTTTTTGCAGGTGTAAGTTTTTGCAGGTGTAAGTTATGGTTATGCTTCTTCACAACCCTTCATGAAGCGCCACGTCCTCATCTTCGGTCTTGTCGGCGGCCTCCTCATCGCCACCCTCCAATACACCGAATACCGCTTCGTCGTCATCGAGCACTCCGTCGAGTTCTACAGCGCGCTGGTCGCCATCCTCTTCGCGACCTTCGGCATCTGGCTCGGCCTGCGGATCACGCGCCGTCGCGAAACCATCCGCGAAACGGTCGTGGTGAAGGAAGTGCTTGTCCCCGCAGAAGCCCACGCCCTCCAACCCTTCGCTCCCAATACGGCCCGGCAGCGGACCCTCGGCATCACAGCCCGGGAGCTCGAAATCCTCACCCTGATCGCCCTCGGCTTCAGCAATCGCGAGATCGCCACGCAGCTTTTCGTCTCCGAAAACACCGTCAAGACACATTGTGCCCGCACCTTCGACAAGCTTGGAGCCGCCCGCCGTACCCACGCCGTCTGGCGCGGCAAAGAGCTAGGCCTCCTGCCGTGACGGTGTCACCCGAAAGCACGATTTCCTCTCCCTTCCTGCAAAATCGTCCGAAAGGGTGACGACATCTGGCCCGTTGCACCGCATTGTGGTTCCATTCTCACTCGCCGCAGGAGTCTCCCATGAAGAAAACCGTCCTTACCTTCGGCCTCACCTGCGGCTTCATCCTCTCCGTCCTTATGGGCGGCTCGATGGGCGGCCCGCTTCTCCCCGCAGACAAGATGGGCTCCGGCCACAGCCTGGCTCTCGGCTACACCAACATGGTGGCGTCGTTCCTGCTCATCTACTTTGGCATCCGCAGCTACCGCGACAACACCCTCGCTGGCCAAATCTCCTTTGGCCGCGCCTTTGCCTGCGGGATCCTGATCACCCTCATCACCACCGTCTGCTACGTCGCCATGTGGGAGGTCCTCTACTTTCAAGTTCATGCCCCACTTCATGGACAGTTACTTCGCCTCGCAAGTTCACAAGGTCCAGTCCTCCGGATTTGACCCCGCTACCACCGCCGCGCAGGTCGCTGCGATACAGCACTCTCAGCAACTCTACCAAAACCCTTTCGTCAATATGGTCTATGCCTTCATGGAGCTCCTGCCCATCGGCCTTATCATCACGCTTATCTTCGCTGCCATTCTCCGCCGGAAAGCCCCTGGCGACCCGCGGCCGCGGCGCTAATCGTGGCTACATAAATCGAAGGCCGTGGGCGTAAGGCCCCCGACCTTCCGTCTTTCCCCCCCAAATGCATCGATCGTTGGGACAAACGGTTTTATAGGAGGCAACATGGCTTCAATCACTGGCTTTGGCGGTATGTTTTTGCGCGCAGATGATCCAAAATCTCTGTACGAATGGTACGAGCGGCATCTCGGTCTGGTGAAGTCCAACGGATCGTTCGCGTTTCCTGCACCGACGCAACACGCTCAGGTCATCTTCGCCCTTTTCAAACAAGATAATGAATACTTTCCTCTGGCACAGAAAGCGATGATCAATCTCCAGGTGGATGATCTCGATGGAGTGCTGGACCGGTTGATAGACGAAGGCGTCACGGTCGATCCAAAACGCGAAAGCTACGATTTCGGGAAGTTCGGCTGGATCACCGACCTGGAAGGAAATCGCGTGGAGCTTTGGCAGCCTGTCACAACGGACTGATGCTGATCCGTACCCGTTCGGGCGAGGCGGCCCAGCCACCTTCTCAAGGCCTTGCGATCATGCCGCTCGCCGCCCAAGGCGTGGTTGCCGCCGAAACGATGGTGGACGTCGGGAACGCAGTCTTTCAACAGAGAGTCGAAGTCCCTCTGGTTGACTCGCTCGAAGTTCTTCTTGGCAATTCTTTTGACGATTGCGTGGTACATGTTCTTGCCTCCGCTGTTGGCCCTTGCGGGTTGTGATGCGGAAGACCGTTTATACCTTACATAAGATAAAGCCCGGCCTTGTACTCTTCTACATTTATGGGCTTACGGCTTTGCGGGTAAGGGACAGTTCTGGGGTGACTTCGAGCGGGAGTTTGTGAGCGAAAGGGGTGGAGGGTGGGTGAGTGAGGGCGTGTGGGGATCCTTCGACTGCGCGCTGCGCGCTTCGCTCAGGATGACCGTCGCTGGTTTGGTTTGCGCTTTCCATATGCCAAGGCAAGTGCGGGTTGCGATCAGCTTGCACCCTCGCCAGCGACCAGCGTGCGGGTCCTTTCTAGCTTGCAGATTCCTGAAGTGCCGAGAAGTCGATTTCGGAGATCTTACGTCAGCATTCATCCAAGTGACTACAAGCGCGTTTTCTATGAGCAGGTCGTTGGTGTCAAGGGTTGTTCTTTGCTTATTCCTTCATAGGGCTTTTGCTTTGTTGTTGCTCTTGGTTTCGTTGCTCTCCACCGGGTTTCTATGCGCACTCTGGATGAGCTGTCTTGAGGCAAGTTCGATGCCGGTTGAGGTTCGAGAGGAGAGTCGATGCTGCCATTTATTGGTCGGTCTTAGAAGACCAAAACGCGCACGCAGTCATCGGAACACGGTGTCGTCGCAACGGGTGAACATGGTCATCACTTAGGCCGCTTTTTCGTAGAACGGTATGTACGACTCTTGCGTGCTCCAGAGGCGATGGAGCAACACGGCTAACTTACGGGCTACGGCACAACGGCCTTGCTCTTGGCCTGCTTGCCGCCTCTGGCAGCCAGATGGAGACCCCACTGTCGAAGCGCCGAGTCTCGTCCGTGCGGTCGCAGGATGTGGTTGGAGCACTCGATCAGCAGACTTCGAAGGTAGGCGTTGCCGGCGTGGGTGATGCCGAGCTGAGGATCATGGTCTCCGGACTGACTTCGACGTGGCCGTAGGCCAACATCGCGCCTTCGACTGAACAGCTCCTTGCTGCCGAGCGTCAGAACGAAGGTCAAGGCGGTGAGGTGGCCGACGCCGTGAACCTTCAGCAGCGCCTGGGTCTCCGGATACTCGGTTTGGCCGAGCTGCTGGATCTGTCGGTCGTACTGCTTTGATCTTGGCGGTCATCTCCGCGATCTGCTGGAGCACCGAACCGAGCGCATGTGCCAGTCCAGGCGGCATAACGGCTAGGCACCGCTGAGCGAAGCACGTCGTGGCGGAGGCGGGCATACGGAAGCCGCAGGACTTCGTCAGACCACGAACCCAGGGTCGATCCCGATCGTGATCTCAACCTTAGCCTGCCTGCGTGGAACTTCAGCAATGAGGTGCTGCGCTGGCTTCTTCATGGGATACAGTCTCTCTCCGATCTGGAAGACCTGCTCATCCCATTTATTATTACCGTTTTCGAAGTCTCATGAGCGCTTCGCAAGCCGATGTATTCTGCTGCTGCAGAGAAAAACTCGCCTAGGAGAAGCTGTGATGAACTGTTTTTGGATTTCACTTCAGCATTGTTCTTCGGTTCTGCTGCAGCGTCCGCGCAGACAAGGTCTGCGACAACAGCACATAGAACACCGAACATATTGTCAGAACGGTTCCCCGGCCGTAATTGGAAGTACATTGCGCGACGTGAACAGACATGCTGGTCCGCTAAAAAGCTCGCCATTGCAAAGCAGTACGCTGAATCTCTACACGACTCTTCCGTTGTAATTGAGCAGGGAGGTCGGCTCGTAGCTGAGTGGGGGAATCCGGCAAAGAAGATCACAACCTTTTCCGTCCGCAAGAGTCTGCTTAGCGCCCTTTATGGTATTTACTCCGCAGAGGGTGTGATCGACATCAACGAGACGCTAGTACAGGCTGGAGTAGACGACCAGCCCTCTCCGTTGACCCAGGATGAACGCAAAGCGCGGATAGTCGATCTTCTAAGGGCTCGGTCCGGCGTTTATCACGCGGTCGATTTCGAAACTGACTACCAACGCAAAACTCGCCCCGCGCGTGGAAGCCACGCGCCTGGAAGCTTTTGGTTCTACAACAACTGGGACTTCAACGCTTTAGGGACCATCTTCGAAAAGAAAACCGGTCTCAACATTGGTGATGCGTTCTATCAGCGCATTGCCAAGCCAATCGGGATGCAGGACTTCAAACCGAGCGACGTGTACTACGTCGGCGCTGGACCAATTCAGAGCATCGGGCATACATGTTTGAAATGAGCGCTCGTGACATGGCCCGCTTTGGGCAGTTGTACCTCGCCGATGGTCGCTGGAAAGGCAGACAGATTGTGCCTGCAGCTTGGGTCGAAAAGAGTTCACACACGTCCGAGATGGTGAACGACGGGCATATGGACCAGAGTGCTACGAGTATCTGTGGTGGGTGGAACATGGTGGCATACACATGGGAGAGGCTACGCTTCCGGGTATGTACTCAGCCCAAGGCGCTGGAGGCCACTACATTCTCATCGTGCCGAGCCTAGACCTTGTAATCGCGAACCAGTTCGACAATGAACCCCTAAGCAGAGACTCCAAAGCAGTGCTGCTCGCCGCACAGAATCATCATGCAATCTTCGACGAGCAGTTCGATCATCTGCTCAAACTTATCCTCGACTCACGGACTCCCTCGTAGAGGAGCTTCCGCCACAGCACCAGCAGCAACGGCGGTACCTCTGTAAGCGCGGCGATAGTCCGATGTACTTTCGCGTGGCAACCAGGACAGAGCGAGATCATTCCAAGACCTCTTCGCGCAGGCCGCCAAAGTATTCCTCGTCTTGGCGCTTGAGGGTGTAACACGTCGAACAGAGAACGAGGGCGAGAATCTTTGGATCCCCGCAGCCGCAGTGCATTGCCCTCTGTACACGCTTCTTCATAGCGACACTATCCCATGAACGCCAAAGTTGATGTCGGCATCGATCCAACCTTCTTTCCGGGGAGCCGTGCGATTATCATCAAACGGTATGCTGTTCCCCGTGCATCGCCACGAGCGTCGAACAGGAGACCCCGGGTATCCCGGTAGTGGTCTTCCCTGCCCTCCGCAATAACCCTGCTATGCCGGGATAACTCCAGCAGCTCAGTATCAGCATCTTCCCAACCAACGCGCCAGCAGTGATGAGCCTGCTCTGAGTCTGGTATCGATGCGAAGCGAGCACGAAAGACCGCAGCGTATTCGGCTTTGTCCCACTTACCGTTGAGTGCTGCCAAACCCGGGTGCATCATGAACTGCTGCCTCTTTATGAGCTTTCACATATTGTCTCTGACTATTTTTCGTGAGGTCAGCCGTAAGACCAGACGATTACTGTGTCTCGTGCGGAAAACCGATCAGGTTCTCCCGCATGGTCTTGCGATTTGGATTAACTCGGTAGTCACCGAAACAGAGCTTCCTGAGAATGCTGGCTGGTCTCAGATACCAACTCGCCCAAGACAAAGGTGTGTCGTAGTGGGCATCACGAACCTCCCGTTGCGCCCCCGCGCCCATAAGCATCTTCACGGTTGTTTCGTTTCCGAACGCCGCCGCCCGATGCAAGGGGGTTTCCCCCTTCGTTCGTGCATCTCTCATGAAACCTTCCGTTTCAACCCCATCCGCAGCGTGAAGGTTAGGATCAGCTCCTCTGGCTAGAAGAACCTTTAAGACTGGGTCATACAAGGTTCGATCGGTATGACACAAAGCTGCATGGAGAGGAGTCTCTCTGGATTCTCCAGCCTGATCATTCACGTCGGCTCCATGATCCAACAAGAACCTGGCAGAGTCGCCAGTGTCCGTGAAAGCAGGCTTCCCCCAGACCAGATTCGCCCCGAGTTCTTTGAGCGAGGCACCTAGGATAAGCAGACTGCGAACAGCACTGACATCCCCGTAATAGGCGCAAGTCTGCATCAGAGTCACTCCATTTGGGTTTCGGACGATGCAGGCACGCCTGCGTCTAGCAAAGAGGTCAGCAGGTCCGTGCGACCATCTTCGAATTCCGTAATGAGCTTCTCAGATTCCATGTTGATCGATCCTCGCGATCAAAAAGTAGCCAAGTTGACGCTTGTTTACTCGCCCATTCACAAACGACCGTTCTTGATTGTCTTTCCCGGTTCAGTTTCTCACTGACGTTTGGAATGCGGAACACGATCATAGCCCGCTATCAGGATCATACTCTCAGCTCGCCCCGTCTATGATACGTTTCTCGCATGATTGTTGGATATGGCAGAGTGTCAACGAGCGACCAAAATTCGCAGCTCCAAATCGACGCGCTGAAGGGCGCCAAGTGCAAACCGATCTTCATTGAGCAGAAGAGCGGTCGCAACATGAACCGACCGGAACTGACCCGCTGCCTCGATATGTTGCGGAAAGGTGACACGCTCGTTATCTGGCGGCTCGACCGATTAGGCCGGTCAATCCGGGATCTACTGGAGATCGTCGAGCGGATCGAGGCCGAGGGCGTCCAGTTCATCTCCCTTACAGAGGAGATCAACACCAAAACCGCCAGCGGCCAGCTCATCTTCCATATGTTCGCCGCATTCGCTCAGTTCGAACGCAACCTGAATCGAGAACGAACGCTCGCAGGCCTTGCTACTGCACGATCGCGCGGACGGCTCGGCGGCAGCAAGAAGAAGACTACCCCGCAGCAGGACAAGCAGCTCCAGGCACTATGGGAGAGCGGAAAGTTTACGGGCACCGAGATCGCAAAACAATTTGGGATATCAGTCCCAACCTTCTTCCGTAGGGTGCGGACAGCGAGCCTGAAGAAGTGAATGTGAGGCGTTAGGTGCTCTAAAGCTTTGCCCATCGCGTGTAGCACAGCTCGTGAAACGCGCCTAGTGACTCACTTTCTCAGATCAATCGTTACGTCCCAATTGGGTTATACGTCAGACCGACGAAAAGCTGGCTTATGAGGATCCATCCTGAAGGTTACGAGCGATGCGGTGGGACTTTTCTACGACGTAGGAAGCGGTAGCCGGAGGGAAGGTTTCATGGGCAGTCTCGGCAAAAAGCTCGAGCCAGCGGGCAAAATGCTGCGGATCGAGTCTTAGCTGAAGATGACGCATCATGGGATCGCCTTTGTAACGCCCTGTGGTGAGTAGAACGGTAGACCAAAAATCCTTCAGAGTAGCGAGGTGTTGAGGCCAGTCGTCTACGATGGCATTGAAGATGGGACCGATTTCTGGATCAAGCCGGGCTTTCCTGTAAAAGGTATCGACAAGAGTGCTGATCCGAGCTTCAGAGATCTCTGGGTTCATGGCTATTCATTCAATCTGATCACAGGTGATCATAGTTGCGGTCAGTTGAGCGTGGCCATGGCGGTACACGTCAGATTGACGAGAGGCCGATTTTTCGTTACTGATCGGATGGTCTAAAACCCCTTGCGCTTCGTTATGACTAGGAACATGACTGAACAAGAAGAAAACTTACGCAGCTAACATGGATGAGGCCGTGGCATGGGGACGCAAAGCCATCGGCGCCTGCCGCGCACGGTCGAGGTGCGCGAGCTCCTCGCAATGCCAACAGAATAAAACTCAATCCCAGAACACGGAGACTCAAATGAGAAAGCTCAAAATCATGGAACACATCTCGCTCGACGGCGTGATCCAGCACTCCGCCGATGACGGCGATTTCTTCTACAGCGACTGGACCGCGCCCTATCGGACCCCCGCTGGCAGAGATGCAATCCTCGCCGCGTATGGGGAGAGCTTCGATCTGCTGCTTGGCCGTCGCACCTACGATATATCTGGTCGGGCTTCTGGCCAAAGGCGCCGAGCAGTCCGATGGCGAACGGCCTCAATGCGGCAACAAAATATATCGCTACCCACCGTTCGGAAAGTCTAAAATGGGGCCCGTTCGAGGGCTTTGGGCCGGACATCGTCGAGGACATTCGCCGTATCAAGTCGCAGGACGGCCCGGGCCTTATCCTTTCAGGTAGCTCCACGCTGACATCGACGCTGCTCGAAGATGGGCTTGCGGATGAAGTCCTGCTGGTCGTCTATCCGGTCCTGTTGGGCACGGGAAAGCGCTTCTTTGCGGAGGGAACCCCGCCACGCTCATTCGCGCTCGTCAGCGCGAAAGCAATGCCGTCCGGCATCATCCTCAGTACTTACAAGGTCGCCGGCCCTTTGAAGACCGGATAGTTCGGAGGCGCGTGTAGAAGTCCAACGCGCAATCGCAATTACGAAGAATATGCGGGAACAGGAATTGCTGGAGAACAGGTTGACACAATTGGGGTAGGCAGCCCCTATCTGTATAGGTGCGGTCTTGTCTCCTAATACGCGCATCTCGTAACTTAGAGAGTTGCTCTAGCGGTGAGGTGTACCCGAATGCTACGCATGACTCGGAAGATCAGAGTCCCTCACCCGAGACCTGGGCCGTAGCCGCCCTGATTATTCCAACCACTCCCTGAAGTGCTGCATTGTGGCATTGTTCTTTCCGAGATTGCAGCCAAGATGCGACAGATGGAGTTCTTTGGCCCATAGCCACCAGCGGTGCTATATATACAGTCATGCCAAGGCTGGAGCGGGCGGTTCGATGGCTGAAGCAAATCTGCTCTGGACAGTCCCGGATGTAACGGCTCGAGTTTAGAGGTCTGCGATGCGGTTCGCCTCTTGGTTGAGTACGGCACGAGCTGACGCCCGTCGTGCCTAGAGGCTGTTGTGACATTGCGTCGAGTAGGCGGAACATCCTTTCTGAGTCATCCCCGAAGATGGGCTAGTTTCCGAGGTTCCAGTCCGGACTTGGCGAGAACGGCATAAATTGCGAAGCTCACGAGGAAACTGTAGAGCGGAGCAGGCTGCGAATAGCTTCTGATGGCTGGCGAGACTGGAAGAATAGGCAGTATTCCAACGAGAAGTCCTCCGGCCCAGGCTCCGTATCCAGCCCAGTTAATTCCCAGTCTGGGGCCAGCCCACTCTCGACCGCTCAACAGGTAATCGGCGGCGATGGCGCCGCAGACGGGACCAAACGATGCGCCAACAATTCCGAAAAAACCGATCAAATCGCCAGCGATACCCGTTACGGCCAAGATGATCCCGATGGTGACACCAACCATGGTCGAGAAGAGACGTGAGACTTGCGGAATCATCGTCGAAAAACTGTTGCCGATAATGAAAGAGCAAAAGCAAGTGGCCGGAACCGAGGTCAAGGCAAAAAGGAAAAACATCGCCGTCGCAATAGGGCCACCTATCGATTTCACTACGTCTTCGTATTGATAGCCGGTTAGAGATGGATCGAGACCGTGCGCGCCTGCCACGGAAAGCAGCGCTAGGCCACCCGCGATCAGAGCCGCAAGCGAAATGCCCACCAGTCCACCCCGCTTGACGTCCTTCGCGTTCCGGCTATTCATCGCGAAATCTGCGCCTGCAGCTCCCCCCGTACCGAAAAAGCCCAAAACAATTGCCAGCATTGCAACGAAGGCACCATAGGTGTCCGTTTTCGCCGGGTTCGGCACATAATGAGCGATGCCGCGTGCTGTGTGAAAGAAAACAACGATAAGCATGATAAGCGGGACGCAATTTAGCAGAAGCGAAACTCTTCCAACATATTTAATCCCCTTCACTCCGACATAGGCCATCGCGTATCCCCACACCACCCCCACGACGACGAATGGGATTGAGCCAGGTCCGCCGGAGAGGCCCAGTCCCTTTAGTATGAAGTCGGTAGCGAGGAACGTAGCGACCGCGAACCAGCCAACTTGCACAAAGCCCATAAGCAGTCCAGGCACCGCATATGCTCCGATGGTGCCGAACGTTGAACTGGCGATGACATAGAGCGGATATCCGCTCTTCATGCCCAGCATCGCCGAGGCGAAGTAGTACAGAACGTAACAGAGCACAGCCGCAATCATCAAAGCTGCGAAGCAAACTCCCAGGCCCGCATGGCTAATGGTCTTTTCGCCAATCGACTGATAGAACGCGATCCAGAGGAAGACGCCAGCATAGCTGGGTGCTGTGTTCGTATACCAGGGAGCGCGGTTCTGCGGTGGATTCGACACGGCTTGCAAGATGTAGCTGGGGCGTTGGTTCATGGCGTGGATAGGATCACCTCGGTAGGCCATACAACTGAGTGCTTTGGGTATTCACTTATTTGACGGTCACGAATGCTTTGTAGGCTTCCTCCACTTTGGTGGCGTCGAATTGTCCCGCGTACGCGATGAGCCGATATCGCAACGTCTCGATCTGGCCTTTTTCCATCTTCCACTCCCGCCACGACCTGTTAGGTCCAAAGCCAAACTGCTCATCCACTCTCCAGGAACCCGGAAATCCATCATTGCCGGAATGATCGAAGATCACGATGTGAGCCGGATCGTCTCGTCCGTCTTCCTGAATTCCGACATCGACCCATTTGGCGTGCTGGGCCTCAGCGTCCAAGTTGCGCACTCCATTCGAGTTGACGGCTTCAGCACGAAGACCTGCATGCCACGGCATGCGAACGAACAGGCCGCTGACATAATACTTGCCGAACGTGATGTGGGTCTTTGCTTCTCCCTGCCACTGGAGATCGAGGATGTATCTGCCATCAATTTCCTGCATGGACCAGTTTTGCGTCTCCGTCATGACAGTGGCACCTTTCTCGTCGAGCATGTCGTAGACAGTCTGCCACTTGACAACCTGTCCCTCCGGCTCTATCACTCTGGCCGAGACTTTACGATAGTGATCGTTCTGCCATCGCATGAAGAAGTCCTGGCCATTGACCATCTTCATGCCCCAGAAGATTCCCATCTGGTGGGGGTGATGTGTGGGACGGAACTCCGTGATTAAGCCTTTGCCATCGGGCGCTACAATCGGGTGGATGTAAGGACGGGTATCGTCATAGGCATTCTCCGTGAGAATGGGCGCCTTTTCGTTGTCCCGATAGACCGTGATAATCCTGTTCTGACCGTCGTGCTCTATCCGAAGTGGGTGGTTGGCAATGGCGGATTCTTTGTACGAGCTGTGAGCTGCTGTTTGAGCCCGAAGAAGAGCTCCTTGCGGAAGCGCCAATAGGAGCAGCAGCGCAAGCACTACTGTAGTGTTCTTTGAGGCGCTCAAACTGTGACGACTGGGAATGATCGAAGTTTTCATAACTCCCTACTAGTCGAACTTTCGAAAGTTTGGCAGTGCCACCTGACGACCTGCCTGCATGGCCGAGTCGTGAGCGCAGATACCGGCGCAGGTCCAATTTACCGATTGATAGATATTGGGGAATGAAGGCCGTTCCTCCACAATGCTCGAAACAAACTCATGCACAAGGTGAGGGTGGGAACCGCCATGTCCTCCTCCCTGAACGAACGAGAGATGCTCGTTAGCTTCGTCGTAGACTCCCTTCGTCGTGAAACGCTGGATCGGTTCAGGAAGAAGACGCGCGTAGTCCGGTATTGTCACACGTTCCGGCTTTTCGCCGACGTGAATCACCGCCTGTTCGTCTTCGATCTGCGTCCATTCGAATGCGGCTTTATCTCCGTAGACGTCAAAGCTCTCGCGATACTGTCGGGCAGTCTCGAAGAGGGAACGAGTGACTTCAAACGAAAGCTGCTGGTCACGAACCTTGAACAAGGCACTCTCAACGGCAAACGGAGATCCGTACTTAGCGACGAGGCGGTCTTCAATTCTTCCGGAGCCATAGCATGACACATACTCGGCTTCGCCGCGGACCAACGCCAGGCAAGGGCTTACGGCATGGGTTGCATAGTGCATGGGTGGAAGACCTTCCCAATATCCGGGCCAGCCAGCCATCTCCTGCTGGTGAGAGCCACGCATGAACTGGATGCGCCCAAGTTTCCCTGTATCCCTGAGTTCGCGGACAAACAGAAACTCGCGGCAATAGATTGCCGTCTCCATCATCATGTAGTTCTTGCCGGACGCGTTGGCCGCCTTAACGATTTCCGTGCACTCCTCCACGGTCGTGGCGGCCGGAACCGTGCAGGCGACGTGCTTTCCGGCCCTGAGCGCCGCGATGCTCTGCGGCGCGTGCAGGTGAATGGGCGAGTTGATGTGGACCGCATCCACTTCAGGATCCTGGATGAGGTCCACAAACCTCTCGTAACGCTTACCAACATTGTACTGATTGCCGACTTCATTCAGCTTGTCCGGCGATCGTTGACAGATCGCGTACATGTTGGTGTTGGGGTGGTTCTGATAGATGGGAATAAACTCCTTACCGAATCCCAGTCCAACGATTGCGACACTCAGCTTTTCTCGACTCAAGCTACAACTCTCCTTTGCCATTTACATTCAGCCTGAAAGGCAACAGATCCTGAGGAACGCCACAGGCTCCGGCCTCTAACGTTCATCGAATCCCAGTTGCACTGGAAGCAGTAGCAGGCAGAGCAAACGCGACATACTTGTCACCTGACTTTGTAAGCTGTTTGCCTCCCCCACCGCAGGCGATCACGACATACTCCTGACCGTTCACCTCGTAGACGGCCGGCGTAGCAATCCCGGCCGCGGGCAGGTCAGCCTGCCAGAGGATCTCCCCGGTCATCTTGTCAAACGCTCTGATCTTTTCGTCCCTTGTAGCAGCGATGAAGACCACGCCACCCGCCGTCACCACGGGTGCGCCGAAGTTTTCGCTGCCTGCGTGAATCCCCTTCGCTCGCAGCTCCGGATAATCTCCGATGGTCTGCTTCCAGAGGACCTTACCGGTGTTGAGGTTGATTGCTGTGAGATGCCCCCATGGAGGCTTTACGCCGGGGTACCCCTCTCGTGAAAGAAACTTGCGACTGCTGCCCTCGCGAAAGGGAATCTGATAGTACGCGGGCAGGTCCGTTCGAGATGTGTCCTCAAACTTCTCCGGCTGTAGGTTTTTTAGGTTGAGGACGAACGACGCAATTGCCGTCCGCTGTCCCTCCGTGAGATGTGTGAAGGGAGGCATAGTCCCTCTGCCAGTGAAGATCAGGCTCTTGAACGACGCTTGGTCTATCGCTAGATCAACCAGTGACGGATAGGTCGCTACAGAATGGCTCGTCTGCCCGCCCCTGCGATCTGCGCCATGACAGCCGGAACAGTTTTGCTGATAGAGCTTCTTGCCGGCCTCCAGGTTTGTGAGCCCGGACAACTCGCCGGTGCTCTCCTGCTCTTCCATTCTTGGGCCGATCACCCACGGCGATTCATTGGCGTTGATATACATGATCTCCGTGCCGGGATCGAATGCCGGACCTCCCCATTCGTCACCACCGTTCAAGCCTGGGCTTTGGATGGTTCCTCGCGTCGAAGGTGGATTCCACATATTATCGTGACCGAGCGCACGGAACCTCCTAAGAAGGTCCTGGTAAGACTCGGCGGGGATTCCATCCTTGAGCAGATCGTCTTCCGTGAGTACCTGTCGGACATACGGCTCGAAGAAGGTTGGCTCCGGTTGCGTCGGAGAGGTGTACTCATCCTTTAGCTGGGTCTGCGGAACCGGAACCTCTTTGATGGGATGAATCGGCTTGCCAGTAACCCGGTCGAACATGAAGATAAATCCCTGCTTCGTGGTTTGAATCACCACGTCCTGCTTCTTGCCACTGTTTGTGATCGTCGCAAGAATTGGCGCCGTAGGATTGTCCCAGTCCCAGAGATCGTGATGGACCTCCTGGAAATGCCAGAGCAATTTACCCGTCGCGGCATCCAGCGCCAATGTGCTGTCGCCATACAAACCATCACCGCGCCTGTTGCCTCCCCAGAAGTCCGGAGTGGGAGACCCGGTTCCCGTGAAGACGATTCCTCGAGCCTCATCAAGGCTCAAGCCACCCCAAGCGTTGGCTCCTCCAACATGCTTGTATGCCTCTTTGTCTTCGTAGGTCTCATAGCCCGGCTCTCCCGGACGAGGAATGGTATGGAAGCTCCAGCGCCGCTTCCCGGTGTGAACATCGAATGCCATAATGTCGCCCGGCGGCGTTAGCGGACCCTCGGACAGCCGCGCCCCGACAATAATCAAGTCTCGGTAGATGATTCCCGGACTCGTCATAGAGATATGGAAATCCTGGACTGTTTTCAGGTTTGCCGACCCGGTCTGCGGTGGCGTCCAGTCCAGACCGTCGTGCATATCGACGATTCCGTTATCTCCGAAAGACATAATCAGCTGTCCTGTAAGAGCATCAACGCAATATAGTGCGTGACCTCCGCCAGGTGCATAAATAATTCTCTGGTCTGTTTCAGAACCTCTATAGAAAGCCATACCGCGCGAGATCTTGGTTGACGACGCAAATTTTCCTCGTCCAACATTCTTGCCCTTCACCGGCACGCGCACCGGATCGTAGACCCATTTCTCCTTACCTGTAGCGGCATCCAGTGCAAACAATTTGAGCTGCGGATTCAGCCCGTAGAGCGTGCCGTCCACGATCAGCGGGTTCGTCTTCATGTCAGTCGTATTCGTGTCCGATGCCTGCGTCGAAGAGTAAGTCCACGCTACCTTGAGCGTTGCTACATTCTTGGAGTTTATTTGGTCGAGTCCGGAGTATTTGATGTTTGCGTTGCCGCCATGGTAAACGTGCCAATTCCGATACGGCTCGCTCTTTGAAGCCATCCGCGGCGCAGCTCCTGTCCTGGTAATCAGGAAGGCAATGCAAAGAGCGCAGAGCGCTATAGAAGCACCAGCGCTTCTTTTCAGGAACGAACGTCCGGACGTGGACATGGTATCTCCTTGGAACTTACGCGTGTTTAGACGCCGCTAGCGAAGACGATCTGCTGTCTACAGCTAAAGAACTGGCAAGGCTGCGAGAACAGCCTAGCCAGTTTGAAGTTTGCTAGAACAAAAACTTTGCTGCAAATTGAATATTTCGCGCAAGGTTGTTTGCTGTATCGCTGATGACACCGAAAGTCGAGGTGCCCAGATCAACGCCCGGAAAGCCTAGGTTGGGGTGGTTGAGAACGTTGAAGAACTCTGCTCGAAGCTGAAGCGACGTCTTCTCCTTGAGCTTGAAGTCTCTGAAGGTCGAGAGATCCAACTGCTTCAACGGAGGTCCGTACATCGTGTTGCGTCCGACGTTGCCGAGGGTATAAAGAGGTTGAGCCGAGAACGCTGTGACGTCAAACCATTTGTTGACCGAGCGCTTGATGTCGTGAGGATTTCCAACCAGGTTGGGCCGGTCGCCGCTGCCTGTATTCGCTCTCGCAGAAGCGTTCTCGACCGTGAAGGTTGGTCCGCTCTGCATAACCAGAATGCCGTTGAATTGCCAGTTGTTTACGAGAGCACCGGTGAAGCGATTGCCATTCCAGTGGAACGAAGGTGCATACGTCGCCGTCAGAACCCAACGGAGTCGCAGGTCAACGTCGGAGTTTCCTCGGTCCAGTCTAAGGTTGGTGCTCATCAACGGGAAAGGACCAGCAGTATTTCCTGGCTTGCAACCGCCCCGGCAGGGAGCATCGTCGATCGCGTGTCCATAGGTAAAGTTCGTCGACAGGCCAAATCCATTCGCAAAGCGCCTCTCGAGAGAGGTTTGCAAGGCGTTGTAGTTTGAGTTGCCTTCAGTAAACGCCTCCGAGATGGAGGAGATTCCAGGCAGCTGAGAGTAGTACCTTCTGCGTGGCTGGATAGCACCGGGGCCCGGAGACGCCTGGTCGATCTCATAGGCGATGCCCAGCTTCCTTCCGCCCAGGCCAACGTAGCTGACTGTCGCAACCAGGCCTGAACCGAACTCCCTCTGCAGGGTCAGGTTGTATTGCTCGACATACGGCATTCGGTTTCCCATATAAAGTGCGTTCAGGCTTCCCATCGGGTGTGCGGGGTTATCGGGTACCGGGGCTGGAAAACCGGCAGACAGGATGTTCGCAACGGCCGTTGGTGACGTCGTGATGTTGAGCGTGCTCACGAATGGAGCGTTCCGTAAGCCCTGGCTGTTTCCAACGACGGGCGGGAAGAAGCTGATTCCGAACCCGCCCCGCACCACTGTGCGCGGTGTCACGTTGTAGGCGAAGCCAATGCGAGGTGAGAAATCGTTGTACGGAATCTCGAGGCCGCCGCTCTTCGAGATTCCGTCCACAAGGGCGTTCTCAATGCGGAAGTTGCTCAGGTTCAGGTTGGCTCCCTGCGCATGTGCCTCTGAGGGAGGAGTGATGATGTCGTAGCGAATTCCGAGGTTCAACGTAAGCGCTTTGCTGAGCCGCCAGTCATCCTGCGCATAAAACCCGTACTCGGCAGCATGAAAATCAGGCCGGTACAACGTTTTCGACCGAACGGTGCTGGTCGGATATCCCAGCAGTAGCGATGCGATTGCGTGTCCGCCATTGCCTTTCCCATCGCTGGATGACTGCGAGTTGAAAGTGAACTGACCTTTGGCCTGATTGCTCTGAAATTGCACCAGGCGCCGAAAGACCAGATTTGTCCCGATCTTGACGCTGTGCTTTCCAGGTATCTTCGTGGCAGCTGCCGCGTATTGATAGACGTTGTTGTAGTCCGTAATCGGAGTAGATGTGCCATCTCCCAGACCTCGGAACCCGCTCACGCTGATGGGCGAGAGGCCGGAGCTGTCGTCATCGACGTTTGCGCCGGGAATGCCTAGCTGCGTATCAACGTTATTGCCGTAGTTGGGAGGCTGTGTGTGATTGGCTAGCCTTGCATAGCTCAGGCTTTGCTGCAGGATTAGTGTGGAATTGAAGGTGTGAATGTAGCTTAGAGCAGCGTTCTGCGCTCGCAGCCGCGCCGGTCCGGCAAAGTAACCCGTGTCGCTGCCGGCCTGGATGGAACCGACAGCTGGCAGCTCGGGTGGAAGAAAGTTATAGACGTCGTCAAACGAATAGCGTGTGAAGAAGGTGCCCTTCTGTCCAAACTGATGGTCGAACCGAGTGTCGAACTTGCTGTCCAAAACGCGTCGATCCGGGCTGTAAGTGAAGTTGTTCACTGCTCCGGAGGTCTGCGGCAGAGGATAGAGGTTCAACAGCTTCTGACCCGCGGGATCGATGCGGCTGGACGGAATCTGATTGCTGGCAAAGGGAGCGCGGGTGAGCGGATCGTAAATATTAGCAATGCCTGCGAAGTTGCCCTGTCGCATCGCCAGCGTGGGGACCGAGCTGGTGTAGGTCAGGCCCGGCTGAGGCGAGTTCCTTCATAGTCGACGAAGAAGAATGTGGCCCCTCTCTTGATGGGACCTCCAATACTTCCGCCAAACTGGTTCTGCTTGTAGTCAGGCTTTGGCCCGGCCGGGGCAAAGTAGTTCTTAGCGTCGAAGGCCTGGTTCCGGAAGAACTCGTACGCGGACCCATGAAAGCTGTCGGTACCGGCCTTAGTAAGCATTACGATAACGCCACCGGCGGTGCGGCCCAGCTCTGCGGAGTATCCGTTGGTGACAACCTTGAACTCTGACAGCGCGTCAACCGACGGTTTGATGATGATGGTGCCGATGTACCGCTCATTGTCGTCCATGCCATCGATCAGGAAGTTGTTGGCGTACGACATTTGGCCGTTGACCGTAACGCTTCACTTTCGTCTCTATAGCTCTAAGCATGTAGCGCGTTTGATGGTGGAAGCGGTCTGCTCCTATGTGTACGGCTTCTGAGTGGAGCGGTGGATCTACTCCGAGCCATGATGGAATCCGCGTCCTCTCTCTCCTCATTACCCCAGCGGTCTCAGCTGCAGACCGTATACCCTATCAGGTCATCTTTCGCATTCTCACAAACAGTTCTCAAATGCTATTATCATTTACTCGTATGTTCACGAGTTCTGAGAACAGAGGATGGTCTTTCCATGTTGATCGGTTATGCACGCGTTTCCACGCAGGACCAAAACCTCGAGCTGCAGACCGAAGCGCTCACCAAAGCCGGCTGCAAGAAGGTTTTCTCCGATAAGCTCAGCGGCAGCCGGGCCGTTCGGCCCGGACTTACCCAGGCGCAGGAAGCCCTACGCGAGGGCGACACCCTGGTCGTCTGGAAACTCGACCGTCTCGGCCGCAGCGTCAAGCATCTGGTGAATTTGGTCGGCGAGCTTCATACGCTGGGCGTGCAGTTCAATAGCCTCACCGACGCGATCGACACCGGCACACCCTCGGGCCGTTTCTTCTTTCATGTAATGGCCAGCCTCGCAGAGATGGAACGGGAGCTCACGATTGAGCGAACCCGCGCCGGCCTGGAAGTTGCTCGACAGCTCGGCCGCAAGGGCGGCCGCAAACGGCAAATGACGGAAAGTAAGATCAAATCGGCCAAGAAACTGCTCGCCAGTGGCGTTCCGCCCCGTGACGTGGCAGGCAATCTCGGCGTTTCCGTTCCTACGCTCTACCGCTGGATTCCCGCCTCTGCCCATTCTTAGCGCCGGGAGCAAAGCGGCAAGGCATCCCTATTGCTTTGCGAACTGAGCGAACGTCAGCAGATGACCAGCCGGATCGGTCACGGTGAATTCAGTCGAGCCGTAAAACGTCTTGTGGATCTCGGAGACTAGGGGCGCTCCCTTCATCGCGGCTAAGATCACATTCACGTCTTCTACCTCGATCAACAAGGTGGACGTGCCGTGCTTGTAAGCTTTCGCCGTTGCCGGGTCCGCCTCCAAGCTGGCATAGCTTCCGTACATCAGCTCGATGGTACCTTTTTGGAGAGCTGCGAAGGCCAGCTGACCCCCACCCTTTACCTCCAGCGTCTTTTCAAAATGCAGCCGTTCGACCCAGAACTTGACGCATGCCTCCACGTCATTGGTGTAAAGGTTCGAAGTAATTTTCTTCACGTGAGGCATAGCGGCCCGACCCTGAACTGTGGTCATGAGTATCTTCTCCTGTGCGCCTGCGAAGGCGGCTCCCACCGTGAAAACCAGAATGGTCGTCAATAAAGCTGCTCTCATCCCTGACCTCACGATGGCTAATCTAATTCAGAATAGATGCTAGTCTGAATTAGACTATTCAAATGAGTGGTGCGTCAAGTGAAAGACTAACCACGCCTGATCTAGTGGTCCTCAGCCTGTTGACCGAACGGCCGATGCACGGCTATGAAGCCAACGCTGTTTTAGAGTTCCGGAATGTACGGGACTGGGCTGGTGTATCGAGGCCACAGGTCTATTACTCACTGGAAAAGCTGGCAAGTCTAAGATTGATTCAAGAGGCCCATGCGGCGGGCGAGCAGGGACGGGGTGACGCTGAGCCGGAAAAACCGGGGCCGGACCGGAGAATATTTGGCACGACGGCTAAAGGACGCACTGCGCTCGCTGATGCGTTAGAGCGCGAGAACTGGGGTGAGCAGCTTGATCGGCCGCCATTCTTAACTTGGCTGGCGTTGTCGTGGCAGTGCCGTACTGTTGTGGCCACCAAACAGATCGAGAGACGCCGGCAGTTTCTCATGCGAGAACTCACTCGAAAGAACGAGATGCTGGATAACGTCGTTACGGAAGTTGGTCACCAACACCATGAGGCAGTGTGGATGTTGAAGCTGACCACACAGCAGATGGAAACAGAACTGCGGTGGCTGGAGCAGTTAAGGCGAGAGCTCCCGCTGCGAAAGGGAGCCGAAAAATCAGCCCTGCCGCAGCAGTAGATTCAGCATGTCGTACAGCTTTGAGAGAAGGTGCCTACCTGTGCTTTTGCCCGCACCTGGAATGCTTGGCTCTGGAGCCGGCACCGCCAGCGTGATCTACTGTTGAAGCTCATCCTTCAGGCACGTAGGGGTAAACCCAACACTCGTGTCATCAGCCGCAAAGTAGCCGTTCAGGGACTGGGCGCGACGATGCGGTAGAGGGTGGCGGGTGGACGCTGAAGGTGCGGGCGACCTCGCGCACAGACTTGCCTTCCTTGAGTAGGCGCTGTGCCAGCCTTCTTGGTCCTCGTTCATTTTCTTTGGCCTGCCGAAACGGACTCCACGCTTCTGTGCGTCGGCTCTTCCGGCACCTGTCCGTTCACGGATGAGGTCGCGCTCGAACTCCCCGATGCCGGCGAAGATGGTCATGATCATCTTGCCGGCATGGGTGGTGGTATCGGCCCAAGGCTCGGATATGGATTGGAACCGGGCGCCGGCCTGGCTGATGGCTTCGACGATTTCAAGCAGGTTACGGGTGGAGCGGGCTAGCCGGTCGAGCTTCCAGACGGTACGATGTCGCCGCCTCGGAGCTGATCGAGCATCCGGTTCAGTTCCGGCCGTTCGCGGTAGGATCCGGAGACCTTTTCTCGGAAGATCTTGCCACATCCGGCCTGCTTGAGGGCTTCCAGTTGAAGAGTAAGCCGTTGATCTTTCGGTGGAGACTCTCGCATAGCCTATCTTCATCGGATGCCTCCTTGTGCTTCGCAAAATATATCGCACACATAACTGCTTTTGCGAGATACTTCTGCAACACGCGATTGGCCTATTTTCATTAAGCGCGCTATTTTGTCGCGGAACTTACAAATTTTATGACGGGCGCATAGGCCTCTGGCTGGGAGAGGGTACATGGAACCGGAGCTTTCCGCGGACGATCTCGCCGAGCGATGGACCCTCGACGCAAGCAATTGGGAGTTGCTGGCGAACAAGTCTGGGGCCACGCGTCTGGGCTTTGCCGCGCTGCTGAAGTTCTTTGAAGCCGAAGGCCGCTTTCCCCGGAGTCGAGAGGAACTGCCGCTGGCGGCGACCGGTTCCTGGCAGCTTCACAACTTCGTCCGGCCCATCATGTAGAAGCCAAGCGTCAATGCGGGTCTTTCCATCTGGTGCGATGAAGTGAACCGCCCAATCGCTTGAGGCGATATTTACTAAGACGCGGTTCATCTGCCTCTTTACCTCACTCACGCTAGGACCTAACGGCTGGTTCCTTTTATGAACTTAGTATGGGCCGGTACAGCCGGCGCACCTGGAAGGCCGTCCAAGATTCACCCCGGACCGATAATGGACGCGGAACCATGAGCCTTCGCGATCCACTCGACGTGTGCCCGGTGGCGTCTTACGGGGCAAATTCACTGCGATTCTCTCCTGCGCCGGGACTTGGCCTGTTGATCTTCCATACGTTCAGCTCCCTCCCCTGAAGATTGCCTGAACTGAGTTTTGACATACTTTCGTCAACGCATCATCAGCGTACACCGCTCGCCCACTAAAATTCAGCTACGCTCCGCGAGTTCACATCGCACGGAGTCCATCACTGGAGACTTACCCATGGGTCCATCGCTTCGCTCCGCCTTGCACGTCATCGCCTTAAACGCTATCTTCTGCATCGCCCTGTTGGCTGCGCAGCAGCCGGTTTCCTCGCCATCTTCCGGGGAAGCTCTGCAACCCGCTCAGACTCTCGCTCTGCCCGCCAACATCAAGGGCAACTTCGATCATTTCGGCATTGATCTTAAGCGCAATCGTCTCTTCGCCACGCCCGAAGACTATAAGGCCGTCCTTGTCTTCGACCTCGGAGAAGGCAAGATCATCCATCAGATCGACGGTATCCTTCGCCCACACGCCATCCTCTATCGGCAGGACACCAATCGCCTCTATATCACCGATGGGGGCGACGGCAGCGTGAAGGTCTACGACGCCGAAACCTATAAGCTCATCACGCGCATCCCCCTGCTTAAGGACGCCGACTCCATCGGCTACGATCCCTCTCGCAAGCTCCTCTACGTCGATAACGGCGGCGGCGACGTCCATCAGCCCTACTCCATGCTCAGCGTTATCGATACCGAACACAATCAGAAGCTCGCCGATATCAAGATCGACGGCGACACCCTTGAAGCCATGTCGCTCGACACCTACCGCCCTCGCCTCTACGTCAACGACAAAGCCAAGAACACTGTCGTTGTTATCGACAGAGTCAAGAACACCATCGTCGGCAACTGGCCCATCACCTTGGGCAAGACCAACGTCACCATGGCCCTCGACGAACAGCATCAGAGACTCTTTGTCGGCTGCCGCGACGGCAAGCTCATCGTCCTCGATACCAACACCGGCAAAGAGCTCCAGGCCCTCCCCATCACACCCGGCGTCGATGACACCATCTACGACGCCACCTCCAAGCGCCTCTACGCCATTGGTGGAGGCAAGGTGGACGTCTTCGACCAAGCCAGCATGGACCGTTACATCTCTCGCGGGTCAGTACCCGCCGGGGCAGCCGCAAGGACCGGTAAGCTTGTACCAGAAATCAACCGGCTCTTCGTAGCTGTACCCGCCACTGCCAGCGATCCCGCCCGCGTCGCGAGCTTCACGCCCACACACACGGGCAAGGGCGAAGTCCGTGGCCCCGAGCCGCAGGAGCCCGTGAGCGCGCCGCGCGCCGAGTCCCTGATCCTCAGTTTTCTCTCTGAGCATCCGTGCTTGCGCAAGACCGGGCTGCATGTAGTCCCGCCTGGCGGCCAGCAGATGATCCTCATCGCCAACGGCAACGCAACCCGCATCGGCATCCACACCTCACCCGGCGACTTCGCTGCGACCAAAGACGGAAATATCTCCGGGCCTCTCAACACCGATGCCGGCTACTACAACATGAAAATGCCCATGTTCGATGCCCAGCATCGTCCCATCGGCATCCTCGTCATGGAGATCCCTAACACCACCGCCAGCAGTGAGCAGGACGCCGCATACAGAGCGAATCAACTCCGTCAGGAGCTCGCCTCCCGCATTCCCAGCCTCGACTGGCTCTTCCAGAAGCCCTGATCCAGCTAAGCCCTCTCGACCTCTCTCCGCCCGGCAACTCCCTTCGAGTTTCCGGGCTCTTTTGTCGCCATGGCCCGACCCTTCCAACCTGAAAATTGCCTGAAGACGTTTTCAGGGAAATGCAACCGCCCTGCAACGTGACTGCAGGATTCGACTGCTCTACTAACACAGATCAGCCCCTTGCCCTCCAATTCAACAACTTGACTGGAGAATTCGTGAAATTGCCTTCCACTTACTCCCCTCTGCGGCTTCTTCTCCTGCTGGTGGCAGCCGTCATACCCGCTGCCGCCCAGATCGACCGCACCGAACTGAACGGCGTTGTCACCGACACCACCGGCGCCGCGATCCCCGCCGTGAACATCACAATCACGCAGGAGGGCACCAATCAGGACCGGGGCGTCACGTCCAGCAAGAACGGCCTCTTCGTAGCCTCCTCGCTGCCCGTTGGACGCTTCTCCATCATCTTCAAGCGCGTCGGCTTCAGTGACCTCCGCATCGCGGACATCGATCTCCACTCCGGTGACGTCAAGACGATTAACGCCCGCCTCCAGCTCGGCGCCGTCGACCAGACCGTCCAGGTCGAAGCCGACCGTGAAGGTGCCCTCCTCGATAAGAGCGACGCCACCCTCGGCGGCACCATCCAGACCGTACAGGTCGCCGAGCTTCCCCTCAACGGTCGTAATCTCACCACCCTCGAGCTCCTCGCCCCCGGAAGCATCGATTCCGGCTCCGGCCAGCAATCTTCCATCCGCTTCGCCGGCAATGGAACCGACGACAACAACTTCCGCCTCGATGGAATCGACGCCAGCGGGGTCTTCCACGCATCGCTCAAGTCAGCCCTGCGCCTGCAGTTTTCAACCGAAGCTATCGCCGAATTCAAGGTCGACACTGCCAGCTACACCGCCGATACTGGTGGCTCAGCCGGAGCCCAGGTCAGCCTGATCTCGAAGACCGGAACCAACGCCTTCCACGGCAGCATCTTTGACTACCTCCGCAACAGCGTCTTTGATGCCCTGTCGCCCATCAAAGCGACCGTTCATCCCGTCTTCCACCTCAACCAGTTCGGAGGCAACATCGGCGGTCCGATCGTCAAGGACCGTACCTTCTTCTTCGTTAACTTCGAAGGCTTCCGCCAGCAGCTCGCCGGCGTTCCCTCGACCGGCTTCGTGCCCAGCCCAGCCTTCCGCGCCCAGGTCGCCGCGCAGCCCTCCCTCGCTTTTATCGTCAACGCCTATCCCGCCGGCCAGTCTCCCACTAGCGATCCAAATGTCTACACCTTCACCGGAGTCGTGCCCAGCCCCAACAGCGAGAACGCAGGTACTGTTCGCGTCGACCATCGCTTCTCCGACAAGGACTCTGCATACATCCGCTACAACATTGACGACGGCGTCTCCACCCAGGCACTGAACGCCCTAGCGCAAGGCATCACCGTTAATGCCCGCACCCAGAACTTCGTCCTCGAAGAGTCACACATCCTTAATCCCGACGCAGTCAATGAAGTCCAGCTCGGCTTCAACCGTAATACCTACATCCAATTCCAGCAGACCAGCCTGCCCTTCAACTTTGCCGTCACCGGCTTCACCTCGCTCAACGAGAACTACTCCAAAGAACAGGTCGGGCAGACGTACAGCATCAACGACACCGTTACTTGGACCAAGGGCAAGCACACCCTCAAGTTTGGCGCCGAGTTCACCACGCCCTGGGTCGCGGTTCCGTCAACGGAATTCTGCTCGTTGAACCCTTCATCAGCGAGCAGACCTTCCTTGCGAACCAGCTCAGCACCTTCCTCACCACCGCCGCCCTGCCCGACAAGGGGATGCGTAAAATCCACGTAGGGACCTACGTTCAGGACCAGTGGAAGGCGAGCTCGGCACTGACCCTCAACTACGGCCTGCGTTATAACTTCTTCTCGCCCTTCCACGAAAATCACAACAGCGAAGACCCGTTCGACATCGCAGACTGCGGTGGCTACTGCGGCATCGGAACCTCCTTCTACCGCACCAACTATCTCAGCTTTGATCCGCGCGTGTCCGCCGCCTACGCCCCCGATTCGCTCAAGGGCAAGACAGTCTTCCGCGCCGGTTACGGTATTTATCACGGCGAAGTTCAGCTCGGAGACGAGGACAGTCCGGTCGTCAACGTCGAGCCATCCACCCTACTCACCAGCGGCCCACAGTCGAACGGCACCACCGTCCAGTACACCTACCCCGTGCCGCCCGCCCTTACCCCGTCCACCGGTCTCGCGCTCACCCCGCGCTCCATGGCGCGGCAACACCCCGACTCGTACGTCGAGCAGTGGACCACCTCGATCCAGCAGGCCCTCCCCGGCGAGACCGCGCTCACCCTGACCTATCTCGATTCGCACGGTGTCCACCTTTTCCGCCGCAGCTATACCAACGTCCTCGACCCAATCACCCGCACCCGGCCCCTGCCCCAGTTCCCCAGCGAAATTGACACAAAGTACAACGAAGGCGCATCGAACTTCAACGCTCTCCAGGTCAGCGTCAACCGCCGCTTCCACAACAACCTCTTCCTTTCCGGTAATTACATGTACTCCCACGCCCTCGACGATGGCTCAGTCGGCGGTGGAGACGGTGACTCCCCGGAGAATGTAGCCTGTTATACCTGCGACTACAGCAGCTCCGACTTCGACTCCCGCAACAGCGGAACCGTCAGTGCGGTCTATGACCTCCCTTTCGGCCGCGGTCAGCGCTTCCTCAACTCCGGAAAAGCGATCGACCTCCTCGCCGGTGGCTGGTCGGTCAATTCCCTGCTCCTCGCCCGCGCCGGCCTCCCCATCAACGTCACACTCAGCCGCTCCAGCTCCGAGCTCCCCGACGGAAACAACACCAGCCAACGACCCAACCTCGTTCCCGGGCAGCTCATCTACCTGCCCGGCCACGGAATCTCCAACTGGATCAACCCCGCAGCCTTCAGCCTGCCCGCCGCATGCCCCTCTTCCGGACCCTGCACCCTCCCGGCTGGCGTGTCCGCCTTCGGTAATCTCGCCAAAAACATAGCCACCGGACCGCTGCTCTGGCAGGATGACTCCAGCGTTCAAAAGACCTTCCACATCACCGAGCGCAATAACGTCATCTTCCGCGCAGAAGCGTTCAACCTCTTCAACCGCGCCCAGTACGGCTCACCCTCCGCTTCGCTCAGCGTGACCGGAACCGGTGCCGCCCGCACCCTCACCGTTCCATCCTCCTTCGGCAAGATCTCCTCGACCGTTAATTCCGCCGGTCTCGTCGGAACCGGCACCCCGCGCGTCATGGAATTTTCCCTGCGCGTCACTTACTAGCCACGCGTGGAACTCCGCTATTGGCCTTACGCCGGTAGCGGAGTTTCTTTTTCAACTGAGCTCGCCTCCCCGACCGGGCGCATCTCACTAAAAGCTCTCCACTCCATCCCAGCCCTGAGGAACCAAGACATGCGAATCCTCCTCGTCGAAGATGATCGCAAAATGTCCATCATCCTGGCCGAAGCCCTTGAGCGCCAGATGCACCGTGTCGTCTCCGCAACCACCGGTCCAGAGGGCCTCAGACTCGCCCGCACCCAGCCCTTCGAGGCCATTGTCCTCGACGCCATGCTCCCCGGCATGGATGGCTTCCACATAGCCCGCAGTCTGCGCCAGGGAAAAGTCATTACTCCCATACTTATGCTCACCGCCTGCGACCACAAGGCCGACGTCGTCCGCGGTCTGGATAGCGGCGTCGACGACTACCTCACCAAACCGTTCGCCTTCCAGGAGCTCTTCGCCCGTCTCCGCGCCATCACCCGCCGCCCCGCCACCCACGCCGTTCTTTCCTTCCAGGTTGGTGACCTCGAGCTTGACCCCATGACCCACATCGTCAACCGGGGCGGCAGCCCCTCACGCTCACCCGCACCGAATTCCTCATCCTCGAGTTCATGATCCGCCGTCCCGACATTGTCCTTCGCCGCCAGCAGATCATCGATGCAGTCTGGGGTTATAAGGAAACCGTCGAGAATAACACCCTCGATGTTTTTGTGAAGCAGCTCCGCGCCAAGCTCGACGAGGGCGTCGATCAGAAGCTCCTCTGGACGGTCCGCGGCGTCGGCTACCAGCTCTCCGCGACGGCCCGTTGAATGCGCCTCAGCATTCGTTCTCTGCTGACGATCTGGTATGCCGGAGTTGCTGCCATCATCGTGCTTGTGCTCGGTGTCGGCGTCTATTTCAGCGCCTCCTGGAGCCTCGACCACGCCATCCACAGCGATCTCACGTCGGGCATAGACGGCGTAACCACCTTCCTCCGCCACAAGTATGCCACCCGCGACATCAAACATCTCGGCGATGAGCTGCGCGAGCACAGCTCCCTCCTGCCCAAAGGAAAGTTCTCCCGCATCAGCTTCGCCGATGGCTCGCTTCTATTTCAAGACTCCAGCATGCTCAGTCTGCCGACGCTCCCCGCCTCCAGCAACGGCACCTACTCCAAACGAGACACCCTCATCGGTGAAAAGTCGATCCGTTACTTCAGCCGCGTAGTCTCCGCAGGTCCAGATCACTTCCTCGTCGAGATCGGTGTCGACCATTCAGCCTACGTTGACCTGGCTCGCCGACTCGCCTGGCTCCTCGCCCTCAGCATCCCCGCCGCCGCCATTCTCGCCGCCCTGGGCGGTTATTGGATGAGCGGCCGAGTTCTCGACCCCATCCATCGCATCAGCAGAACCGCGAGTCGTATCGACGCCCAGAACCTGAAGCTCCGACTTCCCCTGCGCGGCACCGACGACGAACTTGATCAGTTATCAACCACCCTCAATTCAATGTTCGACCGCATCGAAAACGCTTACCAGCGCGTCACACGTTTTACCTCTGACGCCTCGCACGAGCTCCGCACCCCTGTTGCCCTCATCCGCTCCAACGCCGAACTCCTCCTTATGTCGCCCGACGATCCACCCCGCATCTCGCGCGGCCTCAACGATATCCTCAAGGAGAGCGAATACATGACCCAGCTTATCGGCGACCTACTCACCCTTGCCCGAACCGACCGTCTCCATGACTCCCATATCAAAGAACTTTTTGAACTCGGCGAGGCCTTTGCCGAAGTCGTCAGCCGCGCCGAAGCGCTCGCCGCTACCAGGGCCATCCACGTCGTCCATCGATCCGCCCACCACGTCGTCGCCATTCGCGGTCATCGCAGCGAGTTCCAACGCCTCGCCATGATTTTCATCGACAATGCCATCCTCTACTCGCCGCCTGGCTCCACCATCAGTCTCACTACCTGGACCACCGCCGCCTCCACCTGCGGCTTCACCGTCGCCGACAGCGGCGTAGGCATCGCACCCGAAGCACTCCCTCACATCTTTGAACGCTTCTACCGTGTCGACCAGAGCCGAACCCCTCGCGACGCCAGCACCGGTCTCGGCCTGGCCATTGCGAAAGGCCTCGTCATCACCCACGGCGGCGACATCACCGTCCAGAGCCAGTCCGGCCAAGGCTCAACCTTCAACATTTCCCTGCCCCGAGCCGACACCGAAGAGTCGGCCCCCGATCCCAGCCCCGCGTCAGCCGTCTCCATCCCCACTCCGATCATGAAGTCCCGCTGACCTTCCGCTTACTCCATCGAAGATCACTGGGTAGCTGGATTGGTTGACGCGACCCCCCTTTCGCCTTGGACCAAGCGATAAGCCAAATCAGCGCCTTGGGGTGACTGAGGAGTTTGACTTTCATGAACCCAAGGGGTGAAATCAGTCCCACTAATGCGTTATCTGGACAGCCTGCAATTCCAGCTTTGCCGCCTCTAGCTCCGGCTTAAGCGCGCTGTTGTTCAGCAGCAGGGCTCCAAGGGTAGTTCCGAGAACATGGCCTGCTTCAACGTCAGAATGGTAGTGATCTCCGCAGACCTCGCGGCTATACGCATAGCTCGCAGAACGCTCGAGGATTGCTTGCGACTTCTCTGGAATGAGGGCAGCTAGGATAACTCCGAACGAATAGGCCATCGTTGCGTGGCCACTGGGATATGACCTCAGCGGCAACGCGGAGGGCTTCCGGTCGGCCTCATCGCAAGTCCATTCGCGATACGAATCGCCGGGCATTGCGGCAGCCGCTGGAAACTTGCGCCGAAAGAAGCTCTTGGCCTCGCTGGTGGCAACGGTCTGGTCGTTCAGAACGTCGTCCAGCAGCTTCGCGGTTGCGGGCAGCTTCTTCAGGTCGAAGCCATGACCGATGACAACCGCGAAGGGCGTCGGGTCTTCATGCCGCGCATCCCAGACGGCTGCGTCGTAACGCTCTTTTGATCGGGTATGGATCAATTCCTTAATCTGGGACATTTCTTTCTGCTGGACGGCCGATCCGTCGGCGGGCGGTGCCGGCAGGAGCCGGGATGGATTGACCTGTTCGTCGGTGAGGAACCTCAAATTGGTCGGCAGCGGAGCCTTGGCAGTGGTGACCACAGCCTTTCCACTCTGGGCGATCTGCGCGGAGGCGGCAGTGACCAAAAGCGTCGCGGCTAATGCCATGACTGAACCTGTAGTATTCAAGAGATTCTCCTATGTCAAATCATCTCGCTGAAAAGAGCATTGATGAGGGCCTGCGCTCCGCTGCATGGCTAAGAAACAAGTGGAAGCAAGGTGCGGATGCAGGCCTTCTGAGCATCTGACCAAATCTTACTTAGCAGGCCCAAAAAGTGCAGCCTCAACTGGCACCTGCTGTTCCACTTCATTCCGGATCAAGGTGCCGACCTTAATTGCGCCCTCAAGCGTGTTGGCGGTGGTGAAAGGAACTTCCATGACGAGAAAGCCGATCACCTTGCCGGCGCGATCGTGGAACGGCACGAAGGTATCCCAATATCCTTCGGCTGCTATCTTCTCGGCCTACGGTGCGCCGCTCGCGACGTGCTCCATATCGCTGGCCGCAGACACCTTCCCGATCTTTTCAGGCAGATTGCTGGCGACAATGACATTCTGGGTCTGTCCTGGGGGCACTGCATGCAGACCCAGCTTCTGGATCTCAGGATGCATCATCTTTTCTTTGACGATCATCTGCTGAGCAAACGGGGCATTTACTGCGACCTTCGCCGGCGCGGTGCCCTGTTGCGCGATCAGGGTGGCGCACCCCAGAAGGCAAGTTGACATCAGTCGAACCAATGTTAATGATTTAGTCTTCATTTGAATCTCCCATAGTTTGCCCTGGTTTTTTCTGCCTGATTATAGATTCGTGTGCGACGCTGGAGACACACTGCTGTTTGACGATTACCACTTCACCTTGAGTCCAAACTGGATCTGTCTGGATGAGGTGCTTGTAGCGGTGAGTAGGCCTGCACTGCCGGTTGACGCCCCATTTGCGTCAAAGACGTCCGTGTTGCCCGGCAGCGCGAAGTTAGGATGGTTGAGCGCATTGAATATCTCGGCGCGGAACTGAAGATCCAGTTTTTCGAGCTTTGCCGCGAGCCTAAACGTCTTAAGAAGCGAGCCATCCAGGGTTGCGACTCCTGGCCCGGTGATTATATTGCGGCCTGCATTTCCTAATTTCCCGGGTGCGGGCACCGCGAAGCACTGAAGCTTTACGTAGTTGGTTAAGCTCTCAGGATTGGTGAGATTGTTGCAGCCGGACCCTGTGAGACGATCGGGATAATCCTGAAGGCCTGCGCTGCCCAACGGGTCGCCGTTCGAACCGTAGGTTGGTGTGTAGGGATTGCCCGTGCTGACATGAACGCTTTCCGGCGAGGTCGAAGCGGATGAGACGTTCATCGGCGGCAAGGCTCGGAACATGCACACGAACGTCAAGGCTCGTCGTATTACCGGCACGGGCACGAAAGACAAAGTTGCTGTTATGGGCATCCTTGAGCGCGGCGGGAAGATCCGAACGACCGTTGTCCCCAACCGCAAGAAACATGCTCTCCAGTCTGAAGTTCGCAAGCATGTAGAGGCGGGATCGGCTCTCTACACTGATTTTCTTCTCTCTTATGATGGCCTTGCGGGAGACTACGCGCATCAGGTTGTTGACCATGCTGTTGAGTACGTCAATGGACGCGCTCACACCAATGGTCTTGAGAATTACTGGAGCTTGCTGAAGCGGGGTATCAGCGGAACCTACGTCAGCGTGGAGCCCTTTCACCCTTTCCGTTACCTTGACGAACAGGCCTTCCGCTACAACCAGCGCAAGAACATGACGGACTTCGACCGCTTCCAGTTTGCTTGCTCACAGATCGTGGGCAAGCGGCTAACGTGGGATAGCCTCACCGGAAAGCAAGGAGACCCAGGTCCGAGCGTTAACTGAGAAGGAACGTACTCGCCAGAGGCGCGGAAAGCGGAAAGCCGGTTAGCCTTTAGCGGCGACCGGCTTTCGTTTGGCGAAAGGGCTTGGCGGCAAGGAACTCTTGGGAACCGTGAGGACGGCTTTCATCGCTTCCTTGAAGCGGTCAAACGCTTCCTGCCCCTCAATCATTTCGGGATGCGGCCTTGGTCGCTTGGCTTTCATGTGACAGATTCTACGCCTTTCTGTACATTGGCCCGATGCCGAACATCCTCGTTAGGGGAAGGGTTCTACCGAGTACTTACACAATCACGACCGGTACCTTACCTGCTATCAATTGGCAGGAGGAAGCCGAAGCGTTAACCGCGACGTTCGTCGTCAGCATTGTGGAGTCGTCTATTTCTGTAGCTTGTTCTCTAGCTTCGTTCAATCCCGATGATTGTTCCTTGCTTTTGATACGCGTGTTCCAATTCGCCAGAGCGGTAGTTGACTGTATTGCGTTTGGTCACGGCGAGGGTTTGACCGTCATTTTGGAAGAGATAGAAGGCGATTTTGGAATCCGACCGATAGCCTTCACGTCCAGCTTCCTAGCGCCATTAGCCACCACATTCCCCGCTCAAGACCCTCGTGCACTCTCGGAGATGTACCGACTCGTACTCTCCGAGCCTCCGCTGTTCTTGTGCCTGAATGACCTGATTATCGCCATAGCTACGCCGGGCCACGTAGCTATTAGCTGCGCTAGAGCCGTGGAAGGTTTACGGCAGATAATCTTACCAAGCGATGACTCACGCTTGCGCGCTTGGGAGGTCTTACGTCATGTACTCAACTTGCATAAAAGCTACATCGATTACATCACTACTGCGTCAACGAGCGGTAGGCACGGCAACAAGTTTGATTCTGGCGAAGACAACGCGGAAATCATGCGAAGGTCGTGGATCGTAATGGATCGGTTTCTTGCTTTCCGCAAATACGGGAGTAAACCATTACCTATCGACACCTACCCTATGCTTGCGTGATGTCTCATATTCTTCGATCATCAACTCCCAAACAGTTTTCGCGCTCTCCGCAAGAGCGCCTTCCCATGCCGCATCAATCATCTCTTTGGTAGGTATTCTAGGTACAAGTACCATCTGCTCGCGCTGCCCTGTCACGGTGTCTCCAATCTGGGCCAGATTTCTTGGTCAGTCAAGTGAGTAAATACCCAATCTGAAGCTCCTGCTCCGAGCCAAGATATCTCTCTGTCGTCTGAATAGACGAGTGCCCGAGCAGAAACTTGATCTGTTCGAGGTCGCCCCCTGCCTTCCGACAGAGCTTCGCGCAGGTACGGCGGAGATCATGTGCTCCGAACTGCTCGATTCCTATCTGCTTCGCGGCCTGCTCGACGACCGACCAGACGGCCCAGTCGCTTAGAACATTGCCTTCGATCTTGCCCCCTTTGCGGATCGGGCGCAGCAGCCTCCCATCCTTAATGTTGGCGGCGGCTGTCCACGCATCGATGCCCTGCTTGACCCAAATCGGAATCGCCACGGTCCGAATCCGTCTTCCCTTACCTTCGAGATCGGCGAGGACCCACCTTCCCTCTCTCTGCTGAATTGTTTTTACGTCCAGTTCGGCTAATTCGTCCTGCGCAGGGCACACGCCACGAGAAGAGAAAGGATCACGTAGTCGCGCTTGCCCTTGAGTTTTGAGGGGTCGGGGAACGGCGAGAATCTCCTTTGCCTGCTCACGGGTCAGCCAATTTCCCTTCCGAGTCCCGGCCTGTTTGATATTCGGGATCTCAGTTAGTTTCGCCGCGTCTTCGGACGAGAGCATGCCGGCTCGTCGCGCCTCAGTGACTAGGCTCCGCATCGCCGAGAGTCGTATGTTGACGGTTGAAGGAGACTGTTCCTCCATCGAGGTGCGCCACTCGAGCAGCAGCTCCCGGGACAGCGGGCGCGCGCCAGCAAAGACAAAGAGATGATCGAGCGCCTTCGCGTAGTTACGTTTCGAGTTGGCAGCGGTTATCGCGTCAACCACCATCTGCTTGAGCCGGAGAAGCCGGGCATCGACCGACGCGGGGACACCTTCCTCAGTCAGCATCGAAACCAGTGCCGTCGAATTCACAAGCTCTCCTCTGTGGTTTGCTAAGTTCTAGAATTTAGCAACAGGTTATTGCCAAACCTCCGCAGCTCGCAATTTGGGAAGAACGGGGGCCGTAACGCTAATGCTCACCCGAGCTCTCCTCCATCTCGGCACGCAGCTTCAGGACCACCTCTTGCAGATCTTCGACACTCGGCAGTTCCTCCCGCACCGGCGCCGGCAACTCCTTGGTGACCCGGTAGGTTGACACACCGATGGGCTGGATGAGATTTTGTAACGCGTATTCGACGATTGTGCCCCTCCGGTTTTCGCAGAGAAGCAGGCCGATGGTCGGGCCGTTCCCGACTGTGCGCATGGTGCCATCGATCGCCGAAATGTAGAAGCTCAGCTTGCCGGCATACTCCGGCTCGAACTCGCCCGTCTTAAGCTCGATCTCGACGTAACAATGCAGTCGAAGATGATAGAAAAGCAGGTCTACATAGAAGGAGCGGCCATCGACCACGAGCGGCACCTGGCTGCCACGAACGCGAAGCCGCGGCCGAGCTCCAAAAGGAGGTTGCGAAGATGGGTGAGAAGCCCCTTTTCGAGCTCACGCTCAGCAAAGGAGTCGGACAGCGTCAGGAACTCGAAGTTGTACGGATCGCGAAGGATCTGTTCCGCCATGTCTGACCCCGGAGGTGGAAGAGTGCGCTGGAAGTTGGTAGAGCCTTCGCTTCCCTCGTGCAGTTCGGACGAGATCATGTGGACCAGAACGTTCTGGCTCCAGCCGTTTTCAAGCGCCGCCCGGAGGTACCATTCCCGGGTGGGACGATCCTTTATTCGGTCGAGAACCCTGAGATTGTGGCCCCAGGGTAATTTGGCAATAAGCTGTTGCACAATCTCCGGCTCCGGCCACGCCTCGGCGAGTGCCCGCATATACCGAAGCCTGCCACTGCGTTTCTTCGTCGTCCGCTTTAATCCGGCCCGCGTAGAGAACCACTGCATTCCGTTGCATCCCCTTGCACCGGAACCGCGAGTGCAGTATCCCAGAAGTATCCCAATTCCAAATAGAAGGATCGAATGCCTCGATACGACTTCTCTAAGACATTCATATGGATTGAGTTATAGTGGCCCGGGCAGGAGTCCAACCTGCGACCTTCGCGTTAGGAGTGCGCTGCTCTATGCAACTGAGCTACCGGGCCATTCCGCCTAGTGTATCGCAGCAGCTAATCGCCTGATGCTGCCGGTGATACCCTTGAGGCTGGAGAATTGTATGCCGTCCATCACACGTCGTCGTGCCGTAACGGTCAATATTGGAGGAGTCGCGGTCGGTTCCGGTAGTCCCGTGGTCGTTCAATCCATGACGAACACCGACACCGCCGATGTCGAATCCACCGTCCAGCAGGCTGCCGCTCTCGCCCGTGCCGGCTCCGAGATGGTTCGCATTACCGTCAACAACGATGCTGCCGCACAAGCAGTTCCCCACATCGTAGAAGCCCTCGCAAGCAAGGGCTGGAATACTCCTATCATCGGTGATTTCCACTACAACGGCCACCAGCTTCTCGCTAAGTATCCCGACTGTGCCAGCGCTCTCGCGAAGTACCGCATCAACCCGGGCAACTGCTCCATCGGCCGCAAGGACGATGACAACTTCCGGACCATGATCGAAGTCGCCGTCAAACATCAGAAACCCGTTCGGATCGGTGTCAACTGGGGCTCGCTAGACCAGGCGCTCCTCACCAGGATGATGGATGACAACAGCCGCACCCCGAATCCAAGAGACGCCCGGGACGTCATGATGGAAGCCATGGTCGTCTCTGCGCTCGATAACGCAGCCGCCGCCGAGCGCTACGGCCTTCGTCGGGACCAGATCATCCTCTCCGCAAAGGTCTCAGGCGTCAGAGACCTCATCGACGTCTACACCGAACTTGCCCGCCGCTGCGACTACGCCCTCCATCTGGGTTTGACGGAGGCCGGTATGGGCATGAAGGGCGTCGTCGCCTCCACCGCCGGTCTATCCCCTCTGCTACTCGCAGGGATTGGCGATACCATCCGCGTCTCGCTCACCCCGACTCCTGGCGGCGACCGGTCCGAAGAGGTCCGCTGCGGCCAGCAGATCCTTCAATCCCTCGGCATCCGCTCCTTCATGCCCCAGGTCACCAGCTGCCCCGGCTGTGGCCGAACAACCTCCACGTACTTCCAGGAGCTCGCCGAGCGCATCCAGACCTATCTCGTCGCATCCATGCCCGATTGGAAGCTCCAGTACCCCGGCGTCGAAGAGCTCAAGCTCGCCGTCATGGGCTGCATCGTCAACGGTCCCGGCGAGAGCAAGCACGCGAATATCGGCATCTCCCTCCCCGGAACCTTCGAAGACCCCAAGGCACCCGTCTACATCGACGGTAAACTTGCAGTCACCCTCAAAGGCGATCGCATCGTCGAAGAGTTTCAGGTCATCCTCGACGACTATGTCCAGAAGCGCTACGGCCATGTCTTGGTAGAGGTGTAGCTAGCCGCAACACTTCAGGCGAAAAGATCGCTCACGAAGACAGGCCGATGCAAGCTAGTCCATCGTCTTCTGGTTCGCATCCCAGAAGGTGACTTTAAGAACAAAGGCGGCGAGATACTTAGAGGCGGGCCGGAAGGTGAGATGTCGGGAGGAGTTGGAGATCTTTCGCTCAGCGACCACCTCCGGCTACCCGAGAACAAGGCTTTTTGGGAACTTCTATCGATCAAGATTGATCGAACGTCCTTCGTGAACGTCCTTCATGAGGTCAGGAAAATTAGGAGTCGTCTCATGCACTTTGATCAAGACGGGCTGAAGGAAAAGGACAAGTTGCGGCTTCGGAACTCCTCGCAGTTCTTTTAAACTCTTAGTATCCTGTTACGTTTGAAATCGAAACCAAAGAAATAAACCAGACATTATCACGGCAGCGGAGCCGCAAACTTCCTCAATCTCTCCAGCGGATAGAACGTTCCCCGCCACACCACCCCGCCCTGCCGCAGCGTCGTCACCATCGATCGCAGCAGCGTATACAGAAACAGCATCGCCGCAAACGGCGAGAGCAGCGCCTGCCAGGCGGAGATCCCCGAAGTCCTCCCATAGAGCCAATACACGCCGCCAACCGCGAGGAGCGTGAGCGAAGCTGGAACCCGGGTTCCAGTCACCAGCAGCCCAAATACCGGAGCCACGCAAAACATCGCCAGCCACCCGCAAGCCACCAGCGTCAGTGATACATAAAACCGGAACGCCGAAAAGATGTTCTTCGTCATTACCTCGACGATGCCGAACGCGCCCGGCGCCCAATGCACGCTGACCAGCCCGCGCCCAAACGCGATGCGTTGCCGAAGTCCAGTCCGTTTGATTCTCCGTCCAAAGCCGATGTCCTCGACGATCTCCATCCGTAGGGCTTCAAACCCGCCCACCTGCTCATACGCCTCGCGTCGAACCATATTGAAGGCTCCGATCCCGATCGCATCCCGCTTTGCCTTCAGGTCCGCAACCTTCCAGGGCCGTGCCGCCCACAGTCCGAAGATCTGGAAGAAGCCAAGCAGCGCGCCCTCATCCCACCGTTTGATAATGGTCGTCGGTACCGTGACGAGATGGTCCGCCCTACTCGCCACCGCGTACGCGAGGGACCGCCGCAGGCTATCGGCACGGAACAGAATGTCACCATCTGTAAATAGAAGCCACTCCGAGTCACTCCGACCCGCAGCCATCGCCATCGCATGGGTCTTTCCCAACCAGTCCGGCGGCAGTTCGGCGATGTGCATCACTCGCAGCCGCTCCGGATACTCCGCAGCAAACTCCTCCATCATCTCTCCCGTCCGGTCGCTTGACCGGTCGTCAACCCCGATGATTCGCAAGTTGGGGTAATCCTGTCCAAGCAGCGACTCTAGGCAGGCCCGGATGCCAGTCTCTTCATTGCGTGCCGGAACGATCACAGTCAGAGAAGGGACATGCGCAGGCATGGTGTCGTACTCAGCCTCAAGCAGGTTGGCAATCTTCGGCAGACCAACGGCCGCCTCGACGAGCTTCAATACCCAACTTACAGCCACAAGCCATGCGCCAGCCTCTATCACGCGCGTGAAGGCGGGCGACATCAAGCAGCAGGCACGCCACTGGCCGCATGTAAAGGCGGAGCGTATCGTGCTCCAACAAACAGCAGCACCGCCGCGATGACGAACGTGATCAGCGTCACGCCCAGCCCCATACTCAGGTTGCTGTGGTCGCTCACCAGCCCAATGATGCGCGGCGAAGGCGCATCCCCCAGCACATGGATCAGGAACAACTGTCCAGCCAGCGCCGTCGCGCGGATGCCCGGCCCCACCGAATTCATTGTAGCCGCATTCAGCGGCCCAGTTCCTAGAAAGATAAAGAACTGCGCCGCGGCAAGCATCGGCAGAATCATCTCCTTTGGCCCAAAGAAGCACACCAGCGCCGGAGGCACAGCCAGCAGCGCGCTCCAGGCCGGAACCAGGTACAGCGCCCGATGGTTTGTCCTTGACCATCGCTGGGCAATCCACCCCCCGGTGATCGTGCCAAGGATCCCCGTCACGACCGTAATCGCTCCCATCAGAAACCCCGCCGATGCCGGCGATCGCCCATCGACGCGCTGCAGGAAAGAGGGCATCCACCAAGAGATTCCACCCAGCGAGAAGGTCACCGCGGCCAGTCCAAGCACCGCCGTCAGGTATGCCGGGTTTCTAACCAGCGAAAGCACCACACCCTTCTCGAGCTTCGGCCTCTCACCCTCGCTCGCTCCGCGTTCCGGCTCCTTCATGAAGAAGAAAATAAGCAGTGCGATGACAACACCAGGCACAGCCGAGACATAGAACGGCATCCGCCAACCGTACGTGCCCCCCACCGAGCCCCCGATCAGGTATCCAAGCGCCGCACCCACAGGCAGCGCCACATTGAAGATTGTCAGCACCCGGTTGCGCTGATCGTCCGGGTAGAAATCGGCCAAGATCACCGGCCCGAAGATTCCGAAGCAGGCCTCGCCTAGTCCCAGCGCGGCATGCCGGATCATGAGTGTGTCGAAGCTGTGAACCGTAGCGGTAAAAATGTTGATTCCGCTGCAAAATAACGCAGCGCCCACGATCAGCGGCTTTCGCCGATATCGGTCACCTATCCAGCCTGTAATCGGGGAGGCGAGCACATAGGCCAGCATGAACCAGAACGTCAGCGCCCCGATCCGCTCGTCCGAGACCGAAAACTCGTGCTTCACCATCTCCTGTACACCCGGCAGAATGTACCGGTCGATGTAGTTGACGAAGTTCAACGCAGTCAGCAGCACCAGCGCAGTCGTCGCCCCCGCAACCGAGGCGATGGGAAGCTTGGATTGTGGCACTTGAGGCATCTGTGGGGAGCATAGCAGGGTGTCCTACGATAGGAGTCCCTGCTGGTGCAGTTTGCTTCTCTTCACTGCAAAACTAACCCAACCCTGTCATCCTGAGCGAAGCCGAAAGGCCTGCATTTAGCTCTAGGCGTTGCTCTTCTCCCCACACCCACAGACAATCTGTCATCCTGAGCGAAGCCGAAGGTCTGCATTGGATGTTGCCTTTGTCGCTGCCTACTCTCCTTCATCACCGTCAACGTTCGTCATCTCGACCGAAGGCGGCGCACGTGCCGCCGCAGTGGAGAGACCCCCGTATTTCGCCCTTGCCCGCTCTCCATCACCACCCCAAAAACTCTTTCATCCTGAACGAAGGGCATAACCGAAGCCGAAGGACCTGCATGGGCCCTTGCCTTGATCGTTGTCTGCCCGCTCTCCTTCACGACCGTCAACGTTCGTCAACTCGACTAAAGGCGGCGCACGCGTCGCCGCAATGGAGAGACCTCCGCATTCGCCTTATCCTGATCGTGCCGCCCTCCACCACTTCCAAATCTGTCATCCTGAGCGAAGCCGAAGGACCTGCGTTGGCACTTGTCGTTGCCTTTTTACCTTATCCAAGCCCTCAAGCTGATGAAGTATGACCCTACACCTCCCGACGCGGATACCTCGCTTCGACCACCGTCGAGATCCCCCCTCGCGGGCGGAAGTCGCCCACTACATGCGCCCACACCGGATCACACGTCCTCACCACGTCATCCAGAACCTGATTGACGATGTTCTCTTGAAAAATCCCAAGGTTGCGATACGTGAACAGATACTCCTTGAGCGACTTCAACTCGAGGCAGCTCTCGCGTGGCATATAGCGGATGGTTAGACGGCCGAAGTCAGGCAGCCCCGTCTTCGGACACACGCTCGTAAATTCAGGGTCATCCACAAGGATTTCGTACGCCTTGAACTGGTTCCGCCATGTCTCGATCTCTGGAAACTTCGTATCGAGACCCGCCTTGGCGTGATCGTCGGTGTAGCCGGTGCTCTTTGTACTCATGAACAGAGTTTATCGTGGACGCGTCCTCAGCAAGGTGCGAAGTCGCCACCATCAGATCTGGCCCACTTAGAACGCGAGTTCAAAGCGAAGATCGAGAGTCGAACCGTCCAACTATCAATACCCCTGCACATGACGATCCGTTTTGTGCAAGTCTTAGGACGTGTCAAGCCCCTGCGCCGCAAATTCGATGCTCGTTCAAGGCCAGATATAACAAAACAAATAGGTTGTCCAGCAAAATACTTTGCTGAAAGTTGGCATACTTACCTACCTCGGCTTGCTAGAATATAGGGAGAGGCTTCGATGCGAGCAGCTTGGAGAATCAACTGCTTCATCCCGTCCTCTACTCACTGCAAGTCCTTCAGAATGAATATTTTAGCTGTAAGCCCTTTAGATACAAGATTTTACCTGACTTGCAGGTGCTAAATTATTGATTCTATTGAATTTACTATTTTTCCCGAAATAATTTATTTACTCAGTTTCTTCGGCTCAACGTCGGACGATCATCCCCTGCGGTTGAGGTAGGGTCTTTGGAATTCGGATCCGAGTTACTGCCGACACGGCGCAGCGTCGGCTTATTGCCGCCCTTGCCATCGTTCAGCTTCCGCTTGTTCTCGATGCGAGCCAGCCGCCCCTTGACCATGTCAAACTCTGATGTTGTGACCATATAGTCGGGCTTTGCAGGCATGATCGTCGCAATCTCATCCTCCGAGCGACCAATCCGATCCGGGGTCTGAGGATGGTCCGAGAACACCTTCGACAGCGTTCCAGGCTTGTGCTTTTCGAGCGCATCGATCTTCTCGAAAAATTGAATGAACGCCTGCGGATCGTATCCGGCGCGATACATGTACTGCAGCCCCAGGTAATCAGCCTCCGCTTCATCCATCCGCGAGAACTTGAGGAAGGCCATTGGAATGGCCAGCTGTGTCGCCTCATAGATTCCATAGCCCGTATAGGAGCCGGAGGTCATGATCATCAGCGGCACGGAAGCGATCTGTGCGTAGTTCATCTTGGTCATCTGCCGGGCAGCATGATGCGCGCACACATGGGCGATCTCGTGCGACATCACGCCGGCTAACTCCGCCTCTTCATCAGCCGCCATGATCAGCCCCGAGTTCACATAGAAAAATCCACCGGGAAGCGCCATCGCGTTAATCTCATCGGAGTCGATGATCTTGATCGTGAAGGGGACCTTGCAATCGGAGTTCTTGACAATGTTCTGTCCAACTCGGTTGACATACTCCACGGTCACCGGATCGGTGACTAGATGAGCTGACTTCTCGATCTCCATCGAGTACGACTTACCGTTCCGGATCTCCCAGTCGGTCGAGTACCAGTTGCCCATGCCCCGTCCGCCGATGTTTCGCGTGCCGACGGCATTCACATCCTCCTCGCTACCCGCCTTGATGTGCGGGTCCATTGCCTCGCCGGGCGACGGAAGCGAGTCGGTCTTCTTGCTGGCCTCGTCCCGTGCCGCATTCATCTCCTCCGCGGTCGGCGGAGTCGGAGGCACTGGAACAGTAGTCGGCTGCGGTCCTTGCGGACTTGTCTGCGGAGAGGTCGTCGGCCCGGTCGAGACAGGCGGTGTAGGCTGTTGGCCGTAGACCGGTCCAGCGATCAGAGCAGTAAACAGGCTTACCCGGAAGAGTGATTCTATCGAGAAAGAGAGAGGTCGCATCATGGAAACTCCGGATTCTATAACGAGGGCCGCTTTCCTGCGGACGGACGCAGCTCTACAAATCTATGGACGTAGTATGCACCCTTTTCGTAAGCGCTGGCGAGTGGCTTGCGCTCAAGCGGCCGAGAGACCCGGTCTACCACGTCGAGTAGGACGTGCCTTCGCTTGAACTCTCCTGCGCTCCGCTATGCACGTCATTAATGCCGGATTGGGTCTGGTCAATGCTCGATAGCGTGTCTTCCTGGCCCGGAACCCACGTATCCGTACGGTTCGTGATCGGGTCCTTGGGCATAACCTTCAGATAACCGGCCTGCACGAGGTCATCGAGGGCTTGGGGCGCCTTCTGCTTGTCCACCGTGTATGCGTCGATTGCGGAGCGCATCACGTGCAGGTCCTCTCGAAGGACCGCCTCTTTCGCCTTGCGAACCGACTGCAGGTAGGCTGGCACGGCAATAGCGGCGAGAATGCCGATAATGATCATCACGATCATCAGTTCCAGCAGCGTGAAGCCCTGCTGCGCCTTGGAGCTGGCGCGGGTGCAAACGCGGGTTGTGAAGGCCTTTACCATGTTGAGTACTTTGTGCCGTCGAGGCCCGTATCGGTGCTCTTTGTATGAACGTCAAAGACATTTTGGCCACCGAACGAGTCCGAATCGGCATCGTCCTGGTTGGAACGAAGACCCCATTCACCGGTTCCAGTCATGGGATCGACCGGGATCCGGCGAAGAAATTTGACCTTCTTATCCTGAACATCGACTCCTTTGACCAGCGACTCCAGATCCGGCGGATAGTTATAGCTATCCGCCTTCGTCATGAAAGCGCCTTTATCCGCCGCATCCTTGTAGCGGTCGATGGCATCACGCATCTCCCACAAGTCTCGGCGCAGCTCCCGCTCCTTTTCGCGTTTCACCTGAAACCGCGCGATCGGTATTGCCGCCGAGGCCAGGATGGCGACAATGGTGATCGTAACGATCAGCTCTACCAAGGTCACTCCGGACTCAGAGTGCCTCGGCTTAGAGAGCCCTGGCTCTAGGTTCCTCGGCTCTGGGTTCCTCGTTCCAGGCTGACTCTCAACGACGATCACTTCACATGCACCATCGCCCGGGAACCCACGGCGGGCAGATTCGCCTGGGCGCTGTTCTTTGCACCCACCTTGACCAGAGCGAGCGGTGAATCCCCCGCAGCCTTCGCCTTGAACGTAAGCGTACAGACATTGCCCTGACCCGTAACTCCCGCAACACCCGGCGGCCGCGAGGTAGAGATCGTCACCAGACCATTACCATCATCGCGATGGCCGATCGCGATAGCCTGACCGTCATGGCCCAGGAAGTCTCCGGAATCGACGTTCACCAGATCGAGCACCTTCGGATCGAACTGGAGTTGAAGGGGAACCGAATACACATCACGTCCATTGTCCAGCATCACCGAGACCTGGAACGTCGATCCGATGGTCTGCGTGCTGTCATGCGGCATGACAGTCAGGCTGACCGGCGCGGCGGTGGGGGCGGCGGGCGGTACGGTTGAGGCAGCCGGTATGGGCGTCCCGAAGCCACCCTGCGCCGCATCGGCCGCGCTGCCTGGACGCTGCGCCTGCTGTTGCAGCTGCAGCACCATGGCTGACGCCGCATTGGCCGCTGTCGAATCTGAAACCCCTGGTCGCTTGCTGGATGGCTCAATGTAGTCATCGATATCAGCCCGTGGGTTCGGATCCCGGCGCAGCTCGACCGACGTTCCTGTTCCTGTATCGATCGCGCGCGTATTCATGCGGGTCAGCACAGACTCCCGTACGATATGTGGGATCAAAACGAAGACCACCTCATCCTGCCTAGCCTCTTTGAACTGCGAACCGAATAGATATTTAATAAATGGCAGCTCGCCCAGACCGGGAGTACCGGTTACATTGCGGAGATCGTCTTTTTCCAGCAGTCCTGCAAGGATGCTGGGCTCGCCCTCTTTCAACTGGATAACCTGCTCGACCACGCGCTGCGAGATGATCGGTTCAGTCACGCCCTGTAGGATGGCGTCGCCATTGTGTGTCGACACTTCGATCCTCATCTTGAGCGAGATCTCATGGTCGTAGTGAACTGTTGGCGTCATATCGATATTCACGCCGATGTCGAGATAGGTGAACTGCGTCTGAACGCCGATACTCGCAATTCCCGTAGATACGCCGGCATTGTAGGAGCCTGTCGCAACCGGGATCCTCGAGCCGATCTTGAGCGTGGCGCGCTGGCCATCCGTGGCCCTGACCTTTGGATTCTGGAGGATGCGGGTATCTTGATCTGTAAGCAGCGCGTTCAGCGTTCCACCGGTAATCGTGACCCCAAAGTTGTTTGCGTTCAGGTGCGCAAGATTGTTCAGGGTGAGACTGGCCGAGGTCGTCGTACCGGTCTGAGCGCCGTTGCTACCGACCGTGGGCGATGCCGGAGTCGTGGACGTCGAGTTGGCGACCTGGGGCGTTATTCCAATGGACTGGGGAAGCGTGATACCAAGATTCCTGACCTTATCCCGATTGACCTCGAGAATCGCGACATCAACGACGACCTCAGGCTTCGCCCGATCGAGATCGTTCAACAGCTTCTGCGCAAGGAGCAGTTGGTCCGGCGTAGCCCGCATCACAATCGCATTCTGCGATGGCACGAGATACACCTTCACGCTGGGATCGAGCAGATTCCGAATCGCGGTCAGCACCTCGGTCGCATCGGCCTGCTGGCTGGCGTTCGAGAGATAAAAGGTCTGGACCGCGACCTCATCAAGGTCCGTGCGCTTGGTTCGCGTGTTCTGCGCGATGAAGATCGTATTGGGAGTGACGGTCTTATAGAACGTGCCGGCGATCGTGCCGACGATCCGCAACGCATCTGAAAGGCTGACATTGGTCAGGTCGACGGGGATGCGCTTCGAGGTATAGTCCGGGTCAAAGAGAACGTTCAGGCCGGCTGCCTTGCCGATCGCCTGATAGATGATCTTCGTGTCCTCGACCATATGCAGCGTGATGGGGTCGTTCGAGACTGGCTTAAGCTCCACAATGCCCGAGATTGTCCCGATCGCGCTCTGAGTCTCGCCCGGCTTGGGCGCCTGGCCGGCACCTGTCGGCGCAACTGGCTGCTCCTGGCGCTGTATGATTTCGATCTCCTGCTCCGCCACCTGGTTTGCGGGATCGATCATCAAGGCGCGAGCAAACTCCGTGAGTGCGCCGTTCAAATCTCCGCTCTGCTTCAAGACCCTGCCGCGATCGACGTGCGCGGCCGCTGCCTGAAATCGAATCCGCTCGACCCGCGTCTTATAGCGTATGTCAGCGGGAGCCCTGAGGTGCGCCTGGCGATAATCCTCATACGCTGCGTCATAGTCTTCGCGGGTTTCCGCACTCTGCCCCCGCCTGTCCCAGGTTCTTGCGGACTGCCCATAGGTCATGCCGGAACCAGCTGTAAGCGCGCCACAAACAAAAACGAAGACATAGCAAATAACATGCCGTCCCCGTCTCGGGGACGCTATCGGAGCTCTGCCCCGTACTTGAGGTATCGCCTGTATGGAAAGAGATAAAAGCCTACGACTCATGCTGATTCTGTTTGCGTCCTTTGCATCATGCGAAGTAGCGGTTGACCAAACAGCTGCCTGGCCGACTGTATAGCCGAGACTCTGCGCTGTACAGGTATGTCCAGAGATCCAGAAACCATCCATCGCCTGTCGAGGCGGGCTTCCCGGGTTCGGGTGAGTATAGCATTCGTATTCCGTGCGACTCCTTATAAATCAGCAGCCTGACTTTGCCGGAGTACTGAATCGGGAACTGTCTTTTCCGTCGCCTTAACCTTCTGTATTCCTGCCGCTTGAGACGAAGGTTAGACGCGACGGTCTCCCGGTGGTGAGTCCGCATTACGAGCAGCCGTTAAGATCACATGGAGACCAGTGTTAAACTAAGGGGATCGATGTCTCGCTCTCTCTCCAATCCGACTGTCGCCAACGTGCCAAAACCCGTGGTTAAGGAGAAAGATCGCGATCCGGTAGCGTCTGGTCATCGCGATGCTGCCTTCAATCGCTCGGCAAGCTTCAACTATTTCCTGTCCGACAAGTTTGAGGCCGGCGTGGCCCTTCGCGGCACGGAGGTGAAGTCCATTCGTGAAGGCAAGGCGAATCTCAAGGATGCATACGGGTTGTTAAAGGACGGTGAGTGTTTTCTACTTAATGCCCACATCGGCCCCTTCTCCCACGGTAACGCCATGAATCACGAGGCGCTGCGGACGCGAAAGCTGCTGCTCCACAAGTCCGAGGTGCGCAAGCTCGAAGGAATGACTAAACAGAAGGGCTTTACGTTAATTCCAGTGCGACTCTACTTCCGGAATGGCCGTGTGAAGTGCGAACTGGCGCTGGCAAAGGGCAAACAGGAGTGGGACAAGCGCGCCACGGAACGCAAGCGTGAGGCCGATAGCGAAGCTAAAGCCGCCATTGCGCGCAGTCAACGTCGGTAGTTCGCCTTCCAGAAAAAGATTCAACACATCAGTTCTCCTGCATTACTCCAAGAGCGTGGATGGGGTTACGATTGGGACTATGGACATCAAGCTTCTCTTTCAGGACGCGGCCCAATTTTCAACGCCGATGCTCGCCGTTTTTGCGGTGGATACTGCGATCGGCAAAGGTTCCGACGCTTCACCTGCCCTCCTGACAGCCTCAGCCGCAATCACCAGTGCGGCTGAGCGCCTGCTCGCTTCTGGCGAGTTCAAGGCCGCTTCGGGCGAAACTTTATTGCTGCATACGCCGAACGGGATTAAGGCAGAGCGGCTCTTGCTGGTTGGTCTAGGAAAGGCAAAGACGCTTTCCTCCGACGAAATCCGCAAGGGAGCAGGAACGGCAGTGCGCTTCGCAAAGCCGCGCGGCTTCCGGGACATTGCCATTCTCTCCCCTGAAGACCATGCGCTTCATGACGAGCGTCTGGGAGAACTTCCCTGTGCCCTGGTATCCCGCGCGCTGGTGGAGGGTGTGGAGCTTGCGAATCCCGACTACGATACCTACAAAAGCGACCGCATCGATAGATCCCTTACGACGCTCACCGTTCTTGCGCATGAGTCAGAGAAGGCGAAGATCACCGAGATGCAAGCTGGCTTCCAGGAAGGCCGGATCATTGCCGCCGGGCAGAACTTCGCCCGTGATCTCGTCAACGAACCCGGCAACGTGTTAACGCCGACCGCGCTTGGTGCTCGCGCCGCCGTGATGTGCGCCGAGGTTGGTTTGAAGTGTGAGGTCCACTCGACCGAAAAGCTGCATGAACTCAGGATGGGAGCGTTCTGGGCCGTCTCGCAGGGCTCAGCCGAGCCACCGGCACTCATCGTCATGACGTACGAGCCAGAGTTGGAGAAGGACAGGACGATTGCGCCAAATGCGCCAGTAATCGGCCTCGTTGGAAAGGGAATTACGTTCGATACGGGTGGGATCTCTCTCAAGCCCGGTGACGGCATGGAGAAGATGAAGTACGACATGGCAGGCGCCGCAGCCATGATCGGCGCGATGCGGGCTATCGCTCAGCTCAAGCCGGCAGTGAAGGTGATCGGGATCGTCTGCTCGGCCGAGAATATGCCGGATGGCAAGGCGTTCAAACCAGGCGATGTTCTCACGGCCATGTCAGGTAAAACTATCGAGATCATCAACACGGATGCTGAAGGCCGGTTGGTGCTTGCTGATGGCCTGCACTACGCGAAGACACTCGGCTGTACCCATCTAATTGACGCAGCTACCCTGACCGGAGCCTGCGTAGTCGCGCTCGGCAAGGAGAATGTCGGCCTGTTTTCAAATGACGACGCAACCGTGGCCCAGTTTCAGGGTGTTCTGCCGACGAGCGGCGAAAAGTATTGGCGCCTCCCCTGTACCGACGACTATAAGGAGCAGATCAAGAGCCAGATCGCCGACATCATGAACACCGGCGCTCATCGCTGGGCAGGTGCCATCACGGCAGCCTTGTTCCTGAAGGAGTTCGCTGAGGAGACACCCTGGCTTCATCTCGATATCGCCGGATGCGCCTGGATTGACGAGCAGAGATCCTGGATTGCGAAGGGTCCTTCCGGCGTCGCTGTTCGTTCTATTGTGGAATGGGTCCGCAGCTACGCCCGGTAGGTGTCCGTCACAAAAGCTGTCATCCTGGGCGGAGCTGAAGGACCTGCGTTTGCATTTTCCCAATTACCTCAGCTACATGACCGGTGGCGCCTCAATTCCGAGATAGCCCAGCGCTCGCACCATCTCGCGGCGCGCAACTGCAGCCGTTGCCAGAAGCAGTGCTCGTCGTGCCGAATCCGTCTCGTTCAATACGTGGTGCCGATGATAGAAATTGTTGAACTGCTGCGCCAGCTGAAACGCATACTTGGCGAGATAGGCCGGTTCGGCCGTCGCAATTGTCTGTTCGATCAGCAGCGTCAGCTTGGAGGCGAGCAGCCACATCTCCCACAGGCTGTCACCCTCTTCATTGAGCATCGAATGCAGCGCGGAGAGATCGAGTGTGGCCACGGCCGCCAGCGACTCCTCCTCAGTGGTTCCGGCTTTGCGAAAGATGTTTGAAGCGCGCACGATCGCATACTGCACATATGGTCCCGTCTCACCTTCAAAGCTGAGGGCCTCCTTGAAGTCGAAGGCAATCACGGTATTCCGGGTAAATCGCAGCATGAAATACCGCAGCGCTCCGATAGCGATCTGGGTCGCAATCGCCAGCCGCTCAGCCTCTTCGATCTCCGGGTGCCGCGCGTCCACCTCCGCCTTTGCCGCAGCAATCAGCCGGTCGAGCAGGTCGTCTGCCTTGACGCCGAATCCCTTGCGTCCGCTGACCTCTAGATATGCCTTGGCCCGGTCAGCTTCGCTCACTGTGTAGCCTAGTTCGATCGCGCAACGCGGCGTCAATGCGACCATCTCGTAGCTGAAGTGGGTGTAGTGATCGGCGGCATTCGTGTAGCCCATGCCCCGCAATGCCTGAATAACGTTATTCTGTGGATCATTCTGGCGCGAATCGATGACGTTATAGATGGCGTCCGCCTTTCCAAAGGTCGGGTGCGGATCTTCGCCATGCACAGTCGAAATCCAGCAGAGGCGAGCGGGATGATCGTTCCGTTTGTACTCATAGAATGGAGCGTAACCAAAGTCCTTGCCTGGCAGCAGACCGAACTTCCAGAGGTGATAGGCAATGTCCTTTCCCACATAGGTCACTGTCCCATTGGAACGCACGATCACCTTCGCGTCCTCATCCGGAAGGCTGGAATCAGCCCTTGCAATCTCCTCGGAGGTTCCTGCTCGCTGCATCACATAGCATCCCTTGTTCTTGCCCAACGTCTCCAGATAGAGGACGCCTTTTTCGAGCATTAACTCCCGTGCCGCATCCCAGAAGTGAAGTGCTAAAATTTCGCTCTCTCGCGGTAGAAAATCATACTCGATGCCCAGCCGTTCCATCGTCTGCAGATGCCGATACAGCACAGCAGTCGAGATCAGTTCAGCGATAGCAGCGGTTTCGTTTCCGCCTTCTTCTAGCGCATGCAATGTGTCGAGCCGAAGCTGCTTTCGGATCGCCAGATGCTCCGGATCAACCGTGTACCACTGCGACACACGCGCGTACAGATCCCAGCAGTAGAAGTCGATGCGCTGGTTCGTCTCAATCAACTCCGTCAGCAGTTCGCGCGTACTGTCGAGCGTCTTTCCTTCCAGATGCATCAGCCCCACGACGACATCTGCCACCTGAACGCCGGTGTTGTCGATGTAGTTTTGGACGCCCACTTCGTAGCCCCGCTTGTAGTTATCCGGCCGAAGCAATCGCTGGAAAGTGTCGCCGAGAATCGCATTGCGCAGATGACCGATGTGCGCCGCTTTGTTCGGATTGATGCTCGTGTGCTCGATGAGCCGAAAGCCTGCCCCCCCGATGTCTGCATGATGGTCCACCGCAATCTGACGCGCAGTCGCAGCCCTGTCCAGCCGTACGTTGAGATAACCGGCGCCCGCCACCTCCACACTTGCAATACCTTCGAGCTCAGGCAAAGCAGCGGTCAACTCCGCTGCCAGTTCGGTCGCGATCACGCGCGGAGCTTTTCCCAGACGCTTCGCCAACTCGAAGGCAACCGGAAGCGCAAGCTCCCCAAGAGCGATGCTCGGCGGCTGCTCGACCGCAAGCTGCGCGATGCTGGTCTCGTATTTTGCAAGAAGAATTGCTTGGAGGCGGCCAAGGAGATTCTGCTGAACTGTGCGATACATAAGAACAAATCCTATCTTCTTGTGGGGGTAACAATTTGACGTTCAGTGTAGCCACGATCTTGGTGGGCCCTTCGGGTACAGTTCCTCACTGATCTACTCGGGCTACGATCATTCTAGAGTTAGGGCAATTCGACTGGCAGCTCTTCTATTTCGGAGAGCAGCGCTTTGTGGGTATGCATCCTGAATCGATGCAGCAGAAAGACCAGGCCGCCCACTCCCGTCACGGAGAGCAGCAGCCATGCATGCAACACCAAGCCGAAGAGCGCTGCCTGCGGCTCCGGCGCGCCATGACTGACGAGCGAAGTCTTGGCTGCTATCTCAAATGTTCCGATCGCACCCGGAGAACTTGGAATCAAGTACGAGAGATTGGTAGCCGAGACTGCCTGCCAGGGGCCCACCTTGTCTGTCAATAGTCCAAGAAGATGAACGGCGGATACAAAGATCATGCCTTCGCAGAACCAGATCACCGCCGAGTAAAGCAGAAGCTGTACCGAACCGGCAATCCCGATCTGGCGTATGCAATCGAGCGCCAAGAAGATCCAGTGATCGATTTTCGCGATAATTGGCTTATTCGGCAGCCTAGCAAAGAGGGTTTGCAGCGGCTGAACCAGCAACTGTGCGCCGAATATCAAAACCAGCAATCCTGCTACCGAAACAGCCAGTGTCATCTCTGCCAGCAGCTTGAAATGCGAATTAACGCCGGGTCCCATTGTCGAGACAAAGAGCAGCACCAGGATGAAGATATCAAGCAACTTCTCAAGTATGACAGTGCTGAGGATCACCGATGGTGACGCGCCCAGGTCACCTGCATACGTGAAGACACGCATGATGTCGCCGATGCGCAAGGGCAAGATGTTATTGGCAGCCAGTGAGGTCATCAACACCCGCGCGCAGACACCAAAACGTGCGCCCGTCGGAAGCATCATCCGTGTCCAGCGCACACAGCGCAGCGTGTAGCTTGCAACCGTGAATCCGAGAACTCCGAGTATCCATATTGGATGGGCAAGCCGCACGGCGCGGATCTCAGCAAACGAGATTCCTTTGAATGTGTACCAGAGAAAGGAGATGCTGATCAGCAGTCCCGGAACGGTTTTCAGGAGATTGCGTTTGCGGCCGGACTTACCCTTACTCACGCGCACACCTGGCGCGTGACCTCATAGTGCATCGCTATCGAAGCTGAAGGGAGAACGCGGCTGGATGACATGAGCATCACCTATTGTAACGTTGCCTTATCGATTGTCTGAACCACCTCTGATCGAGAGAGGATCAACTTTCCGGCCAGACATCCACCCTTTCAAGCTGAAGCCTGAAGCTTCATCCAAGTTTTTTGAAATCGAAGAGTATTGCATATGATGCGAGAACTTCGGCGTCCACTCCCCGTCTATATACGATATCTGTCACCAACCGTCGATTGCAGCATCGTCTAGGAACTACCGTTTGGGAGTGCGCATTTGAGTACGACCGTTATGATTCACAGCACCGATCAGGCGCCCAGCCTGCCAGCACAGCGGCAGAGCGAGCGTCGCTTTGCATTCACGCTCATTACTATCCTGACCATTTTCTCTTTGGCGGTGCATGGCTTTCATCCTTACGCCGAGGATGGCGGCCTCTACGCTGCAGGCATTAAACTCATGCTTCATCCTGCACTGTATCTACACAGCAGGGCTTTCGTTGGAGCGCACCTGCGCTTCTCTCTCTTTGCCCCGACGATGGCGATGCTAGTCCGCGCATCGCATCTCAGCCTTTCGACTGTTCTCCTAGGCACGTATCTCGTCGGCATCTGGACGACTCTGTTCGCAGTATGGCTTCTTGCGAAGCGCTGTTATAGAACGCAGGTCGCGTGTGTGGGAGGGGTGGCGCTCACGGCAGCGTGGCTGACGCTTCCGGTTGCAGGGACCTCTGTCATCCTGGTTGATCCGTATGTAACGGCACGCAGCGTGTCCCTGCCGTGTGCGCTACTTGCTCTCGTTAGCACGATTGACTTGATATCCGCGGCCGGCGCGAGACGACGCATCCAGCATCTGCTTATTTGCTCGACACTTCTCTTAGTGGCGGCTTTGGCGCATCCGTTGATGGCTGCCTATGCGGTAAGCGACGTTCTTCTGCTTGCGCTTGCACTCTCTCGCAGACGAGGCGTCAGAGTATGGGGAGTCGCCGCACTCTGCGGAGCTGCCGCCGCAATGGCGGGCGTCCTGCGGATGTTTGGGCAACAAGAGCCAGCGGGCTACGCGCAAGTTGCCGCCACGCGCTATTACTGGTTTCTCACACATTGGCAATGGTATGAACTCATAGGGCTGGCAGCTCCGCTGGCGATTGTTGGAGCGGTGGCATTCAGCAAGGAAAGCAGCAACAACAGCAGCCGGACTGATGCCGTTAAGCAAGCCCTCGCTACGATGGCTGGAGCCTCTGGCACAACAGCGGTTCTGGTCTCGTTAGCTTTCGTACACGAGTCCTCAGCAACATACCTCTTGGCCAGATTGCAGCCGCTGAGGACCTTTCAAACCGTATACGTTCTGATGATCATCTTTGTCGGCGCGGCCCTGGGAACGTGGGTCTTGCAACGCATTCCTTGGCGCTGGATCGGCGTGTTCACACTACTAGCCGGTACGATGTTCTTCGTGCAACGTTCCATCTATCCCGCATCGGAACACGTCGAGTGGAGGGGTACCCGGCCAGCAAACCTCTGGATGCAGGCGTTCCTCTGGATTAAAGACAACACGCCCCCGGATGCCCTCTTCGCCCTCGATGGGGATTACATCTCCATCCCTGGTGAGGACGCACAATCTTTCCGCGCGGCCGCGGAACGGAGTGCCCTGCCCGACTTTTCAAAAGACGGTGGCGAAGCCTCGATCACTCCCGCCTTGACGGCGTTATGGCACGCTGGACAGACAGCTCAGATTGGACTTAGCAGGAAGACTGATATGCAGCGGCTCGCCAGCTTAAAGCCTGCTGGCGTTGGGTGGATCGTCCTCCAGACTAATGCTTCGACAAGGTTCAATTGCCCCTACCGCAATGACGCCGTCAAAGTGTGTCGCCTGCCCTGATGTGTTACCTTTTTACAGTGGCACGAGAGCGTAGCTCAGTTGGTAGAGCATCGCCCTTTTAAGGCGTTGGTCCTGGGTTCGAACCCCAGCGCTCTCACCATGTAACCAATTACCAAGGCCCGTTTAACTAAGGCCCGTTCAGATGTACGACAAGTCAGTGCTCCACATCGTGTACCGGTGGATCCTCGAATAAAATATCATTGTTGCGCCCATAACTTCGAGCGTGAAACTTGCGGCCCGAGAGGCTGGTTGCCGCTGATTCATAGCTAAGCGTCGGCTTTGGATACTTACCCGGTGCTGTGCATCGGCATTATTCGCTTGTCGAAACAAAGTTACCGGATGAACCATCATGCGGCGACGCGGGTATTGATTGTAACGGGACCTGTGACATAGGTATGATCCGCCCTTAGCACCTAAGCGTCTCCTCGCCTTCGGCCTTTAAATCAATCAGTGGAACTCAGTTCTTGCTGCAATGGTGAACCAGTCCGATCACCACCCACTGGATTCCCTGTCATCGTGAACAGGCCGTAAGCATCTGTACGGTAAGCCTCACGGAAGGCGCTCCCTAGAATCCATTCTCGCCATCCTTCGGCCGTGCTCAGGAAATCCGCACCGTCTCGACGTAACCGGCATCGGACAAATCGAGTTGAAACCAACTGATCGAAGCTGCTTGCGCCTCCCTGACAGCGACAGGCAGGGAACCGGCGCACCGGTGGGATCTCCACGTTGTGTCCTGAGAGCAACTCGATAACAGCGATCGTTCGAGCCATCGGACCTACGGCTTCAAGGCTGAGCCACCCTTCCCGACACGTATATCTCAGGAGTCGCTGTCACTCGTAAATTCGAGGAGTCGTATGAATCCGCCTGCTCCGGCATTATGGTGAGCTCTTATGTAGACAACCAAGAAATCGTTCTCAGTTGAATATTTTCTGTATACAGAATCTTATTTTTGAATTAGCTTTGTCGCACTCCTGGTTGGTGCTTTTAGGCGCAGGGGAGTTCCGCTAGATCTGACGAATGCACGGGACTCGTTGACGCTTACACTGTTTGTCACTATCGCCAGCCATGCTCGGCGATAGTTGCAAGTCATCGGCAATTTTCATCCTCTCTCCCGGTCAAGGTCGAGAGGATCGGATGCCGTTCGTGATGAGCTGGGCTAGCTATTTTGATGTTATACGCGCACTGAATTCATGCAATAGATCTCATTGCAATACCGTTCAAGGAGGCTCGCCATGCAGATGAAACACCGGTTTGGACTACACACGGTGCTCTTGGTAACACTACTATTTAGTAGCTTCAACCTCGTGTGCTCGGCGCAATCAGATCGTGGCAGTCTCACCGGGGTGATCTACGATCCCGGCGGCAGCGCCATCCCAGGATCTTCCGTCACAGCAACGAATGAAGCTACAGGCGTGCAAACGCACACCGTCACGACAGGTGCTGGCGACTATACGGTTCCGGAGCTGCCGGCGGGCAATTATTCCCTTACAGTCGAAGCTCCCGGTTTTAGCAAGTTGATACGCAACGGCATCACTGTCTCCGTCAATCTCAGTGTCCGCGTCGATCTCAACGTGACGGTTGGTTCTACTTTAACCACCGTCACTGTAACCGAGGATGCGCCGCTGCTCAAGACGGAGAGCTCCGAAAACAACATCACTGTGACTTCGGCAGATATCAATGCGCTTCCTTTGAACATGGCGGGTGTAGGTGCTGTCCGCGATCCACTGTCGTTTGCCGAATTGGCCCCGGGAACCACAGTGGGCGGCTGGAACGATATTCATATCAACGGCGCGCCAGGTAACACGTACCGCATTATCCTCGACGGCCAGGACTCGGGCAGCGGCCTCAACTCGCGCGTCTCCGACGAGTCCCAGCCTTCGGTTGAGGCCCTGCAGGAGTTCACCCTCCAAGCCGATAGCTTCCCGCCAGAGTTCGGCCAGACTACCGGCGGCATCTTCAACTACACGACCAAGTCCGGGGCGAACAAATTCCATGGCTCGCTCTACGAGTACTTCGTCAACGAGGATCTGAACGCGGGGCTGCCCTTTACCAACGATGGAACCGGACACCTCCAAAGGCCCAAAAGCCGTCAGAACGACTTCGGCGGAAGCTTTGGTGGACCGGTCTGGATCCCCAAGCTCTACGACGGCCACGAGAAGACCTTCTTCTTCTTCAACTACGAGATGTATCGCGACCGCGTCGCGACAAACAACGGCTTTCGCACCGTTCCTACGGCAGCCTATCGCAACGGCGATCTAAGCTATCTGCTGACCGGCACACGGATCGGTACCGATCCGCTGGGCCGACCAATCATGAATGGTGCGATCTATGATCCGGCAACGACCAGGACAGTGAACGGTCAGACAGTCCGCGATCCGTTTCCGAACAACTTCATAAACCCCTCTCGGTTCGATCCGGTTTCGGCGAAGATCCTTTCTCTGATTCCCGGGCCGACGAACGGCAGTCCCACCAACAACTATCCAGTCATTTTTCCCGCGAACAAGTTTCAGTGGATTCCCAGCATCAAGCTGGATCACACCCTTACCTCCAAGATCCACCTGGCCGGCTACTATGCTACGCAAGCGACGGATAAGGACAACGGCGGCGATGGGCTCCCCGATCCGATCTCCGCCCGGCGCTATCAGGTCATTCGCAGTCAGACGGTCCGAATCAATGCAGATGACGTCATCACGCCGTCGATCGTCCTTCACGCGGGTGTAGCTTCCAGCGCTACTTCAATCCGGATACGACACCCCTCACCAGCTTCAATCAGTCGAGTACACTCGGGCTGAACGGTGCGATGGTAGGAGGCTTTCCCATCATATCGGGTCTCTATATCAATGGGCAGAAGCTGGGTTTTGGACCATCCAACTATGGACTCTTTATCCTTAACAAACCGACCGCTGTAGCCTCGGTCTCCTGGATCAAGGGCGCCCATGACTTCAAATTCGGTGGAGAATGGAGACACGAGAGCTGGTTCAATGAGTCTTCGACAAATGCTCTTGGCTCTTATGGTTTTGACTCTTCCCAGACTGGTCTACCCTCCACCAATGGCCAGAATCTCAACGGTGGCGCTGTAGGCAACTCATTCGCCAGCTTTCTTCTCGGCTCACTGAATCAAGGAACCATCGGCAACGTGCAAGCGCCCTGGTTTGACCGGAGCACAGCGGGCATTTACGCGCAGGACAGCTGGAAAGCTACCCATCGGCTTACCATCACCTATGGATCACGGTACGACATGCAGCAGCTGCAGCATGAGCAACAGTACCGGACGACGCAGTTCAATCCTACGATCGCCAACCCATCCGCCGGCGGTCTGCTGGGCGCCGCGCAGTTTGAAGGCTACGGTCCTGGACGCTGCAACTGCTCCTTCGAGCACTATTATCCCTACGCCTTTGGCCCGCGCCTAGGGGTCAGCTACCACCCCGTCGATAAGCTTGTCTTCCACGCGGCGACCGGCATCTTTTTCGGCCAGCAACCGTCGCTGAACTACGTTGGCGCAGGCAACAGCCTGGGCTTTGGTTGGAACACGGTCACGATCACTTCGCCTCAGGGCTCAGGCCAGGCGGCAGGGCAGTTAGCCAACGGAATTCCGTACACGCGTGGCCAATTGTATGCCACTAACTTCAACCCAGGTATTCGCCCGGATGCAGGCCAACTGGATACCTTGCCCAGCTGGAACTACCCCAACAATGGCCGCCCGCCGAGAACCCTGCAGAGCAACGTAGGCATGCAACTCGCGCTTACCCCGGACTCCACCGTCGAGGTTGCCTATGTCGGCGTTCGCGGCGCATGGTTTGAGGCGAATGGACTCGTCAGCCCGAACCAGCTAACCCAACAACGGTTGGGAACCTTCGGGCTGAATCTCACCAATCCCGCTGACCTCGCGCTACTTGGCCGGAAGATCTCGGACCCGGCGGTACAGGCTCGCGGCTTTACGCTGCCCTATGCGAGCTTTCCTCAAGACAGCTCCCTAGCGCAGGCGCTGCGCGCGTATCCGCAGTTCAGTAGCGTCGGCGTTCAGAAGGCCATGATCGGGAACTACTGGTACGACTCCCTGCAGGTGAAACTGACCAAGCGGCTCTCGCACGGGCTATGGCTGCTTGGAACCTACACCTGGTCGAAGGATCTTGGGACAGTGAACAGCGAATGGGGCGATGCCGTTCCAGTCGCCGACGCGTCTCTGCCGCCCAAGAGCCAGAAGACCTACGTCGGCGTAGATACTCCTCAGATTGCCACGATCAGTTTCCGCTACCAACTACCGACTCTTGGCTTCGCTGAAACAGGATGGAAGAAGACCCTGTTCGGGGGATGGACCACGGACGGAATTCTGCACTACCAGAGTGGCAGCCTGATCCAGGTGCCAAGCGCGCAGAATGGACTCACAGCCGTGACGTTCGCACCCAATAACTTCGCCAACCGGGTCTCCACGCAGCCTCTCTTCTTGAAGAGTCTGAACGACCACAGCTTCAACCCTCGCACCACGCTCGTCCTCAATCCCGCAGCCTGGTCCGACCCCGCGCCAGGCACGTACGGAACTTCGAAGCCGTTTTACTCCAACTACCGCAACGCCCGCTACCCGAACGAGCAAATGGGAATTGGAAAGGTCTTTTCACTGGAGAAAGGAGCGCGCTTCGAGGTCCGGGCCGACTTCTTCAACGTCTTCAATCGTCGGGCTCTGCCCAGCCTGAACAACACTGGAAATGCTCTGCAGGCGACCCAGTACGGTTCCAATGGCTCCATCACCAACGGCTTCGGGTATATCGGCGATAGCATCAGCAACGCGGGAAGCAATTACACGCCGCGCAGCGGGCAGATCGTAGGGCGCATAGAATTCTGATCTATGCTCCTGCTTCGCAGCGCGTTGCTCCTCATTCTGGCAAGTCAGGCGTTCAGCATGGCTTGCCAGTCACAGACCCCACTCCCGGCGGGACCCTATTTCGAGGTCCTTGCGCCCGAAAAGACCGGCATCACCTGGAAGCATGACAATGCTTTGTCCGAGCGCCGCTACCTGCCCGAATCCATGGGCCCGGGTGTTGCGATCTTCGACTACGACAACGATGGATGGATGGACCTGTTCTTCGTGAACAGCGGCCCCGCGGATTTCTTCCAGCCAGCCCATCCCCTGCACAACGCGCTTTACCATAACAACCATGACGGCACCTTCACCGATGTCACGGAAAAAGCAGGCGTGGGGAGCAGGGAGTTCGGAATCGGCGTCGCCGCGGCCGACTACGATGGCGACGGGTGGATCGACCTGCTGGTGACCACCTACGGCAAACTGATTCTCTATCACAACAACCACGACGGGACATTTACGGATCTAGCCCAGAAGGCTGGACTGACCGAGCCAGGTCTCTTTACAAGCGCCGTCTGGTTTGACTACGACAACAACGGCACGCTCGACCTGTATGTCGGCCACTTTGCCCAATATAGTAAGGCACTCGAACGCGATTGCAGCACCAATGGCGTGCACCACTACTGCTATCCGCGAACCTACAACGCTTGGCCGAGCCGCCTGTACCGGAACAACGGCGACGGCACATTAAGCGATGTGAGCATGTCGTCCGGGATCGGCAAATATCCCGGTAAATCATTCGGCGTCGTTGCGACGGATATCAACCATGACGGTCTCCTCGACCTGTTTGTCGCGAATGATTCTGTTCCGAACTTCCTCTTCCTGAATCGCGGCGACGGCAAGTTCGATGAGATCGGACTTGAGGCAGGCGTAGCTTACAGCGCTGACGGGGCCGCTCGATCCGGCATGGGTGTTGATGCAGCCGACTACGACGGGGACGGCCGGGAAGATCTCTTCGTTACCAACATCAGCCGGGAACAGTTCTCGATCTATCGCAACCAGGGCAATAACGACTTCAACGACGCTGCGGGAGAGACAGGCATCGGCATGGCGACCATCCTGGACACAGGGTGGGGTGTGCGCTTCTTCGACTTTGATCTGGATGGAAGACCGGACCTCATCATGGCCAACGGCCATCCGGATGATCGGATCGAGACGCTCTCGAGCACGCTGCTCTATCGAGAGCCGCTGCTGCTCTTCCACAACAATGGACATGGCTTCGACAACATCAGTGCTCAGGGCGGGCCCGCATTTCGGAATCAGTATTCTGCCAGGGGACTTGCCGTGGGCGATCTCGACAACGACGGCCACCCTGATGTCGTGATCGCGAACAATGGCGCTGCGCCAATCGTCCTCCATAATGTTCTGCACAACGGCAATCACTGGCTCGGTCTCGATCTTAGAGGGAACTCCGTGGGCGCGCGCATCACGTGGGCAGCCGGAGGCATGCAGCACAGCTTCTTCAACCGAGGTGGAGGAAGCTACCTGTCTTCTTCCGATCCTCGCGAACTCTTAGGAGCTTGTTGAAATAGCTTTCCGCTGCGGCACTGACGAGGATCAACGCTTCCTGTCCTGGAGGTATGCGGTATTTGGGAAGGCCGAGGTGAGAGCAGGAGAGCTGTTTTTGAGCACTCAAACGG
>JAABUJ010000509.1_pt1 | contig 75769 bp, 64 predicted proteins | sample 5559131 | NCBI WGS metagenome assembly JAABUJ01 (sample SAMN10711875, study PRJNA513366) | rock metagenome | isolation source: Antarctica rocks | place: Antarctica: Victoria Land, Mt New Zealand nord | collected 2016-01-07 | reverse complement strand
GACCGTTCCGCCAAATCCCCATAGCGCGGGACGACCCCCGCGCGTTCGTCCATGGGCGGCTTACGGACGCCGGCCCTCCGCCCAGACGCTCGACCTGCGTCGGCCGGCGTCCGTAAACCTTCACCATCCTCGGCGTTGCCAAGCAAAGTGAGCCGTCCCGAAAGCGGCCATTTGTTCCGATTGCCCGTTTGCTGCCTTGCGGCGATCGACGGGCGGCCCCGGATAAGGTTTCGAGCAGCCGGATATCTCCGAACCTGATACGGAATGGTTCTGTGGCATCGGCGCGGCGTTAGGGAGACAGAAGGCGGAAAAGTTTGAGGATTTCTCATATCGGACTTCAAAGGTCGTTGGTCTCAGTGTCGCATTCTGTTGGACCGCCGGGCCGCCGACCGGCAGACATAACTTCAGAATGCTGATGTCGAGGGTCGGACGAAGTTGTTCTTCCCGCTATTCCAGATACGGCGTCAGCACCTCTTCGATCCACTTCATGAATGCGCGGACTCGGCGCGACAGATTGCTCCGATGTGCTACGACGAGGGACACGGCGAGCGCCCGGCGACGAAAATGCGGTATGATCTCCACCAGCGCTCCACTCTCCAAGTATCGGCCAATTCCCAGGAGTGGCGCCTGAATCAGGCCAAGGCCGGCGAGGGCAGCGGCTTCGTAGGTCTGCGCGCTGTTGACGTGTAGCGCACCTGGCAACTGAAGCGTCGCGTAGCTGTCGCCGTCCGGATATTCCCATCCAATAGGTTTTGCGCCCAGCATCGTCGAAAAATGAATTGTCCGATGTTCCTGACGCTGAAGATCTTCTGGCGATCGAGGGACGCCATGGCGCGTCAGATAGGCGGGACTGGCGGCGTTGACCATGCGCAACAGGCCCAGTGGGCGGGCAATCAGCGTCTCGTCGCGTATGGGTCCAAGCCGCAATACACAGTCGAACCCCTCTTGAACCAGATCGACCTGCCGATCGGTGCTCGATACCTCTAGCTCCAACTCGGGGTGAGTCGCCATGAAATCCGGCAAGGCCGGCACGATCGTCGTGCGCGCCACCTCGGTCGGAAGATCGACCCGTAAACGCCCGCGAAGTGCTACGCGATCGCTTGCGAACATCGCGTGCAGGTCATCGACGTCGGCGAGCAGATCACGGGCACGTGCATGAAATGCGCGCCCGTCCTCCGTCAACTGCACGCTGCGCGTCGTCCGGTGCAGGAGCCTGACACCGACATCTTCTTCCAGCTTCCGGACCGCCGTCGAGGCTCTCCCCTTTTGGATGCCCAGGCTATCGGCCGCGTGGGTGAAGCTCCCCATTTCCGCTACCGTTATGAATATGAGGATGGGTTCGAGATTCTGCATTTTCGTGCCTCGGTATTGTTAACCACAAAGAGAACAGTGAGTTCATTTAATGGGTGTTTATCATACCTGGGAGGCACAGTAAGCTCCGAAATATGGGATCCCCCAATCGGAGAATGACAAATGTCCGAAGCTATGACCCTGCATCGGGTGCCTGAAACGATGACCTGGCATCGCGCCCTGTGGGCCGGACGGACCATGAGCGCGCTTGTCGTCATCGCTCTGGTGGCAGACGGCACCATTCAGCTTTTCGCACCGGCACAGATCGCGAGCATGTTGCAGGAAACCGGGTTCGCGATGGACCTGACCCGTGTCGTGGGTCCGATCATAATCGCCTGCGCCATCCTTTACGCTACCCCGGCCACCGCCGTCCTCGGCGCGATCCTGGTGACGGGCTTTTTGGGAGGCGCCATCTGCGCCCATGTCCGCATTGGTGAGTTGGGGTCGCCGCCGGAACTCATTTCCCTGCTTCTGGGCGCGATGACATGGGGCGGCCTCTACGCGCGCGATCCCCGTATCCGGGCCATTCTGCCGCTCATCCTTTGAACCAACAGGGGCAGTGCTCTGTCCCTCAAGATCAGGAGAAAACACGTGTTTTTAGTAATGGGAATCACCGGAAAAGTGGGCGGCGCAACGGCAGAACATCTGTTGGCGCGCGGCAAGGAAGTGCGCGCGCTGGTCCGCAATCGCGAGAAGGCGGCTAACTGGGCGAACCAACGCGTGGAACTGGTAGACGGCGACTGGAATGATTCGGCAGCCATCGAGCAAGCGCTCAAAGGCGTCGAAGGCGCGTTCGTCATGTTGCCGGCCGTCTGGGCGCCCTCGCCCGATTACAAAGAAGCAAAGGGCGTGATTGCAAACTATGTCGGGGCGCTCACCAAGGCAGCGCCACCGCGAGTGGTTGCGCTTTCGTCGATGGGTGCGAACAGAACCAGCAGGCTCGGGATGATCACGGCCTTGTCGCTTCTGGAGCAAGGTTTTCGCGACCTGACATCCCCAATCGCATTTGTGCGCGCAGGGGGCTTCTTCGAAAACTTCCTCTACGGCTTGCAGGTCGCCCGGGGCGGAACGCTACCGGTCTACTACAATCCGACAAACCGGAAATCGACCATGGTCGCCACGAACGACATCGGCGCGGAAGTCGCGACCCTTTTGAGCGGGCCAGCCTGGTCAGGACAGCGCGTCGTCGAGCTTGGTTCGATGGTCAGCGCCGATGAAGTCGCGGAGCAATTAGGTGAAGTCCTGAATCTCGACGTGAAAGCCTTTGCAGTCCCGCGTGCAGGGTGGGCGGAAGCGTTCGAACAATCCAGCATCCCGAAGGGCCACACCAGACCTGCCGAAGAAATGTTTGAGGCCGTGAATACAGGATGGATGGACCTCGGAGTCGAGGGTACGGAGCACGTAGCGGGTACGACGTCCGCACGCGATGTATTCGAGGCTGCACAGAACGCCGCCAAGGCGTAAGTTCCGGGACGGATCAGGCATGAGACAGAGAGTTTCACGATGCATGCGTTTGGTGGTTCAAAACTCAAGATTTCTGTAAGCGGAGTTCAAACATGCGTTATCGATAGGTTGCAGCTTTCCAAAATATAAACGAGACCCTTGACATAGGTCAGGCTCAACCTTTTCTTCTGGTTTCGAGGGCTTCTGCCGCGCAGGCGGTTCCTAAGCCAAATGTCCGCTATCCGCGTCTTTTCATTTCATAGCGGACCTACCGCTATCGGCCAGATCTCGCCGAAGCGGCAACGTCTGCTTCAACCCGACGCCGTCTGAGACCAGCCGGGCCGCTTCCCACCCAGCCTTGCCCTTAGCCTACGGCCCGCGGTCGGCCAACGTGGACAGCCAGCGATATAATGCCCTTGCTCTGAAGCGAACATTCGTCCGGCGTTGTCACGATGGAAAGTCTGCCTCGCACGGGTGGCGGCTACCGTCCGTCGCTCGCATCGGGAACATTGCTCGTGAAGGAGACGAGACATGGCATTCGACATCGACGTGACGGAGCTGGTGCGCCTGGAGGCCACGTTCACGGCGGGCACCCCGCTCTATGTCCTCAACCTGCTGCGCTTCCGCACGAAGGCTGAGTATCCCGAAGGCGTCGCGCCGGTAGGCGAGACAGGACGGGAGGCGTACTTCAACGGTTATGCTCCCGCCTTCCGTGCGGTTGCCCGGGATCGAGGCGTGGTGGGCGTGAAGCCCGTCTGGATCGGCAGCGTCGCCGCGTCGCTCGTCGGCGCGCCCGGCGAGCAATGGGATGCCGTCGCAATCATCGAGTATCCTTCGGTGGCGGATTTCCGCCAAGTCGTTGATACCGACGACTACCGTGCGCGCGCCGAACCAATGCGCAAGGCGGCACTTGCGGAGTGGCGTCTTATCGCACAGACCCGAATGGACATGCCGGCATGAGCGGCGCAGCGGTCAAGGCGGATTGCTTGGCTTCCCCAAGTCACACGACCGCGTGGATCGAAGCAGGTCCGGCGGACGGACCGCTGATGATCTTCATCCATGGCTGGCCGGAACTCGGCTTGGTCTGGCGCGTGCAGCTCGAGCATTTCGCCGCCGCCGGGTGGCGTTGCGTTGCACCCGATATGCGCGGGTATGGCGGATCCTCGGTGCCAACCGCGGTCGCTGATTACGCGGGCGTCGCGATCGTCGGCGACATGCTCGCGCTGCACGATGCGCTCGGCGGCGGGCCGGCGGTTTGGGTCGGACACGACTGGGGAAGCGCGATCGTCTGGTCTCTGGCGGCGCATCACCCGGCGCGGTGCCGCGGCGTCGCCAACCTTTGTGTCCCCTATTTCGCCCACGGCATGACGCTGAGGACGCTCGTGTCGGTGGTTGATCGCACTCTCTATCCCGAGGGCGAGTATCCGGTCGGACAATGGGATTACTGGCTCTACCACCGCGAGCACTTCGCGCAGAGTGCAGCCGACCTCTCGGCGGACGTTGGCGGGACCATCTCCGCGCTGTACCGCGCCGGCTCGCCCAGCGGCTTCGGCAAGCCGGCGCGGCTTGCCGGCATCCGGGCGCAGGGTGGCTGGTTCGGGGCGGCGCATCGGGCACCGGCGTTGCCGCCGGACACCGATATCCTCACCGAAGCCGACTACCGCGCGTTCGTGGCGGCGTTCGAACGGACCGGCTTCGCCGGGGCCAACGCTTGGTACCTCAACGATGATGCCAACGCGGCCTACGCCGCCGAGGCGCCGGGCTTCGGCCGCCTGACCATGCCAGTGCTCTTCATCCATGCCCGATGGGACACGACGTGCGAGACCGTGCACAGCAGGCTCGCCGACCCGATGCGTGCCGACTGTAACGACCTGACAGAGGTGACGATCGATGCCGGGCACGAGGTCATGAAGGAACGGCCCCTCGAGACGAACGCGGCGCTGGCTGACTGGATCGCCAGGAAGATCGCAGCCTAGCGCTGCCCGGTTTTGGACAGCGGCGGATGCCGCTTCAGGAACGCGATGACGGCATCGACCCGCGGCGGACTGAGCCGCGTATCACGCCGCACGATCGAAACCGGCATCGCGGCTGCCCGCCACGATGGCAGAACCTCGATCATGGCGCCGGTCGCCAGCGCACCTGCTGCCAGGAACATGGGGGCGCTGACGATGCCCAAGCCATCCAGCGCCGCCCGCCATCCGGCCTCGCCGTCGTCGAACACGAACCAGGGGTCCGGCACGAACCGTCGCGGCTCGCCAGAATCGGGATCGCAAAGGTGCCACGGACGGATCATTCCGTTGTGCGTCGTCCGAAACCCCATCACGCTCTGCTTCGACAGATCCTCCGGCCTCCGTATCGCCTCACGTGGTGCAAGATAGGAAGGCGCGGCGCACAGGACCCATGGAAAGACGAACCATGGCTGTTGGAGATGACCAGGAATGGTTTCCAGCGGACCGGACCGGATCGCCAGGTCGATCCCGTTGTGGGCGAGATCGACGAGATCGTTGCTCGCCCGAAGATCGAGCCGTATATCCGGATGCTCGTGGGCGAAGATGCCCAGCAGGGGCACGAGGCAGTGACGTAGAAACGCTACCGGCGCGGTGATGCGCACCCATCCCGTGTCGCCCCCGCTCGCCAATCTGCCAAGCGCACCTTCCATCTCGATGAGGCCGCGGACCGCTTCCCGTGCTGGGCCGATCAGCCTCTGCCCGTCCTCGGTTGGTGACAGCGCGTGGGTGGAGCGGTGAAGCAGCTTGATGCCGTGCGCCGCTTCGAACCGTCCGATCAGCCGTGACACCGCTGATATCGACAGGCCCAAGCGCCGGGCAGCCTCTGCGAAGGACCTTGCATCCACCACGGCAAGAAAACACCGGAGTTGGGCGAGGGTGAGATCGGGAGTGGGTGTCATGGCCGTTGCAAGATTTCGGTGGTGTACCGGTAGCACAACCCGTCTGGGACCTGCGCGACGACGCTTGAAATGAGGGCCGTGCCTTAGGCAATGGTCTGCTTCGGCATCATTGGGTCTCGAAGCGGACGGACTGCACGCCACCCAACTTTGCCGTTACCTATCCGAGCCGAACGGCGGCTTCGGAGCAGCCCCGAACTTTGACGGAAGAGCTGGGAGGGGCGCAATTCAGCGTTTCAGGGGCCAGCACTGGACTTGGCTTCTCTCGACCCGAGCAACCCTTTAAGGCCCGCGACCGACCATCACACCGCCACCCAGCCGCCCTCCCGCGCCGAGCGGTAGATTGCCTCGACGGTCTTGGCGACCTCCCAGCCTTCGCGGAAGTCGGCGTGGCCGGGCCGCTCGCCCGCGACGGCGCGGAGGAAGTCGCGCACCTCGATGGTCTTCAGGTCGTTGAAGCCGAGCCCGTGGCCCGGCGCCGGGCAGAAAGCGCCGTAGGGGTCGTGTTCGGGGCCGGCCTCGATGGTGCGGAAACCGCGCAAGGGCGCAGGCTCGGCCGTGCGATAAAGCCGCAACTCGTTGAAGCGCTCCTGGGCGAAGCGGATCGCGCCGCCGGAGCCCGACACCTCGAACTCCAACCCCATCTTGCGGCCCGTGGCCATCCAGTTGGCCTCGATCGTGCCGACCGCGCCGCTCGCGAAGCGTAGGACAGCGGTTGCGACGTCGTCGACCTCGACGGCGCGCTGACCGCCCTCGAAGGGGCGCTGCTTCACCAGGGTGGCGCATTCACCCAGCACCTGGGCGATAGGTCCGACGACGTAGCGGGCCATTGCGACGATGTGGCTGCCGATGTCGGCGAGCGCGCCGCCGCCGCCGGAGGGGTCGAGCCGCCACGTCCAGGGGTTCGCGGCATCGGCCATGAAATCCTCGGCGTGGATGCCGCGGAAGCTGCGCACCACCCCGATCTCGCCCGCCGCCACGAGGTCGCGCGCGAGTTTCACCATGGGGTTCTTGAGGTAGTTGAAGCCAACCTGCGTGGCGACGCCGGCCTTCTCGGCCGCCAGCGCCATGGTGCCGGCTTCGGCCGCCGTGGGAGCCAGCGGCTTCTCGCAATAGACGTGCTTGCCGGCCGCGATCGCTGCGAGCGCCATCTCGCCGTGCAACGCGTTCGGCGTCGTGATCGACACGATGCCGACCGCCGGATCGTCCACGAGCCTGCGCCAGTCCCCGGTCGCACGCGGGAAGCCGAGCGCCTCCGCGGCTCGGGCCGCGACCGCGTGCGACGCGTCGGCCAGCACGGCCAGTTCGGCCGTGAGCGGCAGCCGGAAGACGCGGTTGGCACTGGCGAAGCCGAGGGCATGGGCCTTGCCCATGAAGCCCGAGCCGATCAGCCCGACCCCGATCGTCGTCATGCCCGCCCTCCCGTTACCGGCCGCTTCCTCTCGGGCGGCACTTCAGCTCCCGATCCATACCACGAGGCCCGAGACGGTCGCGACCGACAACACGGTGGACAGCAGGATGACGCGCGACGTCGTGGCGGCGGGGCGTCCGTAGAGCTTGGCCAGCATGAAGGGTCCGGTGCCGGTCGGCAGCGCGGCCAGCAGCAGGGCGGTGTCGAACCATGGTGCCGGCATGGTCACGACACGGCCGATCGCCAGGGTCAGGAGGGGCTGGGCCAGGAGCTTCAGGCCGACCAGCCGCGCGACTTCCGGGGTCGCACCGCGCCCGCGATGCTCCGCCAGGAACAACCCGATCGTGACGAGCGCGCAAGGCCCGGCCGCGGCGCCGAGCAGCACCAGGAAGCGGTCCGCCGGCGAGGGCAGGGGCCATTCGGTCACGGCCCAGAGACCGCCGAGCAGCGGCGACACCAGGAGCGGATTGCGGGCGAGCGAGCCCAACGCACGCAGGATGGTGCGGCCGAGGCCTGGCGCCCGTGCGGTGCCCGGCATCGGCCCGGCAGGTGGCGCCGCCGCGAGGTCGAACTCGATCAGCACGATGGCGAGGGCGAATAGCAGGCAGGCGGTCAGCAGCACCGAGATCACCAGGGCCGGCAGGATGGCGTTGCCGAACAGCGCGAGGCCGAGCGGGATCCCGAGGAAGCCTGTGTTGCCGTAAGCAGCATCGAGCCCCTCGATGGCCCGATCGGCCAGGCGATGTCCTGGCCGACGGTCGAGCAGCATCGAAAGGGCGAAAGTGCCGGCCATGCCGCCCGCCGACGCCAGCAGGTAGCCCGGGTGGTCGATGTCGGCCCAGGTCATGCGTGCTGTGGCATCGAACAGCAGCGCCGGCAGCGCCAGCCGGACCACGAACAGGTTCAAGCTGTCCGTGACTGCGGCATCGAGGACGCGGCGCCGGGCCGCGAGATAGCCGGTGCCGATCAGCGCGAAGACCGGCAGCACGGCGTCGATCACCGCAGTCATGAAGGGTTGGTCGTCCCTGAAATCCGGGTTGAGGTCCGCCTCCTCTATCCCGCGCGGCCTGAATGCACCAACGGTCTCCCGACCCATCGCCTTCGCGTCCGAATGAACCGGGCTGCGTGGGGCGGGTTGAACGGGCGGCGCTGGCGCGCGCGGCGTATCCCGCCATCATGACCTGCACGCAAGTCCACGGAAGACAATGACGGATCTCCAGAACCGCCCCCTTGCCGGGCCTCCGCGGCCGGATCTGACCGTCAGGGTCAAGGCCGGGACAGCACGGCTGTCGGACGCGCTCGCGGCCCGTGATCTCGCCGGGATCCAGGCAGGGCGCGACACGATCGCGCCAGTCGGCCCGCCGAGTGAAGCGCCGTCCTGGTGGGATCCGGACAGCCGCGGCCTCAGCCTCGCCGGGCTCGACCTCGCGGGCGCCAACCTCGCGGGCGCGCATCTCAAGGGCGCCAACCTGCGCGGCGCCGACCTGTCCGACACGGTCGGGCGTTCGGCGGATTTCACCGAAGCCGTGCTGGAACAGGTACGCTTCACCTCGGCCGACCTCGGCGGCGCCTGCTTCACGGACGCCAGCGCGGGCGAAGCCGACTTCACCCACGCCATGCTGGAGGACGCGCTCTTCGCCCGGGCTCACCTGCGCTACGCCACGCTGGCCAACGCCCTTCTGGACAGCGCCGATTTCACCCAGGCCGACCTCTGGGGCGTCAGTTTCGTCGAAGCCGAGGCCGATGACGCCTGCTTGCGTGGCGCGCGCTGCGACGAGGCGGATTTCACCGGGGCCGACCTGTCGGGCGTCGACTTGTCGGGCGCGAGCTGCAAGAAGGCCAAGTTCGTTGGAGCCAGGATGGGTGGGACCCGCCTCGACGGGGCGGCGCTGGATGGCGCGTCCTTCGACGGCGCGGATCTCGCCAATGCCAGCCTGCCGCGGCTGAACCTGCAGACCTGCTCGCTGAAGCACGTCCGCCTGGCCGGTGCCTGGCTCGACAACACGCGGCTGCACCCTGAGCAGCTCGGCGGCGCCGTCGGCGAGGAATTGGCGGGCGATTACCACGCGGCCCGCGACGCCTATGTCGTGCTGGCCCAGAATTTTCGCGGGCTCGGCAACGGCGACGGCGCGTCCTGGGCATACCGCAAGGGCCGGCGCATGGGCAAGCTTCACGAGCGCGAGGCGGCTTGGCATGGCTGGAAACAGCGCCAGTGGCGCCATGTCGTGCGGCACGGGCTCGCGTGGCTGTCGGGCGAGTTCGTCGAGTGGCTGTGCGACTATGGCGAAAGCCTGTGGCGGGTGCTGCGGGCCTTCGCCACGCTGATCCTCCTGTTCGCGGCTTTCTATGGGGCCACGCAGTCCCTGGTCCGGGTCACGACCGGCCCTGCGGGCGAGATCACCAGAAGCTTCACCGAGAACCCTTTCGACCTCCTGGTCTTCAGCTTGCTGAACATGCTCTCGACCTCGGCGCCCGACATCGGCCTGAGACCATCGAGCCCCATTTTCTATCTCGCTACGAGCCTGCAGGGGGCGGTCGGGATCGTGCTGATCGGCCTGTTCGGCTACGTGCTCGGCAACCGGATGCACCGCTGAAGAGTGCCAAGCCGTCCTGGACCGGGAGGGTTGGCACCTCCGATGGTGAATGATAGATCGGATCGGCGTCTCTCGGTGTGACGCGCCCGGCATGGCCCGGATCCGTCGGGTCGGGCCGGGCCTCGAGATCGGCGTCGACGAAAGGTTGCCGCGTGTCTTTCCCGTTCTTGATCTGGACGATGCAGCGGACCGGCGGCACCTCGCTGACCGAGCTTCTGATGGCGATGTCCGAGCACAGAAGCGCCGAGCATGAGCCGTTCAACTGGGCCAAGAAGCAGCCGCGGCAATTCTGGCCCATCACCGACGCCTGGAACACCACGAAGAACAGCGACGTGCTGCGGGCTTCGCTCGAAGGGCTGTTCGCGCAGCGCTACCTGATCAAGCACTGCTACGAACTGCTCAGCATGTCGTTCAACATGCACATGATGCAGGTCGCGGCCGAAACGCCTTACCGGCACATCCTGCTGCTGCGGCGTGACGAGCCTTCACGTCTTGTATCGAAGTTCATCGCCGAGGCGCAGGGCACCTGGTTCAAGGACTATTCCCGCAAGGTCTTCACCCAGGTGGCCGAGGGGGAGCGCCAGCTCACGCCTCTGCCGGTCGACCGCGTCGTCGGACATTACCGCCACAGCCAGGATGCCACGAAGTTCGTCGTCGACACGCTTCGCGGCCTGAAAGTCGAAATGCTGCCGGTCTATTACGAGGACCTCTACATGGGGGACCGCGAGGCGCGCCTGGCGCATCTGCAGCAACTGTTCGATTTCCTCGGGTTCACGGCCGAACAGCTCGACCAGCATCGCGACCTGATCCAGGCGAAGATCTTCGACGGCGGCCAGAATACGCGCTCGGTGGCGCCGCTGCTGCCGAACCTCGGCGCGGTGCTCGAGGCCTTGCAGTCGGCCGGCTGCGATGTTTCCGCCAGCACGTTGAGCCAAGGCGTCGAACTGCCGCCGCATGTGGATGGGCCAGCCGGTCCGCGCGAGCGGATCGCGCGCGAATGCGCCAATTTCGTCCAGACCTTCGGAGCACGTGGGCCCTTCCTCGAGATCGGCGGCGAAGGACCGCAGCACGCAGTCCTGCTCCATCCGGATTTCGCGAGTCAGGACCGCGAGTTTATCGGCCGGCGAAACGGGCAGGGGTCGGGCGGCATGACGGCCCGGGTCGCCGACCCTCACGACATGCGCGAGCACTACGCCGACGGGCGCTTCGGCACCGTGCTGTGGATCAACGCGCTCCAGCACGACAAGCAGTTCTGGCGCACGCTGGAGGAGATCAAGCGCGTGCTGATGCCGGGAGGAACCCTGATCGTCGTCGCACCCGGTTTCAGCAAGAGCGCCGGCCAGGCCGGCATCAGCATCACGGGCCAGAAAGGCAACGCCATCGCGGACGCCGCCATCACGTACAAGGTTCACGATGCGCCGGACTATTGGCGCCTCAGCCCGCAGGGGCTGAGGGACGCGGCGCTCGACGGTTTCGAGGTTCGGGACGTCCGGGTCATGATGATGCCGCCGCGCATCTTCGGCATTGCGGCCAAGCCCGGCTGACTGCCAGATCCACGCGCTGCGTCACGGATTTGACATGGCGCCGGGCTTGATGACGCATGTGACGACGCTCGGAGGCGGCTGATCGGCGCCGCGTCGCGCAGTGGATCATCGACCGGTGGACGACCGCCCATCGGACAGCAACGCCGTGGAAGACATGGGCCCGAGACTCCATGACTGAAACCCGCCATCATCCCTACGTCGCGCAGCCGGACCGCGCCTTTTGGCGCCGCACCGTGGAGGACAAAAATCCTCTCGAGATCGGCGACTGGTACCGCAAGAAGTTCTCGCTCGCAGGTCAGCGGCTCGCCACCGGCGGCAGCTGCTTCGCGCAACATATCGGCCGGGAAATGAAGCGGCGCGGCAGCGCCTACCTTGATGTGGAGCCGGCGCCGGGCTTTCTGCCAGCCGAGCTTCACCTCGACTACGGTTACGGCATCTACTCGGCCCGATACGGCAACATCTACACGTCCCGCCAGTTGCTACAGTTGCTGGAGCGGGCTTTCGGCGAGCGCGATCCGGTCGACACGGCCTGGCCACGCGACGGCGGTTTCGTCGATCCGTTCCGTCCCAACATCGAGCCCGGCGCGATCGGCAACGCCGAGGAGGTCGTTGCCTCCCGGCGTGACCATCTGGCCAAGGTGGTGCGGCTCTTCGAACAGACGGACGTCTTCGTATTCACCCTCGGCATGACCGAGACCTGGATGGCGAAGCGGGACGGGACGGTCTTCCCAGTCGCCCCCGGCACGGCAGGTGGCATCTGGGACGAGAGCCAATACCGGTTCTTGAATCTCACCTATCCCGAGATCGTGGATGACCTCGAAGCCGTGATGGCGCGGCTACGCGCCATCAACGGGCGCATGCGTTTCATCTTCACGGTCAGCCCGGTTTCGATCAGGGCGACCGGCACCGAGGATCACGTGGTCGTGGCCAACACCTATTCGAAGTCGGTCCTGCGCGGAGCCGCGGGCTACCTGACCGAGCGCCACGATTTCGTGGACTACTTCCCCGGCTACGAGATCACGACGTCTCCGCCGATGCGGGCCATGTTCTACAATCCCGACATGCGTACGGTGTCGCCGGCCGGCGTGCGGCATGTGATGGGCCACTTCTTCGATCAGCACGTCGCGCCGGCCCCGAAGCGCGTCAGGGTCGGCACGAGCGCACCGACCGTGCCGGCGCAGTCCGCGCCGGCGTGGCCGGAGCAGGATCCCGACCGTGTCCTCTGCGACGAAGAATTGGCGGCCGTGTTCGGACGCTTCTGATGAGCAACGTTTTCGTCACCGGCGACTCCCATACCGCCGCGCTGCGCCGGGGCCAGACGGCCATCGAAGCCGACGGAGGCTGGCCGCAGGATGTGCGGCTCGCGATCCAGCCGCTGGGTGGCGGACACCTGACGCGCGAGCCCTTCTTCATAGACCGCGGCGACCATGCCGAGATCACGGCCGTCGCATATCGAAGACGCTTCGATCGACTGCCGCTGGAGGATGCCAGCGATTCCGGCACCCTCTACGGATTTTCGGCGCCGCTCCACTCGGCCAGGATCTGGCGTCATCCCGCATGGCAGAACCACGCGCCCGCCGCGATGAAGGTCCCGGGCACGCCGGTTTCCTCCGGCATGATCACGCGGCTCGTGTTGGACGACCAGCGATATGTCCTCGACCTCCTGGCATTGATGACCCGGATCGGTCGGCGCGTGTTCGTCATCGAAGCGCCGTACCCGTTCCACCACCATCCGGCCCTGCGCAAGACGCCGGCCGCGATCGTGCGCCATCTCGATCGCGCCTACCGCGCCATCGTGCGACGCGAACTGGCGCGCCTCGAGGTCTCCGTCGTGGCTGTGCCGCAAGGCTGCACCGAGGACGGCTTCATGCGGCCCGAATACGCGCAGTCTGGCGATCACCACCACGGCAACGAGCGCTATGGCAGGACGATGATGACCGAGATCCTGGGGTTTCTGGACCGGGATCGGAGGGCGCCGCCCGACGCCGCGGTCCCGCGCACGAATCCCCACCTGCCCACGAAAGGGATGGGAGCATGACGATGGTCGAAGAAGCCGATCCGCCCAAGCCCGGCATGCGGGCCAAGATCGTCGAGGAATTCGGGACGCTGGCCCGCCTGCACGGGCTTCAAGGCCCGGTGCTCGAGATCGCGCATGGACCGAGCCGCAATGCCATCTCGCTGGCGCCCTTTCTGGCGGGCTTCGAACGGCATGTGGTCATCGACGGCGACAGCGGCGAGGTGGACGGAACGCACTTCCACCGGGGCGATCCGAACGACATGGGGCAGTTGTTCGACGACCATTGTTTCTCGAGCGTGATCTGGGACCGCGGCCTCGAACGGGATCCGTTCTTCTGGTTGACGCTGGACGAGATCAGGCGGGTGTTGATGCCGGGGGGCGCCCTGATGCTCTGCACACGCGGATTTGCGAAGAACAACAAGTTCGGCATCAAGGTGGTCGGTGCCAACGGTAATCCCGTGCCGTTCCTGACCGCCACCAGCCCCGTGTCGGCCACCGGCGCCGATTATCTGCGTTTCAGCCCGCAGGGGCTCCGCAAGGTCGTCCTGCGCGGTCTCGACGTTCGCGAACTGCGCTCTTCGTTCATGGTGCCGCACCTGTTCGCGGTCGCCGTCAAGGCAGGGTGAAACTGCCATGGCTCGCCACCGCGCGAACAGGAGGAGATCCGATCCGTCGGACAGCGCCACGGCTTGCCTCCCGCGTCGAAACCACCGCCTGATCGTGGCCTTGGCTGGCCTCGTCGCGGCCTGCCCAGCGGCATCGGCGTCGGAGGTCGCGAACCTCGCCTATGGGCCTGATCGCCAGCAGGTTCTGGACCTTCACCTGCCCGACCAGGCCGGCCGCCCCGCACCGGTCGTCGTGTTCTTTCACGGCGGCGCCTTCGTCGGGGGCGACAAGCACCCCTGCGCACCGCACCTCGCGGCCCTGCTGACGGCGCGCGGCATCGCCTTCGCCTGCGCCAATTACAGGCTGGCTCCCCGGGTGCACTATCCTGCGCCGATGCGTGACGGCGCCCGAGCCGTGCAATGGCTGCGAGCCCATGCGACGGATTACGGGCTCGATCCTCAGCACTTCGCCGTCATGGGCATGTCGGCCGGTGCCGGTATCGCGCTCTGGATCGCGTTCCGCCCAGATCTCGCCGATGCCGGGTCCCCCGACCCGATCCTGCGCCAATCGACCGGCGTGTCGGCCGTGGTGACCGGAAACGCGCAGGCCACCTACGATCCGGCCGAGATCGAAGCGAGGCTGCACACCCGCCGCTTCCCGAAATTTCTCGCGCAGTTCTTCGGCGCGATTTCCGTCCAGGGGCTCGGGGAGGCGCGCTACCGCCAAGCCGAGCAGGACGCCTCGCCCATCGCCAACATGCATGCAGGCGAGCCGCCGTTGCTGGCCTATTATGCTGCCGCCGCGGCGCCCCTGGCTTCCGACAGTGCGCCGCAGGTCTATATCCATCATCCCGAGCAGGGCAGGGTGCTTGAGACCGTAGGGCACGAGCGCGGTGCGGAGGTCACGCTGCGCGATGTGACCGACTATCCGCAGGGTTGGCAAGGTTTCCTGGAAGCGGCGACGGACTTCCTGGCGGGGAGCCTCGAACGCTGAGGCCCTGTCCCGACTTATTTAAGCCGCCAGGGCTGCATACACTTCCGCGCTTGCGTGCGGCCTCGGTCGAGGGTCGATGTCGTGGTGGTGTTTTGCGCCCGGGCGCAAGGCGAGGAGTTGCCTCCTAAATGAATCCGTCGGGACTTGACGCGAAGTCTGTAGCCTTGGCTGACGATTCCGGCCGTGTAGTCCCATTGCGGCGCGGCAGGTCGACTTGCGGGCGCTCCGGGGGGCCTCCGCGATGACGGCGTCGGACGGGTCACTCGCGCTTGACGATCGAAGCGGAATCCTCGGGGATGGCGAGCCTTTACGGGCAACCGGGGTAGAGGCATGCCGCCACCGGCGTTTCGAAGCGGCCGCATCGGCTTTCGCGGCCTGGACGGTGGCGGAACCCCGAAACGCGGCTGCTTGGCTGTCGCTCGCCCGCGCTCAGTTCCTGGCAGGCCTCGCGGCTGAAGCCCGCCGGTCCTGCGACGAGTCCCTGAAGCTCGATGCGGCCCAACTTCGGGGCCATTTGCTGCTGGCCCGCATCGCCGCGGCGTCGGACGACGGCCGACTCCGTGTCGCCGCCATGAAGGAGGCCGTGGCTCTGCGCCCGGCCGCGGTGGCTCTGCGCCTGATGCTGGTCACGCTCATGCTGCGCCGGATCCAGCATAAGGCCGCGATGGCGGTTGCCCGGGAAGCCTTTGCCCTCGATCCGGGAAATCCGCGTGTGATGCTGGCGGTGGCGCGGTGTCACCTCGTGCTCGGGCACCTCGTCGATGCCGAAGCCATGCTGAAGCGCCTCGGCGAGGCAGCGGCCGTCGCCGACCGGGTGACCGAAATCGAGCGGGATCGCCTGCTCCAGGATCTCGCCGTCCGTCGTACACGGGCCGCCGACTCCGCGGCCAGCCGAACGGTCGATCGGGACGCCTCCGGGCTTTCGGTGCCGTCCGTTCTACATGGGGGCAGGCCGCCACGTGTCGCCCTGGCGGGGCTTCCCGGCCCGGCTTCGGTCGTGCCTCTCACCGGGCCGCAACGCGGTGCCGCCGATGTCGAGGGGCTCGTCACGCCGGCCGTCCTGACGGCGATCGAGCGGGGGCGACGCGGCCCTGGATTGGTCGATCACCTTCTCATCGTCCGGGCGTTGATCCTGCGCGACATCAGGCTGCATCACCGCAACAGCGTGTTCGGCGTGCTGATGGAGTTGGTGCGGCCAGCCGTCGTGGTGTTCGTCCATTACTGGCTTTTCGTCCTGCTGCATAAAACCATGCCGGCCGAAATCCCGATCGAGACCTTCGTGCTGGCCGGCTTTACCGTGTGGTTCGCCTTCAACGCCAGCTGGCTCGGCGCGTCGACGGGCGGCAGATGGCCGGCCGGGGCGACATCCCTGCCCGGGGTTACGGAGTTGCACATGCGGGTCGCCAAGGCGACCTGGGGATTGCTGCTCAACCTCGTATTCTGCCTTTTCGCCGTCGTTCCACTCAGTTTCGTCGACGGTGGATTGCCGCTTCCCAACGTGCCCGAAACCTGTGCGGTCTTCGCGATCGCGGGTGTATCGGGTTTCGGTCTCGGGCTTATCTTGGAGCGGCTCGGGCGGCTTTTCTCATTCGTCAAGACTGTCGAAAAGCTGCTGACCTGGGCCATTTTCGTGACCTCGGGCCTGTACTTCTCCATCGGGACGACGCCGCCGCAGGTAGCCTATTACTTTCTCTGGAATCCCATGCTGCATCTGGTCGAATTCGAGCGCAGCGCCTTCGATCCCGGCTATCCCGTCGCCTTGCTCGATCTGCAATATCCGGCCTGCGTCATGGTGTTCCTGCTGATTACGGGACTGCTGGTTTATGGTGGCGTGCGTTGCCCGACTCGCGATTGATCCATCTCGTCGACCTTGCCATGAGCTATCCCCAGGCCGGCGGGGTGCCGCTTGTCGTGCTGGTACCCGGGACCATCAGCCTGCCGTCCGATCGGCGGCTCGCGATCCTGGCGGAGCGAAAGCGAGGGAAGACCACGCTGCTGAACCTTTTGTCGGGCAAGCTCCGCGCGGACCAGGGCGAGGCTGTCTGTGCCGACAGCCTGTCACCCGTCCTGAATGCGGGGACCCTCCTGCACCCGCAACTGAGCGCCGTGGAGAACATCCGCTTCCTGGCCAGGGCCTATGGTTTCCACCCGGACACGATGCTGAGGGCGGTCGATGCGCTTCTCGGCCATGTCATGTCGCTGGATCGCCCGTTGAAGGATCAGGACGGCAACAAGAAGCGGCAGCTCGAGGCCGCTATTATGGTCGCGCTGCCGTTCCAGTGCTACCTCATCGACGAGTTGGGGCTGCTCGACCCCGAACTGATCGGCCGGTGCTGGGAGTCGTTCGCGGATCGGCAAGCCGGCGTTGTATTCGCGACGTCCCAACCGCGGTTCGTGTCGCAATATGCCGATACGGCCGTCATCATCGACGAAGGCCACCTTCTTCTGTTCCAGGATATTAAGGAGGCCGTCGCATCCTACGAGGCCAAGAGGCACTCATGAGCGACGTCAAGGACCCATCGGTGACGGTGGTGGTCAAGTCCGACGGCGGGCCCAAGGCCGTGCGGCGCGTAGGCCGGGGCGACACGTCGGTGCAAGGCCGGCAGGGGTTCGGGTCGATAGCGGAAGACCGCGTGCAGTCGTTCGAGGGCGCAAGGCCCTCGTGGCCCGCGACGGCGCAATATGCCCAGGCGCTGATCGAGACGCGGCGGCATCGCAGCCGCCGTTTGCTGGGCTGGTTCACGTTGATCGTCCTGCTGCCGTCGCTCGTGACCGCAGGCTATTTCTTCCTCATCGCGAGCCCGCGCTACACGTCGAAATTCGAATTCACCTATCAGACCTATCGCGGGCCGTCCTCGCTGGCCTCGGGGTTGGTCCAGAGCGTCACCGGCACGAGCCAGACCAACACGGTCGATCTCGGCTCGATCGTCTACGAATTCATGCGCTCCCCGGCCCTCGCCGAAAAGCTCGATACCTCGCTCGACCTACGCCAGCATTTCACGTCGACCAAGATCGACTGGCTGTCGCGGCTGGCCGGCAATGCGAGCCGCGAGTCGTTCCTCAACTACTTCAGGTCCCATGTGAACGTCTCGCAGGGACTTGGCGGCTACCTCGACGTGCAGGTGCAGGCCTACGATCCGGGCTTCGCCCAGGTCTTGGCCAAGGCCGTGGTCACGGCCAGCGACAACATGGTGGATGATCTAACGGCGCGCGCCCGGCAGAATGAGGTCAAGTTCGCGGAAGCCGAACTCGGCCGCCAGGAAGATCGCGTCCGCAAGGCACGGCTGGCCTTGACCGCGTTCCAAAATCAGCACGGCGACCAGGATCCGACCCGGGCAGCCAACCAGCTCGGGACGATCGTCGGAACGATCGAGAGCGATCTCTCCGCCGCCCGCACCCAGCTCAGCAATACGGCGCCGTCATTGGCTTCGAATTCGCCCATCGTGACACAGCTGAAAATCAAGATCGCGTCACTCGAGCAGCAGCTGAAAAACGAGCAGCAGCGTCTCGCCACCGACAAGAGCGGCACCAGCAAGCCCTATTCGGAGGTCCTGGAGGAATATTCCTCGCTGCAACTGGAGCAGGAGTTCGCCAGGAACGCCTATCTGGCGGCCCAGCAGGGCTTGGCCGTGGCGCGGGCTGACGCGGCCACGAAGCAGAACTATCTCGTCGACTTCGTTCCGCCGACCTTGCCCGAACGCATGAGCTACCTCTACCCGCTGCAAATCACTGCCACGGTTTTCCTGTCCATGCTGCTGGTGCTGACGTTCGGCAGCCTCGTGATGGGAGCGGCGCGCGATCAGATCGTCGGCTGACCGAAGTTCCCGGTGCGTTCGACGGCTCGGGTCTCTCCACCGCGGCCGGCGGTCCCGCCGCGAACCCTGTTCCTTGCCGGGACGACGGCTCGGTGGGCGTTCAGCATCGATCGAAGCCGAGGCTGGAGGCATGCGTGAGACTTCCATGTCACGATCATGGGCGTTCCGCCAGTGGGACGAGGTCCGGCAGCCGGACGGCAGCAGCTTGGGCTGGCCACACCTGGAACTTTGCCTTACCTAAACCGGATGCGGGTTGCCGACGGCGCCGCCGTGAGGGCGGCCGGTAACCCGGGTCGGCGATGCTGGCGCGGCCCGACGTGCCGGCAGCGCGACGCCGAACGGCATTCTGAGGTTCTGCGGGCATGCTCCTGAAACTCGCGGTCACGGTCCTAGCCTTGACGGGTCTTTGTGGATGCGCCCTCCTGCCGGCCGGATCCCCGACCGCCCGCGAATTCGAAAATAGCGCCGTACCGGACCGCGACCCCGGCTTCGTCCTGGTCGACCTCGATCTCGTGGTCGCCAAGGCGGTCTCGAGCTATCGCCGCCCCGGCCTCTCGTCGCTCGGGGCCGACACCTACCGGCCGACCCTCGTCCTCAAGGTCGGCGACGTCATCGCCACCACGATCTACGAGGTGACCCCGATCCCGTTGTTCGGGGGAACGAGCGAGCTTCAGAACACGGCCGCCAAGGCCCAGCCCGTCGGCGGCCATATTTCGACGCTGCCGACCGAGGTGGTCGAGCAGAACGGCAGCGTCCCGGTGCCGTTCGGTGGCACCGTCAAGGTTGTGGGCCTGACGCCCGCCGAGGCCGGCAAGGCGATCGCCAAGGCGCTCGAGGGCAAGGCCACCAACCCGCAGGCGATCGTGAGCTTGGTAAGCTCCACCATCAACACCGCCTCCGTCAACGGCGACGTCAACAAGCCGGATCTCGTACCGCTGACCGTGCGGGGCGAGCGGGTGCTCGACGTCATCGCGCAGGCGGGCGGCCCGAAAAGCTCTACTTTCGACGAGGAGGTGCAGATGGTGCGGGGCGGCCGCGTCGCCCGGATCAACATGCAACGTCTCGTCAACGACGCTGCCGAGAACATCCGGGTCAGACCGGGCGACAGTATCGTGGTGGTCCGCAATCCGAGGACGTTCGAGGTGCTGGGGTCGGCTCTCAAGGTCGCCCAGTACGATTTCAACGTCGAGCAGGTAACCCTGGCCGAAGCCGTGGCCCGCTCCGGCGGCCTCAACGATTCCATCGCCGATGTGGGCCAGCTGTATCTGCTGCGCTTCGAGCCTGTCAGCATGATGCGCCGCATTCTCCGCCCGGATGACGCGCAATTGCGCAAGCTCGGCGCGGGTCGCGACACCGTGCCGGTCGCCTACCATTTGGACCTGCGCGGGGCTTCGGGGTATTTCGTCAGTCAGTCGGTCCAGATGCGTGACAAGGATCTCGTGCTGATCACCAACGCCGAGAGCGTCGGCTTCTCCAAACTCGTGCAGATCATGCGCGGCGTCGCCGGGATCTATTACGATTTCCGCGGCCCCGTGACCTCGTCGACCACGACTCGGGCCGGCCGCGTCACTACGACGACGAGTTCCGGCGGCACATCGGGCGACTGAGCAGATCCGACGAAGCCTCGATATGAATCTTGCAGCCGGTCGAGCGCAAGCGCGATGGGCGCGGCGGTCATGAAGTGAGGGAGCGAAGGTGATCCCGCCACGCAAAGGTCAGGTCAACCGCGGCCCGATGCCCGGCCAGCGCCGGACCAGGATGTTCCGCTTTCTGCGCATGAGAGGGGCGCGCTCGAAGGCAAAGCCGCCGCTGCAGTTCCTTCGTTTGCAGCTCTGGCCCTGGTTCAAGGCCAGGACGAGCCTGACGCAGCTGGAACTCCGGGCCGGGCCGGCGGAGCGTCTCGCCCTCAACGGCACCGTTGTGGTGGCGTCCCACTATGGCAACCACGAGATCGTCGACGCCTTCATCGATCATCACCGCAGCCTCGGCATCCGCGAATTCGTGTTCCTGGATTTGTCGGACGACGGCGGTCTCGCGGCGTATCTGGGTGACCGAGGGTATGCCGTATGGCGCCCGCGGAGCACGGCCGACATCGAGCCTCTGACGCTGTGGCTCAACGGGCTCAGGACCCGCTACGCCGCGGGCCGCTGGTGCCTGTCGCTCGATACGTGCGATGCTTTCGTGTTCTACCGCTGCGAGAGCCGCAAGATCGGTGACTTCACCGAGTTCCTGGAATCGGAGAGCCGCGACCACGTCTATGCCCTGACCGTCGAAATGTACGGCACGGAACCCGCAGCCGACCTCGTGGCCGCGGCAGGAGACCGACCGTCGTTCGCGGCGCTCGACCATTTCGACCCGTTCGGCTTCGTGACGCTGGATCCGGGCCGCTTCCGCAATGTGATTGTCCGGGGCGGCCTACAACGCAGGACCTTGTTTCGGACGCGTCCGCGCCAGAGCCCGGCGCTGAACCGCATCCCTCTGGTGAAATGGCACTGGTTTTACGGCTACAAGGCCGGCACCCGGCTCATCATGCCGATGCACCTCAACAACCCGCACGCGCGCTGGCATTCGAGCCCGACCGGCTGCATCCTGCGGTTCGCGCTTCTCAGCGGTAAGACGACGCTGGACACGGCGGCGAAGTGGGAACAGGCCGTGGCCGTGAAGGACGGCGGCCTCGCAGCCTACCCGGGCCTGTCCCGGCTCCGCGAGATCGCGCTCATGCAGGATGTCAGCCGCCGCTACACCGGGACCCGCGACCTGGTGGATTGCGGTCTCTTGAACCCCGGGCAATGGTTCTGATCCCTGATGGGTCACGATCCGCCGATCAGATGAGCCGCGATCTCGCAGGCTTTTGTCGTCGCTTGGCCCGCATCGTCGACCAAGCCGGGCTTGGCCTTCCAGATCACCAGGCCTTGCACGCCGCCCGCCACGGCCTGGTCGAGCCCCGGTAGGCCTTGGATCCGGCCCGCTGCCCAGCCGGCTGGATTCTCCGACGACCAGACCGGCTTGCCGCTCGGGGCGTCCGCAACGAGACGTGACCAGTTGCCGGCGGTCGCGGTGATATCACGATCGGAGTTGTGGGAGCCCACGATGTCGAACAGCGATGCGATGGCGGAGTGCTCGTCGAGGTCGCGGAGCGTGCCGACCACGAACTGCCTGTCGGGCCCGACCAGGAGCATTGGGACGGTCAGCTTGGCGCGGAGCTTGGTCACGATGGACGCCATGCGCGCGTCATCCATGGCGGCCTCGTTGAAGGGCGACAGCGCATCGGGCCTGAAAGCCGCCGCGTAGGTGGCGAGCCAAGTCGCGTAACGATCGTCGGACCACCCGGCGAAAGGCGTCCTGCCGACCGCCAAGGGGCTCGCGTAGATCAGGAGGCCGATGCTTCGCGCATAGGCTAAAATATCCCTGTAAAGCTCCGGGTAGCCCGCGGCGGTAGCGTAGTCGACGACGATCGGCAACCTGATCCCATCCACACCGACGTTGCGCGACAGCCCGGCCAGCACAGCGCGGTAGTTGGTCTCCGTCAATGCTGTCGCGGCCGAGTAGCTCCTGTGTTCCGGAAAGGACGTCTTGAGATCGGCGATGTAATGGCTCACGGCGCCGGCATAATGGTGCGAGGCCGGGGCGGCGCAGAGTGTCGGACCGGCGGCTGCCGCCTGGATGGCGCTGAGCCCGGCCGCAAGCAGGCCGAGGCCGAACACGATCCCCCGGACCCGTTTCATGTCGAATCCCTCATCGCAGTTCCTCACCTTCGGCCGGCGGAGCGTCGCGGCTCAGGCCAGCGCCAGCGCGATCGACGGACTGCCACCGCCCTGTCGCAAGACCTCGAACACGACGCTGTCGATGCCGCCCTGGACCAACAGCGCCATGACGCTCCGCCGGCGCATGTCGTAATCCGCCGCCGCCGCAGCGCGCTCGGCCTCGAAGGCCTCGGCCGTGATGTCGATTTTGACGCCCAGGCAAAGTTCGAGCCGCTTCAGCCAGTCGGGACCAATGCGGGCCGGATCGAACCGCCCCATCCACCCCTTCGGCCGTGCACCCGCCGATGCAGTGAAGCGTTTGTCCATCGTATCAGTGTACTGCTGGAACTCCTTCAGGAAAACCCTGAAGCGGTTCGCCGCCGCACCGGGCGGCACCGACGCGATGGCTTTCGGGTCGAAGGCCGCGTCGAGCCCGGGTTGCCGGCCCGTGAGGTTCTCGCTGAACGAGACCAGAGGATCTCCGGTCAGCAGCACGATGCGGACGTTGGGCCGCGTCAGCAGAGCGTCGTCGATCGCACCTCCCTGTTGCCAGCGCAGCAGAAAGCCGGTCGTACGGGCCGGTTCCGCCCGCACAACGTCGGCGAGGAAATCGAGGTCGGACACGTCGCGCGTCTGCACGTCGGCGTGGCTGTAGCCGGCGAAGCGTTCGGCGTGCGCGGCGAACTCGATCTCGGTCGGATGAAACAATTGACCGTGCACGAGCAGGTCGGCGTTGTGCGACAGGATGCGGTGCACGAAATGCAACTCGGCCGTGCTGGTGCCGAGGACGACCAAATAGGCCTTCGTGGTGCGTCGAACCCCGGCGTTCCAGCGCAGGCCCGCCGCCCCCACGAGCGGCTGTCCCGGCGGTCCCTCCCGATGGTTGAGGCGCCAGTCGTCGAATTCCGTGCTGCGGATCCCGACATCCTCGTCCATGAAGGCGGGCGCCGTTTTCTCGCCTGTCCAATAGGGGTCGAGCAGGTCGCGCAGCGCCATGTCATGCGACGACAGCTTTCGTGCCATGAAAAACCGCTGGCGGATCAGGTAGTCGAGGTGATCGGCGTGGTACACCACCGGGTAGCCGTAATCGGTGAATTGGTAGAGGGTCAGAGGGCAGCCGATGATCCGGTTGTCGGGGACGACCTGCCGGACCAGCGTCTGGAAGAAGAGTTCGTCGGCGATCAGCGTCGTCTTGAAGAAGTCGACGATGCCGGGCTCGCGCGCGAGCTTCATGATGGCTTTCAGGGTCGGCCAGGTCAGCACCCACCACTGCGAGCCGAGATGGGGCGACATGTTGGGCAGGAAGCGGCGCTTCAGGCCGAGGTTGCGCTGCAGCGCGAAAATGTTCTCCGTCAGGTGGGGCTTGTCGCGCCAATTGAAGTACCAGCGGTATTGGTAGCGCTCCCGCTGCGGTCCGCTCTTGACCCATTTGATCGATTCCGACGGCACGCTCTCGATGAACTCGTCGCCCTGGTTGCGCCGCAGGAAGTGTTCGAGCTGTCCCGAGTCCCGGATCGGATAATCCATCCCGCTCATCAGGTAGACGTAGTCGGGTTCCCAGCCCGAAGCCTCAATGGTTTCGATGCAGTTCAGCGTCGCCTGCACGACCGACCATTCGCCCCAGCCGACCCGCACCCGGCGCGCGTATCGCACATGATCGGGACCCTCGCCCACCGCCGCCTGCAGTGCCTCGTATTGCGGGTCCGCGACCTTTGCGTCGTAATGGACGACGATGCGATGCCCCGTCTTGACCATGGTGCGGACCACATGGGCCACGAGTTTTGGATCGCCATGGGCCAGCAGCGCGAATACGATCTTCAACGCCATCCCCCGCTCGCCGGCTCCAGCTCCCTTATCCAGGCCGGCCCGTCAATGAACGAACTTTCCATTGGCGGCACGAGATAGCACGATCGCGCCGTCGATCCACCGCTTTGTGGCTCGCGCTCACGTCAGAGAAGACGCAGATGTCGGATGGATTGCGCAAGGGTCTCACCAGCTACGGCGACGCGGGTTTCTCGCTGTTCCTGCGCAAGGCTTTCATCAAGGCCGCGGGTTATTCCGACGACGCGCTGGATCGCCCGATCGTGGGCATCACCAACACGGCGAGCGATTTCAACCCCTGCCACGGCAATGCGCCGCAGCTCATCGAGGCCGTGCGGCGCGGCGTCATGCTGGCGGGCGGCCTCCCCATGAGCTTCCCCACGATATCGATCCACGAATCGTTCGCCCATCCGACCAGCATGTATCTGCGCAACCTCATGGCCATGGACACGGAGGAGATGGTCCGAGCCCAGCCCATGGATGCCGTCGTGCTGGTCGGGGGTTGCGACAAGACCCTGCCGGCCCAGATCATGGGGGCGGTCTCGGCCGGCCTGCCGGCCATCGTCGTGCCGGTGGGGCCCATGGTGGTGGGTCATCACCGGGGCGAGGTGCTGGGTGCCTGCACGGACTGCCGAAGGCTTTGGGCGCAGCATCGCGCCGGGCGGATCGACGCCGCCGAGATCGAGACCGTCAGCGGCCGGCTCGCGCCGTCGGTCGGCACCTGCATGGTCATGGGCACGGCCTCCACCATGGCCTGCATGGTCGAGGCCATGGGTCTTTCGCTGCCGTTCGGCGCCACGATCCCGGCGCCCCATGCCGAGCGGCTGCGCTGCGCAGAGGCGACCGGCACGGCCGCGGTGGCGATGGTCCGCCGGCACGGGCCGCGGCCGCAGGCGCTCGTCACGGCGGCCTCCATCCGCAACGCCATGGTGGTGCTGCAGGCGATCGGCGGATCCACCAACGGCCTCGTCCATCTGGCGGCGATCGCCGGGCGCGTCGGCATCCGGCTCGACCTCGACGCCTTCGACCGCATCGGCCGCGAGGTGCCGGTGCTGGTGGACCTGAAGCCTTCCGGCGACCACTACATGGAGCACCTGCATCACGCCGGCGGCGTGCCGCGGCTGCTACGGGAACTGGCGCCTTTCCTCGACCTCGACGCCCCGACGGTCGCGGGCGGTCCGCTGCGGGACTACGCGGACGCTGCCGAGGACGTGCCGGGCCAGAGCGTGATTCGTCCGCGCTCGGCACCCCTGAAGCCCGTCGGCGGCATCGCGGTGCTGCGCGGCAATCTCGCGCCGGGCGGTGCCGTCATCAAGCATGCCGCCGCCACCACCGCGCTCATGCAGCACACCGGCCGCGCCGTGGTGTTCGACAGCGTCGCCGACATGGCCGACCGGGTGGACGATCGCGATCTCGACGTCACGCCCGACGACGTGCTGGTTCTCCTCAACACGGGACCGAAAGGCGCGCCCGGCATGCCGGAAGCCGGCTACCTGCCGATCCCGCGCAAGCTCGCCGAGGCCGGCGTCAAGGACATGGTGCGCGTCTCGGATGCGAGGATGTCGGGAACCGCCTTCGGCACGATCGTGCTGCACGTCACCCCGGAATCGGCCGTCGGCGGCCCGCTCGGGCTGGTGCGGACCGGCGACCTGATCCGCCTCGACGTCGAGGCCCGCCGCATCGACCTTCTGGTCGACGAGGCCGAGATGGCGCGCCGCGCTGCTGAGCCGCGGCCCGCCTGTCCGAGACCTGGGCGCGGCTATGCCAGGCTGTTCCATGACGCCGTCACCCAGGCGGACCTCGGCTGCGATTTCGATTTCCTGGCCGGCGCACCGGATCCAGACCGTTAGACCAGGGTTGCACCCGGGAGACCACACCATGAAGCTCGATCATACGGCCAAGGGCGTGTACCCGATCGCGCCGACGCCGTTCGATCATGAAGGGCGTGTCGACTTCGCCTCGATCGACCGCATGATCGATTTCTACCGCGCGGTCGGCAGCACCGGGCTGACGGTGCTGGGCGTGATGGGCGAGGCGCCGAAGCTCGACGGGGACGAGGCCCGCGATGTCGCGATCCGCTGCATCGGCCGGGCCGGCGGCCTGCCGGTCGTCGTCGGCGTCTCGGCTCCGGGTTTCGCCGCCATGCGGTCGCTCTCGCTCGCCGTCATGGAGGCCGGTGCCGCCGGCGTCATGATCGCGCCGCCCAACACGCTGCGCACCGACGACCAGGTGGCCAACTATTATCGGCAGGCCGTCGAGGCGATCGGCGCCGACATCCCGGTGGTGATCCAGGACTACCCGCTCAACTTCAGCGTCGTCATGGCGCCCGGGACGATCCGGCGGATCGTCGCCGAGAACCCTTCCTGCGTGATGCTCAAGCACGAGGACTGGCCGGGACTCGAGAAGATCTCGATGCTGCGCGGCTGGCAGGCCGAAGGCACCATGCGGCCCATCTCGATCCTCTGCGGCAACGGCGGGCTGTTCCTGGATTTCGAGACCGAGCGCGGTGCCGATGGCGCCATGACGGGTTATGCCTTCCCGGACATGCTGGTCGACGTCGTGCGACTGCAAGCGGCCGGAGAACGCGATGCGGCGCACGACCTCTTCGACGCCCATTTGCCGCTGCTGCGCTACGAGCAGCAGCCGGAGTTGGGGCTGTCTGTGAGGAAATACGTCATGGCCAAGCGCGGCATCATCGCGTCGGACGCCCAGCGCAAGCCGGCCGGGCGGCTGAGCGACGCCGCGAAGGCGGAAGTCGATTACCTGCTCGGGCGCCTGGCGCGCATCGATCCGAGGGCGTCCGGAACGATACGGGAGATCGGGTGAAGGATGTCCGCATTTGTTCGCACTCGTCACCGTCATCGCGAGCCGCAGGCGAAGCGACCCAGATCGACCGGCGTGGAGGCTGGGTTGCTTCGCTCCGCTCGCAAAGACGGCTCTCCGATCCTCTCTCTATCGCACCGTCGCTGATCGCCTTTCGCCGGAACGCTCCACCGGCAATCCGCCGATTTGACTCCCTCGCTCCGGCCCCCTTATTGATCTCCGCAGCATGGTCCCTCGAAAGAGGGCGAGCGCCTCGCGAAGGCGCTCGAAGGGAATGCGGTCGGGTTCCGCGAGGCACCCGGTAGGCCGCAACTGCCCCCGCAACTGTGAGCGGAGAGTCGGGACATCCATAGGCCACTGGGGTCGGCGCCGAGCGCCGACCTTGGGAAGGCGATGATCCGGCGCTCGATCCGCGAGTCAGGAGACCTGCCGTGCTGGCCGCTGCCATCGACCCCGATGGCGGCGCCGATGTCTGCGCGCGCCGGGCGGGGTGTCCCGGGGCCTGTCCGGCCCGTCTTCGACGGCGGTCGGGCATCCTCAGCGGTTCTCCGCCGGACGCATGCATCCCGTTCATCGGCGAGGCAGCGCGCGGAGACCGTTCATTTGTCAGAGATCCAACACCCATCCGCCGCCACGACCGTCTACGTCTGCGTGACCTGCCGGGCCGAGGGCGACGTTGCGGAAGCGCGTCCCGGCCGGCGGCTGCACGACGCGCTGCTGGCCGAGGTGGCGGCCGATCCCGCGGTCGCCGTGGTGGCGGTCGAATGCCTCAGCGTGTGCCGTCGCCCCTGCACGGTCAGCTTCGCGGCACCCGGCAAATGGACCTACGTCTACGGCGACCTGCCGGCCGACGGCGCCGTGCCGATCGTGATCGAGGCGGCCCGGCTCTACGGCGCCGCGCCCGATGGGCTCATCCCCTGGCGCCTCCGCTCCGACCCGATCAAGAAGGGCGTGGTGGCCCGTGTGCCACCCCTGCCGCATCTCGCGACCGGAGGACCCGCATGACCGAGCTCGGCAAGGTCCCCGTGACGGTGGTGACCGGCTTTCTCGGGGCCGGCAAGACCACGATGATCCGCCACCTGCTGGAAGGCGCCCACGGGCGGCGCCTGGCCCTCATCATTAACGAGTTCGGCGACGTGGGGGTGGACGGCGACATCCTGCGGTCCTGCGGGATCGAGTCCTGCCCGGACGAGAACATCGTCGAACTCGCGAACGGCTGCCTGTGCTGCACGGTGGCGGACGACTTCGTGCCCGCCATCGAGGCACTGCTGGCCCGCGATCCGCGGCCCGACCACATCGTGGTCGAGACTTCCGGCCTCGCGCTGCCGAAGCCGCTCGTCAAAGCCTTCGACTGGCCCGCGATCCGCTCGCGCGTGACGGTCGATGGCGTCGTGGCGGTGGTCGACGGCGCCGCCGTGGCCGAGGGACGCTTCGCCGACGATCCCGCGAAGCTCGCGGCGCAGCGTCAGGCCGACGACGCGGTCGACCATGACAATCCCTTGGAGGAGGTCTACGAGGACCAACTCCTCTGCGCCGACCTCATCGTCCTCAACAAGGCTGACCTCGTCTCGGCGGAACGCCTCGCCGAGGTCGGCGCCGCGATCCGGGCCACGGTACCGCGCGCCGTCAAGATCGTGCCGACCCGGGAGGGCCGGGTCGATCCCGCCGTGCTGCTCGGCATCGGGGCCGCGGCCGAGGACGACCTCGATGCCCGGCCCTCGCATCACGACGCCGAGGAAGGTCACGACCACGACGACTTCGACAGCTTCGTGCTCGAGGTTCCCGCACTCGCCGATCCCGCGGCCTTCGCGCGGATGCTGGCCGGGGTGGCCGAGCGCCACGGCGTGCTGCGCATGAAGGGGTTCCTGGCGGTGGTTGGCAAACCGATGCGCCTCCTCGTACAGGGCGTCGGCACGCGCTTCCGCCAGCAATTCGACCGGCCCTGGCGGTCGGACGAGGAACGTCGCGGCCGGCTCGTGGTGATCGGCGAGAAAGGTCTCGACCGGGCCGCCGTGGCGGCGGCCATCCGGGCCTGAGCGCCGGGACCGGATCGCCCCATGCACCTCTTGCCCCTCCCGCAAGGATCCCTGGACCGCGGACCCGCGGCGGTCGACGTCACCCAGACGCCGGCCGACGTCGTGGTGCTGTCCTTCTCGGACGGCGACCTCAAGGCGCTGGCGGGCGCCGTCGCGGCGCTCGGGGGCGAGAGCCTGCCGAGCCTGCGCCTGGCGGGCCTCAAGGGACTGGCGCATCCGTTCTCGGTGGACCTCTATGTCGAGAAGGTCGCGGCGCGTTCGCGCTTCGTGCTGGTGCGGATCCTGGGCGGGCTCGACTACTGGCGCTATGGCCTCGAGGAACTCGGCGCCGCTGCCCGGCGCCACGGCTTCCACCTCGCCGCCGTGCCGGGCTGCGACCAGCGCGACCCGCGGCTCGACGCGCTCTCGACGGTACCCGTCGAGGACCTGCGGCGGCTGTGGCGTTATTTCCGCGATGGCGGGCCGGAGAACCTCGCGCAAGCCTTTCGGCTCATCGCGGCGCGCATCGGATGGGAGGTCGCATGGTCGGAGCCCGAGGCGCTGCCGGCGGGGGGCGTTCATGGGCCGCTCTGCAGACCCGTTCGCCTCTCGCCCACGCGGCCGGGCGACGTCGCCCTTTCTCCTTCCGGGCTAGCGCTACCACGCAGTTCGACCGTTTTCGTAGAGGGCGAGGTCATCCTTCCCCGGAAGGGGAAGGTGGCTCGGCCGCAGGCCGAGACGGATGGGGATCAGCGGCGCGAAGCGCCGCTTTCCGCTTTTTGCGAGTTAGGCGACCCCACCCGTCGCCCTTCGGGCGCCACCTTCCCCGTTCCGGGGAGGGAAGACCCGACCCTTCCGCCTCCGTCCACGCCAGCGGCAAGGAAGCGGGCCGAGACCAGCGCCTCTGGGGAGAAGGTGCCCGCGAAGCGGGCGGATGAAAGAACCCACGCAGCTTCGTCCCTCATCCGGCGACGTCCGCGGCTCCGCGGCGACGCGCCACCTTCTCCCCGGAGGGGAGAAGGAACGCCCCACGCGCTGATCACCTTTTACCGCTCGGCCCTGCTGGCCGGCGACACGGCGCCGGTGGCGGCGCTGGCCGACGCGCTTTTTGCTCGCGGCGCCCGCGTCACCGCCTTTTCGGTGGCGAGCCTCAAGGACGAGGCCGCGGCCGAAGCCTTAACCCGGACCATGGCTACGGATCCGCCCGACGTCGTGCTCAACACCACGGCCTTTTCGGCCCGGCAGGATGACGGCGGCGCGTTGCTGGACGACGCCGACGTGGCGGTTCTCCAGGTGATCCAGTCCGGCAGCACCGGCGAAGCCTGGGCCGCCAGCGACCGCGGGCTCGCTGCGACCGACCTCGCCATGAACGTGGTGCTGCCCGAGGTCGACGGCCGCATCCTGGCCGGCGTGGTGTCGTTCAAGGAAGCCGGCGCGCCCGATGCGGCACATGAGTTCTCGCCGGTGCTGCACAGGCCGGACGCGAACCGCGTCGCGCACGTGGCCGACCTCGCGCTCGCCTGGGCGCGGCTGCGGCGCACGCCCCGCGCGGAACGCCGCCTCGCCTGCGTGCTGTCCGACTATCCCGGCAAGAGCGGCCGCGCCGGCTACGCGGTAGGACTCGACGCGCCGCGCAGCCTCGCCGGCATCGCCGTGGCGCTTGGGCAAGCCGGCTACGCGGTCGGCCCGCCGCTGGACGGTGCCGAGCTGATGACCCATCTGACCGCGGGCACGGCCGAGCCCGTGCTGAGGCTCGACCAATACGAACATACCTTCGCGGCGCTCCCCCCGGCCTTCCGTGACGCCGTGCTGCGCCGCTGGGGCGAGCCCGGGGCCGATCCCGACGTAGGTTCGGGCGCGTTCCGGTTCCGCATCCTGCGTTGCGGCGCCCTCGTCATCGCGGTGCAGCCCGACCGCGGCCAGCCGCTCGACCGCCGCGCCCAATACCACGACACCGCGCTGCCGCCGCGGCACGGCTACATCGCGTTTCACGTCTGGCTGCGGGAAGTCGAGCGGGTCCACGCCCTGATCCACCTCGGCACCCACGGCACGCTGGAATGGCTGCCCGGCAAGGCCGTGGCGCTGGGCGAGGGCTGCGGTCCCGAGGTGGTGCTGGGTCCCGTGCCGGTGGTCTATCCCTTCATCGTCAGCGACCCCGGCGAGGCCGCCCAGGCGAAGCGTCGCATCGCGGCCGTCACGGTCGGCCATCTGACGCCGCCGCTGGTCGCGGCCGGCCATCACGGCGCCACCGCGGAATTCGAAGCCCTGTTCGACGAATATGCCGAAAGCCAAGGGCTCGACGCCCGGCGGGCGCGCCTCCTCGGCTCGGCCATCCTGGACCGGGCTCGCGACACGGGCCTGGCCGAGGATTGCGGCATTCGCGCCGATGCCGACCCCGAGGCCGCGCTGGCGCGGCTCGACAGCTGGCTCTGCGACATCAAGGAGGCTCGCATCGGCGACGGGCTGCACGTGTTCGGCGGTGGCGAGGACGATCGCGGAACCGCCTTCGCGGCCTGCGGGGCGGCCGAGGTCGCGGGTCTTCTCAGGGCGCTCGACGGACGCTTCGTCAGGCCCGGCCCCGCCGGATCGCCGGGGGCAGGGCGGCTCGACGTCCTGCCGACCGGCCGCAACCTCTACAGCGTCGATCCTCGCGCCGTGCCGACCCGCACGGCCTATGAGATCGGCACCCGGGCCGCGGACGCCTTCATGACCCGCTACGCCCAGGACCACGGCGAATGGCCGCGCCGCCTCGTGCTCGACCTTTGGGGCAGCGCCACCATGCGGACCGGCGGCGACGACCTCGCGCAGGCCTTCGCCCTCATCGGCGTCCGCCCGCGCTGGCATCATGGCACGACTCGTGTCGACGGGTTCGAGATCCTCCCGCAGGCTCGGCTCGATCGCCCCCGGCTCGATGTGACCTTGCGCGTCTCCGGCCTGTTCCGCGATGTCTTCCCAGAGCAGATCGCGCTGTTCGACGCGGCCGTGTGGGCCGTGGCGGCGCTCGACGAGGAGGACGAGTTCAATCCGCTCGCCGCCGCCCGGCGGTTGGCGCAGGCCGGCCCGGAGCGGCTCGCCCGGGTGTTCGGCGGAGCGCCGAACCGCTACGGCCTGGGCCTCGCCAGGACAGTCGCGGCGGGCCAATGGACCGATCGGGCCGAGCTCGGCGAGAGCTACCTCGCCGGCACGTCGCACGCCTACGGTGGCGCCGACGCTTCGGGGCAGGCCGATGCGGGTTTCCGCGACCGCGTGCGCGCCGCCGACGCCTACCTTCATGTGGCCGATCTGCCGGAGGTCGACCTCCTGACCTCCGACACGTTCGCCGAACACGAGGGCGGCTTCGCGGCTGCCGCCGCGGCGCTCGGCAGCGCGCCGGCCCTCTACCATGCCGACGCCACGGTGCCGGGCACCCACAACGTTCGGACCTTGTCCGAGGAGGTGGCCCGCGTCGTACGAGCCCGGGCCTCCAACCCGCGTTGGGTCGCCGGCCAGATGCGGCACGGTTTCCGCGGTGCCGCCGAGATCGCCGAAACCGTGGATGCGCTCTTCTGTTTCGCCGCCACGACAGCCGCCGTGCCGAGCCGCCATTTCGACCTCCTGTTCGACGCCACGCTGGGCGACGCCGCGGTGCGGGCCTTCCTGTCCGAGAGCAATCCGTTGGCCGCCCGAGCCATTGCCGACCGCTTCGCCGAGGCGGCCGATCGCGGCTTCTGGTTGTCGCGACGCAATTCGCCGGCGGCGATCCTGGCCGAGATGAGAGCCGCGGCATGAGCGTCGTCGACATGCGGGTCGGCTGGTGTCCGGGCGCCCTGCGGCCGATGCCGAGCGGCGACGGCTTGGTCGTGCGGGTGAAGCCGCGCGGCGGCATGCTTGCGCCAGGGACCGCAGCGGGCATCGCCGAGGCCGCGGCGCGCCACGGCAACGGCGCCATTGACCTCACGGGCCGAGCCAATCTGCAGATCCGCGGCGTCGAGGACGGCTCGCTTCCCGGGCTGACGCAGGTCCTCGACGCCCTCGGGCTGCTCGATGCCGACGCAGGAGCGGAAGCACGGCGCAATGTCGTCGCGAGCCCGCTGGCCGGAATCGATCCCTCGGCCGTCTTCGACATCCGCCCGGCCGTTGCGGCGCTGGAGGACAGGCTCGTTGCGGAGATCGGCCTTGCCGATCTGCCCGGCAAGTTCGGCTTCGCGGTGTCGGACGGGGGAAGCCTGCCGCTCGATGCGGTTTCGGCTGACGTGCGGTTCGCCGCGGTGCGCAGCCGGGATGGCAGGCAGCGCTTCGCGGTGCGGCTCGACCGCGAGGAGGGCGTCGCGGCGTTCTGCGACGCAGGCGCGGTGGCCGAGGTCGCGGTGCAGTTGGCGCACGTGTTCGTGGACGCACGGGCAGGCGATCCTGCGATACACCGGATGCGGGACCTCCTAGCTCGGGTGAGGGGCGGGGCGATCCTGGAGCGCGCTGGGCTGGCGCCTGCCACCGACCCCTCTCGCGGCTCAGCGAGCCTCCTCCACCACCTTTCAGGCGGTCCCCCTCCTCCGCAAGCGGAGGAGGATTTGCGCCTATCCTCCTCCGCGGAGCGGAGGAGGGGGACCGCGCGCAGCGCGGTGGAGGAGGCGAGGCCGCCACAGGTCCCGCCCGCGATTCCCGTGCCCTTCGTCGGGCGGATCGATCTGTCGTCCGTCGGCAAGGTCGCTCCCGGGGTTGATTGCCACGTCCTCGGCATCGCGGCTCCGTTCGGCCGACTCGACGCCGTGCAACTCGACGCGCTCGCCCGCGGCGCTCTCCTGGCCGGAGCCTCCGAACTGCGGCTCACTCCCTGGCGCGCCATCCTGGTGCCGGGTCTCGGTCGCCTCGCCGCCGAACGCCTCGCTGTCGGCTGCGCCGCGGCCGGGCTGATCGTCGACCCCACCGACCCGCGCTTGCGCGTCGCCGCTTGCGTCGGGGCGCCGGGGTGTCGGCGCGGCACTACGGCGGTGCTCGACGACGCGGCTCGCTGGGCGGCGCTGCTGAGCCCGGGCCATGCTGCCGGCGGCATCGCGCTCCATGTGTCGGGCTGCGCCAAGGGCTGTGCCCATTCCGGACCGGCGCCGCTGACGCTGGTGGCCGAGGAGGGACGCTACGGCGTCGTGGCCGACGGCAGCGCGGCCGACGTTGCCAGCGCCGTGGGGCTCGACGCCGACGAGGTGCGCCGCCTCCTCAGGACCGCCATAGGATGGGACCGCCGGCCGTGAGCTACGATTACATCCGCGATGGCGCCGCCATCTACGCCCAATCCTTCCGCATGATTCGTGCCGAGGCCGACCTCACAGGCTTCGACCCGGACGAGGAGCCCGTGGCCGTGCGGATCATCCACGCCTGCGGCATGGTGGAAGCGGCGTCCGACCTCCGCTTCACGCAAGGTGCCGTCGCGGCCGCCAAGACGGCGCTCCGGGCCGGCGCCCCCGTGCTCTGCGACGCTCACATGGTGGCGGACGGCGTGACGCGGCGGCGCCTGCCGGCCGGCAACGCGGTGATCTGCACTCTGACGGATCCCGCAGTACCCGCCCTTGCGGCGCAACTCGGCACGACCCGGACCGCGGCGGCCGTCGAACTCTGGGGGGACCGCCTTGCCGGCGCAATCGTCGCCATCGGCAACGCACCCACCGCCCTGTTCCACCTGCTCGAGCTCCTGGGCAGCGGTGCCCCGATGCCGGCCGTCGTGATCGGCATGCCGGTCGGGTTCGTGGGCGCCATGGAGTCGAAAGAGGCGCTGCTGGCGTTCGGCCGCGTGCCGGCCCTCGTGGTGCGGGGCCGGAAGGGCGGCAGCGCCATGGCGGCCGCGACCATCAACGCGCTGGCGAGCGACGCGGAATGAGCCCGGTGGCCGGCTCGGGCCGCCTGATCGGCGTCGGCCTCGGCCCGGGCGACCCCGAACTCCTCACCGTCAAGGCCGTGCGGGTGCTGGAGCGGGCCCCGGTGGTCGGCTATTTCGCCAAGCGCGGGCACCGGGGCGTCGCCCGCGGTATCGCGGACCGCTGGATCCCGGCTGGGGCCGAGGAACTGCCGCTGCATTATCCGGTGACGACCGAGGTCCCTTTCGACGACCCCGTCTACGTGGGGCAATTGTCGGCCTTTTACGAGGAGGCCGCCGAACTGCTCGCAGGCAGGCTGTCCGAGGGGCGGGACGTCGCGCTATTGTGCGAGGGAGACCCGCTGTTCTTCGGCTCCTTCATGCATCTCTACGTGCGTCTCCGCGAGCGCTTTTCCTGCGCGATCGTGCCGGGCGTCACCGGCATGTCGGGCTGCTGGACCGCGGCGGGCGAGCCCATGACCTGGGGTGATGACGTCCTCACGATCGTGCCCGGAACGCTCCCGGACGAAACCTTGCGCGACCGCCTCGGCCGGACCGACGCGGCGGTGGTGATGAAGCTCGGCCGCAACCTGCCGAAGGTGAGGGCCGCGCTCGCGGCGGCCGGGTTGCTGGAGCGGGCCATCTACGTGGAGCGCGGCACCATGTCGGCCGAGGTGGTGATGCCGCTCCGCGACAAGCTCGACGATGCGGCGCCCTATTTCAGCCTCGTGCTGGTGCCCGGCCACGGAAGGCGGCCGTGACGATCCTCGAAACCGCTGCCACCATGGCGACGCCCGTCGGGGAGATTGCGGTGGTCGGCCTCGGCCCGGGGCCGGCCGGCTGGCTCGTGCCGGAGGCGGCCGAGGCGCTGGATCTCGCCACCGACCTCGTCGGCTACATCCCTTACGTGGCGCGCGTTCCCGAGCGGCCGGGGCTTCTGCGCCACGCCTCGGACAACCGCGTCGAGATCGATCGGGCGCGCCACGCCTTCCAGCTCGCGCTGGAAGGTCGGCGCGTCGCCGTGGTGTCGGGCGGCGATCCCGGTGTGTTCGCCATGGCGGCGGCCGTGTTCGAGGCGCTGGAATCGGATCCCGCCTGCCGCGCCGTGCCGGTCCGCGTGGTGCCCGGGCTCTCGGCCATGCAGGCCGCGGCGGCCCGGCTCGGCGCTCCGCTCGGCCACGACTTCTGCGCCATCTCGCTCAGCCCCAACCTGAAGCCCTGGGCGGTCGTACTGCGCCGACTCCAGGCGGCGGCCGAAGGTGATTTCGTGATGGCGCTCTACAATCCCGCCTCGCGGGCTCGACCGCTGCAGATCGGCCAGGCCTTCGACCATCTGCGCGGACTCAAGGCTGCCGCCACGCCGGTCGCCTTTGCCCGCGCGGTGGGCCGGCCGGACGAGCGCCTACATCTGACGACGCTCGGCGAGGCCGCTCCGGCGCTGGTCGACATGGCGACGCTGGTGATCGTGGGGTCGAGCGAGACCCGCCTCGTCGCAGGGCAGGGCGGGCGGCGCTGGATGCTGACGCCGCGATCTTACGGCGCGGTTCCGTCGGCGGAACCGGCGGGCAGCAAAGGCGCGCCGCGGTGAGCCTCGATCCAGCCCATCGCCTCGTCGAGAGCGTAGAGCTCTTGCCTTCCTTCCGGCAAGACCGGCCGTTCCACCACGACGACCGCGGTGCCGAGCACCCGCGCCGCGGCGAGCTTGGCGGCCGCGGCCGTGCCGCCGCTGTTCTTGGTCACCACCACGTCGATCCTTTCGCGCTGCATCAGCGCCTCCTCGTCCACGAGCTCGAAGGGGCCTCGGGCGAGGATCATCGCGTGATCCGGCGGAAGGTCGGCCGGATCGGGCGGGTCGATGGTGCGGATCAGGTAGCGGTGCTGCGGCGCCCGGAGGAAGGGAGCGAGACCGAGCCGGCCGACGGTCAGCAACACGCGCCTCGGCGCTTCGCCGAGGGCCGCGGCGGCGGCGTCGAGGTCGGGCACCACGGTCCAGCGGTCGCCGTCTTGCGGGCGCCAAGGCGGCCGGGTGAAGGCCACGAGCGGCACGCGCAGCCGCGCGCAGGCCGTGGCCGCATGGGCCGAGATCCGGGCCGCGAAGGGATGGGTGGCGTCCACCACGGCCGAGATGCCCTCACGCCTCAGGTAACCCGCGAGCCCGTCGGTGCCGCCGAAGCCGCCGACGCGGTGCGGTATGGCGGGCAGGGTGGGACGCAGTGTCCGGCCCGCCATCGACAGAATCGGCGCGAGGCCGTCGTGCCCGGCCAGGGCACGGCAGAGTGCGTTTGCTTCCGTGGTACCGCCGAGGATCAGTACACGCATGGGCCGAGGATGTCGTCGTGAGCGGCGTTGCGCGCCCGGGACATGCGCCGCCCTGGTTGACGCTGGTCGGCATCGGCGAGGACGGGCGCGCGGGCCTGTCTCATGCGGCTCTCGAGGCGGTCGCGCAAGCCTCGCTCGTGGTCGGTGGGCGGCGTCATCTGGCGCTGCTCGGCGCCGTCGAGGCCGAAACGATGGCCTGGGCGTCGCCCATGGAGGATACCTATCCCGCCATCCTGAGGCGGCGACCATCGTCCGTCTGCGTCCTGGCGAGCGGCGATCCTTTCTGCTTCGGGGTCGGCTCGGTCCTGGCCCGCCAGGTGCCGGCCGAGGAGATGCGGTGCGTCCCGCAGCCCTCGGCCTTCAGCCTGGCGGCGGCGCGGCTCGGCTGGGCACAGCAGGATTGCGCCACCCTCTCGCTCTGCGGCCGGCCGCTCGAAACGCTGGTCCCGGCCCTGCAGCCCGGCGTGCAGCTGCTCGCCTTGAGCGCCGACGCGGCGACGCCGGCCCATGTCGCGGAACTGTTGCGACGCCGGGGGTTCGGCGGCTCGTCCGTCACGGTGCTCGAAGCCATGGGGGCCCCGCGCGAGCGCGTCAGGACGGCGTCGGCCGCGGATTTCGACCTCGACGGCATCGATCCCTTGAACACGCTGGCCGTCGTGGTCGACGGGACCGGGCCGACGCTGCCGCTCGTGCCCGGCCGGCCGGACGCGCTCTTCGACCACGACGGTCAGATCACCAAGTCGGACATCCGGGCCGTCACGCTGGCGCGGCTGGCGCCGCGGCGCGGCGAGGTGCTCTGGGATATCGGGGCGGGCTCCGGATCGGTCGGGATCGAGTGGATGCTGGCGCATCCCGCGAACCGAGCTCATGCGGTGGAACGCGATGCGGCGCGCGCGGCGCGGATCCGCCGCAACGCCGCGGCGCTCGGCGTGCCCGACCTCGCGGTCGTCGAGGGTCGTGCGCCCGCGGCCCTCTCCGGACTACCGTCCCCCGACGCCGTCTTCGTCGGCGGCGGCGCCACGGTGTCGGGCTTGCTGGATGCCGGCCGGCAGGCGCTGAAGACAGGCGGGCGGCTCGTGGTCAATGCCGTCACGATCGAGAGCCAGGCGGCGCTGATCGCGTGCTTTCGGCAGCATGGCGGCCATCTGTCGACAATCGCACTGGCGCGGGCCGACGCGGTCGGCGGCTTCCACGGCTGGCGCAACGCCATGCCGGTCACGCAATGGACCTGGGTGAAGCCGTGAGCGTTCCGATCATCGACCCCGCATTTCGGCAGCCGTCCGGAGAGAGCGCTGGGCGGCTTCGCCCTTCTCCCGCTCGCGGGAGAAGGTGGCCCGGCTTAGCCGGGTCGGATGAGGGCGCAGCCACGGTGGCGCTTCCACCCTCATCCGCCTTCGCTGCGCTCAGGCACCTTCTCCCGCACCGGGAGAAGGGCGAACCGCCCGGCATCGACATGTGTGAATACGGTTGCCGGAACAGGGAGGGTGGCGCGAAGCGCCGGGTGGGGTCCCGGCCGGCAGGCCAGCCGGCCTACGTCGTCCAACCACAGGGAGCCCCACCCGTCACGCCTGTCGGCATGCCACCCTCCCTGTCCTGGGGAGGGGTAGACCCGCGCGGGCGCGACGTCCTCGCCATCGGGGTCGGCTTCCGCAAGCGTTGCGGGGCCGACACCCTGGCGGCGCTGGTGCGCGATGCCCGCGACAGGCTCGCCAGAGCCCATCCGGCCCTCGCCGGCGCCCCCGCGGTGCTCGCCTCCATCGCCGAGAAGGACCGGCCGGCACTGCGCGGCGCCGCGGCGGCGCTCGGGCTTCCGGTCGTAGTCCTGCCCAAGGGGGCGCTGCTCGGCACGGAGGACCGCATCACCGTGGCATCGGCGGCGGCCCGCGCCTGTTTCGGGATCTCATCGGTGGCGGAAGCCGCGGCATTGACGGCGGCCGGTCCCGGAGCGCGGCTCCTGCTGGCCCGGATCAGCGTCGCGGATGCCACCTGTGCGATCGCGGGCACGGCCGCCACCGCGGCGTCGGTGGTCCCATGACGGTGCATTTCATCGGCGCCGGTCCCGGCGCACCCGACCTCATCACGCTGCGCGGACGCGACCTCCTCAATCGCTGCCCCGTGTGCCTCTACGCCGGCTCGCTGGTGCCGCGTGCGCTGCTCGACCATTGCCCGCCCGGCGCCCGGATGGTCGACACGGCGCCGCTCGATCTCGACGCCATCATGACCGAATGCAGCGCCGCGCAGGAGACCGGCCTCGACGTGGCCCGGCTGCATTCGGGCGACGTGTCGATCTGGAGCGCGATGGGCGAGCAGTTGCGCCGGCTCGCCGCGCTCGGCATCCCGGTCACGATCACGCCCGGCGTGCCGTCCTTCGCGGCCGCCGCGGCGGCGCTCGGCACCGAACTGACCCTGCCCGAGGTGGCCCAGACATTGGTGCTGACCCGCACATCCGGACGTGCCTCGGCCATGCCGCCCGGCGAGACGCTGGCGGCCTTCGCGGCGACCGGCGCCACGCTGGCCGTGCATCTGTCAAGCCACGCTCTGTCGCGCGTGGTGTCCGAACTCACACCGGTCTACGGCCCCGACGGCCCCGTCGCGGTCGTGGTCCGGGCATCCTGGCCCGATCAGCGGATCGTGCGTGGCACGCTCGGTTCGATCGAGGAGCGGATGGCGCGCGAGCCGGCCGCGCGAACCGCCCTGATCCTGGTGGGTCGGGTGCTCGACCCTGGCGCATTCCGAGACAGCGCCCTCTACGATCCCGACTACCGCCGCCGTTATCGCGGAACGGAGGCATCGTGACTTCTCGCGTGTCAGGGCGCGCGCCCGACCAGCCCGCCGGCGCGGTCGAACAGCACTACCTCCAAGCCCTCGGCGCGACCGAGCGTCCCGGCCGCCGTCCGCCGCGCATCCTCGGCAATCGATCTCCCAAGGTCGACGTGGCTTTCCCGGGCCAGATCAAAGGCCTGCGCGGCCGTATTGCAACGATGGATCATTTCGACAAGCGTGTCGCGACCTCCGGCCTGCTTGGCCCGGTCCCCGAGCCAGCCGAAGTCGATCTCCCCGCGCTTCGAATGCAGGTCGGTCAGCCCTTGCGCCAGCTTGGTCATCTTGGCGACCCCGCCCGCCACCGTGATGCGCGCGACAGGGTGCCGGCGCAGGTACTTCAACATGCCGCCGACGAAGTCCCCCATGTCGATCAGGGCCGGATCCGCCAGATCGTACAAGGACTTGATGGCACTTTCGGAGGTGCTGCCCGTGGCTCCTGCAACATGGGTCAGACCGAGCGCCCGGGCCACGTCGATGCCGCGGTGGATCGTATCGATCCAGGCCGCGCAGGAATAGGGCACGACGATGCCGGTGGTGCCGAGGATCGACAGCCCGCCCATGATGCCGAGCCGGCCGTTCAGCGTCCGCTCAGCGAGCTTCGCCCCGCCGGGGATCGCGATCTCGACCTCGGCATCGGGCGGGACGCCGAGTCGACCCGCGGCTTCGCCGATGGCGACCCATATCATGTTGCGCGGCACCGGGTTGATGGCGGGTTCGCCGGGGGGAAGAGCGAGCCCGGGACGCGTGATCGTGCCGATGCCCTCGCCGGCCCGGAACAGGACGCCGGCGCCGGCCGCGGCGCGCCGGACGGTCGCGAGGACGAGGGCTCCATGCGTGACATCCGGATCGTCGCCCGCGTCCTTGACGACACCGGCCCTCGCGAAATCCGGCCCGCGCTCGGTCAGGGCCAAGGCGAAACTCGGCCGTGCGCCGCCCGGCAGGGCGATGGCGACAGGGTCGGGGAACGATCCCGTATGCAGCGCCTCGAACCCGGCCCGCGCCGCCGCACAGGCGCAGGCGCCGGTGGTCCATCCACGGCGAAGGGGAGCGGAAACAAGCGGTTCGGTCATGCCGCGATGATGTATGGTTCGGCTCTGGTGATCCACAGGGGCGAGGACGATCGGCCGTGAGCGATCCACTCGACGCTTTGGCGGCTACCGGCGGACTGCCGGCCTTCGACACCGGCACCGTGTGGCTCTGCGGCGCGGGGCCCGGCGACCCGGGCCTCCTGACCCTGCATGCCGTCCACGCGCTGCGGAGTGCCGATGTGATCGTCTACGACGCGCTCGTCAGCGACGCCATCATGAGCTTCGCGGGGGCGGGAGCATCCCGCGAGTTCGCCGGCAAGCGCGGCGGCAAGCTGTCGCCGAAGCAAGGCGACATCACCGGACGGCTGGTCGAACTGGCGCGCGACGGGCGGCGCGTGCTGCGGCTCAAGGGCGGCGACCCCTTCGTGTTCGGCCGGGGCGGCGAGGAAGCACTCGACCTCGCGGCGGCTGGCGTGCGGTTCCGCATCATCCCCGGCGTCACGGCCGGCCTCGGCGGCCTCGCCTACGCGGCGATCCCGGCCACGACCCGCGACACCAACGATGCCGTGATCCTGGCCACCGGTCACCTTGCCAAAGGCGAGGGCCGGCGCGACTGGACCGCCGTGGCCCGCACCGGCCTACCCATCATCCTCTACATGGGCATGACCCACTTGGATTCGATCGCGGCCGGGTTGATCGAGGGCGGCATGGCGCCCGACACGCCGGTGGCCATCGTGGCGGACGCTACGACGCCCCGGCAGCGGGTGCTGGAGACGACGCTCGCCGCCGCCCGGGCCGATGCGGACCGGGACCGCTTCACGTCTCCCGCCATCATCGCGGTGGGCTCGATCGTGGCGCTGCGGCGGCACCTCGCGGCCGGGCTCATCGAGGCCTGGCCGTGACGGGCCTAGCCGGCTCCGCCGTACCCGGGCTGCTCGTCGCCGCGACTCGCTCGGGCAGCGGCAAGACGACCGTCACGCTCGGGCTGATGCGGGCGCTCGGCCGCCGGGGCCTTCGCGTGGCGGGCCGCAAGAACGGCCCCGATTACATCGATCCCGCGTTCCACGCCGCCGCCACGGGCCGGCCCAGCTACAACCTCGACAGTTGGTGCATGCCGGCCGGGCTGCTCCGCACCCTCGCGGCCCCCGATGCCGACACGACCGATCTCGTCGTCTGCGAAGGCTCGATGGGGCTCTTCGACGGCGTGCCGGCCGCCCCGGGGGCGAGCGGATCCTCCGCCGATCTCGCTGCGCTGATGGGCTGGCCCGTCCTCATGGTGCACGATTGTTCGGGTCAGTCGCAATCGGCCGCGGCGCTGCTCGCGGGTTGCGCCGACTACGACCCGCGCATCCGTATCGCCGGCGTCATCCTCAATCGCGTCGCCAGCGAGCGGCACCGCCGCCTCGTGGCCGATGCCGTCCTGGCCAAGGGCCTCGCCGTGCTGGGAGCCATCCCGCGCAGCGACCGGCTGGTGCTGCCCGAGCGCCACCTTGGCCTCGTGCAGGCCGGCGAGACGGCCGACCTCGACGCCAGGATCGATGCCGCGGCCGACATCGTGGCCGAACATGTCGATCTCGACGCCCTCGTCGCGTCGGCGGGCTGCAGGGACCTGCGCCATCCGGTCGAGGCAGCCGGGGCGCCGCTTCGTCCACCCGGCCAGCGCCTCGCGGTGGCGCGAGACGACGCCTTCTCGTTCCTTTATCCCCATGTGCTGGAGGGCTGGCGGCAGGCCGGCGCCGAGCTGTCGTTCTTCTCCCCCCTGGCCGACGAGGCGCCGGACTCCGGCTGCGACGCCTGCTGGCTGCCGGGAGGCTACCCCGAACTACATGCGGGACGGCTCGCGGCGGCATCGCGCTTCCTGGAAGGCGTGCGCGCTGTTGCACGCGACCGGCCGGTGCACGGCGAGTGCGGCGGCTACATGGTGCTGGGCCGCAGCCTCGTCGACGCTGCCGGCACCGTCCACGCCATGGCGGGGCTGCTCGGCGTCGAGACGAGCTTCGCCCGGCGCAGGTTGAACCTCGGCTATCGGGATGCATTTCTGCTCGCCGATACCGGGCTGGGTCCGGCCGGTACGCGGCTCAAGGGGCACGAGTTCCACTACGCCACAGTGCTTACCCAGGGTGGAGATGAAGCCTTCGCCGAGGTCCAGGATGCCTACGGCGCGGTCCCCCCGCTGTCGGGAAGCCGTCGCGGATCCGTGACCGGGAGCTTCTTTCACGCCCTCTCGGAGGGGAACGTCCGGTAGAAACTTCCGGCATGTTTAAGCTCGTGTTAATTCGGAGAGCGCGATTCTCTTGGGACGAACCGTCGATCGTCTCGCCGAGAGGTCATTCGCATGTGCCGTTGGATCGCCTACCAGGGTGAACCCACTTTCCTCGATGCTCTGGTGGCCGAGCCGGCCCATTCCCTGATCGCCCAGTCGTTGTGCGCGTCCGAAGCCAAGGTGGTGACCAACGGTGATGGCTTCGGGATCGGCTGGTACGGCGATCGCGACCGCCCGGGCGTCTACCGCGAGGTGCGGCCGGCGTGGTCGGACGAGAACCTCCGCAACCTCTGCCATCAGGTCCGCGCGTCGCTGTTCTTCGCCCATGTGCGCGCATCGACCGGCCCGGCCATCGCGCGCGCCAATTGCCACCCCTTCACGGTCGGCCGCATGATGTTCATGCACAACGGCCAGATCGGCCAGTTCTGCGCCATCAAGCGCCGGGTCGAGGCCATGATCCCGGACGACCTCTACCACCATCGCTCCGGCACCACCGATTCCGAGGCCCTGTTCCTGGCGTCATTCGCCCACGGGCTCGAAGCCGACCCCATCGCCGGCATGGCCGCGACCTTGCACGCCGTGCACGGTCTGATGCTGAAGGCGGGCCTGCGCGAAGCCCTGCGTTTCACTGCGGCTCTCACGGACGGCAAGGACCTCTACGCCTTCCGTTGGGCCAGCGACGGCCATGCGCCCACCCTCTACTGGCGGCAGACCGGCAGCAACCTCGTCATCGTCTCGGAGCCGCTCGACGGCGACAAGACGCAGTGGCGCGAGGTGCCGCAAGGTTGCGTTCTCGTGGCCCGCAACGGCCGCCCGGCCGTGCTGCACGGCCTCGACGAGGCGATCGCCAAGGCGGCGTGAGACGTACCGCGACGTGAGGGGTGCCCATTATCATACGCCGCGCGTGCCACTTGCGGTGGCGCCGGGCTCGCACGATCTAGCGGACGCGCGCCGTTGGGGTGCGCCGCCCGTCAAGGGTGTGACGACCGAGGACACTGACATGCGTGGACTGATCGTTTCGGCATTGTGCGCCGGCGCGTTGCTGGCGGCCCCCGCGGCCGCCGAGGCCCGGGGTTGTATCAAGGGCGCCCTCGTGGGCGGGCTCGCCGGTCATGCCGTGGGGCATGGTGTGCTGGGCGCCGTCGGTGGCTGCGTGGCGGGTCGCGCCATCTCCCACCACCGCACCGTGCCCAGCGCCGCCGCCCCCATGGCGCCGGCCGTGGCGCCCGTCTATCGCTGATCGCCGTCCATGCGCCGCCGTTCCTCTGGAACGGCGGCGTCTCCGCGACGCGGGACCCCTGCAGCTTCGACCGCCGCATCCCCACCCGCGCCTTTGTTGACTTCGCGGGGCCGCGACCTTTATATGCGGCTCGCATTTCGAGCCTGTTAGCGGAAGCTACCACGGGCTTTCGGCGCGTCGCCGCAACCGGCGTGGATCGAAAGCGCCGGCCGAAATCAGTATAGATGATCGAGGTCGCCGTTCCATGCCGTCGGGCGGGGGCGCCCCGGGTGGCAACGGAGCAGACAGTGAAGCGGACCTATCAACCCAGCAAGCTCGTGCGCAAGCGCCGCCACGGCTTTCGGGCCCGTATGGCCACGGTGGGTGGCCGCAGGGTCATCGCGGCCCGCCGCGCGCGCGGCCGCAAGCGCCTTTCGGCCTGAGCCGAACCTGCGTGTCGGGCGCTGCAGCCGGGACGCCGGACGGGCCCGAGATGCGCCTCGCGCCGGAAACGGGCCTCGTTCGGCGTCCGCCAGCGCGTTTGAGGAACCGGCCGGATTTCATCCGGGCGTCCCGCGGCAGTCGGGTCCATAGCCGTTCTTTCAGCCTGCAGGTATTCCGGCGCGACCCCACCGGCGACGCCGTCCCGGGTTGCCGTGTCGGCCTCACCGTCACCAAGAAGGTCGGCAGCGCCGTCGAGCGCAACCGCATCAAGCGGCGGTTGCGGGAGGCCTTGCGGGCGCCGGATCTCGCGGCACTTTCCGACCATGATTATGTGATCGTGGCACGGCGCGACGCCTTGACGGTCGGCTTCGCGGGCCTGGTCGGCGAGTTGCGACGGTGCCTCGGCGATGCCAAGACGGGACGGGTTCGAAAGAGCGGAGCGCGCCGTCAGCCCGCACGTGCCCAGCCTGCCACCGCACCATGAACAGAGACTCTGCGCAGGCTCGTCGCCCGATCGGGTGCGAAGCTCGTCCGGACCGAGGCACCAGCGTGACGCACCATGAAAGATGACAACAAGAACGTTTATCTTGCGATCGCGCTGTCGATCCTGGTGATCATCGGCTGGAACTTCTTCTACGGCTGGCCGCAGATGGAGAAACAGCGCCAGCTTCAGCAGCAGGCCAAGTCGACGTCGCAGGCGGCCGGGCCTCAGACGGCGGTGACCCAATCCGACGCCGTCGCCAACAAGGAACTGGCGCAGCAGTCGCCGGCCTCCCCGCCCCAGGGTGCCGCTTCGCAGCCGTCGGCTGGCATGGCGCCGACCGAGGTCGTGCAGACCCGCGAGGCTGCGATCGCGGCGAGCCCGCGCGTCACGATCGACACGTCGTCCATTGCGGGATCGATCGACCTCAAGGGCGGTCGCATCGACGACGTGTCGCTCAAGAACTACCACGAGACCACCGACAGGCAGAGCCCGATCATCGAGTTGTTTTCGCCGTCGGGCGCGCCGCACCCCTATTATTCCGAGACGGGGTTCATCCCCGAAGCCGGCCAGAAGACCGCGCTGCCGGGCCGCGACACCCTGTGGACCGCCGACGGTGAGAAACTGACGGCCGACAAGCCCGTGAACCTGACCTGGGACAACGGCCAGGGACTCTTGTTCCACCGCACCATATCGGTGGACGATCAATACATGTTCACCGTCAAGGACAGCGTCGACAACAAGGGGACGGAGCCCGTGACGCTCTACCCCTATGCGCTGATCTCGCGTCACGGTCAGCCCGTGACGTCGAACTATTCGGTGCTTCACGAGGGCCTGGTCGGCGAGATCGGCAACAACAACGAGACCCAGATCACCTACGTCAACATGGACAAGGAGGCGGGCGGCAGCCGCACGCTCGACGGCACGGGCGGGTGGCTCGGCATCACGGACAAGTATTGGGCCGCGGTCGTAGCACCGGAACAGGACGTCGCCTACAAGGGTCGTTTCTCATCTTTCCCGAGCGGAAACGCCAAGGACTACCAAACCGATGCGCTCCTGAACGCGCGCTCCATCTCGCCCGGAGCCAGCAGCGAGGTCACCAACTTCATCTTCGCGGGCGCCAAGGAAACCAACACGCTCAACAAATACGAGAAAAACCCAGGTATCCGGAATTTCGGCAATTTGATCGACTGGGGCTGGTTTTATTTCATTACAAAGCCACTGTTTCAAGTGCTTGACTGGTTCTACAAGCTCACCGGAAATTTCGGTGTGGCTATTATGATCGTCACCGTGCTGATCAAGGGTATCTTCTTTCCATTGGCCAACAAGTCGTATATGTCCATGGCCAAGATGAAGAAACTGCAGCCGCAACTGGCTGCCCTGAAGGAGCGCTTTCCCGACGACAAGGCGAAGCAGCAGGAAGCCACGATGAAGCTATATCGTGAGCAGAAGGTGAACCCGGTCGCGGGGTGCCTTCCCATGCTGATCCAGGTGCCGGTGTTCTTTGCGCTCTACAAGGTCATCTTCATCACGATCGAGATGCGGCACGCGCCCTTCTTCGGCTGGATCCACGACCTGTCGGCGCCCGACCCGACCTCGATCTTCACGCTGTTCGGCCTGCTGCCGATCCACCAGTACCTGCCGAGTTTCCTCCTGATCGGCATCTGGCCGGTGATCATGGGGTTCTCGATGTTCCTGCAGATGAAGATGAACCCGGAGCCGCCGGATCCCGTCCAGAAAATGATGTTCTCCTGGATGCCGGTGATCTTCACCTTCATGCTCGGCTCGTTCCCCTCGGGCCTCGTGATCTACTGGACCTGGAACAACAGCTTATCGGTGCTCCAGCAGTACCTGATCGCCAAGAAGGCCGGCGCCAAGGTGGAACTGTGGGACAACCTGTCCAACATGATCCGCAAGCCGCAGAGACCCTGAAGTGCGGCCGGTGCGGTGACGGCGCTCGTGCAGCAGCAAGACCTGGCCGAAGCCGGGCGGCTCCTGTTCGCGCGGGAGTGCGTCTTCGTGGCCGGTGCTCCGACCATCGAAGCGCTGCCGCCGATCGGGCTGCCCGAGATCGCATTCGCGGGCCGGTCCAACGTGGGCAAGTCGTCCTTGGTCAATGCTCTCACGGGCCGCAAGACCCTGGCTCGCGTGTCGAACACGCCCGGCCGGACCCAGCAGCTCAATTTCTTCGACCTCGGCGGTCGTCTCGGTCTCGTCGACATGCCGGGCTACGGCTATGCGGCTGTCAGCAAGTCGAAGATCGCCGACTGGACCAGGCTGGTCGAGGGCTATCTCAGGGGTCGCGCCTCGTTGCTGCGGATCTATCTGCTGGTCGACAGTCGGCACGGCTTCAAGGATGTCGACCACGAGCAGATGACCGCCTTCGACCGCGCGGCCGCCTCCTACGCCGTGGTGCTGACCAAGGGCGACGAGATCAAGATGAAGGACCGGGACGCCCGCGTCGCCGAGACCGAGGCGGCGCTCGCCAAGCACCCGGCCGCCTACCCAAACATCATCTTCACCTCGGCCGAAACCGGCGCCGGCATCGCGGAGCTTCGCGAAAGCGTCGCGCGGCTTCTAGCCGAACGAGGATCATCGCTCCCGATCCGGCCTTGAGCCCCGTATCGGACCCCGCCTGCGGCTCACCGTGTGCAGCGGGAAACACTCAACTCAGCCCACGGACCACAAGACCATGACGGAAGCGGTAAAGGGCACCCCCGCGGAACGCGCCGAGATCCTGACCCAAGCCCTGCCCCACATGCTGCGCTACGACGACGCGATCGTCGTGGTCAAATACGGCGGCCACGCCATGGGCGACGAGGCTACGGCCCGCAGTTTCGCGCGCGACATGGTGATGCTGGAGCAGTCCGGCGTGAACCCGGTGGTGGTGCACGGCGGCGGCCCGCAGATCGGCGCCATGCTGAACAAGCTCGGCATCCAATCGCAATTCTCGCACGGGCTGCGCGTGACCGACAAGACCACGATCGAGATCGTCGAGATGGTGCTGTGCGGCTCCATCAACAAGCAGATCGTCGGTTTCATCAATGCCGAGGGCGGCCGGGCGATCGGGCTCTGCGGCAAGGACGGCAACATGGTGACGGCCAGCAAGCTCGAGCAGATCGATGACGAAGCCGATGCCGATCATGGCGTCGATCTCGGTTTCGTCGGCGAGCCCTCGAAGGTTGACACCACGGTGCTCGACCAGGTGCTCGGCCGCGAACTGATCCCGGTTCTGGCGCCCGTGGCGCAGGGTGATGACGGTGCCACCTACAACGTCAACGCAGATACCTTCGCGGGGGCCATCGCGGGCGCCCTCAAGGCCAAGCGCCTTCTGTTGCTGACCGACGTTCCTGGCGTGCTCGACAGGGATAAGCGGCTCATCAAGCAGTTGAGCGTCGACGCCATTAAGGAACTCATCGCCGACGGCACCATCACGGGCGGCATGATCCCCAAGGTCCAGACCTGCATCTACGCTCTGGAGCGGGGCGTCGAGGGCGTGGTGATCCTGGACGGCAAGGTGCCGCATTCGGTGCTGCTCGAATTGCTGACCGACCATGGCGCCGGGACGCTCATCACCCGGTGACGGCTGCACTCGCCGCCGGGGACGCGTCCGTGGAGGACGTCGTGGCGCGCGCCGAGGCCGCGGCGCGGGTGCTGGCGCCCCGGATCATGTCGCCCGCCGAGGTCCGGGTGCGGTTCGCGACGGTCGACACCTGGGTGTTCGACCTCGACAACACGCTCTACCCGGCCGGCAGTACGGTCTGGCCCATGATCGACGAGCGCATCACCCGCTACCTCGCCGACCTCATGGGCATCGACGGCATGTCGGCGCGCGGGCTGCAGAAATATTATTACAGGCGCTACGGGACCACGCTGAAGGGCCTGATCGAGGACCATGCGATCACGCCGGAAGCCTTTCTGGATTTCGTGCACGACATTGACCGGACATCGCTGGCGCCGAATCCTGCCCTCGTCGAGGTCATCGCGAGCCTGCCGGGCCGCAAGCTGATCCTCACGAACGGTTCACGCGAGCACGCGCTACGCACCACCGAACAACTGGGTTTCACGGACGCCTTCGAGGCGGTGTTCGACATCGTGGCGGCCGACCTCGTGCCGAAGCCCGAGGCCGCAACCTATGAGCGCTTTTTCGCGATGCACGGCGTCGACCCGAGCCGCAGCGCCATGTTCGAGGATCTGGCAAAGAACCTGCGGGTGCCCCATGCGCGCGGCATGGTGACGGTGTTGATCGTGCCGCCCAGCACCGTTGAGGACAACCGCGAGCCCTGGGAAAGCCTGGGAAGCGCGGAACCCTATGTCGACGTCGTCACCGACGACCTCGCGGGTTTCCTGGCGGGGCTCGCATTCGGTCAGGTGCGGCAGAACGTCGAAGCACCCAGCGTCTCGGCGCGCTCGACGTAGAGCAGCCCGGGCGACCGATCGCATCCTGACATGATGTTTGCGCGTTACCGTCGGGCAAGGAGGCCATGCCATGGCGAAGCGAAACGCTCCTCAGGAGCATGAGTTCGAACGGCCCATCTCGAATGGACCGAATGCCCGACCACGCGACGTGCCGATCGGACAGGCCGAACGCGGCCTGCCCGACGATTCCAGCCAGCCCGTCGAAATCTCGCCCGAAGAGGAAGCCCGGATTGCGAACAAGATCCTGAACGGGTGATCGGTCCGCCCCGGACGCGCTTCTCCAGCCCGAGGTCCCTTCGATAGTCGTCCGGAAGATCAGGTCGTCTTCGACGGCCATCTCCATGGTCCAGGTTCCGGCACCACGCTTCCGCCGGCTTCGGCGTCGGCCGGTGAGGGCTCACGGGACCTCGTAGGGGTCGAGGACAGTTCGGCCCTCGTCACTGGAGCCGAGGCAGGCATCGAACATGATCCGCCACTTGGCGCTCCTGGCCGCTACGGCCCGGGCTCCGGCCGCGTAGGACCTGTCGTCCCGGAGCCACATGCCATCCCCCGATCTCACCGTGATGCAGGTGACGAGGTCATCGGGCATCGGCTTCCGGTCCGCCGCGAGCGCCGCGGTCACACGGTCGAGCAGCAGCTCGAGTTCGTTGCCATCGTCAGCGCCCCGGACGGCATCGTCTTTGGGCCACTGCACGAGGTCGCGGAACGCGGCTTCAATCCCGCATATCGTCTTTCTGTCGAGCGCATCTTCGATGTCGTCGATATGGGTCATAACTTGCCACGGGTTGTGCGCGAGGGAGCCATGTCCCCGGTGACCCCCAAGCGATCTAGGACCAAGAACCGAGCTGGCCAGTCGAGCAGTGATCTGGGGGGCGAGGGGCGGACACCTGCATCGGTGCGATCCAAGGCTTCGCACTGACCTCAAGGGTTCGACGCCAGCGCCGCCCCGCTGTCTTGGTGGCGGCGGCTGGGTTGGGGGGTCGGGGGATGGTGGGGCGGGCGGGGGAGGGCGGCGTCGATGCGCTCGAAGGTGGCCAGCGCCTGGGCGACGATCTGGTCCATGTTGTAGTAGCGGTAGGTGGCGAGGCGCCCGACGAACCACACGCCCGCCGTGGTGCGGGCCAGGGCCTCGTAACGCTTGAACAGAGCCTGGTTTTCGGGCCTTGGGACGGGATAGTAGGGGTCGCCCTCGGCGGTGGGGAACTCGTAGGTAATGGCCGTCTTCGGGTGGTGCTGCCCGGTGAGGTGCTTGTATTCGGTCACCCGCGTATAGGCTTCGGTTTGCGGGTAGTTGACCACCGCGACAGGCTGGTGCTGGGCCTGGTCGAGGGTGCGATGCTCGAACCTGAGCGACCGGTAGGGCAGCGGCCCGAACCGGTGGCCGAAGAACTCGTCGATGGGACCGGTGAAGACGGTGCGGCGGCAGCGGAGGTTGCGGCCGAACTCGACATAATCGACTCCGAGGTCGACCGTGATGTTGGGATGATCGAGCATGCGCTCGAACATCCGCGTATAGCCCCGGGCCGGCATGGCCTGGAAGCTGTCGTTGAAGTAGCGGTCGTCGCGCGAGGTCCGGGTCGGCACCCGCGCGGTCACGGATTTATCGAGTTCGGAGGGGTCGAGCCCCCATTGCTTGCGCGTATAGCCCCGGAAGAACTTTTCGTAGAGGTCGCGGCCCACGGCCGCCACCACGACATCCTCGGCGGTGCGGATCTCGGCCACTGGTTCGGCCCGTGCCGCGAACCAGCCTTCGAGTTCGGCCGAGGTCAGGTCGAGCCCGTAGAGGCGATTGACGGTGTCGAGGTTGATCGGGATCGGCAGCAGCTGGCCGTCCACCCGGGCGAGCACGCGATGCTGGTAGGGCCGCCATGACGTGAACCGGGACAGGTAGTCGACCACCTTGGCGGCGTTGGTGTGGAAGATGTGCGGCCCATATTGATGGATCAGCAGGCCGTCCTCGGTGTAGCGGTCGTAAGCATTGCCCCCGACATGGGGCCGGCGGTCGATCACGAGCACGCGCTCGCCGCGCCCCGCGGCGAGGCGCTCGGCCAGCACGCTGCCGGCGAAACCCGCCCCCACGACGAGCCAGTCGTAGGCGGCGGGCCGCCGCCCGGCGGAGACGACGGGGGCGGCGCTGCGGACGCCCGCGGACATTGCTTCGTCCTGTCCGGGCGTGTCGCGGGGACGCGACCCGGAGGCCGCGTCGGTGTCCGGGGACAACCTCCTGGATTTGGGGGCGCTCGGCGCGGCGGGCATCGGCGCCCGGTCCGAAGTCTCGGCGGTGCGGGCATCGGCCATGAGCCGCTGCATTTCGGCCCAGGTCCGGTCCCAGGATCCGAGCGCAAGGTGGCGGTCGACCGCGGCGAGCCAAGGCTCCCGGGGCCGTGCCAGGAGGCGCTCGGCCGCGCCGACCAGCTCCCCGGCCGTCTCGGCGATCTCGACCAGGCCCGTCTCGCCATAACTCCGCACGACGTCGGCCACGGGGGTCGACACGACGGGAACGCCCGCGGCAAGAAATTCGGGCGTCTTGGTCGGGCTGATGAAGCGAGTGGCCTCGTTGATGGCGAAGGGCATCAGGCCCACGTCCCAGGCCGCGAGTGCGGTCGGCAGGTCGGCATAGCGACGGGGGCCGGCCCAGTGGATGTTGGCGCGGCCCGGCAGGCTCTTCGGATCGATCTTGGCGACCGGACCCACCATGGTGAACCGCCAGTCGGGCCGCAGGTCCGCTGCCGCGGCCAGGAGATCGAGGTCGAGACGCTCGTCGATCACGCCGAAAAAGCCAAGATGCGGTGCCGCCGCGAGAGGCCGTGCGGCGGCAAGCGGCCGTGCAGCGGCGAAATGCGCCGCGTCGATGCTCGAGGGGTAGGCGTGGACATTGGCATGGCGGCCGCGCTTGGCCTCATAGAGACTGAGGCCGCCGGTGAACACCACGTCGGCTTGGCCGAGCAACTCCCGCTCCAAGTCCAGCAGACCGGGCGACGCGCCATGGAAGGCCGACAACTCGTCCATATTGTCGTAGACGGTCAGGTCGCGGTCGCACTGCCCGGAGAAGGCCAGTGCCATCGGCGTATAATACCAGAAGGTCCTGTCTTGGCTGCCCATCCCGTCGAGGAAGCTTTCGAGCAGGGTTCGTTGGGCTACCACGGCCTCGGCCGCGCCACACCCCTTGGGCAACCGGGGCACCGCGACTTCGATCCCTTCCGGGCGGGGCGACAGGTCCAAGACAGGGTGACCGCTGCCGTCGAACACGGGCTCTTCGAGCACCACGACCCGGTACGTCGCGGCCGCGCGGGTGAGCAGGTGCTGGGGGCGCTGCCAGACGAAGTCCCATCGAAGGTGCGAAAAACAGAGAAGCAGCCCTTGGGAGCTGCCGGCGAGCTCAGATCCATTCGCCGGCCTCGCGTTCCGGGGGCGTCCTGTCCGCCCCGGCGGTTGCGGCTCGGAGCCAAGTTGGGCATAGGGCACGAAATTTCGAATCTTCGAGGTGACGTTCAACGGTTCGAACCCTTCCGGCTACAGCTCTGATCCACCATAAATCGCTGCGAACTATGGGGTGTTCAAAACAAACTCACCCGCTCGTCGCCTTATCATATGTTGTTCTTTCATGAGTTCGGTGGTGGCTGCCTTGCGAGGGCGTACGCTCCCTGTATCCCGCTTCAGGAAGGAACTGCATTTGGATCCATCTCGTTGGATGCCGACTTCAGCTTGCCGTCGCATCTGTCGTACGCCGGCGGCAAGCTGTGTGGTCTCGGGCGCATCGGGGTAATGTTGGATGCCGGATAAGCACATGTTGGAGCTTTGGGGCGGGTTCGAGTGCAGCGTGGTTCGTATCGGCTCGACCTTCCGCAATCAGGCCGAGGAGACCGGACATGCCGGGCGCCCCGACGACCTCGACCGCGCTCACGCACTGGGGATCCGGACCGTGCGTTATCCTGCGCTGTGGGAAACCATTGCTCCCGAGCATGCCGATCGGTGCGAATGGCGCTGGCACGATGAGCGTTTCGAACGATTGCGGCGACTCGGCATGCGCCCGATCGTCGGCCTGCTCCATCACGGCAGTGGCCCGAGCTACACGGACCTGCTCGATCCGTCGTTCCCGGAATTGTTGGCGCGCCACGCCGAACGGGTAGCCCGGCGCTATCCCTGGGTCGAGGCCTGGACCCCGGTGAACGAGCCTTTGACCACGGCCCGCTTCAGCGCGCTCTACGGCCATTGGTATCCGCACAGGACCGATACAGTCGATTTCCTGCGCGCCACCGTCCATCAGTGCAAGGCGACGCTGCTCGCCATGCGGGCGATCCGGCGGATCACACCGAAGGCGCAACTGATCCAGACCGAGGACATCGGCAAGACCTTCAGCACGCCCGACCTTGTCGACCAGGCAGCGTTCGAGAATGGGCGCCGGTGGCTCAGCCTCGACCTTCTCTGCGGCCGGATCGACGCGGATCACCCGTGGCGGGGGTTCCTGTCCAGCCACGGCATCTCAGACGCCGACCTCGACCTGTTCCTGGAAGGAGATGCCGCTCCCGACATCATCGGCGTAAACCACTACCTCACCAGCGAGCGCTTCCTGGACCGGGACTGGCACCGCTACCCCGAGCAGTTCAGGGGCGGCAACGGCATCCAGGATTATGCGGACGTCGAAGCGGTACGGATGGCGCTTCCGGCTGCCGATCTCGGTCCCAAGGCTCGGCTCCGCGACGTCGTGGAGCGCTACGGTCGCCCGGTGGCGGTCACCGAAGTCCACCATGGTTGCTCGCGCGAGGAACAGTTGCGCTGGCTTGCCGAGGTTTGGACCGCGGCAGCGGAGCTGAAGGCCGAAGGGGCCGACGTCCGCGCCGTCACGGTCTGGTCCCTCGTGGGCACCGTCGATTGGAACAGCCTGCTCACGTCCCAAGGAGGCGCCTACGAGCCGGGAGCTTTCGACATTCGCGCGCCTACTCCGCGGCGGACGGCACTGGGAACCGCCGTGGCTTCGCTCGCGACGTCGGGCAGCCTCGCACATCCGGCACTCGGCCGGGGCTGGTGGCGGCGGCCGGAGCGCCTCTACCGAACTTCGGCCCTCGACGATCTCTCGTCCGACACCATGGAGGCGCGCCCGCTGCTGATCACGGACGGGGCGGAACCGCTCAGCCACGCCTTCGCGCACATCTGTGAAGCGCGAGGGTTGCCCTACGTGCTGATGTCCGAAGCGGACTCGGCCTTGGAGGCCCTCGAGGCGCTTCGGCCCTGGGCGGTCGTCAACGCCACCCAGTCCGGCTCGAGCATTCGACCTGAACAGGACCGCGACGCCGATCCCCCAATGGACCTGAATGAGGCCGAAGCCCTGGCATCGGCCTCCGCGCGATACGGCGTTCCGCTGGTGGTGTTCTCGTCGTCCCTGGTGTTCGAGGGACGGCGGGACCGGCCCTCGGTCGAAATCGACCCGGTCTGCCCGCTCGGGGCTCCGGGCGCCGAGCTGGCGGCCCGGGAGCGTCGCGTCGCCGCGGTCCACCCGGGGGCGCTGGTGATCCGCACCGGGGCTCTGTTCGGTCCGTGGGACCGCACCGATGTGGCCAGCGCGGTCCTGGCTGCGTCCGCGGCTCCGGCCGCGCCCGAGGGTGGGCGCGCGCTGCCGCCGGCGCGGGGCCTGCTGTCGCTCACCTACCTTCCCGATCTCGCCCACGCGACCCTGGACCTGCTCATCGACGGTGAAACGGGCTTCTGGCACCTCGTCAACCCGGGTCGAGCCCGGCGGGCGGCGTTCGCGTCGCCTCCGTCTAGCACGCCAGGGGCGTCCGCCACCGGCGTCGCGGGGCTCGACGGCCTGGATGCGGCCAGGATCCCGATGGCGAGCGAGCGGGCCTGGATCATGCCGACGCTGGACGATGCCATGGCGCGCTTCCGGCGGGACTGCGGCGTCGATCAATGCGTCGCATCGGCCCGGATCGCGGCGGAATGAGGCGGAGTTCCGACATGACCGACGCCACCGTCATCGATGCCACCGCCGCCGGCGCCAGCGCCGCTCCCACGCTGCATGGAGGTCCGCGCGAGCGGGCGGCAGGTCCGGCCAGCACCAGGGCGGCGCCCGCCTCCCCCCTGCCGACCTTCTTCCTGGGAGGCTTCGAATGCTCGTCGCATCGGCGCCCGGACGGCCGGCGGCTCGATCTCCTGGCCTCCACGGGCCACGACCGCCTGTTCGAGTCGGACTACCGGCTGCTGCAGCGCCACGCCATCTCGGCGGCCCGGGACGGGATGCGCTGGCACCTGATCGAGCAGGCTCCGGGCCGCTACGATTGGTCGAGCGTGCTGCCGATGCTGCGCGCGGCGCGCCGCGCCGGCGTCCACGTCATCTGGGACCTCTGCCATTATGGGTGGCCCGACGATCTCGAGATCTGGTCGGAGGCCTTTGTGGCACGTTTCGCCGACTTTGCGGCGGCGGCGGCCCACGTCGTGGGCCAGGAATCCGACCTGCCGCCGTTCTTCTGCACGGTGAACGAGATTTCCTTCTGGGCCTGGGCGGGCGGCGACGCCGGCCGTATCGCGCCCGCCGCGCAGGGGCGCGGTGCCGAACTCAAGCGGCAACTGGTGCGCGCCTCGATCGCCGCCACCCTGGCGATCCGCTCCGTCGTGCCCGGGGCCCGCTTCCTCCACGCCGAGCCCGCCATCCACGTGGCGCCGCCGTCCTCCGCGCGCCAGGCCGTGGAAGCCTCGGAAGCCTATCGGGTGGCCCAGTTCGAAGCGCTCGACATGATCTGCGGCCGCCTGGCGCCGGACCTTGGCGGCGCCCCCGCCATGCTCGACATCGTGGGCCTCAACTACTACCCCGACAACCAATGGTACCACGGCGGCGCCACGATCCCGCTCGGCCATCATGCCTACCGCCCCTTGCGCGACCTCCTGACCGAGGCCCAGGCCCGCTACGGCCGTCCGGTGATCATCGCCGAAACCGGAGCCGAGGGCAGCGCGCGGGCCTCGTGGCTCCACTACGTCTGCGCGGAGGTCCGCGCGGCCCGCCGCTCGGACGTGCCGGTCGAGGGTATCTGCCTCTATCCGATCCTCGATTATCCAGGTTGGGACAACGATCGTCCCTGCGCGGTCGGCCTCTATTCGATGCCCGACGGGGCGGGCCGCCGCCGGGCCGACCTCGACTTCAGCGCCGAACTCGACCGGCAGCGATTGAATTTCAGAGACTCAGCATGGTCGTGAAGCGTCTTCGGCCCGACAAGGGCCCGGTGAGCAGTGCGCTGCGAGCGCACAAGTCGGCCTTCGACGACGCGGCCGCCCCGCCGCGTCACCTCGGCTCGGCGGGCGCCTTCATCCTCGCCTACGTGGGGCGATGGCAGTGGCACTTCATCGCCATCCTGATCGTCGTGGTGGGGGGGGCGGTCTGCGCGGTCGGCGTGCAATATGTCATGAAGGTCCTGGTCGACGACATGGCGGGTCCGCGCGGCATCGGCCGCGGCCTTGTCTTGGCGCTCGGCCTGTTCCTGCTGCTGACCGCCTGCGAGAGCCTGTTCTGGCGGATCCTGGGCTGGCTCGTGTGCCGGACCACGGTGGGGATCGGGGTCGACCTGCGGCTCGACCTGTTCCAGGGCCTCAGCGGCCAGTCGATGCGCTACTTCGCCGAGAACCTGGCGGGCTCCCTCGGCCAGCGCATCACCGGAACGGCCGGCAATTTCGGCGCACTCACCAACACGATCGTCTGGCGCACGCTGCCGCCCACCATCGACCTCCTCGGCGCCGTGGTGATCTTCGCCACCATCGACCGCGCTATGGCGGCGGTTCTCGCCGGTTTCGTGCTCGGGGTCACGGCCGGGCTGGTCTGGTTCGGCCAGCGCGGCCGGGCGCATCACCGGGCCTATGCGGGGGCGGCGGCGCACGGCGGCGGCGACCTCGTCGATTCCATCGCCAACATGTGGACCGTGAAGGCCTTTTCGGCCCGCCAGCGCGAATGGCAGCGGCACGAGCGGCAGTTCCGCGATGAAGCCACGGCCCAGCGCAGGAGCTGGATGTATCTCGAAAAGACCCGAGCCCTGCACGACATCGCGCTTTGGATCATCGCCGGCACCATGCTGTCCTGGGCGGTCTCGCTGTGGAGCGCCGGGCGGGCGAGCCCCGGCGACGTCGTGATCGTCTTCACCCTGACGTTCCGCATCCTGCATTCGTCCAAGGACATGGCCTTGTCGCTGGTCGACATCGCCCAGCAGTTCGGCTTCATCGAGGACACCCTGGCGGTCATCGGCCAGGCCCGCACCGTGTGCGACCTGCCGCAGGCGCCGCCGCTCGTGTGCCGCGCCGGACGCATCGCGTTCCGCCAGGTGAGCTTCGGCTACGGCCACCGTCGCCAGGCCCTGCACGAGATCGACCTCGTCATCCCGGCCTGTCAGAAGGTCGGCATCGTGGGCCCGTCGGGGGCCGGCAAATCGACCCTGGTCCACCTGCTGCAGCGGCTGCACGACGTCGCCCGGGGCGAGATCCTGATCGACGACCAGCCGATCGCCGGCGTGACCCAGGACTCGCTGCGCTCAGCCCTCGCCGTGGTTCCTCAGGAGATCAGCCTGCTGCACCGCAGCGTGATGGACAACATCCGTTTCGCGCGGCCCCAGGCCACCGACGAGGAGGTCCATGCGGCGGCGCGGGCGGCCGCCTGCGACGGCTTCGTGCGCGCCCTGCCGCAGGGCTACGACACGATCGTGGGTGAAAGAGGCACCAAGCTGTCGGGCGGGCAGCGCCAAAGGATCGGCATCGCGCGGGCCTTCCTCAAAAACGCCCCCATCATCATCCTCGACGAGGCCACCTCGGCGCTCGACACCGAATCCGAGATGGACATCCAGCGGGCGCTCATCCGCCTCATGCGCCACCGCACCGTGGTGGCGGTCGCCCATCGCCTGTCGACCCTCGCGGCCTTCGACCGCATCCTGGTGGTCGACGACGGCCGCATCGTCGAAGACGGCACCGTCGCCGACCTCCGCCAGCGGGGCGGCCTCTTCGACCGCATGTGGCAACTCCAGGCCGACGGCCTGTCGAGCGACGACCTCAAAGACGCCGCCTGATCCCCAACCCATCCCCGACGCCCGCACGATGCCTCGGGCGACCACCCGGCCGATGCCGCGCCGTCAACCGACAGGGCTGGTCTCGCGGTCTGAAGCCGTCAGGTCAACCCTGGGACTTTCCCACATGGTCCGCCATCATGGCGCCTCTCGTGCCCAACGGCTTCGCACTCCCTTCGGTCGTGTCGCGAGCGGTCTGGTGCTCCATCTCCGCGTTCAACTCGCCGCCGAGCAGGACGATGACGGTCGAGATCCACAGCCAGACCATGAAGCCGACACCGGCGCCGAGCGATCCGTAGGTCCTGTTATAGCTGTCGAAGGTAGCGACATACCACGAGAACAGCATGGAAGCGGCGATCCAAAGCAGTGCCGCGGCGATGCTGCCCCACGTGACCCAACGCCAGCGCGCGTCGTTGCGGCTCGGACCGTAGCGATAGATCAGGGCGAGGCTCGTCACGATGGTGACGAGGAGGATCGGCCATCTCAGGATCGCCAGCAGCCATTCCGTCATCGTCGGCAGCCCGACGAACTTCAACACCAGCGGCACGACGACGACGCCCGCGACCGCCACGATGACGAAAACGATGCCGGCCAGCGTGAACAGGAAGGTGGTGGCGTAAAAGCGAACGAGGCTGCGCTTTTCCTTCTCGTCATAGACCACGTTGAGGGCGTCGAAGAGAGCCGCCATCCCGGAATTGGCGCTGGCCAGCGCCACGGCGAGACCCACCAGGAAGGCCATGCCCAACGTGTTGTCTGCCTGTCGGGTGATGAGCGTGATCTGATCCGCGACCAGAGCCAGCACCCCACCCGGCAAGATGCCGGACAGGAAGATCAGGTGGTTGCCGATGGTGCTCGCGTCGGCGAAGATGCCGTACAGCGACACGAGCGCCGCGATCCCGGGGAAGACGGCGAGAACCGCGAAAAAGGCGACGCCGCCCGACGTGGACATGATCCGATCCGCCGAGATCGACCACAACACCCGCAGGAGGATATCGGCCCAACCGCGAGGCGGGATCTGCTCCGGCGTATTGGCTTCGCGCCCACGGCCCGGTTCACGGGCGCGCGCGTGATCGGCGGAAAGCCCGGGGTCGCTCCGCTCGCCGACCTCGGCGCGCCAGTCATCGCCTTTTTCGGGTTCGTTCAAGGGGCCGCTCGTTTGCTTGCGCTAAGTCGGTTGCTGGGCGCCATGGCACCCGTCGTGCATCCTAACCAAGCAGACGAACAAGCGCGACGGGCATTCCTGCCGAAGCGCAACCGCTACCGCCCTCGCCGGCACCATGGCGAGAGAGGCCTCGGCGAGAGACGATCGCAGGACGCCGTTCGCGACGCCTCCGGCAGGCGCTTGGCGGAAGGGGTGGGATTCGAACCCACGGTGGGCTTGCACCCACGGCGGTTTTCAAGACCGCTGCCTTAAACCACTCGGCCACCCTTCCAAGCTGAGCATCCGAAGATCCTCAGCAGCCTTGCATGGCGAAAGCCAGCATCCGACAGCGTTTCGCCTCGGGTTTTCCCAGCTTTCCACGACCCATGGTCGGTCATGTCAGGACTACCCGGAAGCAGGAGGGATTGCCACAGGGTTCTCGTCGAATGAAAGCCCTCCGTCGTCCGCCGCGGCATCGACGCGCTTGCCACGCCGGCCAAGCTGATCCGCCACGTCCCGTCCATTGGTCGCATGGCCGACCTGGACGCCAAGCCGTACCCTCCGGCCGACGTCGAGGGACAGCCTATGGCCGAGTTTGACCTGAACGCACCCGCGACCTTGCGCTGGACGAGCCGGGAAACACCCCGTGAACGTCCCTTTCTCGCGCTCAGGGACGCCGTCCGAGTCGCGATGAAGGAGCTCAGCAAGGGCGAATTCCTGTCGGCCCATATCGCGACCGAAAGGGCGGATTATGAGGGCGACCAGATCGTGGAGATCTTCCAGACTGGCGGTCTCGGCCCCCGCCGGTACGCGCTGTTCTAGGCAGCCGATCGTGATCTGCATCCTCGATGTCGGCGGATCCGCACAGATCCGCCGAGGCGCGCTCAGGGGCTCGAGGTGGCGTTCCTCACGGCCGCACTCTCGGGTCGGCCGTTCCGTCGCCAGGACAGCCACCGCGCCAGCAGGAGGCCCGCAGCCACGAACAATCCGGCCACGAGCCCGATCCAGATCCCTGGCGCGGCACCGCGGGGCGCCAGCGCGGCGGCGAGCGGCAGTCCGATGCCCCAGTAGCCGATGCCGGCGATCAGCATGGGCGTGCGCGTGTCCTGCAGGCCCCTGAGGATCCCGGCGAGCACGACCTGGGCGCCGTCGGCGATCTGGAACAGCGCCGCCAGCGCCAGGAGGGTGACGGCCGTCTGCACCACCGCTCCCGCTCCGGGCGATGCGGCATCGAGGAACAGGCCGATGATGGGCCGGGGCAGGCCGACGAGCACCGCGGACGATATCACCATCGTCCCGACGCCGAAGGCGAGTGCCGTCCAGCCCGCACGCCCGACGGCGGCGCGGTCCCCCGCTCCGGCGGCCCGCCCCACCCGCACGGTCGCGGCCTGGGCAATGCCGAGCGGCACCATGAAGGCGAAGGAGGCCACCTGCAGCGCGATGGCATGGGCCGCGAGCGATCCCTTGTCGAAATGGCCGACGAGCGCAGCGGCAGCGGTGAACATCCCGGCCTCCAGCATGATGCCGATCCCGATCGGCAGCCCGAGACGCCAGAGCGACCTGCAGGCCCGCCAAGGCGGGCGGAGCAGCCCCGCGAAGGGACGGACGGCGCGGAGCCGCGCGTCGAGCGTCACTGCTAGACCGAGTGCTGCGGCCAGGAACAGGTTGGACAGGACCATGGCGAGGCCCGAGCCGGCGAGCCCCAGCGCCGGCAAGGGACCCGCGCCGCCGATCAGCACCGCGTTCAGCACGGCGTTGAGCATAACGGCCGCCAAGCCGGTCATCACGGCCCAGCGCGGGCGTTGGAGGGCCGCCAGCATGGAGCGCAGCACGAGGTACACGAGTGCCGGCAGGAGCGACCATTGCATGACATGGAGGTAGCCGGCAGCCTCATGCGACAGCACCGGATCCTGGCCCAGCGCGCAAAGGATCGGCTCGGTTTGCCACAGCACGGCCCAGATCGGGCCGACGATCATCGCGGCGTTCCAGAATCCCCCCTGCACCACCCGCCGTGCAGCCTCCGTGCCGTCCCCCCGCCCGACCTCGCGGGCGATCAGGGACGACACGGCCGCGGTCAGGCCGATGCCGAACAGGAGCACCACATTATAGAGCGCCAGTGCCAGCGTGGCGGCCGCGAGCGCCTCCGGTGCAATGCGGCCGATCATGGCGGTGTTGGTGAGGTTCATCGCCATTTCGATGGCGTTGGTGAGCACCAACGGCGCGCTCAGCGCCAGGCACGCGCGGAACTCGTCCAGCCAGGGCGTGGCTGGGGCGGGGTGGGTGACGCAGGTCATCCGGCCCTATACGCCGGACCGTCACGCCGAACCACCCCCGCTCCCGACCGCGTCACGGGCATTGCAGCGGGCTTCGGGGTGCGGCCGGCCCGTGAGCCGTGGTCGCCTACACCCTCTCGATCAGCGCCGCGATACCCTGACCGACCCCGATGCACATAGTGGCGACCGCGCGCCGCGCCCCGGAGCCGTGCAGCGCGTTCACGGCCGTCAGGGCGAGCCGCGCGCCCGACATGCCGAGGGGATGGCCGAGCGCGATGGCGCCGCCGTGCGGGTTGACGTGCGCGGCGTCGTCCGGGAGCCCGAGTTCGCGCAGCACCGCGAGCGCCTGGGCCGCGAAGGCCTCGTTGAGTTCGATGAGGTCGATGTCGCCGAGCGCCAGACCTTGGCGCGCCAGCAGCTTGCGCACGGCCGGCGCCGGCCCCATCCCCATGATGCGGGGCGGCACGCCCGCCACCGCGACCGAGACGATCCTGGCCAGAGGGTCGAGGCCGTGCCGGCGCGCCGCCGCCTCGCTTGCCACGATCAGGGCCGCCGCGCCGTCGTTGATGCCGGCGGCGTTCCCGGCCGTCACGGTGCCGTCTTGCCTGAACGGGGCCTTCAGCCGGGACAGGCCCTCGAGCGTGGTGTCGGCACGCGGGTGCTCGTCGAGCTCGACCGTGGTGGTGGCGCCATGCCTGCCCGGCACCGTGATCGGCGCAATCTCGTGGGCGAAGAACCCGGCGTCTTGGGCGGCCTTGGCCCTCATTTGCGACCGCAGCGCGAAAGCGTCCTGGTCGGCCCGGGAGATGCCGAACTCCGCGGCGACGTTCTCGGCCGTGTCGGGCATCGAATCCGTACCATAGGCGGCCTGCATGGCAGTGTTGACGAAGCGCCAGCCGATGGTGGTATCGAAAACCTCGGCCCGCCGGGCAAAGGCCTCGGTGGCCTTGCCCTGCACGAAAGGCGCGCGGGTCATGCTCTCGACCCCGCCCGCGACCACGAGGTCGGCGTCACCGCAGGCGATCGCCCGGGCCGCCAGGCCGACAGCGTCGAGGCCGGATCCGCAGAGCCGGTTCACGGTGCAGCCCGCCACCGATACGGGCAGCCCTGCAAGCAGCGCCGCCATGCGGGCGACATTGCCGTTGTCCTCGCCGGCCTGATTGGCGCAGCCGAGCACGACGTCGTCCACCATCTCCCAGTCGACCGCGGTATGGCGCGCCATCAGGACGCGGATCGGATGGGCCGCGAGGTCGTCGGCCCGCACGTCCCTGAGGGCACCGCCGTAGCGGCCGATGGGCGTTCGCGTGAAGTCGCAGATATAGGCGTCGCGCATGGCCGTGCTCCCGTCCCCACGACGCGGATCCTCTCCGGGCCGGTCCCGCAGCCTAAGCCGGCACTGCCGCGGTTAGCGCCGCAATTTGAATCCGGCCGAGTGCGGCCGTCCACTCCCGACCCAACCAGGACGTTGAACGCGAACTTGCCCGTGCTCCGAAACAGACGTCCACCGTACAGCCGTGCCAGCGGCTCGGCGAGCGATCTAAGCCGTTCAGCAGCGCAGACGTAGTTCTCGAAAGTCGCGGTTCGTACGAGATCGCCGACCAAGCTCGAGCACCGCCGACTGTGCGCACGTCGAAAAAGCCGTCAATAACCAATGTAAGGTCCTTCGAAGTAACCAGAAGGCAGGCCGTGACATGGCGGCTCCGAGCGCGATGTGAGTCGGCGCGTACGAAGGCCAGCCGTCGACCGTGTTCACAAAGCTATGCGTACGTGCTAAATATGCCACAGACATTGGTCCGGACGCATGCAATTCTGACATTTCAGAATCGCGCGTTGATCAGAGTAGACGTCATGAAGCGCGGTGTTGTTGCAGCAGTCGCTGCTACGGCCGTGGCGATATAGGGTTGTGCGACGACGTTCTCGGCTTTGTAATACCGGATCGACCGAATGCCACGGAATTTCTGGTAACGAGGTCGTAAATACCTCCAAATTTGAAATACGCAAAGCGTACCTAGAGAACACTGGCCACCATATTATAAGTCCCAGAGTGCGGGCGCTAGCAGCGACCTTGGTTGTGGATACATCGGGTGGCACTCCCATCGATACGCGATCTCTTCAACTGTGCCAGGGCGACTATCGTAGCTGTTACGTTCTGCTTAAATAGATTGGGTGGCACCAGATGTCTATGTTTGCACGGGCAGACTCTTTCTTAGATAGTTTGCGGAAGCACATCCTGAACATTCTAGCCATTGTTGCGAGCGTGTTTGTCGTAGCCCTTATAATAAAAGACATGTACAGTGGCGGATTCGAAGTGGAAATCATCGAAGTCGCGCCCGGTCCTACAGTCGGAATCGCTGGGAGTGGAGCCTCAGAAGTGCTGCTGGACGGGATTGGGCGCGAGTGGCATAAGGCCGTCGCGGACTCACCGATTAACGTTATAATAAAAGAGTCGGATGAGCCGGCGATAGCGATCGGCGGTACCAATCTTCCGCTTCGCTATGTTGCCAAGCTGATTCGTAGATTTTTCGGACACCCAATTGTTGAGCTGTCCGGGCAGATGTTGCTGGCCACTCCACTGCCGCCAATTGCGGGTGCAATTAGCACGCCAAGTGTTCCAGGCAGTACGCAAGTGCGGTTGCTCCTCCGCAACAGTGAGGCCCTGACCAACCCCTATTTCGACCATTCTGGCACTTTGGACCAAGTTATGGAGGCGGCAGCTTTGGCATCGCTTGAGCAGATTGACGCCTATGCCGCCGTCATAGCCGGGAGTCAGGGCACCCGGGCGCAACAGGAGCGAGCACTACGTCTGGCTAAGGTGACGTTGGCGAGCGAAGCCAAGAAGGTGTCGCATGGACGTGGATACCTAGCCGAAGCGACAGCTCGGTACAAGCTTCGTGATCTCGATGGCGCGGAAACGTTTTTTAACAGAGCCGCCTCCGCCTTCAGCGGAGACGCTCCTGATGACAAGCAGTTTGCGGTCGCTGAAGATGGGCTTGCAATCATCTATACGAACAAGCGGGAGTGGAAGAAGGCAGAGGATGCTTTGACATTTTCTCTAAGTAAATGGAAAAACTACGACTCGGCTCTATATCACCAAGTGGAGTTAAACGACTACGAGTCGAGATCGTTTTTCGGTGAGAATGAGGATAGCAGTGGCTTCTGTACAGCGGAGGCAGCTTTTCAAACGGCAGATCGTAAATATGACGAGTTCATCGGCGATCACCCTGGATTTGCGGTCGCAATAACGCAAATGGCAACCATGCACGTACTGCATCTGAGATGGAGGCGAATGACTCAGCATGAAGTTAAGGTTTGTCCGGGACTCTCTAACCCTGGGGCGCTCGACGCGGAGGTTGCGTCCACCATGAAGTTGCTTCAAGACGCGGTGGAGCAAGATGCGGACAACCCCTATGGCTGGTATGAGTCCGCGGCTCTTTATTATGAGCTTCAGGACAGTCAGTACCGGCTGTCAGAAACGGAGCCCGCGGCACGACTGGCGCTGGTTAAAGAGGCTGTGTCTCGCTTTAAAAAGACGACAGATATCGAGGATGGTAACTGGTATTTTTGGTATCGGTACGGAGAAGCGTTGCTAACGGTAGCAACGTTAGATCCAGCAGAGCGTGAGGCAAAAAATGTTGAAGCTAGAACCGCATATTGTCGATCGATTGCGACAAACAAGAGTGATCCGGGGTATATTGTCGCCGCTCAGATGAATTTGAGAAAGATTGGCTTAGAATGCAAGACAAATTAGCCCATACGGGCGGCATGGTCGGGATCGCGAGAGTGAACAGCACGGTAGCCGCCGCGATCCCGCCAGTTCTGGCGGAGAGCCACCACGATCGTTACGTTCGCTACCTCATTCTGCTAGCCCGAGACCCGCTCTTCCGCTCTCGGGCAACTCTCGCCGAAGCCGGAACGTCTGCTTCGGCCTGACGACTGCCGTAAGCAGCCGGACCGCTCTCCACTCCTGGCAGACCATAGTCTTCGTGATGTCGAACGGCATGCCAACGGTGGCTGACTCCGCTCGGATTTCGAACTGAGCCGGCACTGCCGTGTCGGGGTTTGACGCTGGGACGGTGTAGCGCATAGGCTCGCCGCCACAAGAAAATCCGGGGAGCACGGCTTGGATTTCTCATTCAGCGCGCGCCAGACCCTCTACAGGGACCGCGTGCGGGCTTTCCTCGACGCCGAGATCCGGCCGCGTCAGGCAGACTACCATCGGGAGGTCCAAGCGGGTGACCGCTGGAAGGTGCTTCCGGTCGTCGAGGCGTTGAAGCAGCGGGCGCGCTCCGAAGGGCTCTGGAACCTGTTCATGCCGCCAGCCGGGGCGCACGGGCGGCCCGACGACGGTTTCCATTTCGAGGGCGAGCAGCTGACGAACCTCGAATATGCGCTCTGCGCCGAGGAGATGGGCCGCGTCCATTGGTCATCCGAGGTGTTCAACTGCTCGGCGCCCGATACCGGCAACATGGAAGTCCTGTACCGCTACGGCACGCGGGACCAGAAGGAGCGCTGGCTCGTGCCGCTGATGCGCGGCGAGATCCGCTCGGCCTTCCTGATGACGGAACCCGACGTGGCCTCGTCGGACGCCACCAACATCCGGGCATTTGCCCGGCGCGAGCACGACGGCTACGTGATCGATGGCCGCAAATGGTGGTCCTCCGGCATGGGCGACCCGCGCTGTGCACTCGCCATCGTCATGGCCAAGACCGATCCCGAAGCCGAGCGGCACAAGCAGCAGAGTATGATCCTGGTCGACACCGCGACGCCCGGGGTCAGGATCGAGCGCCTGCTTAGCGTCTACGGCTACGACCACGCCCCGCACGGCCATGCCGACGTGTCGCTCGAGGGCGTGCGCGTGCCGGCCTCGAATATGCTGCTCGGCCCCGGCCGCGGCTTCGAGATCGCGCAGGGGCGGCTCGGCCCGGGCCGCATCCATCATTGCATGCGGGCGATCGGTGTTGCCGTAGAGGCGCTCGGCGCCATGGCGCGTCGCCTGCTGTCGCGCACGGCCTTCGGCAAGCGCATCGCCGACCAGTCGGTCTGGGAGGAGCGCGTCGCCCGCGCGCGCATCGATATCGAGATGTCGCGCCTGCTCTGCCTCAAGGCCGCCGATATGATGGACCGCCAGGGCAACAAGGCGGCGCGCGACGAGATCGCCATGATCAAGGTCCAGGCTCCCACCATGGCGCTGCGCATCCTCGACGATGCCGTGCAGGCCCATGGCGGGGCCGGCGTCTCGGACGACTTCCACCTCGCGGCCTCCTGGGCCCACATGCGCACGCTGCGCCTCGCCGACGGCCCCGACGAGGTGCACGCCCGCGCCATCGCGCGGTCGGAATTCGCGCGCCACGGGGAGGGAGCGGCGCATTGAGCGCCACTGCCGACATCGACGCGGTAGCCCTCGCGCGCTGGCTCGACGCGAAGCTCGACGGCTTCTCGGGACCGTTGGAGGTCGAGAAGTTCCCGGGCGGCCAGTCGAATCCGACCTATCGGGTCTCGACCGCGAGCCGTGCTGTCGTGCTGCGGCGCAAGCCCTTCGGACCACTGCTGCCGTCCGCCCACGCGGTCGATCGCGAATACCGGCTGATCGCGGCGCTGCATCCGGCGGGTTTCCCCGTGCCGCGGCCGCTGGCGCTCTGCACCGACGCGGGCGTGATCGGCTCGGCCTTCTACGTGATGGAACTGGTCGAGGGCCGCATCACCTGGGACGGCACGTTGCCGGACCTGCGGCCGGTCGAACGGCGCGCCGCCTACGAGAATGCCATCGGCACGCTGGCGCGGTTGCACAACCTCGATCACGTGGCGCTGGGGCTCGCGGATTTCGGCCGGCCCGGCAACTTCTTCGCCCGGCAGGTGGACCGCTGGATTCGGCAGTACCGTGCCGCCGAGACGGCCGAGGTTCCCGCGATGGAGCGGCTGATCGCGTGGCTGCCCGGCACGATCCCCGAACAGACGCGCACCTCGATCGTGCATGGCGACTTCCGGCTCGACAACCTCGTGGCCGGGCCGGACGGCGAGGTCCGCGCCGTGCTGGATTGGGAGCTCTCCACCATCGGCGACCCGCTGGCGGATTTCACATATTTCGCGATGCAATGGGTTCTGCCGGTGGATGGGCATTCCGGGCTCGCCGGCACGGATTTCGGCGCGACCGGAATCCCGACGCTCGACGAGGCGGTTGCGCTCTATTGTGCGGGCACGGTGCGTCGGGACCTGCCCGATCTGCACTGGTACTTCAGCTACAACCTGTTCCGGCTCGTCGGCATCCTCCAGGGCGTGCGCAAACGCATGCTGCAAGGCAATGCGTCGAGTGCTTCGGCTGCAGCCGCCGCGGCGCGCGTGGAGCCGCTGGCCGATGCCGCCTGGGAGCAGGCCCGGCGGGCCGGTGCGACCACCTGAGGGAGGGGCAAATGGCGATGCTCGACACCGACCGCCGCGGTGACATCCTCGTCTTGACGATCGACAATCCGCCCGTCAACGCGCTCGGGACCGCCATCCGCCGCGCGATCGGCGATGCCGTGGCGGAGGCACAGCGCGACGTCGGCGTGGCGGCCGTGGTGATCCGCGGCGCCGGCCGGCTGTTTTCGGGCGGTGCCGACATCAAGGAATTCGGCCAGCCGGGTGGCGAGCCAGGCCTGCCGCAACTGGTCGAGGCGATCGAGGCCAGCGGGAAGCCGATCGTCGCGGCCCTGCACGGCACCGTGTTGGGCGGCGGGCTCGAACTGGCGCTCGGCTGTCACGCACGGGTCGCCGCACGGTCGGCGAGGCTCGGCCTGCCCGAGGTCAAGCTCGGCCTTCTACCGGGCGCGGGCGGCACGCAACGCCTGCCGCGCCTCGTCGGCGTCGCCAAGGCGCTCGACATGATCGTCGGGGGTGATCCGATCACGGCCGAGGCAGCCCTGGCGGCCGGGCTCGTCGACCGTTTGGTGGATGGGGAGCTTTTGCTCGATGCCGCGCTCGCCCTGGCGCGCGAGATTTCCGGCGCATTGCCCCCGCGGCGCACCGGAGGCCTCGCGGCCGCGGGCGGCACCGCGGCGGTCGACGACTTCCTGCGGGCCAGGGGAGGGGCCTTGCAGCGCCGGGACGCGCCGATGGCCTGCGTCGAGGCCGTGCGGGGATCCGTGACGCTGCCGCTGGGGCAGGGGCTCGACCGCGAGCGTGCGCTGTTCCTGCAATTGCTGTCGGGTGCCCAGTCCAAGGCCTTGCGGCACGTGTTCTTCGCCGAACGCGCGGCCGGCAAGATCGACGGCCTGCCCCCCGACGTGGGCCCGCTGCCGATCGAGCGGGTCGGCATCGTCGGCGCCGGTACCATGGGCGGCGGCATCGCCATGAACTTCTTGTCGGCCGGCTTCCCGGTGACCCTGGTGGAGCGGGAGCAGGGCCCGCTCCACCGCGGCGTCGCGCTGATCCGGTCCAATTACGAGCGCAGCGCCAAGCGCGGACGCCTCTCGGCCGCCGAGGTCGAGACCGCCATGGGGCTCCTCACGTCCGGAACCGACCTCGAGGCGCTCGCCGATTGCGACCTCGTCATCGAGGCCGTGTTCGAGCTGATGGAGGTCAAGCAGGAGGTGTTCCGACGGCTCGACGCCATCGCCAGGCCGGGAGCGATCCTGGCCACCAATACGAGCTACCTCGATGTCGATGCCATCGCGGCGGCGACGCGGCGCCCGGACGCGGTGCTGGGCCTGCACTTCTTCTCGCCCGCCAACGTCATGCGGCTCGTGGAGGTCGTGCGCGGCGGCGGAACGGCGCCGGCGGTTCTCGCCACCGCCATGGCGTTGGCGCGGCGCCTGGGCAAGGTCGCGGTGGTGTCGGGCGTGTGCCACGGTTTCATCGGCAACAGGATGCTGGCGCGGCGGCAGGAGCAGGCCAACGCCCTGGTGCTCGAGGGCGCCACGCCCTGGGAGGTGGACCGGGTGCTGCTGGATTTCGGCATGCCGATGGGTCCCTTCCAGATGGCCGACCTCGCGGGTCTCGACCTCGGCTGGACGCCGGAGGCCTCGCGCGGCGCCACGATCCGCGACGTGCTCTGCGAGCGCGGCCGCCGCGGGCAGAAGACCGGCCGCGGCTTCTATGACTACCATGCGGACCGGAAGCGCAGCCCATCTCGGGAGGTCGAGGAGATGATCACGGCCTTTGCCGAACGGGCCGGCATCCCACAACGCAGGATCGCCGACGACGAGATCCGCGACCGCCTGCTGTTCACCATGGTGAACGAGGGCGCCAAGATCCTGGACGAGAGGATCGCCCAGCGGGCGTCCGATATCGATACGGTTTGGATCAACGGCTACGGCTGGCCTGCCGAGACCGGCGGCCCCATGTTCTGGGCCGACAGCATCGGCCTCGACACGGTGGCGCAGGGCCTCGCGACCTATCGCGACAAGCTCGGGACGGCCGGCGTGCCATCGCCGCGGCTGGTGGCCGGAACGCCCTGATCACCGACAGGCCGCGCCCGACCCTCCAGAACACGCGGATGATCGCGCCTGGGCCGTGGCGCCGCTCGACGAGAACGGACCATATTGCGTTGACGGGAGGCTCGGGATGGAGATCGGGTTCACGCCGGGCGAAGAGGCCTTTCGCACAGAGGTGCGGGACTTTCTGCGCCGGAACCTGCCGCCGCACCTCGCCGCCAAGGTCGAGGGCGGCAAGCGGCTGACCAAGGCCGACCACGAGGAGTGGCACGCGGTGCTGGCGCGGCGCGGCTGGCTCGCCAGCCATTGGCCGGTCGAGCACGGCGGCCCGGGCTGGACCGTGATGCAGCGCTTCATCTTCGACCTCGAGAGCGCGCTCGCCGGTGCGCCGCGGATCGTGCCGTTCGGCGTCAACATGCTGGGTCCGGTGCTGATCGAATATGGCACCGACGAGCAGCGGGCCCGCTATCTGCCGCGCATCCTCGACGGGAGCGACTGGTGGTGCCAGGGCTATTCCGAGCCCGGCGCAGGCTCGGATCTCGCGAGCCTGAAGACCGCCGCGGTGCGCGACGGGGACGAGTACGTCGTCAACGGCCAGAAGACCTGGACCACGATGGCGCAGCACGCCAACAAGATCTTCTGCCTGGTGCGCACCGACGTCGCGGCGAAGAAGCAGGAGGGCATCTCGTTCCTGCTGATCGACATGGCCAGCCCCGGCATCGCGGTCCGCCCCATCGTGACGCTCGACGGCGAGCACGAGGTCAACGAGGTCTTCTTCACCGATGTCCGCGTTCCGGTCGGCAACCGGGTCGGCCGCGAGAACATTGGCTGGACGCTCGCCAAATACCTCCTCACCTACGAACGCACCAACATCGCCGGTATCGGCGGCTCCATGGCGGCCTTCAGCCGTCTGCGGCACGTCGCGTCGCGCGAGATGGCGAACGGTCGCCCACTGAGCCGCGACCCGCTCTTCGCGGCGCGGCTCGCCAGACTCGAGATCGACCTCGATAATTTCAAGACCACCAACCTGCGCGTGCTCGCGGCGGCGGGCAACGGCGGCGCACCCGGGGCCGAAAGCTCCATGCTCAAGATTCGCGGAACCGAGATCCGGCAGGAGATCACGAGCCTGGCGCGGCGAGCGCTCGGGCCTTACGCGCAGCCCTTCACGCCCGACGCGCTCGACGCGGGATACAACGGCGAGTCCGTCGGCCCTGACGATGCGGCACCGGTCGCGGCCGGATATTTCAACGCTCGCAAGTTGTCGATCTACGGAGGGTCCAACGAAGTGCAGCGCGGGATCGTGGCCAAGGCGCTGCTGGGGCTCTGATCCGATGGACTTCACCCCCACCGACGAACGCCGCATGCTGGCCGACACGCTCGGCCGGTATCTCGCGGCCCACTACGGGTTCGCGACGCGCATGAGGGTCGCGGGCTCGCCGGAGGGCTTCAGCCGTGAGGCCTGGGGCGCGATGGCCGAACTCGGGGTGATCGGCGCGCTGTTCGGCGAGGAGGCCGGCGGCTTTGGCGGTGCAGGCTTCGACATCGCCACCGTGTTCGAGGCCGTCGGCCGCGCCATCGTGGTCGAGCCTTTCCTCGGCACGCTGCTGGCCGGCCGGCTGCTCACGCGGGCCGGCCGGCATGACGGCCTCGTGGCCGACATGATCGCCGGGTCCCGGATCGCCACGGCGGCGCTCTACGAGGCCCAGAGCCGCTACGATTATGCGAGCGTCGTGACCCGGGCGGAGCGCGATGGCAGCGGCTGGCGGATCACGGGCGCCAAGGCGGTGGTGCCGCAGATCGAGGCGGCCGATGTCCTGATCGTATCGGCCCGCACCGCCGGGTGCCCGGGTCGGCCGGACGGGCTGTCGCTTTTCGCCGTACCCCGCACGGCCCGCGGCGTCACGGTCAGGGGCTACGGCATGATCGACGGCGGCCGCGGTGGCGAACTCGAACTCGGCGACGTGGCGCTCGACGGCATCGCGCTGGTGGGCCGCGAGGGCGAAGCCCTGCCGCCGATCGAGCGGGCGATAGCGGCCGGCATCGTGGCGCTTTCATTCGAGGCGGTCGGCGCCATGGCGGCGGCGCGCGACGCCACGCTCGAACACCTGCGCGGCCGCGTGCAGTTCGGCGCGCCGATCGGCCGCTCGCAGGCGCTGCAGCACCGCATGGCGACCGTGGAGATCGAGATCGAGCAGGCGCGCTCCGCCGCCATCAACGCGGCCGCGGCGCTCGACGGTGCTCGCCACGCCCGCGAGCGGACGGCGTCGGCCGCGAAATACACGATCGGCCGCGTCGGTACGTTGGTGGCCGAGGAGGCGATCCAGATGCACGGCGCCATCGGCATGACCTGGGAATTGCCCCTGGCGCACTATGCCAAGCGCCTCGTCATGATCGACCACCAGCTCGGCGACGAGGATTTCCACCTGCAACGCTACATCGATCTCGGTTACACCGGTCCGCCCGCCGTGACGCCCGAGGACCTGGCCGAGGCATGATGGGGCCGCCCGTCGCGATCGGGGCAGGGAGGCATGCGATGTCGCTGTTCGATCTCACCGGCAAGGTCGCGGTCATCACCGGCTCGTCGCGCGGGATCGGCCGGGCGATCGCGATCCGTATGGCCGAGCAGGGCGCCCGCGTGGTGGTGTCGTCGCGCAAGCGCGAGGCCTGCGATGCGGTCGTCGACGAGATCCGCGCCGCCCACGGAGACGGAAGCGCCATCGCGGTCCCGGCCAATATCTCGGCGAAGGACGACCTGCGTGGCCTCATCGGCCGTACCGAGGAGGAGCTCGGTCCCGTCGACGTGCTGGTCTGCAATGCGGCCAGCAACCCCTACTATGGGCCGCTGCACGCCATCGCGGACGAACAGTTCCGCAAGATCCTCGACAACAACGTGCTGTCCAATCATTGGCTGATCCAGCTCGTGGCGCCCGGCATGATGGCGCGGCGCGACGGCTCGATCATCATCGTGTCGTCGATCGGCGGCCTCCGTGGCTCGCCCGTGATCGGCGCCTATGGCGTCTCCAAGGCGGCTGACATGCAGCTCGCCCGGAACTACGCCGTGGAATACGGCCCCCACAACCTGCGCGTTAACTGCATCTGTCCCGGGCTGGTGCGCACCGATTTCGCGCGGGCGCTGTGGGAAGATTCCGAGGCACTCGAGGTTCGCACCGCGGCAACGCCGCTGCGCCGCATCGGCGAGCCCGACGAGGTCGCGGGAGCAGCGGTCTTCCTGGCCTCCGCGGCCGGGCGTTTCGTCACCGGCCAGGCGATCGTGGTGGACGGTGGTGTCACGATCTGAACAGTGCACTCCGATATTTCAAACATATGTCATATCTTCGGTATACAGAATCGGCGAGCCTGCCGCTGCCCTCCTGGCCTGTAAGGTCGGGCACTTTTCACTCTCCCCGGATGGCCGCGGTCTCCGACCTGCCCTTGTCCCGACACGGCCCACTAGCCGCAAGCTGCGATCGCACGTTTCGCATACTTAGCGCGTTCCGAGACTGGCGATCCAGTTGGCGGGCAGGGTGGAGATTGGCCACCGCGACGTCCCGGCAGATCGTTGCGGTGAAGCGCTGAAGCGAGCTCGGAATCGCGGTGCCGGCTACTGGAGGGATGCGGCTCGCAGCTCGGACGGAGGCGTCGTATGGAACTGTCGCCAGACCCGCCGCATGTGCCTGGCCGAGCTGAACCCGGCTCGTTCTGCAACCTGCTCGAAGCCGATATTGGTTTGCCCGACAAGGTCACGAGCCAGGATGATGCGTCCGCGATTGATGGCGTCGGTGACGGTCATGCCGGCATGGGCCATGAACAGCCGCGACAGGTTGCGCGAGCTGGTGCCCGCGACACGGCCCAACTCGGCCAGGGACCAGTCCCGCGTCGGATCGGCCGCGATGGCGTCCTGCGCACGGTGAACCGCCGGATGGATGTGGCTGCGACCTTCGAGCCACGGCGAAAGCTGCGGGTCATCCGCGTTGCGGCGCATGTAGATCACCAGCGTGCGGGCGACGGCGAGGGCCGCGGCGGGCCCGGCCCAGACCGAGACCAGGTATAGGGTCAGGCCGATCCCCGCCGTCACGCCGGCGCTGGTGAAGCGGTCACGGTCCTCGACGAACAGCCGATTTTCCAACACCCGGGCCTTTGGTGCCGTTTCGGCCAATTTGGCGCAGCTCGCGTAGTGCGTGGTGCAGGCATAGCCGTCCAGCAGCCCGGCGCGGGCCGCCAGCAGCGCGCCCTCGCAGACCGTCACCAGCGTGTGGCCGGGCCGAACCGCAGTGCGCAGCCACGCGATGATCTCCGCCTCCGCCCTGGCATCGGATGCCGGAGAATGTGGCGCTCCCGGGATGCGATCGGAAGAACCGGGCACCAGGACCACGGCGCCGTCCTCGACCGTCGCCGGCAGTGGATCCGCACCGCTCAGCGCCAGCCCGATCGAGCAACGGGTCGTGGCCTCCGGCGCCGTGTAGGATACGTCGAAGGCAATGCGGTCCTGGACGGCGCCCGCAACCCGCAACACCTCCAGCGGGCCGGCCAGGTCCAGCAGCAAGGCACGCGGTGGCAGCACGACCAGCACGGGAATGCGCCGCCGCTCGTTCATCATGCGGCGATCGGCAGCGCCGAGCCGGTCAGCGCCTCCGCCACCGTGACGATGCGGGCGAAGCGGCCGGCCAGCACCAGTTCCGTCCGGGCCTTGATGTCGGCCGCGCTATAACGCCGTCCGTCCGGATGGGTCATCGGGAAGGTCAACGTCGCCTCGGTGACGTAATCCACGGCCCAGCCGCGGTCTGAGGCGTGTCGGGTCGTCGTCTCGCAACATTGCTCGGTGCGGATGCCGGATACGATCAGCCGACGAATGCCGTGCTCCGTCAGCCAGACATCGAGGCCGCTGCCGACGTAACCGGGGCAGATTTCCGGGCATTTTGGTTGCGTTGAGCCGGCTGGCGTGATTCACGCTGACCATGTCATTGCCGGATATCGGATCGCTGGAAAGCCTCTCGCTGGGCGAGTTGCGGGATGTT
>JAABUJ010000508.1_pt1 | contig 76030 bp, 99 predicted proteins | sample 5559131 | NCBI WGS metagenome assembly JAABUJ01 (sample SAMN10711875, study PRJNA513366) | rock metagenome | isolation source: Antarctica rocks | place: Antarctica: Victoria Land, Mt New Zealand nord | collected 2016-01-07 | reverse complement strand
GCGCCCACCGCCCCGGCTCCTGCTTCATCACATCCCACCGCTCGAACACGACCTCATCCTCCTCCCCTAGACCCTTCTGCGCCGCCACCCCTCGCGCCAGCAGCACGCTCTGCTCCGAGTAATCGACCCCGACCATCCTGCCGCGGAAGCTGCCTTCTTCCCGGAGGAGGAACAGCATGCTGCCGTTGCCGGTGCCGAGGTCGAGGAAGGAGGTGGTGGTGAGCGAGAGGGAGAGGGCGTCGGAGGTGAGGTAGTCGAGGATTTTGGCTTCTGCGTCCGAGTCGGAGAACCAGACGGTGCCGATGTCGGTGGCGTCGTGTGAGAAGTTGGAAAGCTCGGTGGTGTAGATGTTGTCCCAGCTGGGGCGGGGGGGAGGTGGTCAGTATGTGGACTTGGGTCGCTGATGTTGTGAGAATGAATGGGCGAGGGTGGCATTACTAGTCTTTGGTGCCCAGCTGGCTGGGCTTGAGGTGTGTTGGCTGGGAAGGCGTCATTATTGAGTTTGGTGTAACAAACTGGAAGGACGTTTGCGCCGTGTCTACATGGGCCTGTGCACAGGAATTTGAGGGTTTTTTTTTTGAAACACCGTTGACTACAGGACTAGCTAACGATTCCCATAGTATCTTTATTTAGGACACTCAATTCTGTTAGGCCTGAATCTCTCATGCTTCATTATCTAGCCTTACAACGATGACAGTGCCAGTGCCTTCTAGTCTTCCATGCTACCGCCATGAACGAGACACGAACCGCAACAATGATTTATGTAGGTATATTTCTCCTCCGTACGCTAGGAGAGTCCAATCAGAATAAGAGATGCCTGTCTATGGTGAAGTATTCATAGCATCCGTAGTACTTCCTGCCGCCGTGGTTGCAAAATACCGCACATCCACATCGTCATCCTGCTGCAGCTTCTCCAAATTAGGCAGAATTTGTTGCTGTATAAGATCTTGCCCTCTCGGCGACGGGTGAGTGACTTCGCCGGACTTCTCGAGGGAAAGTATCGTGCCTTTGGACGGAAGCCGCTTGAGGACGTTGATGAGCACCGCGTACGATTTCGCGACGTTGAATCGTATGTTGGGTATGTCATCCGCTACGAGACTATCCATCATTGGGAGGATAGATTTCTCGATCACATCTAAGCTGATGGCCGGTGCAAGTGTCTATGTAGTGGTAAGTACGGATTCTGTATATATGTCCAGATGTGAGCTTACTGAGATGGCGAAGCAAGTTGTCATTCGGTACAGGTAGTTTGTGTGAGTACCCATTACCATGACCTTCGGTATGATGGCTTCGCTCGCCCACTCGACTCCGAACACCTCCGTCAACTTCTTGAGATTCTGGGTGGCGGCTTCTCGTATTGAGAAGACGGTATCCCCTAACCAGCTCATACATAGCGTGCCGAGCTTTTCGTCGAAGAATTTGACGCCGAGCTGGCTAGCGAGGAGGGGAATGTATTCTATGATGGCCAATCGCACCCGCCATTGCTTGTCCTCCGCCAATTGAACGATAGCTGGAAGGAGGGATTGCGATAATAGGTCGATACCGATGACTACACCATTTTAGCATGGCCAATATCGGACGTGAATATCACTAGCGTACCCTTGTTCACCAGCTCAAGCTTTGAGATTATGTGCAGGCGGACATCGGGAAACTCGTCCTTCAACATCTGTAAGAACATGGGAAGAAGGTGTGCGATTGTCCTACACATGATTAGCAAGGTGTCTTCCCATGGAATCAAGCTGTAACGGACTCATCCTTGCCAAGTATCGGCGCCAGACCGCTGATTTGGGTACCGAGCGCAGCTCTAACATGCTGGGAAGTATCCGATACGAGATCTTCTATGCTCGTCATGATCTCGTTGAGCAGTGTCTCCCTGTCAAGCAAAGTACAAAAGCCTGAGGACATGAGTAAACGATCACATTAAAGCTGTTATTAAGGCCTACCTGGGATCTGGCCTGCGATTGCAGTTCGAACTTCTGCCTCGGTATCCTTGAGCAATTTAACAAAAGTAGGGACTAGATCGCGTGTTACGACCTCCTCGTCTACTGCTTTTGCAATCTGCGAGTAGTCACGTTACTAAGTAATACTTCTTCAGAGAATCGGGAGCCGTCACAAACCTTTTCGAAACGATCAGCGACCATATACCGAACTCGCCAACTCTTGTCTTCGAACAGATTACGCAACGCTGTAAGCAGAACTCCGTGACTTGATTGCTGTTCCTTTGGTACTACCTCTGCAATGGCGATGAGGATGTCCACTGTCAACAACCGTACACTGTCCTGATCGTCGGTGGCGAGGTGCTGGAATAATGGGATCATCTCTCCAATCACTATGGATGGTGGCATCTCCTTGACAAACTTAGCCAAGTTGTTGGCGGCTTGCCGTCGAACCATTGGTGTCTCATCGTGCACTAGGTGGCCGAACTGTTGTCTCAGACCCTCTTGTGAAGCAGCAGTGGCTTTAGCGTACGGAACATTGTATAGGCCTGTTGCGGAAATCTTCGAAGTAAACCAATCTGCTTTGGAAAGACGGACTGTTAGGGGTATGAAGTATTCCTCGACTTGGGACTGTGAAAGCTGGTCGCAGATTTTGTTGAGAGACTCGACGGCCTGCGTACATTAGTGTCGACTTCAGTGATTAAGGCTGAGCCCATACCTTTTCCCGCACTAATGGTTCCTCAATCGCAGCCAAGTTCTCTAGGGGAGACAGGAGCACGTGCCCATATTCTGGGCCCCCTACATACTCCACGAACCTTCCCAGCTCGTCACTTAAAGCGGTCAAGACTTCATCTTCGTCCTCGACAGATTCTGGATTAAAGTCAGCTTCAGTCGACCCTCTATTGACTACCCACACAGCTGACCATCTAAAAAAGGAATAAGCTCGTCTCTCGTACGCTCTGCGCCGAGAGCTAGAGCTATGGTGGAGAGCCGGTGAATTGCGTTCAGTCGTAAGAGAACGTCATCGTGCTAAGTTAAAACTATCAGCATCTGTATAGAAGCACAAACAGGGCGCTTCGACTTCAGCATACCTTAAGCTCGTCAATCAGTACAGCTATAGGGTACAGCTCGTCATTCTGATTTTGCCCTTCCATATTGTGGGTACACTAGTTTCCAAGCTCGGTAAAGAACGGATTGACGGTAGGTAGGGTTGTTGCAATGTCTAGAATGATAGATGTTGCAGTGTCAAGTTCAGCTAGCGCAGCACAGCTCCTCGTGAGTGTTTGTGGAGACCCAACGTATTCCGTTGAAGAGCGGTGTTCATGTGACTTAGAAAAGGCCACTCTGAGGATTGAAAGAATCAGCGTTCTCCACGGCCTGCAGGCACTGGATAGGTCGACCGTGGGATATGGGTGACGGACGATACCGCCTGCAGTTCGTTCGCAGTCCGGAAGATGTCAAGCTTACTAGCGGAAGGAGCCTCGATCGCTATTTGGTATACACTGGTTCTTTGAATTGGGTATCGCTGTGTCAAAAAGAAGGTAGGATTGGGATTGTTGTTTGAACGTTGAGCTTCTCGAAGATGTTTGGTGTTGTGCAAGGCAATCGCGACAATGAGGCTCAATTGTGGCTTGTGAAGTGAAGCGAGATGCAGTCAGTTCGACATGGGGGAAAGAAAGCTTAAGGTACGGTAGTAGAATTAATAAATACACGAAGTTCAATACACAACCACGAGCGAGTCTTTCTACCGCACCACTTGGATCTAGACCTTTAAGTCAAGTCCTCCGGAGCTCGTGGTTGCAAGTCGCAACGCGATTGTGTGCCTTAGGGGCCAGATTCACGTTCCCAATGCCTACCATTGCCGTCAACCGAGAAGGCCTTTTCGAAGCTCTTGGCCAGAAGTACGTTTAAATCGGCCGAGCGAGATGCGCATAGGATCTTCATGGGAAGCTTAATACTGTTAGATATACCACCGAGGAATTCGATGAGCTGTGCTTTGAATTTGGTATGCTTTCAGCCCCTGTCACCTCCCGGAGCAAAGGCTGATATCAATAAGGGTTGGAGCTGGATGAGGATGTGAGAATCAAGTTCATTAATGTCCACACCGCCGAAAGCTGATGGTTGAGACCTCTACTTCGGATCGGCCCATCGTCAATGGCAAGCAAGAACCGGCACAGCTCAAGATTGAGATACCCGCCAACAGGTAACTGCTTCTCCCCAGAATAGGGGCTTCTACGGGATGCTAACGGCTTGCAAGATATGATATGCTTTGCTTCGAAGGCATTGCTCTCATGCTCAATATCTTTCGTGGCAAGAAACCAATTCCAAATTACCGACTTGTCGCCCCACCAAATGGCGAACTTCAGACCATAACAGTACATGAAGAGGTACGATGGTCTGGCTCACCTCGCTGGCTCGTATCATTGATTGACGCGTTAGACGTCGAGGATACGGCCATATGTCTCTGGCGCCGTGTTGCGAAACATCACTTTCACCCAAGAGAGATATGACTCCTTCATTGCTCTACAAGACAAGCTACATCAGAACTTGGCACGACAGCGAACGTTAGTGTCCATTGGAACTCATGACCTAGATACTCTTCAAGGGCCGTTCACGTACGAAGCATTACCGCCAGAACAGATAGAGTTTGTGCCACTGAATCAATCCAAGAAGATGAACGCAGTCGAATTGATGAAATTCTATGAGGTCACCGCCCTGGTCGAAAAGGTTCTTCTTCGATGTGCTGACTGCTTCCAGAACGATAAGCATTTAAACCGCTACCTTCATATCATCAGAGACTCATCTGTCTATCCTGTCATATATGACTCTAACCGCACAGTATGCTCGCTACCACCCATCATCAACGGCGATCACTCTAAGATCAGCACGAAAACGAAAAATGTTTTCATTGAGATTACAGCTGTGGACAAGACAAAGGTAGAAGTAGTCAACAACATCCTCGTTGCGATGTTTTCTCAGTATACTGAGGACCAGTTCACGTAAGTTATCGAGCAACCAACAAACGGAACGCCGAGCTCATATGTCAAGTGTTGAACCCGTCAAAATAACCTCCAAGCACAATCACGAAACCCGCGAGACACCGGATTTGACCCCACGGGAGACACAAGCTGAGGTATCTTATATCAATGACTGCTGTGGTCTTTCCCTCTCCGCCGAAGATATCTGCAAGCTCCTAAAGCGAATGTCGTACAACGCTTCTGCATCAAAAGCTTCCACGGACATTATCGATGTACATATTCCTCCCACACGTGCGGATGTGTTGCATCAATGTGATGTCATGGAGGACGTTGCAATCGCCTTCGGTTTCAATAGCCTCCCACGGTCCTTCCCTACGAAATCTGGCACCATTGCGCAACCACTTATGGTCAACAAGTTGAGCGACATTGTGCGCTTGGAGGCGGCGATGGCAGGATGGTCGGAGGTTATGCCGTTGATCCTTTGCTCACATGACGAGAACTTTGGCTGGTTGAACCGTAAAGATGACGGGAGTACGGCGGTCAAGCTCGCGAATCCCAAAACGGCAGAATATCAGGTCGTTCGCACGTCACTTTTACCCGGGTTATTGAAGACGATACGAGAGAACAAGCATCACAGTGTACCAATCAAAATCTTCGAGGTTAGTGACGTCGCCTTCAAAGATATGTCGTTGGAGAGAAAGAGCCGAAACGAGAGGCATTTTGCCGCCGCCTGGTATGGGAAAACGAGCGGGTTTGAGGTGGTTCATGGCTTGATGGATAGGATCATGTTGATGTTGAAGAGTGCGTTCATGACGAGTGAGGAAGGATTGGAAGGCAAAGATGTGGATGAATCCAAGTATTGGATCGAGGAAGTCGATGGTAAGACCTCCTCACTATAGGGTCACGCGACAGCTTCTGATGCAGCGCAGACCCGACTTTCTTTCCTGGCCATGCTGCTGCAATCCATGTGCGGCTAAGGGGTAGGGAGCACGTCATCGGCGTCTTCGGCATACTTCATCCAACAGTTCTCGATAGATTCGAGATAAGGTACCGGATCTTCATACCTAGACATACCAAGGGAGATACGTGCTAATTTAGAGATCTGCAGGTACCCAGTCAGTACGCTAGAGATGAACATAGAGGTATTTTTGTAGCGAGGTTTTGCATAGCGTTAGACTTACGGCATTGGTTGCGTGGGCTGCAAAATTTAAGAGACGATTGACGACTCTATATGCTACGCAAATGCTGCATATGTCATGGATGACCACGCCATATGATTGTGATGTGTTGTGATTGCTTGGTAAATCACTTTGAGTACAAGCTTGCAAGCTCAGGCCACTTGAAGCTTAACAAATAATGCACACCCCACGCCCGTAACTTCTTCGTCTACCAATAACACAGCACCATACTATTCCTGTGGATACTCCTCACCCCCCTGCTGGCCTTGCGTCTCTTGCTGTTCAGAGAGCCTCTGCTGCTCCGCTGCCTGCTGAGCCGCCACAGCCTTTGCGCCGTAGTCTTGGCTCATCGGCTGCACTACAGTCTGCTCCTCCTTCGGCTCGATGATAGTGACGGAGTCAGGCAGTGACTTTTGAGGACCAGACTTTCCTTCGGGATCCGAGCCACGCATGATCTTGACTTTGATACCGAGGACACCTTGACGGAGTAAGACGTGACGGGTGGCGTGGTCGATGAAGTCTTTAGCCGGTTGACCAGAGTGGATCATGAAGCCATCCTAGCATGCGATGAGCAGAGCTCTTTATGTGCGTTTGTACCGACATGTAGTGTTTTACATACCGTAAACTTCATGCTCTTCGCTCTGGCCGCCCTAAGCTTACCACTAACCACCACCTCACAACCTTTCGCACCGCTCTCCATGATGAACCTCAGCACACCATAACATGCCCTCCTCACAGCCAAACCGTTCAACAGCTTGTAGCGGAGCGATTCACATTGTGCAACCGCAGAAAGACCACGGTTTTGGACTTTAGCGGCGTAGAGGGAGACGGAGTTCTCAGGGAATTTGAACCGTTTCTGGATCAGAGAGGTCAATTCGCGGATGCGGCGGCCTTGCTCGCCAAGGACTTCCTGGGTGTGTGTGGCACGGATGACTATTCTGCCAGTCAGTGGAGCTCCCAGTGTTCTAAAGCAAAGGTCAAGAAACGTACTGATGTCAGTAACAGTGGGAGTAACTCGAACTTCGACACCAGAGTATCCCTCTTCAGCCAGCTCGCGCTGGAAGAACTCGTTCAACTCGGCGTAAAAGACACCATCCGCGACAAACTTTCTCCGCTTTGACACGGCGGTCGCCTGAGCAGCAGACATATTGTAGCGCTTGTCGGTGTTGATTTGAGTCTGGAAGCGAAGTTCAACGACTGAGGCGTAGAGTCGTGGAGGTGATGTCTGCTTAGCCTTCACGATGTCAAGAGAGTGGGGGAGCTAGGGCTTTTGATTGTGTGTGCTCGTCTCGCTTAGATGAGCTAGTATGAACCCGGCCTAGCTCTACCTTGAACGAACCTCCAGTAAGCCTCCCCTTGGTATGCGACCCATGACTGAGCTGATTATTCAACACACTCTTGATCTAAATAACGATGCAGTAAAGACCGAATCTGATTCTGCGTCGATCGCGGCTGGTAAAGACGCTTGTTCTTGCGCTCTGTCAAATGATTTGCGGCAGTCTGCAACCCTAGCAGACCTGGCTTCCTACGCTCATAATGGAGAGGACCCGGATCGCCAAGGTCATTTATGTCAGGCATCATGAGGCACATAATTGCTGATGGAGCTTTAGGTTGAGGACGTTACCTTGGTGCGCCGTGGAGAGCAAGTTATAGGAAATTTACACCTGACGCCGCACCACCTTATCTTCTGTCACACCCCTACCACGAGCCTAGAGGAAGCCGCCCCAGGCAGTGCTGCAGGCGTGCCAAAGGTACGACCAAAAGAGTTATGGATCACCTATCCAATCATCCAGTTCTGCACTCTGAAACCATCTGCACCGGCATCACATCAACACTCCACTATTCGTTTACGATGTCGCGACTTCACCTTTGTATGCTTCTGCTTCTCCGACGAGAAGAAAGCTAGAGACGTTTATGAGAGCATAAAGGCTTGGACGTGTAAGATCGGACGGGTCGAAAAGCTCTACGCTTTCAGCTACCAACCGCAGAAGCCCGAGAAGGATGTTAACGGATGGGATTTATACAACCCTCAAAACGAGTGGAGAAGGCTAGGAGTCAGCGAAAGAGGGACGGTCAGAGGGTGGAGGATATCACTCATCAATACTGACTATGGCGTATGTTTCAGGATCAAGCGACAGATGCAACACATGTAACTGAACCGCTGCTAGTTTTCTCCTACGTATCCGGCATTGTTACCTGTCCCTGCCGCTATATCCGATAACACCATCAACTACGCTGGTAGATACCGTTCCCGAGCTCGCATTCCTGTCCTGACCTATTTACATCCTATCAACAATTGCTCGATAACCCGAAGCTCTCAACCACTGGTCGGCGTTCGTGGTAATAGGAGCATACAGGATGAGAAACTACTGGCGGCTATCTTTGGTACATCGCAACCGGCTGATGCAAACTCCGAAGACTCTTCATCCCCTCCTGCGACACAATCTCCTCCTACATGTCAGGGTGACCTGGCATTACGAAGTGAGGACCAGCCTAATAAAAGCGCTGAAGCGCTTGAGGACGCGCTCATATCCGAAACAAGCAGCAGGTCTCATACTGAGAAACCACAAATCTATGGGGCACAGCAACACAACCTCATTGTTGATGCCCGTCCTACAGTAAACGCATTAGCAATGCAAGCTGTTGGACTTGGCTCCGAAAATATGGACAACTACCCCTTCGCTACTAAAGCTTACTTGGGCATCGACAACATCCATGTGATGCGAGAATCCTTGAACAAAGTAATAGATGCGCTCAAAGAATCCGACCTCACACCTCTAGCCCCTCAACGAGAACAGTTGAACAAGAGCGGCTGGCTAAAACATATCGCTGGTATCCTGGACGGGGCCGGACTGATTGCAAGGCAAGTAGGGCTACAACATTCGCATGTCTTGATACATTGTTCCGATGGCTGGGATCGTACAAGCCAGCTTAGTGCCTTGAGCCAGTTATGCCTGGATCCGTATTACCGGACAATGGAAGGCTTCATGGTCTTAGTGGAGAAGGACTGGCTTTCCTTTGGTCATATGTTTCGACACCGGTCTGGATTCTTGAGCAGCGCCAAATGGTTCGCCATCGAACACGATAGGATTGGTAGCGACAACACTCGATCAACGTTCGGCAACAATAATGGGCCTGGGCATGCCTTGGAGACTGCACTTCTCAGCGCGAAAGGCTTCTTCAACAAAGACAATAATAGCAGAGACTCGGTGGTCGACTCTGATGGTGAATTACAGCCATACGAAACTGGGAGCGCGAACACAAAAAAGGTCCCAGGGACGGCTAAAAGCAGCATTAATGACAAGGAAACAACGAAGGTCAAGGAGACAAGCCCAGTGTTCCATCAATTTCTCGATGCGACCTATCAGCTTCTTCAGCAACATCCGACTCGGTTTGAGTTCAACGAGCGTTTCCTCAGACGCCTCCTGTACCATCTTTACTCGTGCCAATACGGCACGTTCTTATATAACTGCGAAAAAGACCGGGTAGAAGCTGGTGTGAAGGATAAGACACGAAGTGTGTGGGACTATTTTCTTTCGAGAAGAAACCAGTTCCTTAACGAGTTTTATGATGGCGCGATTGATGACAAGGTACGAGGCAACGAAAGGTTGATATTCCCCAAACTTGGTGAGGTCCGATGGTGGAGTGAAGCCTTCGGCCGCACAGATGCAGAGATGAACGGCACTTCCACTGGCAGTCCGTCTGAATCATCAGCAAGCAGTGATCCGACAATTCTTAATGGTGTCGAGTCCGCCGACAATGCTGTCGGCGTGGGAGATTCCGGGAAGGCTATACCAAATGACGTTGCCGCCGGGGTGCAAAGCCTAGAAATTGGGCAAGGGAATAGGGGCAGTGAAGGCAGTGGTTCTCCTGACGTAAAGGCTGCTATGGAGGTCGAGATGCAATGACTTGAATGACCTGCACAATGTCTCAGTCTCGAGTTCTGGAGTTCCGAAGGAGCGATACGATGGAGCGAGTGGGATTGGTGCACAGCGTCCGGTGTTATAGGCAGGGAGGGACTCACTCTCATCATCTTCAAGGGGCAGGCGACAATGCGATTGTGACTATAGGAGTATCCCTGGCGATAGAAGATATCATGACTATTATTCTACAAATGCCAAGGACATGACTGACTCCTTCGTACGACGTTACTCCTAGTGTTGGTGTTTTGAGTGGTTCCGAATCAGAGAACCCTGGCTCTTTACGTCACCACGTGGGAGCATCCTCGTGCTTGCCTGAACCCGATGCTCTCCATCTATTGTACCTTACACTTCTATAAATCAATGAATACGTTCGAGATGCAGAAAGCACGCCTCGTATCCTCCCTGAAAATAAAGCCCAACTTCTACAACCTTTGACCACTCAGCGGCCATAATCCTATAATCGATACTTACTCCCTATTAGCATTTTCAACCCTAATCTGTACATACATAACGAACCATGAAGAAAATCTGGAACAAAGCGAAAGGTTCGCTCAACAAGGAGCAGTCCGAGTACCCGTCTTACCAAGGACAGCAACAACAGAAAGTCATCAAGCAAGATGATTCGCCTTCTTATATTCAGCCACCATCGCCCATCGATGTCGTCCGATACCGCTACAACCATGGAACCAACCTTGGCAGCATCTTTGTTCTGGAGCAATGGCTGAGTGGAAGCATGTTTGTAGCAGGAGCGAAGGGTGGGAGTGAACTCGATGCTGTCAACGCGTAAGTACTAAGTGGTAAACCCAAGCGTATACATATTCGTGGACTAATACGTGAATTTGGCCAGATCCTTGAGCCAAGCGGGCCTGGATGCCACCCGTGCAAAGTGGGAAGCCCACTGGGCCAACGCCGTTTCAGACTCCGACTTCGACTGGCTTGTGAATGCCGCCCACTGCACGAGCATCCGTCTCCCTATCGGCTACTTCACGCTGGGCCCTTCGTTCTGCAACAATACGCCGTTCGCGGGTCAGCCTGCTCAGGTGTATGTCAACGCGTGGCAGGCAGTCAAAACCTTCGTTTCCCGATGTCGTGGACGTGGCATTGGGGTCTTACTCGACATGCACGCTCTGCCCGGTGGCGCGAACGGAGAGATCCACAGTGGAACGAGCAGTGGCAGGGCAGAGCTCTGGGGCAATCAGGCGAACTTGGACCTCGCACGGCGGTGCTTGGTGTTCCTAGCCCAGGAAGTACGAGGAGGCTTGGACGGCGTGGTAGGCATACAGCTGTGTAACGAAGCTACCACCGGAGCGCCGGGCATGTACCAGTGGTACGACAGCGTCATCAGCGCCATTGCACAGGTGGATCCCAACATCCCTATCTACATCAGCGACGCATGGGACCTCAACACCGCACTAAACTACGTTGACGGCAAGAACAGAACGACCAACAACACCACTGGGAACCCCACCATCGTCGACACGCACAAATACTACACCTTCTCCGCCGCCGACAAAGCGCAGAGCCCGCAGCAAATCATCGCCCGCATCCCCACCGAACTCAACGAATTATCCGGCAAAGAAGGCGACGTCTTCACCCACGGCGCCGCCCAGCTCATCGTCGGCGAATACAGCTGCGTCCTCGACGGCCAGACCTGGTCGCGCGTCGCCCCCGCCGACAAGCCCGGCCTCGTCCAGCAGTTCGGCCGCGCCCAGAGCGCCCGCTGGCAGCAGAAGGCCGGCGGCAGCTACTTCTGGACCTACAAGATGGACTGGATGGACGGCGGCGAATGGGGCTTCGCCGCGCAGACCAAGGACGCCGACATCCTCCCTCCGCCGAGCTTGTTGCTGTCCGCCGGCGACGTGCGGGCCCGCGCCGACACGGCCCAGGCGCAGCGTCAGCAGCGTAAGGACGGCGCCGTGGCGAACCATACGAACTATTGGAACTCGACGGCGCCGGGCGCGACGTTCGAGCATTGGCGGTTTGGCGTCGGGTGGGACACGGGGTTCTCGGATGCGCTGGCGTTTTTCGGGATGAAAGCCAATGGGGCCTTGCAGGGTCAAGGGGCCGATAAGATCGGTTGCTTGGATCTTTGGGTGCGGAAGAGGGAGGCGGAGAGTGGACAGGGAGGGCAGTTTGTCTGGGAGTGGGAGCAGGGGTTTCGGCAGGGTGTTGGGGACCTTGGCGCGGTTGTTGGAGCCTGAATAGGTTGATATTGGATTGGGACCGTTTGTGGATAGAGGTTAAGGCGCGTTGAAGGAATCGAGGGGGCTTCAGGTTGGATAGACGGAGTGAAATACAGGGTTCCTGAGGGTATGCGCACATTCCAGCCTGCAGGACAGCGTTTTGTCGTTTTGTTCATACTATCAATATCGTATCCATAGCTATCCATAGACGTACAAATCCCAACATGACTACCTACTTTCCTACAACATCCATGACACAACATATACCCCTGAAGAAAAGTACACAGTGACATGAGTGCGATGAGGCAGTCAAGTACATGAATTCCGTGTTCGACCTGCTTATAGTCAAGCTAGCTACTACTACATACCTCACCAGCAGTAAGAAATGTAGCACTGGGCGTGCGTAATGGGTAGCTGAGAGGGACCAGTCTCTAGGAAGACTTTGACCAAGAAGTTCGCCCAGCTCTGGGCGGACCGGAACAGTAAGTCGATGGAACGGACTCTTCCGGGGGTTTTGCAATGCGTGTTGATGGACCGATGGATGTGAAGTCTTGGTAAGTAGGAGGTATTGTATAGATTTATCCAGATTATGTGTTCTTAGGATGGGAACTATGGTACAAACAGGTCTGTACTGATGGTAGGGCTATTGCACCCGCTAACGGATCTCCTGAGAAAGAACAACATACAAGATCCCAAGTAAATGCGCACCGGCCCTTTATACACGAATACAGACCCCCCAGCATTAGATTGAAGTTTGTGACTCTCAGCCTGCAGCCGCAGCGACATCGTCCATCAAAGGCGTATAGGTCTGCTGACCCTCCTTCCAACCCCCGTCCGAAAGCACTTGTCTCGAGCCCTTGCGATCCAATCTCTGCACCAAGCCGTAAGCTTCCCTAAAGAGGCCGAAGATCTCCGGATCAAATTCGGCGATTTGAGGTTCTGTGACGCCGCTGGAGATGTTGAATGAAGGCGCCTTGTGCAGGACAAGTTCACTTCGTCGGCCTCCTGTGATACCGCCTTCTATCGTGGTGTAGCGGAGGACGTAGTCATCAAGAGCATAGTTTATGTGTTCCCTGAAATCAAGGCCTGCGTAGAGGTATTCCATTTCGACGTCGTCGGACCCGTTGCTTCCAGATAGCTTTTGGGCAACTTGGGAGTCGGGGCGGATGATGCGCCTTGCGATGCGCATCTTCAGTGTTGGGGGAGCTCCCAATCGGCCTCTGCGCCTTGACGCCCCGTCAGGGCCTGGTCCACCTTTGACCTTGAGATTCGCATTCGCCATGAAGTCCGCGAGTCCTGGGTCCGATTGGATTGCTGCGTATGCGAGGATGCTTTTGTTGACGAGGCGTATGTCGGACATTTCTTCAGGCAGCATAACATCGGATACTCTTTTCTGAACGACCGCTTCGAGCGTGTGCACGAAAGGCTTGTCCGTGTACGGGTCGAATTCGATGCGCAACTCAATTGGTGGGAATGCCGCAGCTCCGGTCAAACCAAACGAAGTCCAAGGGGAAGGGGTGAGTCGTAAACGAATCGCTTGCCTCGGCGTGTTGAATAGAGGCGTCAGTGGTTTCAGTACGCGTAAGATACCAGGCATGTTGGTTGAAAACGTCCTCTCGCTTGATGTGCTGGTTTGTACGTGCTCTCTGACGTTGGTTGTCTGGACTGAAGTGGACACATGGCTACGGTGCAGCACATGACCAAGTACAGCATATGTTTGGTGCTGAACCTGCTTGTGCCAAAAGGAGGTGTCGTCTTGGTTGTTGGCTTCTGACACCGTGTGCTCCTCAAGCCGCAAAAAGTTGGTGATACGGTTCACAAATGGATTCACATTCTCGGTCGCCTCGAAACCCATTGATGGTCTCCTCCCTATGGACTTGGTGTCCCGCGTCAATGCTGAACAGGCACCTAGCCATCTGGACCATTGCTGTCGTCGATCGATCCATGAGAGGCTGTCGACTGTATCAATCTGGCACAACGCTGCTGGTGGTGCAGAGGAAGGCGAGTAACGATCAAGCAAAGCCGGCATTGCATTAGGGCTTCCAATAGAGGAGAGTAGTAGTCTGCGTGCGTCGTCTCCGGGCGTGGGATTGGGCCCAATGAAAGATATCAATAGCTTATAGAAGATCTCTAATTAGTGACGTGGAACAATGCGGAAACCATAAAGAGCTTACCTTTTGCCCCTTTACATCCTCTTGAATCTCAGTACCAGTAGCTTTAGCAACCCAGTGCTTCGTACTGCTGTCTATCTTGCGACGCTCTACTGACCTTTTCCGAGATAAAGGCTGCAGCGGGGCTAGGTCAAACTCCACACACCGAATATTTCCTAGTACAGCCTCGATATCCTTGCACATACGGAAGCAGGTAATCGGGTCAGCTGTGAACCTTACGATACTTCTGTGACGGGATACGTCAATCTTTACATCATATCTCCCAGCAAGTTTTGCCAGTGTACCGGGATCTATAAAGGACCAAATCAGTTCAATCCAAGGTCCTACTTCCGTTACATTTTCTTACTTTCGTTCACCAGCAGAGACAAGTGTTCTGGACGAAGGAGAATCTCAATCTCGCCAGTATCGGTAGCATCAGCTTGAACATGGTGGTCCCAGCAGTCTTTGAGTACGCGTTCGGCAAAGGCCTCCTTTCTCTTCAAGTTCGTGGCCGTAAGGAGAATCCGTTTGCGATCAAAATCTTGTCTTCGAAACTCTCTGAAAGGTGTTATACCCGGTGTCCAGGTCGACTGCTGAAGGATTCTAGACGGCTTGCGATCTTGTGCTTCAGCATCGCGCTTGTGTTGAGTCTCCTCGACGACATAGTGGGCCAGCTGAAGGGCCGAAAACGTCTTATAGAGCTTGTTCCTGGCCTCGAGCCACTGTTCCCACGAAAGACCTTTCTGCGGATACGAGGCCTTGATTTCACCCATGCTCCGCCTGACGTCCTCAGGGGCTACGTAGCCTTTGTTCGCACCCACGGACGCGAGCAGGTCCTCAGCACTCAACCGTTCCGCATCAATCTCCTCAACTCTAGCATATCGCGGCCGCTCATGTCCCAAGCCTAGAGCAGCATCCCGTAACAGTATGACCTCAGCCGCTTCCCCAAGACGTTCGATACCTATGTCGGCCGAGTTCTGCCACACGCGATGTCCAGGACCGCCTCGTATCCGTCCATGCGGCCATATAGTCTTGGTTCCTTTCCCTCTCTCAACAGGAGTTGCTTGTACGCTGGTAGAGCCTGGCTCAGATCGGCACCTTGGCCGAGATGACCGCCGCTCAGGTGCCGTCAGAGGGATTTCCCTGATATTGAGGTTGCGGCGTGATGGACTGAGTCCGTTGAGTCGCAGCTGACATCTCAGACATATCGTCGCATCTCCAAAACTGGACGCGAACATGTGTGGATGTTTGATTGCGCTGTACGAACGTCAGGGTTTCAATTTACACTTCAACAAAGATTTGGAGTTGTATTAGTCATCAAACTGCGTTCTCGCGCTCCGTACCTAGAAGCCTCCCTAAAGATCTGCTTGACTCACATAGTTCGTTTCCAGGTATATGAAGAACGTCCTAATGATGATCTAAGTCACCCGACAGTCCTGCATACCAGTCTACTTGTGTACTACATGCCGTGAACCTCTTGATGCTGCTCGATGTACCCATCAGGTAAATGGAACAGAGATAGTAACCCTATCTGGCCAGCTTTCTGAACCATTTTGTTGTGATTGTTAGGCTCTTGTAACAACCGGTAAACAAAGATTAGGGCTATCTACGAAATCTGCCAGCTTCGAAGATCTTCTCTGATATCGAGCTCATCAAACTCGTACATGTGCTCACGGCTGTGTCCATCATCGCTTTTGTTCTGTTGTGCTTGGTGTGCGACACTTCCACGCCCACCTTCCGGTCCCATGTTCATGCCTGCTCTGTTGCCCAAATGCTCTGGCTTGCTTGCCGGTTTGGTGAATGCATGTCTCGCAAAAGTCATCGGACCTCGTTTGGGTGGAGGCGTCCGCATGCTCTCGTTATCGCTGACCGAGCCACTTCCATCGTCTTCCTCGAATGCACCTCGCGGAACAGGCGCCGTACGTTTTACCTTTTTGCTCCACCCGTCGCCGCCCGCGAAGATGTCCTCAATGCACTCGTCGGCGGGAAGTTCATCGGCTTGTGCTCCCCAAGAAGCAGCAAGTGCTCGTCGGTACATGTCCTGGAGTTCACCAAGCTCCCGATTTTTGCTACTCATTGTAGGCAGCTGACCCGTATCATCGGACTCTCCTTGCTCGCCAGCCATAATGCCAGCAATGCCGCCAAAAACCGGAGCAGTCTTGAGCGGTGGTCTAGTATGTGTTAGAACAGGCCCCATGTCACGGGAGTGCCGAACCGCCGACTAACGCAAAGAAGTTTCTGTCCCCTTCTGTCTGTTTCATATGTATTGAGATCTGCCGCGGTAAGTATTTTCGAATGGACAAGCCACTTGATGAGCGTATACCTTCAATGTGCTGTTGATCTTGCTCTCCCGCATCAGATACCTCCTCGAGATGCCCTCCTCATCATGGCCATCACTGCCCTCAACGTACTCTGCCAGATTCAATTTCACGATTCCCAATATAATCCTCTCTGGTCTTGCCCCGAAAGAGTACTCCTGTACCACCTCGAAATTGATCTCACACTCTTGGAGCATGCCATTGCGATCAACTATCAGCCGGACAGGCAGAGCCTTGTCATAGTCCCAGCACACTTTGTGGTCTTTAATGATCGATTTCGAAGTGTGGCCATGGTGCTCGGCGGATGCAGAGGAATGTAGATGCCATTTCACGTAGGATGAGCCGGAAACAAGTGGCACATTGTTTAGGTCAACGATCTTATCTCGTTGAAAGTAAGCTTTCCATAAGTCTGCTGGGGCAGAGCAGATTGAATTGGTTGTGGCTGACCTTCAGGCGAAGCTCAAACTTGGGCTGTACAAGGAATCAGAAGGTGTCCATAGGTTCAATGTCTGGACGGTCCTTGTAAAACGTACCCGTCTGTTCTTAGGCACTATTGTGTTGCTTTAGCAGTCATATCGATGCTTCGACACACGAACGCCTCACCGAACGCCTGCATGATACCACCAACTCAAGGTGCATTGACTAAAGGACGGTCCATCATTATGAAGAGAGAGTTCTTCATCAGCTTTAAATCTGAGAGAGAAGAAAGTGTGTACGGCAGTTCCCGTTCGTAGTTCGTCTTCCCCGGATTTTCGTTATCGATAAGGACTGCTCTTCCTGTTTGGGAGTCCAACCGCCAGAGCAAGAGACTAGCTACTGGAGGATGTTGGCGTCGGAAGACGATATCGTCGAAGCCGTTCTCGGCAAGTTTGAAGCCCTACCCGCCAGATGCAAGCCCCAGAATCGAGGCAATGGCAACCAAGAATGGGTGCCCCTTAGCGGCATCGTGATTACAAGAGGTACGACCAGCTATCAATGTTCGATGCGACGCACGTTCCTAATTAGAAGTTTCAGAAAAGACGACGATGAACCTACATGCATCTCCCTGGCGTAAGTCCTCAAAGCAGTCATGTACCAAGCAACCTTAGCCTCAACACGTTGCAGGACTGGTATGAAATGTCTGCCACACTCGAAAATCTCCCAGGCCAAAGGCACTGTTCTTCACGACTGGCACGCAGAGATTCTAGCTGTCCGAGCTTTCAATCATTTCCTCGTTCAAGAATGTCTTGACTTAGCCAGCTCCCCAGCATCCTCCTCTCCTTTCCTCCTTCAACGCAGGCAGTCCGACACCCACGAGCAGAAATGCTCCCAGCCCTTCGCGCTAAGAGATGATCTGAAGCTGCATATGTACTGTTCCGAGGCACCGTGTGGCGATGCAAGCATGGAGCTCATCATGGACGCGCAAAAAGACGCAACGCCGTGGCCCGAGCGCTCAAGCTCCGGAACAGAGAGCTTCCCGGAAGGTGATGAGCTACTTGGCAGAGGATACTTCTCCCAGCTGGGCATTGTGCGTAGGAAGCCTTGTACGTGCCAGCCTTAACGCCCCTTTCAAACCACGGCCTGATCCACTGATGACCATCCCACAACAGCTCGCCCGGACGCACCCCAGAGTCTCTCCAAATCTTGCTCCGATAAGCTTGCCCTGAAGCAATGCACCTCACTTCTCTCCTCACTCACGTCTCTGCTCATATCGCCTGAGAACGCTTACTTGCACTCCCTAATTATACCCTCATCACAATACTCTGAGAAAGCTTGCAAACGATCTTTCAGCGCCGAAGGACGCATGAAGTCACTGCATAGCAAGGTATGGGAGGGCGGGTACTCTTTCCAACCATTCGAGATCAGGACTACAGGGAGAGAATTTACATTTGCGAGGCATAGCATCGACGGAAACAAAACGCCAAGTAATCTTTCCATGGTATATACACCACGTCTGCAGGAGAGATTGGTGAATGGGGTTCGACAAGGTCGAAAACAATTCTCCCTGCAGGGCGCGAGCGCTCTATGCAAGCAGAGCATGTGGAAGACTGCGGCAGAAGTCGTGGCTTTGTTGGGCAATCCCACGCTCCAGAAAACCCTCTCATGCAATACTTACCAGATGCTGAAGAAGGACGAGCTCTTGGAGCATAGAAGGAAAGTCAAGGAGGAACTCAGAAGCGAAGCACTCAAATGCTGGGTCAGGAACGATGGTGAAGGGTTCACTTTATTATTTTGACCTCATGCCTGACTTGCATCAGCTCCTAGAGTCAGACTGATTGAGGTACCGCCAAATGAAACACTCTGTAAATAGATCCTCCGTGACACCTTCGTCACCTTCGTGACCTTCGTGGGCTGCGTTGCAGAGCCGTGAACTTGAAATAGCAGTCCCGCCAGCACGGTGAACCTAGAAGGCGTTGTCGACAGCGTGCGCCAGTCCGTCTGCAGTGGCTCGGTCTTGAGGAAGCGCAGAGCCGTCTATGTCAGACGCAGCATGTGCACCAGCATAACCCACACCTTGACCAACCTCTGCGATGGCATTGCCGTCCACATTCCCAGCATCTCCTCCATTTGCAGCGCCGTTCTCAACAACACCAGCCATCCCTTCGCCAGAACCATGAGCCGGACCACTTGAGCCAGCACCACCACCCTCACCATCCTCAACCATCTCCCCTCTAGCAACGGCCCTAGCACGCGCCCTTTCCTCCTTGTCCTTCTTCCTCGCCTCCTTCAGCGCCTTCTGACGGTAATAAACGCGTCTCTCGACCTCCCTCTGCGCCCTCAACTCGTCCTGCTGCCGATTGATATCCTCAGTCAACAGCCGATCCGCCTCGTCCTTGTCGTTGACGCTCTTTATGACGGCGTCGATGTGCGCTCGGAGCTCCGCCTGTGTCATGTGCTCGACCCTCTCCCAGTTCGCGCGGTGGAAGTCGTCCATCACCTGCTGCTGTTCCGGCGTGTTCTTGTACCCGGCCCAGCTGCCGGTCAGGCCAGGCTGGCACATGGCGTACTTGGTGCCAGGGATTGGGTAGGTGCGCCGAGGATCGTCCATGGGGATGAACGGTTTTTCGTCTTCGGCCATGGTGTTTGAGGTGGGAAGTGAGGTGGCGGTGGTGGTGGTGGAGTGTGGAACGCTATTTGGTGTTTCGTTGTTCAACGTGAGGTTTGAGGTAGCGTTCTCTAAGGCCCCAGTGGATGTTGAGGTGAGAGCGGGCAAAGCTGGAGTTGTGGACGAAGACGCAGTTTGAGAGGACCCAGCGCCCGCAAGAGATGAAGAGTGAATCGCGCGATCGAGTTTCCCACGAATAGCCTTGTAGGCCCGCTGCACTGACCTGGTGCTGACGTCACCCAGCTTCAAGGCAACTGCCTCGAAGCTGAGGTCTTCCTTGTCGTAGCTGACAAGTACTGAATGTTCGCGTCTGTTTAGGAACGCGGCAGCTTCGTCTACCTCGCGGTCGGTGAGCCTAGCTTTCAGTCGGCACTTGAGTCAGTATAGCTTTCCACTATATCCAGACCCAAGATCAAAGATCAAAGCTATGAATTAAAGTGATCGAGAAGAAGTGCATACTCCACTCTCCATAGCGGTTTCGTCTAAGCTTGCTCTTATCATCCGCAATAGCGTTTTGCGGTGTTGCGTTTTCTGCCATCTCGATTGCTGATGGTGAACGCTCGGATGTATGTTGTTCCGAGCCAGCGGTGAGGAAAGGTCCGAGATAGTTAATCCGGCCGCGCTACGGAAGTTCCACCACTCACATGCTCTGCCCTAACCTTGACCACTCAACTTGGACAGTGCACGCTCAAAGCTACAACCATGGTTAGTTATTCGGCCTTTACTGCTACCACTTCATTCCTATGCCTAACCTGCCTTAGGCCGATAAACTTCGCACCCAGCAACAACTCGAGCAGCTACAGTCCCGCTACGTAGGAACTGGCCACGCAGATACCACCAAATTTGAGTGGACATCTAATATACATCGCGATTCGTACGCTTCGTATATCGGTCACCCACCACTGTTGGAGTATATGGCGATAGGGATGGGCGAGTGCAAGGAGCGAGTACGGGCGATGATGATTGAGGTAGGGCCGTAGCTACTAGTGACGAGGAACTAGGACCAGCTGCTGACGATTTTGCAGAAGATGATACAGCCCGTTGGAAAGCCACCGGAGGTGGGTGTACTTCAGCACACCATAGATGCGAATCTGCTAATACGAGTCCAGGTCCAAGATTGAATGACTGTGGAGGTGCAGGTGTTCAGGACTGCGGATTTATAGCGTTAAATAGGTTCTGTCATCGATCATGGCGTTTAACAGGTTCTGTTACTGGAGCACGCTGGTTTAACATCTTATCAAAGTTCATTCATCTGCACGCAATTCAAATTGAGTGTCTTTATATCAGTCTGTCGGTATGGCCACGTCTCATCTGCGAAGCACTGCTAGAGGCTTGCGACTTGAAATTCTTAGCTCGCTGAGTAGCGTTCACCTCCGGCTTTGCACTTGTGTTGCTCCCTCTTCGAAGACCTTGCAAATGGGCTAGCTGGCTGGATTGACGGATGGTCTGTTTCATCTGCAACTGCGCGACTAGAGACTGTTCAACACGGCAAGAGATGCTGTGCTGCCTTCCTTAAACTAGACGGTCCTGTGCAGGTCAGCAACCCACTGCCTCCGACCCTGGTTGTTGATATGTCTAGTTGGACCGCGCGACTAGAGATCTCTCAACACTGCAAGAAATGCTGTGCTGTCTCCTTGACCTAGAGACTGTCCCGTGCTAGTCAGCAACCCACCTTCTCCAACCCTGGTTGTTGCTGTATCTCGTTCGACCGCGCATGGTTGCTGAAACTGCAACGAGTGCTATTTGAAATTTTTCAGATCTTTCCTCCACAGAGTCTTCCTTTCGAGGGCACGATGGTTCCACACTGGAAAGGATACTCGTATTGATCTGTGTCGACGAGCGCAACCGAACGACTGTCCCGTGTGGTCGCTATTCGCATTTGTCCATCTCCGAAGGGTCGTCCGTTCCCAGCTTCGTCGCTGCCATCCCGAATGACTCCTTCATTGCTCTCGCAATATAGCATTTCGAATCTTCGCTGGCCTGCAAGGCAAGTCTTGGAATGCTCAATATTGGCCTCATGTCTATATGCAAGATGTGTAGGCTATGGAGTATCTCTCCCCATTCGTAGCAAAAGCCAGCTAGACAGAGACATCTAGAACGCACTCCGCAGCTCGAACCCATCCAGCTGCAACCCATTCCCGATCAGTACTCTCACTTCTGAGCAATCAATTAATCGACATCACTCACATCAGCCCTCAAAGCCACCCATCTCCCCTCCCGTCCCCCAAACCGATCATACAACACCTCCAGCACCACCGTCTCCTCATCTCTCCCCACCGAGCCCTCGTCGCCGCTTGGCCCTCGGCTCAGAAACAAGCTCGTATCGAGCAGGTACGCGTACGTCTTCCCCAAGGCAGGTTTACCGAGCGTGGCTTCGAAAATACTGACGTTATCGTTGTTACGGAGATGTCTGCTGAGACTACCGGTGGATGGGAGAGGCTGCGTGGCGACGGCGGAGTTGAGGAGGAGGGTAACGAGATGGTGGGTGCGGGTTAGGTTGTGAAGGGAGCGGAGGAAGGTGGTTAGGAGGGCGTGGCCTGGGGGTGCGTGGGTGTTGGTATAGGCGGTAGTGGAGGGGTGGATATAACCAAGGGACGACAGGACGGAGAGAGACGGCGGGGTGTGAGAGGGAGTGACTGACTGACCTTGGATATGATCTCGGCTCATCATGGAAGAGACCACGTTCGTCATGCTGTCGATGATGATCATGCCTACCCTCCCCTTCCCGCCATTCTCGTCTCTTTCAATATTACTCCATTTCCTTGCCTCTACCTCTTCCCCACCATCCCGATTCCCATCTTCCCCTATCCCCCCCATCCCTCCGTTACCAACACCACCGCCCTTAGACTCAAGAGTCGCCCCTATCTCCGCAACAGCCTCCACGACCCCCACGAAATCAAACACCCGCATCAGCAGCACCCTATCGAGTAACGCCTTGGCCTTCTCCTCGAGCCGGTTTTCCTCTGCACCATCTTTCAGTTTAGGTCGGGAATACATATATCCTACATGCTTGAGGTCGTGTGATGTACAGCGGAGGCGGGAGATGAACATCTCATACAACCGTAATGGGGAGAAATTGCCAGTCGTGTCGATGTAGGCGACAGATGACGGTGGGGAGGTGAGGAGGTAGGTCGTCAAGGTGTGGGCAGGGATCTGGTTGTAGGGTTTGTCGTCAGGAACTGTAACTCAATAAAGAACGTAACGTATGGGACTCTCGCCGTATGAGATGGCGGTGGTGAAGGGGAGAGAAAAACGGAAGGGATAGCAACGGTCAGGAGAAAAAGAGTATGAGAGATAGTTTGGAAAGCATCGGCAAACGGAAGGAAGAGGGAAGTACTGATATTGTGGAACTAAAACCTGACATGGACCAGAAGTAGCGACGCACAAGCAAGCAAACCAAGAGTCAGAGACCTCGACCAAAGATACTTTGAAGACCAACACGGAAAGTAGAGATAGAGAGTAAAAAATACCAATCCGCATCAGCCCAACCCCTCTCTTCACCCTCCGCCCTTCCCCAATCACAAACCCTAACCGAAGAACACAACCAAAACCTCAGGAAAAACCACACAACTTACGCGCCTCCCCACCGACCCCACACCATTTCCACCCCCCTCCGCATCCCCAGCGGCTCCGGAAGGGCTCGCGATCGCCAACCCCGTGATCTCACCGTATCGAAAGCCACCATCTAAGATCTCGTCGACTTGCTTGCAGCCTGGTCCTACTGACTTCCGGTTCGGGTGCTGAGTCGAAGTGTTAGCGAGGAGGAGGGCTGACGCGAGGATTGCGGGGGCAGGAAGGATGGGTGGGGAAGAAGAGACGGGGTGGAGGGACATGGTTGTTATGGTGGTGAGTTTGGCGATAGGAAGTGGGTGGAGGACTTGGAGGGTTGGAGTGTCTGTCTGTGATGTTCAGGTCGGGGATTGCTAGGGCTCGACGATATGGAGAGTTTCCTGAAGTGTTACGCCTGTAGAGGAAGCGTCAGATCACTCTTCATGTTCTTTTTGGTCTAGTTTAGTTATGGCAGCTACAGGTGCCGTTTTTACAGATGGCTTGTTTTGTTTGCGGTGGATTAAATAAACGAGTTTAAAGAGCAGTCACAAGTATGAGTACGGCGTCGATACAATCTCTGACTGCACCGTCATATCAAGGGACTTCACTTGACTCTGGAGACAGGAACCCGATTTCTTCTGCTAACAATAAAGGCACGATTACGTCGGCACATCAGTCTCTTTCCTTCCGTTCATCCAAACTCGAGTGAATATACACCATTTCCATCGCACTTTGCATTCATCAGAGGTGTAATCAAGAAAAAAGGAAGGTCGATATACAGGAGACCCGATGAAAGCAAAGCTTGAGTCCTGAGAAGATGCGTATTCTCATCAGATCCAAGATGAGCATATTAAAGAATCCTAACCCAACGCGCATCTCCTAATCCCGTGAGTCCTATGCAAAGCCGTCCAGTGCTTCTCCTCGGAGACTGTTTACTTTAAGCCCGTTCGGGCTTGTTCCTCCGAGCACCCTTGAGTGACTTCACTCTGCTCAGGAAGCCACCACCAGTCCTGCCCTCAACGTCGCCACCAGTCATTCCATCATTCGTTATTCGTCTCTCCAACGCCGCGCCTCGAGCCGCATTTCTCATAGGGGAGCTCGGTGCCCTCGCTCGGCCTACCATCCGATCGCCTCGGGTTTCTTCTGCTAGCTGGATCCTCGCACCCTTTTTCTCGTAGGCATCGTTACAATTGTTGAAAAAGGGATTGTTTTCTCCCATGTTATTCTGTCCAGGCGTTGTTGGAAGAATCGTGCGTTGATACACGGGGTCAGGAGAGGTCAGTCGGCCAGAGGGTCCGATATTGGTCCGGTTGTTGGATATGCCGCGGATTCTTTGCGCGAGTGACGCTTTGCGCGCCAGGCCCCCGATAGTACCCATAGTTCCAGTCTCGGACTCGGACTCACGCCGCTTGATGGCTGTACGTGAAGCTGGTGCGCCCTCGAGAAAGGTCGAAGTCCCAAGACCCATCGACTCGTCACCATGCACTGGCTCCACTCGCGCGGTCGGGTTTAAAATGATACCGTTGTCCACGGCCGGCCTTTGGCCTCTCCCGCCAGGGCTGAATGACTCTTGAGTAGGATCAGTGGCGAATCCAGACGTCGAGAAATCCGTGAATCCCTCAGCGCCACGACCATGGAACTGGTTGATGTCAAGCTGCTTATTCACCGGTCCTGAGCCACCCAGTACATTGTTTGCGGAATCTTTGGGAAAAGCCTTCATTGGAGCTCGCTGAGAGCCTGTGCGGTTGCGATGTGGATTGCAGGCGTCGAAAGGACCATCATGGTGGAAAACTGTAACGTCCGTTAATGCAACCCACAAGTCGATGCCAGGTGTCTGATTACATACGTCCCATTCCATAGATACTTGTCACGTCGAGCTTGTCAATGACATCTAATCTCTGGCTTGGCTTCTTAGACTTCGATGAAGTGTGAGACCTGCCCTTGCCGTCACGCGCTCCTGCCTCCCGCTCTCGATGCCGTCGTTCTCTACGTCTTCTCTCTTCCTCCGGGTCAACTGGCTTGGCTGCCCGCTCGGCCACAGACGACTCGGAATTGCGCCTTGTCGGTCGCCTGTTCTCACGATGTCGTACAGTCTCAGCAGGATCAGCGAAGATGTCCAGCTCGCGTGGCGGGCCCCGCTGCCTCACACCGTTTCGTGACCTCTGCTCTTCTTCTTGCGATCTGGAAGGTCGGTGCACCGGTGGCCCACGTCTTCCATTCATACCTTGCGGCCCGTTTTCAGGTCGCAAAGCTGGACCAGCACTGGTGCTGTAAGGTGGAGGTGGTTGCATTGGATGTTGGATACCGTTACTTGCGGGATTGTCATCAAGTGCGAGGTTATCCTGCCAAGAAACAATTAGTGAGAACTCGCCAGAATCAATTGCCACTTTGGCAAAGGGTGGAAGTGGTTTCTTGTTCTCAAAAAACTTGGAAGAGGCCTTGCAAATCGGTGACGTGCAAGGGTTGGAACAGTGACGTACAAAGAGCTCCTTCGCATGGGCCGCGATCGCAGATTTGGGTGGAGAGGATGCCCCACTGGGAGCAGTCATATTTTGCACAGGCAATCTAGTCGATGAAGGAGGAATTCTATCGTCGTTTTCGGTCGTGTCGAGAAAAGGATTTCGCGAAACAGGTCTATGGTTGTTTGTGTTGTTGCCACTGTTAACATCGAAGCGTGGACTTCGAGGAGAAGGCTGTCCACCGAATGAGGCTGGCGACTCCGCACGATTGCGGAATGGATTATTTGATGAGAGATTGATGGTGAGTCCTGGAGAAAGTCGAGTCTCTGTAGGAAAGATCAAAGCAAGATGACTGTTAGCGACTCTCCTTTTACGAGCAAGGAAGAAGCCTGCATGAACAAGAGGCGCGTAGGAGTCCTGTGGGAAGAGAATCCCTTATCGAAGCGCTGGAGTGACAGCAGGAATAGAGACTCACCTGAAGCTTGTGGTTGGACGACCGACATCTCGGAGAACGACGTCTTCTTGTCCTCGACACGTAGCCTTATTCTTTACCACTCGTTCGGTTGATATTATTATTGTAGGGTTTCGTAACCTTCTGTCACTGAACCACAATCGAAAGGAGGCGATATTCTGAAACGGAGCGACCGGCTGTGAGAAGGGGCACGGCAGACACCTTGAAGTTATAGGAGGAAGAGAAGGAAGTATAGGTGGTGGGGGAGATGTACCTTGAAGGACTGTAGGAGTGAGGTACGAGTAAGATATGTAAGTCTGAATAGTGGCAAGATGAGTTGGGTAAGGTAACGATTTTAATAACGTGCATTCCGTAACGTACCGGTATATTACCTCTCGAATAGGTCAAGTACAGATGAACCTTGGGACATGATCAAGGTATTATTACGGAGTGTTGATTGGTGTGTACGGTAAAGATGGTCGGTCAGGTGATGGTCAGGTGATGGTCTGGCCGGGCTTCTCCACAAACTTATTTCCCGGGCCGGTTACCCTTTGAATGAGCCTTTGAATGAGCCTTTACCTTATGTAAACACTTGTTCTCGGAGTCCTAAGTTATGCTCTTGAAAGGCTGCGCGCTGGTGGAATGGCAAAAACAACTCGAACTAAGTGAAGTTTCCGGAGTACGAGCTTAGAGATATTAATAACCACCTGAAAGGCCTGAAAGGAGCTGAGAGAGACACAGCAGAGAAGGGATCGTTTCTGAGTTCCCTTGCAGTCGTACTGGGTACTCATACTTCGTACTCCAACTTCGTACTCTCTATCTCGTACTCGTACTTCGATATATTGTCGGGCTCTGTGGACTGATTCGAGCTTCGAATATTATTATATGCTTCTATAACTGTCACAGCGCTCTGATTACAGACATGGAGTCATAGATAGGGAGGGTTTAATATCGGCCCAGGTCCGTGACAGCGACCATGACCGAAACTTCGATAGAGCCACCCTATGGCGGCTACACCCGTTTCGAGCTCGAGCTGGAGGTATGGTGATACTATTTCCAGCCAACACAACTGTATACTGACATCGCGCTCATCGACAGTTCGTTCAATGCCTTGCCAATCCTTGGTATCTCAACCACCTCGCGACGCAAAAGCTGCTGCAAGATCCCTCATTCGTGGCCTATCTCAACTACCTACAGTACTTCAGTAGGCCCGAGTACACAAAATACCTGATGTATCCGGGTCCAGCTCTCAAGGCGCTGCAGCTGCTGCAGCAAGAGCAGTTTCGAAAAGACATCCTGAGCCCGGAGACCGTGGCCAGATTGATCGAAGGCGGTGTGAATGCGACTTTGGGCGATGCAGCGGCCACAGTGATCGGCGGTGCTTCCTGAGCACGTTTCAAAACGCCTTGGCACTTGCCGTTCTCCAATGTCGACGTCCGAGGGAATGAGTGGGATGTTTGGAGCGACGGAAGTTCGATGACGGAGTCGCGGGATCCACCGCTGTATGAAGATGCCTGTCTCTAAGGTGGTGCTACCTTACCACGACGGATTAGGAGACTCTATCATCTAATTCTCTTTCCACCGTGTACCACATGTCGTGCACTAACCAGCATGAGCCCAGTCTGTGATCCATGGTCGCAAGTTCCTCGCAAATGGAGCGTGTGTATTTACCTTAAGAAACGTGGTCATCGGTTCATCAGCACTACGTATCTGAACCTGGTAATAGAACGCTCGAGCTCCCTCGCAGTCTGCCGAGGGACATTGTGCTGGAGGTTCGAGGTGTGTTAGCAGTGCGTTGGAAGAGCGTACAGAATACATGAGGGCTTCATAGCTCTGGAGAGTTTCCGACGCCTCAAGATTACAGATCATGAACCTACCATCAGTCTGATCCACATTATCCCACGACCCTTTTCCACCAATCACGTCTTCGACTTCTTTGCGCTTCATCTCTTTACGCTCATAGTACCGCTTATCGAGTAAGAATTGGTAGGGGCATGTCCTGCATTCGAGTCGGTTCCGTCCATTCGGGTAGTCTGGCTCGTCTTGGTTGTAGGGGGCTCGAGATACAGTCAAGGTGTTGCTGCAACAAGGACAGACTACCAATGTTAGCACAGTCCCTCAATCTCTTGTTCGTGGTTGCCCACATAGAAGCATTGTCACGCTGTTTTCCCCCCAATTACGATACGTTCATTGGAAGAAGATTACCGTAGATAGCGATACTCGTATCTACGGCAAGTGGGTGAGCACCGCGATGCAAGTACGGAGACCACAGTTCACTTGAGATGCAAACTCTATCTGACGTATCCCTGTCAAACGTTGGTGACCTGCAATATCGTGTTTGAAAGGGCGCATGTGTCCCGACCAGAATAGCAACAACGGGCTCCCTAATCCTCGACCACAACAAACAAACAATACTTCCAGATTTTATAAATTCAGGGTTTTGCTCAGAACAGACGAACATTTATCCTAGTCCACAGCTTTGAACTGTGAGCGTTACTCAACTAGAAGGACCGCAAAGCCGCTGCATAAGCTCAAGATGGGTGACGAGGTATGCAAGTGCCATGCATACAGCACACTCCCATCACTCCACTCGGAAAATTCTCGAGCTACACGAACCCCAGCTGATACACCCACGCAGGGTGCCTCGCCGCGCGAGCTCCTGCTCGAAGCCTGCCGGCGCAACAACACCGACCTCCTCTCCGAAGTCTTCACCTCTCTCTCCAAGTCGCCGTCGGAAAAGCAATCGTCCACCGAGCGGATCGCGCATCTACTGAACACCGCCACCGACGGCATAGGGAACTACGGTCTGCATCTCGGGGCCACGTACGGAAGCTGTAAGTCAAACATGCTCTCCAGACCTTCCTCGGAAGAGAACAGGCACCGTGGGACAGGGCGTTGATGCGTGGATGCGCGGCAGATGCGGTCGTCGATATGCTGTTGGATCAGGAAGGGCTGGAGGTGGATCCGTTGGACAGGATGGAAGGAGACACGCCGCTGCACAAGGCGGTACGGTTCATCAATGGACTGCCGAGCGGCGATTGGGACGACGCCAAGGCGATGGCGGAGTTGCTGCTGGATGCGGGTGCTGATCCGAGGTCAGTCGTCGTTGCAGTCAACCTTGCGCTTGAGAGAGACTGTTGTGGCGAACGGGTCATGGCTCCCGGAGAGGGAGGGCGTTGCTGACACTCGCTCGGTGCAGGATACGTAACAAAGCGAAGCTCAAGCCGTTCGAGCTGGTTGACCCACGAAACACGGAACTCAGAAGTATACTCCGGAACGCGGAGTTCGCGATGATGGCGGGGGATGACGTGGTGGACAACGAAGGGGAAGAGCAGGGCCCGACCGGTAGCGCGAGCGACAGCGAGTAGCTGGCGGTACATTGCTGCATTGCTGCGGTGACGCCGCCATTAACGATCTTTCCTTTCTTGCACTTGCGGCGTTGAAAAAGCGAGTGTGGCTTGGTGTTTAGAGTACCAGGTGCTGACGAGCGGCATAGATGAGCTATCTCTAATGTTTAGCATGGCTAATAGATCGATGATCAACAAACAGGTCCCACTTGCAGGTAGACGATTGTTGAAGCAAGCCACCGGTGAAGACATTCAGACAGCAGATACCTAATGTTCGGAGGCAGGCGTGTTTCATATGTCTCGGTCAACTCTTAGCTGACAGTAAAGGAGATTTACTTTTATAAGATATGGCAGGCTATGTTGATTGTCTAACTAATGAATCTCTGACCTGGCACATCCGTCCATGACTGCGACCAAATCCATACAATATACCCATGATTCCTTCATCGGCGTGGTCATACTAGATAGAAACCGCGAGTTGGATAACAACATGTCAGCTCGTGCCACCTGATCCACGGAACACTACAGTATTCCAACCAGGCCCACAAGTCCAACGATCGCAGCGATCCTGCCGCCTGCCACCTCTCCCGTCTTTGGAACAGCACCGCCAGTGAATTGAGATGGAGCGACAGATGTTGTGTTAACAGGCGCAAAGGGGGAAGGCGTCACTGTCGCGGAAGAGGGGACTGGAACTGGGATCGGGACCGTTGGAATTGTTGTCGGTGCGCTGCTGGACGATGCCGGAGCGCTCGGAGGTACGTAGGTGCTGCTGGTGTCGGTACCGGAAGGGCTGGGACCAGGAGTTGTGCTGCTGCTAGAGCTAGGTACCACGGACGAGGTGTATGAGAGGGCAGAAGTTGATGTGGAAGATACTATCAGCGGTACGGTAACGGAATTGACGATGGTTCTGACCGTCGACTCGGTCAAGGTGCCGCCGGCACCGGTACACAACTCGCCCTGTAATGGAGGCGGTCAATCCCCCGAGCGTTTTCGTGATAGTCTCAACGGGGTCCACGTACGATTCTGCAACATCCGCTTGGATTGCAATAGTCGCCGATAGGGCAGATCACTAGGCGAAGGAGGTTCAACTGGTGGTAGTATGAGCGAAATTGAACGTGGGCATACCTCCAGAACCATATCCGCAACAAAGATATTGGGTGGGATCATAGCAATGGCCTGGGGGGTCACAGGTCTGCGTGCCTGGATAGTCGACGGGGCAGTTGGCAGGGACGAGTTGCCGGCTGAACAGGACTCCTGGTTCTTCGAAATGGCTCGCAATGGCTGTGTTAGCTAGCAGCGTGGAAGCAGCGAGGAGAGTGGAACGTTGGATCAACATCTTGGGACTTGAGACTGAAAGTGCCAAAGCAAATGATAATAAATGGGCGGGAACGAAGTGTATAAGAACCGCACGTTGGATGTAGTTCAAGGTTGCAAGGAACAGATGTGGAAGACGGAGGGCTTTATGTCCAGCCCGAACCGCTCAATTCAAAGCCTGCTCTGATGACTTTCGCCTCATGTCCAGCACCTGTATTGGCAGCCTCCAGAGTCGGTTACAAAGCTGTGGTAGGGTGCAAATCGCAACCTGCAGGTCCAATATCTGTCACCATAGCTGGCGCCCTTCCATGCTCATTCTTGCATGACCCGGCTCCTCACCATTGTGGGGTGACTCTTGCAGTCGGGAGGCTAGAGCCTCCTGAATCCATATCCGGCAAGATTCCCATTGGTTAATCTACATTTGACAACCCTCTGCCGGCATCTTTGACTTCAGGACGGGCATTTATTTGGCCGTACCAAGTAATTGTCCGGCCCTTCCCCATATTCAGTGATTCTTCAGGCTCATCAAAGACGTTGTTGTGGCGTCCAATGCTTTTACACCTGTCCTGGAAGCCGAGCGTGACGTTGGCCTGCATGAGGCAACCTCAATTTCTGGCAACTCGTATTCAGATACCTTAGTACCTTACCTCTCAACAAAGGTTTCTGAAAAATCTTTCGCCAGATTTGAGAATTTCTAATGCTGATTTAAGCAGGACCTTTTCTAAAATCCCAAGCACCATACTTTCACAATACTTGTGATTAAGCAAAAATGCATCACAAATACTTCATAATGTGCTGTAAAAGAGTGAGAACATAATCTGAGATGTTTCATATGTCTTATTTTGAAATACTAATAGAAGCAATTTCTTCTCGATTTTTTCAGTCAGTAGTCATTCATTCAGCATTTATAATCATCAAACTTTTTCTCTTTTACAGTAAGCAAAAATAAGTTCTCTTGATATTCTTTGATCATCTAACTTATACAGTCAATATCAATTAACTTTTGCGCACTGTATGTGTGATGGAAAGATCCTGGGACACGAAAGTGGTGGACATGTTCGCCAGCGCTTCGGCGACAGGACCTTGGAGATCCGAGGTGAAGATTACAAGGTGGATCGTGGCGCCCCTGTTAGGGCATTCTACAGATATTCAGTGGTGCCGAGAGAAAAGCAAAGGCGCGGATTGGGAGCGTGAACACTGGTGTGTGGACTGACAGGAGGCTGACCACTGTGACCCAATGGGCTGACCATGTTTGGCTGTTATGGTGCATTGATGCCAAGGAGAAAGTGGCTGTTCTTTCCAAAGAATTCCCGGATGAACTTGAGGTCTTTGCCCCGTGTATATGGGATGGCATTGAGGAGATTGGCGAGATTGGCTGTGGCTGTCTCAACGCAAGCTTCAGATGTTTCAAGCTCTTTCACTTGGCGCTGAAGCATATTCTATCCAAGATATTAATGTACATACCAGACAACATTGAGGCTAAATAGATATCTAAGCTTCAAGAACCAATATGTCTCACAATTTTTCTTTCTTCTCAGCAGATGGCTCCTGTCTTTCAATACTTTCGTCATTTTCTCCAAGACCAATCTTACTCGTATCAAATCCTTTGCTCTCAAGGTAGGCTGTGAATTTGATATCCTCCATTGTAATAGTGTCCTGTCCAATGTGAGGTAAGAAGATTAGCGCTAGGAGGGCAGACAAAAAACACAAGCTCGATGCGACCCAGAATGGGTATTGCGCCTGCTTCACCAGGTCACTACCACCAGCAGCCTCGATATATGGGAAGACTTTAGTGCCAACAAAGGCACCAATCTTGCCAATAGCCGCAGCAATACCATAATACTGGCCCCGAATACCGGTTGCTGAAGTCTTAGACGCAATGAGACCAATGTTGTCGCCGGGTCCAAGTTCACCGAGGGAGAGGAAAATACCGTAGACAACTACGAAAGAGGCGACGTTTCCAGGCTGGGAGAGCGTGCCATATAGACCAGCCATGATGAATCCGACAATCGCTTGAAGAGTGACACCAATGATAAGGGCATTTCGCGCACCGATCCAGTCAGAGAATGGACCACCAAGCATGGCACCAGGAATATAGAAGAGGTTAATGACAGTGTTCCAGCCGAAGACCTTGTAAAGTGGAGCATTCCCAATAACATTGTAAACAATGGTGGAGGAGTAGATGCCAAAAGCAAAGGCAGAGAACTAGAGAATACGTTAGACATATTATGCATCAAGTCAAGAATGGCGTCACAAACATCGTAGAGAAACCAAATAGTGCCAACAACAAGGAGGCGTTTCCAATAGTATCTGACCACGAGCCCATACGGAATTTTGACATTCTTCATAGAGTGGCGCTTGAATTCCTCGGGTTCCTGGAGTTTGATTCGCAAAAGAAGCAAGACAATTGGGGGCACGACACCGAGACCAAGGGCAACTCGCCAGGCGGCACGAAGATGGTTCTCAGTAAAAATCAGAACCAGGACATATGGCACGAAGGCGCCAATGACGAAGCCCCAATCGATGGCAACGTTCGTGAACATAATAAACCAGGAGTTTCGTGTACCAGACTTCAGCTCACCCGAGGCCTCAGCGGCAGCGACACTACCAGCAGGGTATTCTCCTCCGATGCCTATGCCAACGAGGAAACGATATGCTATGAGCGCAGATATCATGCCTTCGAGGCTACCACCAGCACCGTATGCGCCCGCGCTGAGCGCTGTGAAGACAATCATTATAACAGTCGATACGAGGAGGGAGTTCCTTCGCGACCATTTGTCACTGGTATACCCAAAGGCCAGTTGGCCGAGGACAATTCCAACGAAGCTTATGGCAGGAACATTACTCTGCTGGGGCGACTTCGAGTATGCCTTTCCATAGATTAAGCCGAGCATGGTTCCGACAGATCCAATGACCTATCGAGTGTGAGACAGGAGCAGTGCAAGATGGGGAGCGCAGACGTACACTTTGAATGTAGCCCTCAGCGAAAAGACCCGAGCCAGCAGCTAGGACGGGAAACACCTTCTGCAGCTGGGTCTTGGGGATTGCGGCGAGAGGATCCTCATTGATGGCGGCATCAGGGGAGTCAACTATCGCAACCGACTTCTCCTGGTTCTTCCTACTGAACATGTCCGCCGTGTATTAGGAGCTCGAATGAAGAAGAGGTGTCAGTCACGTCAATGCTGCGGTAGAGCTGGAGAGTGAAGTAGGTGAAGAAGAATAAAATGAAGCCGAGGCTGGAGAATACATATATGTCAGTGGAACAGTAGCAAGAGGAGGTCGAGGCTAAGGGCGGGGGCCAATCGCAATTCGGAAGGTGTAGACACTCGGTCTAGCAATGATAGTGGCGGGTGACGCATAGACATGACGCGAGCTGTGCACATAGACCTTATCTAAGGTATGGAAAGATTGTTCCTTGACGAAACATAAGTCTGGGGGAGCTCTCTTTGAGCCTGTAAGAATGCAAAGTTAAGCCATGCGCTGCACACTGTGACCTTCATTCAGAGGCCCACAGATCTGTCACGAGGGACCTAACACTGTCCTGCCTGGTAGCCTAGGTAGGCAGGCTACCACCTTGACCTTGTGACCTTTTTTTGTGTGTACAGAAAAATAAATGACCACAAACCACTCAGCCTACCAACTTTTTAAGAAACAAACCAGTAAGGTAGGCTGATCTGTTTGAGGTGAACTGCAAACTTTTGTATATCTTTTCATTTTTGTCTGACAGTGTGCACAATTGAAGACTCTATATTAAAGATAATGAACATAAAGACATTATGTCATCATTGTTATAAGACGGTAAATTTAAAAACACTGTAACACTGTTACTCTACTATAATTACAAAAATCATAGTAGTGTTATCAAGTTCTGCACCCACCTTTGGCCTGTAAGGTAGTACCTTAGCCCTGAAAGTCCACTATTAGCCTAGTGTAACTCTTTCGTCTGAACTGCACCCTCTGCACGCCTGAACCATTTCCGAGACATCACAGCAATTCCAAAGTTACTGTAGCAACATTCAACTTCTGTTGGTTTCATACTATCGTGCATCGAGGAGTTGTGTGATATGATGATGTAAAAATAGATATAAAATAGCACGATGGATGCACCCTAGGTGTTTACTAAGGTATTTGCGGCAAGGTATAGACGGGCTTAGCAAATGCTACCGTATACGAGGCTCATAGCATATATCCTCTCGTGATGAAGCTTTGCTTTTATGGACTATATTTGTACCTTAGGTCGTTATCAAAGGACCTGATTGATCAGCACTGCCATCGCTGTGCCTTCATGATCCCGTATTTTGTTGACTTTTTTCTTATTGAAATGGGATGATTTGCATCCATTTGGATTAGCCTGGACGCTCGCTCATGTTTTTCTGAATAGCATTCTCTTAGGTGTCTCTGGCTAGCCTTGCAAGGATTTGATCAGCTCGGAGGAAGTGGCTTCTGGCACCTTTCTTCAGTATAAATCCATTCATTATGCGCTGCTGTCTCCTCACAGACACCCGTTATCAACCTTCCTGAGGCTTGCCTGGACGTTTACACTAAGCTTCAACCGCATCGACCAAGCCAACACGTCTAAGCACAGAGATGGCACCCCTTACCAGCATACTTCTCCTCTCGCTCATCTCCCTCTCCTACGCTCTCCCCGCGCCGGCCCCGGACGCAACGGCCGACCTCGTCCCGCGCTCCTGCATCACGCTGGCGCCCTCCAAAATCAACATTCTACGCAAAGCGTACCCGGACACCCCGTCGACGGGCTCAACCTTCGGACTGGCCCGCACCGGCGGGGCCAACTCCAACACCATCGAATCGGTCGTCACCTTCGACTACATCCCAGCCGGCTCCACAGGCTGTATGCTGCAGCTCCAATACCCGCCCCTCGCCTCCGACAACCAGATCGCGTCGGGGACAGGCACGCAGGCCGACGTCTGGAGCACCAAGCCTTCCGGCCTCGGCGCGACGTGGAACAACCCGCCCGTTAAGGATCAGTTCATCGCGACCACCATCTTCCCGACGCAGAAGAGTACCCAGGTCTTCAAGACCATCCTGGCCAGCAACTCGTGCAGCCCGACGATGAGCTTTTTGTTCCAGTTGAGCGACTGGCAGCAGGGGGCCGGGTACGTCGACTTTTACAATACTCTGGGTGGCAAGCAGGGCCTGCATCCTATCGGTTTTTCGATGATCTTCGACTGCTGAAAAGGCCCGTGGCGAGGACGAGATACTTTAAATGGCAAGCTATAGCTTCAGCCGGCGTGTAGGTAGTATGTGTAGCGACGTCTCTCACTCGCCCCATGTCAAGATTGATGATTTGTTATAGTGGGAATTATTGAGATGAAGACAAGAATACAAAACAAAGCATCGTTCAACCTGAAACGCTTTCTTAACGTAAATCAAAGCCCTTATTGGTCTTAAGTGGCATTTATCCGTCCTTTTCAAGGCAGCATAGCTTATATATTGGACCAACTCGATCCGCGTATCCGCAGTATCGTAGGTGTCAACAGTCGGATCGCCGTTACGGTATACCCACTCATATTCAAGAGGCCTCGATTAGCTGCAATGACGGTGATACTCTGTAAAAAAGATATGGCCGTCAATACGCGGAAGCGCGTTGCATTTTCTTCTTCCAGTCCTATATGTCGTACCTTAGGGTTGTCCGGACATTGACTGAATCACTAATTCCGTGCTAATGGAACAGTCGACTGTGACGTCATGACGATCAGACCGCATCAGGCCATCGTATCACCCAAGATCCGCACCACTGCTGCTACTCTGAGATCCTACATACGCACTTTCAATCAGTATCCGCAACAATGAGCGTCTTATCCACTCTTAACCAGGTCTTCGGCCTAGGTAAATTCGACGACAACAGGTGAGCACCGCACCCAACTTCGATTCTGTGTATGCCTTGTGTGCAATCAGTCTGATATCCCTGGCGCAGCCATCCTATCCACCCTTCCACCGTCCACTTTCCCATTGCGTTCCTCAGCTTGGCTTACGGCCTCGACACGCTCTATGGACTCACGACACACTACGACATCTCCGCCCTTCGTGCCGTGGTTCCTCATCTCGCCGAGATCTCTCGAATCGCGTACTTCTCGAACCTGTTAGGCATCGTTACGGCCATCCCTGCCGCCCTCACCGGCATCTCCGAGCTCTACGCCATGATCTCTTCCAAAGGTATCTGGCAGAAAATCCGGAACGAATCCACTGGAGAAACAGTTTATGCGGGCATGAACCCCACTGTGCGTCATGGCCTCGCGCACGGTGCGCTCAACGACGTTGCTCTTCTCGCGTCGGTGTACAATTGGTGGACGAGGCGCAACGTGCCAGGCTACACGCCCAGCGGCATGAACGTGTTGTTGAGCATGGCGTTGTTGCCCTCGTTGATGTTTTCGGCGTATCTGGGTGGAGCGATGGTGTACAAGTATGGGGTTGGTGTGATGCGCATGGGCGAGGCGGTGAAGATCAAGAAGGATATGGAGAGGGATGAGGTTAGGAAGACGGAAGGGCAGACGCAATACTTGGAGAGAAAGGATCAGTGATATATGTGAGGGTTGGAACCATGCTTTGGATGTTGTCTTGAGCTCGGATCCCGGTACATAGTGATTTCCCCGTTCATATTATTTTGGCAGGATTCTATCTGCTCTGATCATTCAATGCCTTTTTGTCAAATGTGAACTGGATCCAATAACCAGGGGTATACCGTAGAGATGCCCTGAACGAAGCGTTGGAAGCATCTAGCGCAACCGCACAACACGTATCGACGCGTTAAGTGGGGAAACCGCATCACATAACCGAAGCTTGAGAGCCTTAGCTCACAGCAAGTTTGATTATAGTTGCCCTTCATTTCTCCACACATACAACATGCCATTGATTCGAAAACGCCGCGCTGTGAGTATGACCTCCATTGACTTACACGGCGTCTTCCAATCCAAACTAAAAACCCTCAGCAACCCGACGAGGAAGCTTCGACCCCAGCCTCGCCTCCCCCGTCGCAGCGTCGCAATACCCAAAGCCGGCGGCAGCGCGCCGTGTCTGAGGACAATGACGCAGCCTCCAGCGGGTCCTCCGCCGGCGAAGGCGAAACACAACTCGATGGCACGCAGACACAGGACACTGGGGATGGTGGCACGCGAGACCAGATGGTCAAGAAGATGGTGCGCTTGGCTTTGGCGTGCGAGTATTCGCGACAACCCATTAGGAGGGGCGATATTGGGTTGAAAGGTGTGTGTCTGCCTTGACTATACGGACGTGTGGGGCGACAGTTGGTCAAGACGCTCCAGTATTAACATGCCTGAGGTTGTAGTTCTGGGCACGCATGGAGGCCGGCAGTTTAAAGCTGTATTCGAAGAAGCGCAGAAGCAGCTACGGGACAAGTTTGGGATGGAAATGACTGAGCTACCGGTCAAGGAGAAAGTCACCATCAGTCAGAGGCGAGGTATGGCCACGTTCTTTGGTCTTTCTCAGCACATCGGATCGGGCATATTCCGTATCAACTGGTGCTCAGGCTCACTCTCCATGCACACCCAGCCGCCCAACGCACCGAAAAACAAGCCACCACTACGAAAACCTGGATCCTGACCACAACTCTCCCAGCAAAGTATCACAACGACCCCGCCATCCTCTCGCCTCCTCTTGTTCCCACCTCCAGTGCGGAATCAACCTATGTCGCGCTCTATACTTTCATCCATACGCTCCTTGCGCTCTCCGCGGGCGGCTCCATTGCTGAAACCAAGCTCACCCGCTATCTCCACCGCATGAACCTCTCCACCTCGACCCCGCTAGGCAGCACGGAGAAATTGCTACAGCGTTTGGTCAAGGACGGATATATCATTCGCCACAAAGACAACTCGGGAGGCGAGGAGGTGGTGGAATATATGATTGGGCCGAGGGCGAAGATGGAGATCGGGGACGAAGGAGTTAGAGGGTTGGTGCGAGGGGTTTATGGCAAGGTGGATGCAGAGGCGGAGGAGTTGGAGAAAGCAATCGACAAGAGTTTGGCGATTGACGAGAACGCGAAAAAGAAGGCGAGAGATGGAGCGCAACAGGAGGGGGAGAACGGCGCGGGAAGTGTGCGAAAGGGGCCGGGTCGACCGAGACGGAGGGGTGGGGGAGAAGATGATGAAGACAGTTTGTAGTCGAACCAAGAGCTCAGTGTTGCGAGGCCTAGATTAGGAGTGGCTCTTGACGAGTAAGGATCGAGATAAGAGCCACGGATAAAGCGTGCGACGGCGGGAACGATTGTCAAAGGAACATTGATCTCTTCTAGCCCGCCCTCTTCGCCATCGCTTGAAACAGTCCGAAGAATCGCTACCGTCGAGCCAAATATAGAGGAGATTCAAACCCTGAATATCTCATAGAGCTCAGTATCTCCTCGCCGTGGTACGGATTGAGAGCACCCCCAATCTTTGTCGGGCCATGCATGCCCTGAGAATAGGTAGTGATAAGGCGGCAACTTTGGCCCCAGCTGCTTGTATCTTGGTAAAGTGATTGTATTGAAGCTATATTGGTCAAACGTGAGTCGCAACGCGCGAGCCGACGTCGACTTAGTAGGTCGCGCTCTGTGGCAGAGGAGGTCGCAGCTCTAGAGTCGGCAGATGCGCAGCGGCTGGAGCGGGAGAGTAAAACAAGGCTGGCTTGCATAACGGAATAGAACGGTAATAAAAGCCGACTGGAGATACTTGTACGTGGAAACCTCGTAGGACAATGATAGATTGAAGGAAACTGCAATTTTTGAAAGATACCTTAGAACACGTTGTGTCCAGTTGCCCCAGAGGGAAGGAGCGAGGAGGAAGGTTTGTGGGGGCCGCCAGCTACATGGGAGATCGGCAACGTTTCCCCGCTGTCTTTCCTGTGCGGTCGCTTGCGCGCAGATCTTCGAGTCGCAAAGTCCCAGTTCGCAGATCCAAACACAACAAGTTAATAATGCCAAGTCAATTAATAATGCGAAAGTGATTACCTTACACGATCGTGGATATGCGCCATCTTCGGAAAACAGTTCAATCATCATCAACTCATTGTTGCTATTGATCTTGGCCGTGTTGACAGTCCTCGATGTTATTGTCATCACCATTCTTTGCATCATGTCATTCAGGGTCTCGGAGCTGCTCAACCCAGCTCCAAGCTCAGGCCCTCCTTCACCGAAACCTCACCCACTAGAGCTCTCACATCAACAACACCGCTATTCTTCATCACAAGATAACCCTCCAATCTCATCGCATTCACGTCATAGCAGCTACGGCGATCAAGTCACGGAAACCTTAGATCACGACGCTGCGAACGCTCTCGCCGATCTCGCGACCGGTGGACCGGTGCCAATTAGCCCATTGAACAAGGTGAACCTCCACTCTCCAACGCGACAGGGCCATCACGGGAACTACTCTCGTTCGCCTCCGCGCCCAACAAGCAGCTACAGCTTGGCGGCGGTTCCGGTGGAGCCATCACCACCGCTTGAACGCGCACAACAACCCTTTTCGCCGAGTCTCGAACAATACCATCATACCTCTCGCTCATCCGATCATCAGCGCCGTCAGTCTTGGCTTTCTGGAAGATCAAGCCCACCACCGCGACTTGCTCCTATACAATCGCATCCCGGAATGCACGTCGAACAGCAGGTCCTCGATCCGCTTGACCGCAAACCAATCGCAACAGCTACAATCGGCTCATCTCCGAGATCAGACAGGATGGAGGATGTTCAGCCAACCGACGATGGCTTGGAAGCCAAGCATGTGCGTTCCGCGCTCCTGACAGAACCAATCCGACACTTGTCGCCAAACCTACTTCCTGTTGCGCAAGAAGCCAAATTGCTCGTCGCATCTCCACCGCCACCACCGATAAAGGCGGATCCGACTGCTACTCCTGAAAACTCGGTACCGCAGACACCCGTGCCAGTCGCACTATCCAAGTACGACGCACCTACTGAAGCAACGCCGATGGCGAACGTAACCGAGCCACCAAAATACGTCGCAGAGCTTAAGCAGGAGGACAGTGCTCTCAATGCATCTGTGGAAGCTTTGACGCCTCCCAATGTTGTGTCTGAGACTGTAGCTGCGAAAAAGCGAGCGGCGCCAAAAACGGGAAGCAAAGCGGAGAAAAAGGGGACTCCAAATGTCATCAAGAAACCTGCCGTCAAGAAGAGGAGACTCGGATCTGAGAGTTTCGACATGACGCCGTCGTCGCGCCGGTCTGCGACCCCAGCCTCGCGCGCGAGTAAGACACCTGCTCCTCACAACAGAAAGCAGACACCGGCAACTCCAGCTTCTAGCTCGCCTGCACCGAGCAATACCGTCGGGGGCGTCCTTGATGAGGACGATGACATGGGCGAACCGGACGCAGACTACGAGGAAGGCACCGAGCTCTTCTGCATCTGCCGGAAGCCTGATAACCACACATGGATGATTGGGTGTGATGGGGGCTGCGAGGATTGGTTCCATGGAAAGTGCGTTCAGATCAAAGAGGAGGATGGAGATCTTATTGACAAGTATATTTGTACGTCGAGTCACTTTCTATCTTCCTAAGGACAGGTTTCGCTGACATGCCATCGACAGGTCCGAACTGCGAAAAAGATCAAAAAGGGCACACTACCTGGAAACCGATGTGTCGGCTGTCGGGCTGTAGAAAGCCTGCTCGTGTTTCTGCGACAGAACCTTCGAAATACTGTTCCGACGAGCACGGTCGGGAGTTCATGCGCTTACATTCCCACAAACATAGAAGCAAAACAAATGGCCAAGAGGATGGTCTTGCTAAGAGAAAGCGGCGTAAAGATAACTATACTGACCATGATGGCAATGGCGATGTGGACGACGAAGAGATGGAGGAAAGCAGGGGTGGTGTCCTCAGAGGAGGCGAGCTCAAGGCAGTGGTTGAAGGCGTTACGGATGTGAAGGAGTTCAAGACCGTAGGAGATCAGGTTTCGAATATCACTTCCACAGATGGGAATGGGAAGCTGGACGGAGACAGGACAGGCGATGTTCAAGCCGATATCACCTATACCGCCGAGGAAGAGGCGAAGTTTGCGGAACTGTCTGGGAAGAAAGAAGCGCTGAGAACCAAGAGGATGATCCTGGAGGACAAGGAGGTGTTTCTCAGCATGGTGAAAGAGCGAGCAAAGGAAGTCAAAGAAATGGAAGGTGTCAAGGACCTCTGCGGCTACGACTCGAGACTGACTTGGTCGGACGAGGAATTCAGCCTTTGGCGATCGAGTGCAGACGGGAAAGCTGTCTTCGAGAGTAGAGTTCTTGTCCCTGCCAACTCCAACTCGACGCAGCCTGATATCGACCCCGACACGGATAACAAAACTCAGGGAGAAGCGAAGGAGGCGGTGACTCAGGGCGTTTGCACGAAAAAACGATGCGAGAGGCACAAACAATGGCTGAAAATACAACAGCAGGAACTGGCGTTCGAGAAGGACGGATTGAGGCAGGAGATGCGGAGATTGGATAATGAGGAAAGGGAGCTGCAGCAGAGTGCGGTCTTGCGGAACCTTGAACAGGGCCAGGATGTGCAATCCGGAAGTTAGTGAGCACATAATCGAGGGAACGGACACGCGTTCAGGCCTACCTGACCGGGACTTGATTCTGCATGGACTTTGGGACATGAATTTTGAGTGCTGCATATTAGCGTGGTGCTGATGGCGTTGATAGCTAGGTGCTTCACCTTCTTCCAACCCATTCGATAGCTGCGCCTGTAGCGTTGACTCTTACCAAAGCTCCCAGCATAATTGCTTCAAACACCTACCACTGACGTGCAATGACGTGACATGTTTATGCGCTGCAGCACTTGAGGCCATTCTTGGGACGGATATAGTACTGACAGTATGACTGTGAATTGATGCAGCAGCAACAGCAACAGCACCGTCACTGCGTGACGGCTGCATTCACAGGTGCCACCATCGTCTTTATAACGCTTCTCAGCCAACAAATAGCTCCATCCTTCCTACAACCACCGACCACGATACAGTCCTTACCTTTCCTACTCTTAATGCAGGGCTCTCTTCGCCCTATCCATTCCTTTCTCTCATCAGCTTACGCATCATATAGTTCCTGCAGTCATATAGACCGTCTACACTCTTTTGACATTTTCTCTCCTCGCTCTCTTCTACATCTCGCTACTTGTTGTCTGCTATTCATTAAGCCTCTCTCACGTACAGCTACGTCTGCCCACTACAATCGTACGAAGCCAAGTAAGATTCTCTTGAACTAGGGCGATATATGCCAGGACCGGATTGCCTTCTTCCTTGGGTGACTTCAATCATAACATTAATGCAATTAGCTAGTTTTGATTGATTTATTACTTTGATTTGCTGATGAACTAGTGGAAGTCAAAGAACAGGAGCATTCGGAGGTGTATATCGGTCCAGCACGAAGGAAACAAATGTGCTGTTCAAATATGGCATCTTGCGTGGGTGGACAACTGGGAATGGAACGCTGCTGGCCCTCTCAGCCTTTTACAAAAGCTCAAGGATCGAGATCCGCCATCCGATATTGCCTGGTAATTTAGTCCTACAGCGCTGTTGATACGTCCGCTCCTCCCGTCGGTAGCTCTCCAGCTCCCTTTCAGACTTCGAGCTCCGTCACCGGGTGAGGGCGCGAAGCTTCCAGCGTCCACTCTTTAAATTCATCGTCTGTTGACGGTTTCTCGGAGGCCACAGCGGAAAAGGTATTAAGCTCCGATGACAGTAACTGTTGTTGTCACTGTGGAGCTTTTCCAACCCAATGATGCGGTGTTATTTGGCAAGAGGAATTTGAAGGTAGGTATCAATCTATGTTTTACCGCATTATACTCACTTGTGCTCACTCCTGAATGCTTCAGTTGCCATGGATTTTACAGAATGGTTTCTCCTTTAAACAAACTTGGTCATGACAACAATGTAAGACGGCATCGTGCAGCGGGTATATCTCTTCAAAATGACCCGCGAGGAACAATGCACATCGAACCATGGATCCGAGGCCTATACTATAATCGAGAATTTCGCACCAACCTCGCCCTGATGGACATCTGGATACCTCTTCTTCTTCCAATGCAACTTGCAGCCATGGCCTTTCGAAACACCAGAAATCCCATTCGGCTTACTGGGAGAAGTAAGCACAACCAGAACCTTGAAGACAGGTGTTTTCTCACGGAAGAGTAACACCTTAACCATCCATGATATTTCAACGTGGGGATTAGGCCTCTCATGACCAGAGAAGCTGAATGAGGATGTGGACAGCGGCACAATCTTTTACATCAATAACGCAGTTTCTCTCTGCTCACTTTGCCACCTGAACTTTAATGACAGATGAATCTAGGCCTCTTTGACCTTGATTACTTTTTCCTGACGAAGCGTTCTACTACGTGTCATCACAGTTGAGTTTTACGATGATAACTTGATCAAATTCTTGTTTTTCATTACAATACATTCTCTGCGGTTCAGGGACACTTGCAAGCTGCACATCGGCTTTGTAAGTCTCTTCGCAAGTCATTCTCCCCGGAAACCCGGTCCTTGACGTTGGACCAGAAGCAGGTGGTCGTGTCTGTTAAGATATGGATACCTTCACCGGCAGAGACATCTTCCATCATGATCCCACCAGCGGAGTGCTCATTTGCAAGCACTGTCACATCGCTGTCAACCCTAAAACACTCGCCGCCCACTTTCGCAACTTCCATATTAATATTGAACCGCAAATTGAATGCAAGTGGTATTCACGCTTGAATGAGGCTGCTAGAAGCTCAGGTCCTTAAGCTTGTCCTACGAGTTTTCTGAGTCTTCTGTGATGCTGTCAGAAAGAGGTTGATGGTTTTGACGTGGCACTTCGCTGCTATCAGGGAGCCCATCATCTCAGCTGTTGCACCAACCCTGGTGCGACTCGTCGTGACCGCAACTTCAAGGATTGATAAAACAGAACATCTCAGGTGTGGGATAACAAAAGCAAGTCTGCGCGAGGTCAGCCACTATGACCATGACGAATGGTGGTACCAACAACTCCTTCCCTTATTAGATCGTCACATCTGATAGACCTACACCTCTACACCTCTACACCTCACCGTCCTGTTCCGCTCCGCTTCCGCTTCATAACCTCACCGTCCTCCCTCTACCTTTTCTACTTCCTAATGATTCATTTTCGAACCGACGAAGCATTCAATTGCCACCGTCATCCCATACCTTATTACCTTTCCCTCTCTTAACCCCCTCATCTTCTACCTCTTACCCCCCTATTTCTACCTTTGTCCTAGGGCCGTGGTTGTTCTAACGAGCTATATCTTACACCTTATTACCTAGGCCCCTTGAAGCTCAGGAGACTCCCTTTGGATATCTGGGAGGGGATAAAGTAACCAGTACCTTGAAGACAGATGCTTCCACTGAGGAGCTTAACGTTGCTTATTCACGCTTTTCCGCCTTGGGGATTGTCCCTCGTACGACTAAGAGTGCTGAATGTGGGTGTGGACAAAAGCATTTTGATTGAATCTCAGTAAATGTTGATATTGGAAACCTCAACTGAACATCGACTATAGTTGCAAGTCTGTTGACTGTTAACTGGCTTCCGCCTTGTGTTCTAACATCAGACGGTCTTGGTGTTGATGATCAACGCAATAATACATTGCCTTCAGAATCATGACACTCAGGAGGCAGTCAAGCACACCGAAACGAACAGTGAAACAGCTTGAACGCGAAATGCCGAAGCGTTCAGGAAAGCATCACATACTAGATAGACATGATAGTCAGAACCACAACGCTTATCAGTCCAACATCAAAGTCTGAGAGACCCATCACCACATTTCCGCACATGGCACTACTGAAAGACATCATACTGTCAATCTTCAATACCACTGCAGAGTCAAATACCCACCTGCTTCAACAAACATCTCTGAGCGGCATATGAATGAACCATTTACCTCCAAACTGGCCATTAGGAATACTTCCAACCGAAGACATTACATTCATCTTTTCCGCTACAGACAGTATCATCAACGGAGTAGCTGCTATGGGAGAAGGAAAAGAAGTGAAGATGGGTCCATCGATCAATAACACCTTAATTATTGAGATGGACTGATTGTTCAAATTGTTGTTAGAGTAGATGAGTAGAGAGCACAAATACCTCAACTTTCTCCGCTCAGTGCATATACAGGAGAATCAGATGAGCCAAGCAACACAGAAGTCAAGAGTGCCGTCACACAAGATACCTGGGCGGCATTGTCATTGTTCAGGAAGAATATGAATGGTGAATACATTCCCTCATCAGACGTACAGCTGGGAAAAAGCTGCCTTAGATCTTCTGCAAACTAGAGTGAAGGGACATCAGCGCGGCCTCCGTTGACCGGCCGATCTTGTGCGCCGAAAGCCAATCGATCGAGGTTATACGACATGTACGAAGACGATAAACCTGAGGAGAAAGGCATAGGAAAGGGAAAAAACCTAAGAGAAGGAAACCTAGACATCCTAAGTGGCTTCGACAAGGATATACTGGACAGCCACAACGCAGTACGGAAACAACTCAAATTGCAGTGAAGAAAATCAAGGTTATCCATACGAACCTAGACTACCTATGTCAACAGCAAATGGATACGATAGCTAACCTGTAGGACATCCTTGAATTACCTGACGCGCTTCACAATTGCTGCACTGATGTTCTGCATCGACCACTAATGGCCACCGGACAGGCACTCTTGCCTCCAGTATGCACAGCATATGAAGCAGCAACCGAAGGTCCTCTGAACCTTGTGATGGGGTTGTTGCACTGTCATCGGTGTGTGACCTAAGAACAATACATGATAGTCAGTGTCATTTGCCATGTATATGACGATGTCGTACGTTCACTACGCCGAACGGGCGATAATTTGGCCGGCGGACTTTGACAAACAAGGAGACATACGCCTGGCGAAGGCCAATCATGGGTTTCCGGCCATAGTGGACGACGGAGCGGGTGAAGACCACTACGCCGTATACCGCGGAGTATATCAGCTTTGCGGTGAAGAGGGAAGAGACCTGATGCCGACTAGGGTAGGAACCTTGAGGACCACCTCGAAGGAAGTCTTTGAGCCGGGAAACAAACGACTCGATCCAGCCAAAGCCGCCGCGCCCACTCCAACAAAAACCGCGCCAGCCCGAAATCGAGGCAAATTTCCTATCCACACAGTCTCGAACTATCACTCGAGGGACACCGCTCCTACTTCCCACCATATAACCACTTCCCTTCCAGAAATCAGTTCTCATCCTCGCTGAAATACCAAGGCCAGTGGAATAATGATAAACAGCGCCAGCCACCAGCCCATCATCCAAGCAGAACACCCGCCTTTACACCCCGACAGAGAACAGACGGAAAGGCGCCATTGCAAATTATGGCTGGGAAAAGACAACAGTCCCTGGACCTAATCAATCGGTCCAGCGGTGTAATCAAAGGGTAGGGGTCGTTCGCAATGCCATCTTTCCCCGTCTACATACCTCTCGGCTGATTAACCGTAGCAGATCCACATCCCGTCGTTGCAGGATCTAGTAGCTACATGATCTGGAGAAGCGATCAAGTAGTCTCGAAGATGGATGAAAGGAATGGTAAAAGGACGATGACCATGATGACAAGGCGTGGATCACCTGGTGCTTTACAACTCAGTAAAGTGGTGAAAGACGACATGAAATAGAAACAGTGCTCGTCGTATGGACGGGAGGCACAAGCGGTTCCCAGGATGGAGGAGAGGATGCCACGCTTGGGGATTATGGAGCTGATGTGTGGGGAGGATGTGCTCTAGTGGATTAGATATTGTAAACGCTGAGTGGTGATGAGGACAGCGGCGCCAGACCCTGGATATATTGTCCACCTCTGCTAGATCACAAATAGACAGATTATCAGTGATGATTCTCCGCTCCGAGCTACTCACCTTTAGGACTATAGCGTGTTATAAAAGGTGACCTAAGTCTTGTGCCTGCTGAATCATCATCTCAGCCAAAGCTGCCGTTCATGAGCACTCCGCAGCTTTGGATAGAAAGCGGAACTGAATGACTGGTAGGGCCTTCATCAAACTCAAGAGCTGTGGAGACAACCAAAGCCCATGCTCGATCGTCGCATTGGTAGAAGATATAAACTTAGGGCTTATTTAGGGAGCGACTCTTGCTCCGCGCTAACCCGATCCGGAGGGTTTCAGCGGTCATCGTCGAACGTCTAAGTTATCTTCATCAGTTTGGTGATGATCGATGCCTAAGTTACAAGCTAAATTGCGTATCCTTCAGCATCGCCGGCTAACTGAATCTGGAGGGTTTTCTACAACTGTCGTCGAACGTCGGACGAGTGGAGCGCACCGCCTTTCATTACCTGAATACTTTCGACGCTAGCCAAATACGAGGGTTTTAACCACCATCGTCGAACGTCTCAGGCTGGAGTGCTCCCGTTTTCCTCGGTTTTTCGGAAGCCTGATTTGGAAAAATTACTCCGTATTATTTAAGATTGTTGAGATATATGATATTTAGACAGCTTGCTCTCTCGGGCAGGAACGACATCAATTCGGAGAAACTTGGGGGAGGAAGCATTACAGCTTGACACCTACAGTTCCAGGTCGTAAATGAATGCGCACCCTGAGATATCAGCCGAACCCCATACAAATTGATGCCGAGTCGTGTACGCGCAATTATAGATGCCGAGGGTGGCTGCACTCATTACTAGTATTTATAATACATATGATCTGATATACTTTCAATTTGTAAGACTTAATCGCACAGCGTTGTTGATATATTTATAAGTTAATATGGTGGTCGCTGAATTTGGGAGGTGCGCATTCATTTACGACCTAGAACTATACATACAACGCCGTGCCCTAACAAGTTCCAAAAGACCGATCTCTCGGATCAAATCGACACCACCTCAGCTGTTCACTCAAATTGTATTGATGTTTGTCAAGTAGGTGGTACTGGAGCTCTCAATCTGTGAGACTATCCTATTTATGTCTATTGCTGCTTTGCAGTCTACGCATCAACAATAACCCATCCACAAACCCATGCGTGACAGCCATCACTTCTGAGCGTCCTTGGCTTGCCCCTGCTGGATCCACTTCGCAGCCTCCTTCGCATGCCGCTCCACTGCATCCTTGTCTTTCAGCATCTCCCTCATCCGATGCGGATCGGGCACATGTCTTCCCTTCTCCACCCCAGGGCGCGCCAACATTCTATCCGCCCAAGCCTTCAAGGTCGGAAAGTCTTCCGTGGGGACACCAGCCCACCCTCCCGCCTCCACCCATCCCCAATGCGCGATATCCGCGATCGTGCACTTGTTGCCGACAAGATAATCAGACTTGGAGTCCTTGAGATGCTTCTCCAGCACCGAGTACAGACGGCGCGTCTCGTTCTGATATCTGTTGATGCCGTATTCAATCTTCTCCGGCGCGTACCTGAAGAAGTGGTTGGCTTGCCCTTGCATGGGGCCCACGCCCCCGTGCAGGAAGAAGAGCCAGTTGTTGACTTCGTAGCTTTCGCGGGACCCTTTGGGGTAGGAGATCTTGTGCTCGGTGTCGTATTGCTCAACGAGGTACTGCAGGATGGCACCGGACTCGAAGAGGCGGATCTGCTTGCCATCCGTGAAAGTGTCGGTCATTGCTGGGATGCGGCCATTCGGGTTGATTTCGAGGAACCAGGGCTCCTTCTGGGTGTTCTTGGCAAGGTCGATTTTATGCGCCTTGTATGGTAGACTGAGAGAGTTGAGCGCACGGCACTTCCTGTTGAAGTTGATTTACCTACCCGAGCTCCTCCAGCGCAATGGATATCTTGATTCCATTTGGAGTTTGAGTGGTGTAGAGGTTGATGTCGGGAGTTTTCTTATTGTGTACGACAGCCATCTTGGTTGGGATATGCTTGTTGAGTTGATTGAGACGGTTCAACATATATTGAAATTAAGCCTCTGGTTAAAATATAGATGCTCTGAAAATATAAAGAAGAAATTGGATCAGTTCGTGATTGTTAAGCAGCGATTGTTAAGCAACCAGCCCTATGATTGCGTGCTTTTGAAGGGGCACACAACATCACTGCTTCTTGTGACGAACGTCCTGCCGGCCGAGCCGTCTAGCGTAAGGGGACATGAAGCTGAGGAATCGATCATGACAATTACTGTGACGTAAGTGGGTCGGCACTCTGCCCAGGTGTACTCCAAACCACTACCTTCGTACTGCAAAATTCTTGAAAATACCTTAGTAATGATTATGGCCTCTTCATGACTTGACCTCGGGCTCTGTTCGTGAGGGAATCTGGATGCAAGCTAGCGTGGCCGCTAAAGAAAAGTCATGTGATATGAAGCACTTTGACCTCATTCTAATTCGGCTCCTATCTGTTGAAACTCGGATTCTGTCACCATCGAACAACGCGTAAGAATGGCGTGGCGCAACCAAGGTATCACAGGCTCGAACAACATTCCCTTGGGCAACCGACGTAGATTCGGAAACGAAGGTTCTGCTCCTCCCAACGATGACGGGGCCTACAACCCGTCCCAGCCTGCCACTGGCCTCTCCGAGGTTGGCTACAAGCGTGGCCGGAGTCCGGTCAGAGGTGAGTCGCTGCTTGATTCCTTTCAGTGTTGAGTTTCCTGACCTTCCTACAGTGGACCCGGTCGAGGATGACGGTGTGAGAAGACGAAAGAAAAGAAATCGATGGGGAGATGCTCAAGAAAACAAGGCTGCTGGTCTTATGGGACTACCCACCATGATCATGGCAAATATGACAAACGAACAGCTCGAGGCTTACACCCTTCATCTGCGTATTGAGGAGATCAGCCAAAAGCTCAGGATCAATGACGTTGTTCCTGCTGATGGCGACAGGTAAGTTCTCCAAGCTGTCTCCATTCCGTTCACAGCTCATCAAACCGTCGTAGATCTCCGTCGCCGCCACCACAATATGACAACTTCGGTCGACGTGTCAACACTCGCGAATATCGTTATCGCAAGCGTTTGGAAGATGAACGCCATAAGCAGATTGAAAAGGCCATGAAAATTATTCCTAACTATCATCCGCCATCTGACTACAGACGTCCGACTAAGACGCAGGAGAAAGTTTACGTGCCGGTCAACGATTATCCAGAGATTAACTTCAGTATGATAACTAACCCTCTAACTCCTAACCTCTTTACTTTCCTCTTCTTTTTCCCTTTGGCAATGCGTGTGGCATTCCTTGGAGGATGCAGCATATCTCGCCACTAACCACCATGTTCTACTCACACATTGCTCAATCCATTGATCTACATAGACTAACACATAGCTCGCTTCTTCGTACTAAAGTTGGACTGCTTATCGGGCCCCGAGGCAACACACTAAAGAAAATGGAGACAGAATCACAGGCCAAGATCGCCATTCGTGGCAAGGGTTCCGTAAAGGAAGGGAAGGGTCGTTCTGACGCCGCTCACACCAGCAACCAGGAAGAAGATTTGCATTGTCTGATCATGGCCGATACCGAAGAGAAGGTTAACAAAGCCAAGAAACTTATTCACAACGTTATTGAGACTGTAAGGCAACTTCGGATATCCCTGTCGTCGTCTTTTTGGCACAGCTAATGTGGAAATAGGCCGCTTCGATCCCCGAGGGCCAGAACGAGCTGAAGCGCAACCAGCTTCGCGAGCTGGCTGCTCTTAACGGTACGCTCCGTGATGATGAGAATCAAGCCTGCCAGAACTGTAAGTCTCCTACCTCCATCGTAGTCCATATGTTGATCTTTTAACAGGTGGCCAAATTGGACATCGCAAATATGATTGCCCAGAGCAACGCAATTTCACCGCCAACATCATCTGCCGAGTCTGCGGAAACGCGGGTCATATGGCCAGAGATTGTCCCGACAGACAGAGAGGTGCCAACTGGCGTAATGATGCTCCTGGTGGCATGCCAGGTCGTGGGCCTCCCGGCAGAGCGATTGGTGCAGGCGACGCGGTGGACCGGGAGTACGAGGTATGGAATAGCTCCTTCTACATTCTAGAGTATGACACTAAGAACATGGTTTAGCAACTCATGCAAGAACTATCAGGTGGAGCGCCTGTTGGCAATGGCGAAGTTCCGCAGCGTATTGAAGCCGGTCCAGGCGGATACGAAAATGGTAACGCAGACGGCTACGGGGGTGGCGACCGTGATTTGAAACCATGGCAACGTGGTCCAACCGGCGCTTCTGCCCCCTGGCAACAACGTGGCGACGATCGTGGTCGGCGCGACGACTATGGCCCGCGCGACGGCGGCTCTGGCTCTGCTCCTCCCTGGGCTGCAGGCGGTCGTGGTGGCGACAGCTACGGCTACGGTGGGCAGGGCGGCGGTTACGGTGCTCCTCCCCCAGGTCCACCAGGCGGAGCTGCTCCATGGCATCAACAAGCGCCGCCACCGCCTCCAGGTGGCCAACCCAGCTACGGCGGCTACGGCGGTTATCCCGGTGCAGGCTATGGCGATGCAAATGCCGCGTATCCTCCGCAGTCGGGTATGGGTGCTCCTCCTGGACTCGGTGGTGCGTCTGGTGGCCTCGGTGCTCCGCCGGGTTTGGGTGCTCTGTTTCAGAACTATAATGCCGCAGGGAGCCCGCCGCCTCCGCCTCCTCCCGGCGACGCTCCTCCACCTCCTGTGAGTCTCCCCTCATCTTTCCCGTTGGTCTTGACGACAGCTGACATGACATAGCCTCCAAGCGACCAGCCTCCTCCGCCACCCCCGCCCGGTGCTTAGCTGCGCTTGTCACGTTACTCGAATCAGTGTTGAAGTCGGTTTGGATGCAACTTCTAGGTGATCAACTGTCTCTAATTTTGTCTCATACGGAGGGCTGGGAAGTCCAGCACAGGAGATTGTCCAAAACTTCTATTCAGCCTTTGTCGCACTCACGTCCATTCGGGTCCCCCGCTTTCAATTTTCGTTAGATCCGTTGCGAAGTCTCCTAGGTTTCATGTACTGTAGTCTAAATTGGTAATGTGTCATTGATAACCGAGATCCTCGAAGACTGTGAGGAGGTGAATCGTCACCCTACAATTCAATACTATCATCCTTATCCCCTAACCGCTAGACCTATTCCTGCTTCTCCATGACTGTATGCGTCAGAGTTTGACATTCAAGCAACTCACCTCGCCCGCACTACAGACTACCAGACACGAGTACTCGAGGGTGAATATTAAACATTTTTCATTAACCAATTACACAAAAGGTCAAGCGTCAACGGTTACGGGTATCAACACAAAAGCCCACAAGCATGTGCAAAAAACAAAATCATGGTCCTCATTCGACTCTATCCGACGATCCCTCCGCTGGCCCTCCGCCCTCGCTCTCCATTCCGCTCACGCTCAGGCTCACAGCCGCGAATCAATAAGGCGGTCTCCCAATCCGCCCCACAGTCCTCAACCGCCCATCCGGCACAGTGGCCCCAGTCCCCTCAACGTCCCCATCCTTTTCCCCACCGAGACCAAACCCAGCACTCGCACTGGCATCTCTATTTGGCGAAAGACCAGGCGACGCAAGTTGCGATGGGACCTTAATCTCCGCCAGAAAAGCGTCGATGTCCATCCTCCCAGGTACGATTCCCATCCTCACTCTCATCGCCGCTCCCGCATCCCGATCGCGATGACTGTCGCGCGAAACGTGCCTCTCCTTCCCGGTCCTCCTGGATCCGGTTCCGACGGCCCCGAAGCCCGAGAGCGAGGTGGGCGAGCCCTGTGCGTACGAGAACGCGTCTGCGTTTCCGTTTCCCATTCCGTTGGCATGGCCGCGGCCGGGTGCCGGTGCGGTCGCTGGTCTTTGGGTCTGTGCTTGTGCCGGTACCTCTGTTCCCGCGTTCGCGTCCGTCATGAAGGGACCGTTGGCGGAGAGAGATAGCGAAGCGGGCAGCGGTGGGACGGGCGGGACGTCGTCGTCGGGTTTCGGATGGAGGGTGGTGATCTTCTCGCCGGCCAGGGCGGCGGCGTTAACGGCTGGGTCGTCGAGGGGGGATAGAGGGAGGGAGGGTGGTAGTAGTGAGGGTTGATACTTCTTTGTTGGGACTGTGATCGTCGTTGTAGTTGTCATCGTCGTTGGCGTTGGCGTTGATGTCAGCGCTGATGGTGTTTGGATGAGAGCCTGTTGCGGCTCGCGCGAACCCAGCCGTGTCTGAGGCTGTTGCGCAAAGTCCGCGGCGGCGATGTTTTCCGTGGCGTTCATGTGCGTGTATGAGAGCGTGTCTGAGGCTGACAAGTCGCCGCTGGCGAGGCTGGCGCTGGGGCTGCTGCTGCTACTGCTACCGCTCGTGCTGTTTGCGGATCGAGGTCTGAGACGAAGTGGGCTAGCGTTTCTAGAAGCGATACGCTCGCCGGCCAGGATGCGTTTGAGCTCGTCGACGCGGACGGTGGACGTACGGCTCGATGTGCTGATGCGGGTGGGTGAGCCGTCGTGTGCGCTCGTACGGCGGAAACTCTGGATGTCGCCGAGACCGCCGGCAAGCCCGTAGGCGGCTGGTGGCGGTCCAATGCCATTTCCGTGGTGGCGATGGTGGTGCTGGTGGCCTTGAGGGGAGTTTGTGCGGGAACTGTTGTTATTTCCGGCGTAGCCGTTAACGGCGAGGAAATTGCGGGCGGCAGAGGGTGTGGTGCCGGATCGCGAGCCGTTGACCGAGGCGGCTTTTGTACGCTCTTTTTCAATACTGGCGATACAGGCTTCTTTCGTCCACTTGGAAAGCATGGCTTCTTTCATCGCTGGTGGCAGTCGATGCTCTGATGCCATATTGAGTTCAGTGTTACTGCTGGGGTTATACGTCGGGATGGACGCTCCACGACCAGGTGAGCTTGGGGCACTCGGAGGGGGTGAAGCCATCCTGGCAGCGTAAGCAGCGTCAATCAGTTCAATCAGAGCTAGCCGATTGTCGAAAGGCTTCAATGACTCCTTTTCCAAGACCGGCAATGGTAATTTCTCGGTGATCGGTACGGAAGTCGAGGTGCCGATCCGATCGAACGGTAATGGTGGTAGACGGATCTTCTCAACCCAGAGTCCCTTCCTCTTCCGCCTTGTGATTTCACTGTGTATCTCGTATCCAAGTTTCGAAGTGTCCGAGTCAAACTCTTCACTTAGCGCCCAGAAGTAGCCATGCACGAGGCTTCCCACGGTGACTTTTGCCCGCGGCGTTGCGATGATATTGTCGTTGTTGATGTCCTCCTGAAGACGAACGATCATAGGCAAACCATATCTGACCGCATTCACGCCGAGCTTCTCGGTCAAGAGAGTTAGAAGGAGGTGCAATGACATGATTTCCGATTCTGACTCTGGAGATTCGATGGCATTGTCATAGATGGCAAGGTGGAGCAGCTGCAGGAATGTCGACCTCGGCGGTTTTGAAACCCTCTCTCGTTGCGACGCGATCGATGGCGCTCTTTTCACCAGGTCAGAATCTATCCCAACTTGTTTCCTGGCCTTTTTCCTCGACGGCGCACTTTTGTCTTCTGGTACACGAAAGTCGTTCTCGCTCATTTCAAGTTTGAGCCACGTCATAAGAGCATCTAAATACGCTCTTCTTACACCTCGATCGACATCACGTAGAAGCCATTGCGTACCCTCCCAGACCTGAACTTTAACCTGATTCCTGACTATTGCAGTAGTGCCTTGGACAGCGCCATGTGAGTTGGCAATGGTCAGGATATCCTTGATCGCTTTCAGTGCAGTTATGCGAGCGGTGTCGAAAGAAAAGAAATCGTCTGTGTTGGGGTCTTCTTGCAGGTTGACAGATTTGGATATGGCCTTGGCAGCGGCAGCTGGGTGTTCGATAGCCGCCGCAGCTGTGCTGATGCCGGATATGGGAGATGGCTTGAGCCGCAGGAATATTGCTTCGATCATATCCGAAATCTGGTCAGAGTAGTAAATGTGCGTCGCTAAGTCACCAATACATTTCTGTAAGCGCAGCAACAACTCCTGTCGCAAGTGCGATGGCGTAAGAACCGTTGGGAGTGCTGCCTTCTCAATGCTGTCGGTTGAGGAAGGCTGATCCAAATTCTCCTTCTCGTTTTGGGAAAGGTCGACTTCGATAATCTGCTGATGATGGGGTAAGACGTTTGAACCACTGCCCCCGAGCTGGAGCAACAACAAGATGTGCTGAATTAGACCGAGCAATACATCCATCACGCTCAAACCTATGAGGTTGACCGTCGAACTCAGCAGCCAGCTAACGAGCGTCGCTAGCACGAGCTGCTGCTCCAGGTTGCCTTCGATAACAGGACTCCGTACAAGCGTCTCCATTGTCGTTACTAAAATGACGAATCTGTCTTGAACAGGTGTCCACCGCGCAATCATCTCTGTCAGTGTGGTCGACCAGCCGCTGGTGCCGCTGGATCTCGAGCTCAGCCCTATGCCGAGAGTCTGCAACGATGTCTTGCTGAGTACGAAATTCAGGAAGCAAGTTGTAGCCAGTCGAATTTGCGCTCGGTTGTTCACCACAAAAATTTGCCGTAGGCTTTGCAATGCCAGGATGCCAACCTCCTCCTCGGCAAGCTTATCTCCATCATCGGCAGTTGCAGAGAGTGTGATGGGATTTGTATCATGCTCATCAAATGTCGTGACCGTGGCGATGCTCATCCTTCGCCGGACCGCTTGCTCCATGTCCGCCGCCTCCGAGGTTCGCGCACGTTGTTGCAGGGCCCGAAGTCGACTCCCGTTCGCAGAGTATAGATTCTGCAGAATAGCTGGTATAATAAGATTGAGTTGCCTGCCCCCATCGGTGCTCAATGCTTCGGCAGAAGCAACGCTTTTGATCGCTTGGAGTCCCACACTCCGCCATCGTATCGCTACCGGCACCGAGATGGGTCCCTTAGTTTGTGCAGGTGGTGCTGATGAAGCGAAGCCAGTATAGATGCTGACAAGTTCCAGGTAACGCCGGGTGTGCTCCAAATCCGCAAGTGCCGCAATGTCATGATGCGCACAGAAGGTCTGGAACGTAGGTATCGACTCCTCCACCATCGTAATATCTTTCGAACGCAGCACGGTGATTAGGATCTGTAGAACCGAATGGGCATAAAGTGGTAAGTCTCGAGGTGACTTTTCCATGAGCGCTTTCAAGATCTGAAGTGTGACCTGGACGTTGCTACACGTTGGGTATTACAGCGGTCAGCCTGTGTTACCCTGTGAGTTCTCACTTGGGACACAATGGTATACGTACCCTATCTTGCCTCTCCAGACATCATGCGCCGTTCTCTTCTCCAAGAAGGCACCGACCTTCTGTACCTTGCTTCGGCGTGTGCTCGCATAGTAGAGCAGGTAGCTGAGTTCGCTAGAGTTTGGCTTGACATCTACAACATTTTTCTGGAACTTCGGATAGCACTTGAGTATTAGAACTTGATGCTTGGGACGACAGCTCTGACGGATTGCGTGCATCTTAGCGGCACGGCGAGCAGTTGGGGGAATCCGAGAGAGTTGCTATGCCTCAGTTGAGGATGACTGGTAATGAACGGGAGAGAGTTCGAAGTTGCAACAACCGTGGGATGAATTCGATTATACAGAACATCTAAGGAAAGGTTCCTGCAGTAAAGAAGAAGTGTATAGCTTCCAGGTGAAGATGTATACCTCGTAGGTACCCATAAGTTATAGGAACCGTCGCACAGTTGTCCCAGATAGGTTTAGTATGACATATTACCTAACCACTTACCAAGCCTCGACCTTCGATGGCACATTTGTCCCATATAGGTTTAGTATGACGTCTTACCTAACCACTTACCAAGCATCGGCCTCGGATACAGTAGCACTCTCTCTCGTTGTGTTTAAAGACCGATAGTCGAACGACGGTGTTAGTAGTCGATCGTTGGTTCAGTTCACATTCTGAATCATCTCACGTTGCCGTTGAATTGCTGCTCCTAAAGTTTTGCTAGTAGAAGACAGAAATCTAGACTGCCTTAAGAAGCATTCCCTGACCTTCATCCCGTCGTTTCCCATGGACAAAGGAAAGTAAGTTCATGAATTTGCCGCACCACTCATATGACCATAAGTGACACGACAGGTGATGTGACAAAATGTAGAAAGACAGCTAGAATGGACAATGATACCGAGTGCATGGTAAAACAAGTCTAGGTCGAACTACCAGCCTGAAACCAGGGTCCATAAACACATCTCGTAACTTAAATTTTGTCTCCATCAACCTTTTATTTCTTGGTAGCCTTCTGAGCGGCCTTGGTGACCTTGCCGGCACCACCCTTCTCGGACTTGGCAACGGATTTGATGACACCGACGGCCACGGTCTGACGCATGTCACGGACGGCGAAACGTCCAAGAGGTGGGTAGTCGGTGAAAGCCTCAACGCACATGGGCTTGGATGGTATCATCTTGACGATGGCAGCGTCACCGGACTTGATGAACTTGGGGGAATTTTCGATGGATTTACCGGTACGGCGATCGATCTTCTCCAAAAGCTCGGCGAACTTGCAGGCAATGTGGGCCGTGTGGCAATCGAGGACTGGAGCGTACCCAGCACCAACTTGACGGGGGTGGTTGAGAACAATGACCTGAGCGTTGAACGAGTCGGCGCCCTTGGGGGGGTCGTTCTTGGAGTCACCAGCAACGTTTCCACGACGAATCTCCTTCACCGAAACGTTCTTGATGTTGAAGCCGACGTTGTCACCAGGCAGACCCTCGACAAGCTGCTCGTGGTGCATCTCGACGGACTTGACTTCAGTGGTAACGTTGGCTGGGGCGAAGGTCACGACCATACCAGACTTAATTACACCAGTCTCAACACGACCGACCGGAACAGTGCCAATACCACTGATCTTGTAGACATCCTGGAGAGGAAGGCGGAGAGGCTTGTCGGTAGGACGGGATGGGGGTTCGATGGCATCAATGGCCTCGAGAAGGGTCTTGCCGGTGGTCTTGGTCTTGGTCTCCTTCTCCCAGCCCTTGTACCAGGGGCAGTTGGGGGAATTATCGATCATGTTGTCACCGTTGAAGCCAGAGATAGGAACGAACGGTACGGTCTTGGGGTTGTATCCAACTTTCTTGATGAAGTTGGAGGTTTCCTTGATGATCTCGTTGAAACGATCCTCGGACCATTTCGTGGTATCCATCTTGTTGATAGCGACAATGAGCTGCTTGACACCCAAGGTGTAGGCAAGAAGAGCGTGTTCGCGGGTCTGGCCATCCTTGGAAATACCAGCTTCGAATTCACCGGTACCGGCAGCGATGATAAGGATAGCGCAGTCAGCCTGCGAGGTACCAGTGATCATGTTCTTGATGAAATCACGGTGACCGGGAGCGTCTGCGATGAGATCTTAGCATTGGCAGGAGAGTACCAGAAAATTAGGTAGAAGCCTACCGATGACGGTGACATAGTACCTGGGAGTCTCGAATTTCCAGAGGGCAATGTCGATGGTGATACCACGCTCACGCTCGGCCTTAAGCTTGTCAAGCACCCATGCGTACTTGAATGAGCCCTTGCCCAACTCGGCAGCTTCCTAAAGATGTCATCAGTATGAAGCACGGATAATTTCAAAGAATACCATGTCGATGGAGATGATGAACACGTGTTGGGAAGGAAAAGGTCAGGGTCGCGAAACCTGACTAGCGCGAAAAAAGTCGGAGTCATTTTGCCCCTCCCCCACCAGAGAAAGATTGCATGAGGGGCAGCGATAGGAAACGAAAACACTCTCCAGCAGCGAAAGAATCTCATACCTTCTCGAATTTCTCGATAGTACGCTTGTCGATACCACCGCATTTGTAGATCAAATGTCCTGTCGAAGAAACGAAGTTAGCATATTGAAGGCTTGCGCGAAGAAGTACTAGATGGCTTACCGGTGGTTGTCGACTTGCCAGAGTCGACGTGGCCGATAACGACGACGTTGATGTGAACCTTTTCCTTACTACAATCCAACAAGTAGTCAGCTTCGAGTTGGCAGAACAGGCAACATCCTAAGACAGAATGTTCTGTCTCTGTTGCAAGGTTTCGATGCTCACTCACCCCATTGTGAAATTGCGACGAGATCAAGTGTTGAAGTTGTTTTATGAAGAAAGTGAGGGATTTCGAATTTTTGCTCAGGTACTACGGCTTTGTGCGTAGAGGTGCTGTGTATAATGTCAGTAAGCCGGATGGGCGAGAGAAGCAAGGGAGTTGGTTGGGGGTGAGGTTAACACATACTGAAGCGGACGAAGAGAGAAAAATCGATTGTGTGGGCAGCAAGTGGCTCTTATACCTTAGCTGCACTAACGGTGATTCACTGCCCGAACGGGCTAAGCCTAAGCGAGCAAATCAGCCCCACCAACAACACAATTTTTTCCGTTTTTCCTTTTCGCCTTTTAGCCCTGTGAACCCCTAGCCCTCTGCCCTAAGATCATTGCCTCTCCAGCAACCTCACCTTACACTTCTCCGAACAAAGTAAAAAGTAGAGTCTTCGCTAGGCACGATGAGTCATGATGATACTTTTCTTCTTGGTAAAGCCGAGAGACATTGGATTGAAATACTCATCATAACGCACTTGGAGAACTATACCTATCCTTTTAATAACCTGATCGCTCAGCAGCAACAGACTATTATAGAGGATCAAACATTGCATGTGGAGGTTCAAGATCATTATTATGCGCAGAGAACGGCCGGTAAGACTAAGCATGAAACATCTACAAAATTGTTGCGAGCCACTCATCCGATTCCAAGACGGACAATGCAACCATCACAGTCTCAACTTGATTAGGCACTGATCAATTCTGTGCCTAGAGTGTCCGTTATAGAGGGCGATGTAATGGCAATCCTATGACGCCTGACTCGTTCAACAGTATCGCTAGAAGTCCACCGCGCTATGCAACTAAACCACAGATCCATATTACCCTGACTGTGTAGACGGGGATGGAGCCCCTGCAACGTGGTCAGTCCAGCTCGGAAGCATGTGCAAAAAGCACGATCCACGACTCACCGAGAACCCAGCCGATCCCTGAAGCGAGCCCCCCTGCCACCATGTTGCTAACCATGTCCCGTTTCCTTACTCGCCCTTCCCCGTCACTCCCAGTTACACTAGAGACATCACTGCCGCCGGCACTCAAGCCACTAGTAACTCGTCGATGTCCGACCATTCCACTCGAAGGTTGACCTGACCCACTAGGGTTTCGTAGAGGAAAAGCACTCTTGCTCAATGCCGCGGCGGCTCCTCTGGCCACGTCGAACAGCCCCATCGGCGCGTCCTCGTGGCTTGATCCTGATGTCATATCCTTTCGACGCTCAATAACTGGACTGGGACTGTTGGAGAAACCGCCGGGAACCTTCCGGTCACCCCGGTCATCCCATCTTTCCTCTTCCTCCGAATCCTGTGCTATCAGCCCGTTCAAGTCCTCCTCACATCTACGCCAAATCGCAAGAATCTCGGAGAGCGCAGATTGCGGGGCAAGAAGAAGTGCTTGCGTTAGGAGCTCCATGCGCTGCTCAAGGCTGTGTAGCTCAGTACGTCGCAGTTGGGGAATTATGTTCGGGCGATGACGCCCGGCTTGATAGGCAGCACGCCAAGAGATGTTATCTTGTCCAGCTTGCCACAGCGACTTTGTGCCGGGTGTTGTGGGATTGGTTGGTCTTGAGGCTGGAGCCATCCGATTGAGGACATAGGAGTAGGCAGTGTCGAAGTCGCCTTCGGCAAGTGCGGCTTCAATTGCCATAGCCATAATCCGCCTTTCGGCATGCAAGGTTTCTTGTTTTTGGTTCTCAAGCGCCTGTTCCAGGCTTCCAATCTCTTCTGATGGGTTTGTTAACCCAGCAGCTACCAGATTTCGACCAATACCTAAAAGATCGTCCAACTTGGTGTAACTACGTGGGTTCTGGTCAAGGACCTTCCCGATAAGTGAAATAGGATCTTGGTGGACTCGAATGTTGACTGGTTGGAACGGAACCCCATGTTGGAGCGTAAGAGAGTAGAAAGAAAGGGAGTGTGTGGCGTGGAGAAGAGCGTCTGTATGGCGAAAGGAGAAAGACTGAGGATAATAATCACGAAACGCGTTTATGCTGTTACCTTCCTTAGCTGAGATCTCAGGTGGGTAGACTAGAAAGACACGTACATGTCCGCGGTTCGCTTCACCCCGCCACGCTTCATATTGCCATTGCTGGCGTTATCGAAAAAACTCATAGCTGTGTCGAACACCACTTTCTCGACCTGACCAAGACTCAACGGCTGGTGAGAGGCTGGCGGCTTGACATAAGTGTCGATTGCGAGTTGGTAGCCTTGACCTTGATTAACTAAAGATGTTCATGAAAGAGGATCACTCATCCACTTAGGGATCTATGACCGGGGTAACATACATCCTCCAATTAGGAAGGCTCGCAGTACTTCCGTTTCAAGAAAGACCTTCTCGACCTTTCCAAACACACCCAATCCTTGTCGTGCCAAGACCCTGCCTGCGCTGGTTTGTATCAAGCCCTCTTTACCCCAGCCCCAGAGCCAGAGTAGGGAAGTCCTGATCGTCGACCACTCCTCATCATTCTTCTTTGGCCCTGAAACTATGTTCCGAATCACTCTTTGTAATTCAATTTGTTGTACTTCCACATTGCCAGAAAAGTGAAGTTCTGCGACTCTCATCACACTGAATGGAGCACCAAGACTTATCAAGCTGGAGGCTGAAAGCATAAGGGCAAAGAGTAGGGTAGTCGCCTGCGCATTAGGAGTGGTCAATGGATTTGAAGGTAGTAGTAACGCGTTGTGGACCAGGTAAGATTCTGACAGACCGTCAAGGAGATCCGCTGATATATTGATTTCAGGTAATGATCGAGCGGCAGCGGCCAGTTCTGGAGGCGGCGTCAAATCCATCAGTTCAGCGACACGGAACAGTATACGGTATTCATCCTTGACTGTCTTTGACGAGCTATCTTTCGTTGCATATATTGCTGCAAGAGCGGCTTGAGCGTACTGTTTTTTCAGATCCTGTTGAATACTTTCATCCAGGCCGTCCTGCCCGGTATCGTAACCCCCATAGTCGACATCCATAGGCCCGTTCCAGTGCTCGACTGCATGAACAACGATCGAAGGGTCCCTCGCAGCCTCGCTCGAGAGCCATTCGTAAACTTGCTCCCAGTCGTGTATTTCTTTTGCAATGGAATGGTACATCTTCTCATCATCTGTGTGCACCGTTTCGAGACGGGCTGTGAGTGATGCCCGCCGTCCTCTGCCACCGACCTTTCGTCGTTTACTCCTATGATTGCCATACATCCATGGCCCAACAAGACCCCTTAAGTCCCTCGCTATGATCGTATCTGCCCTGTAGTGACTGCTTTGGCCAGCCTTTGAGAGCAAGAGACTTGCGCCAACATTCTCAACCAGATTCTCAAACGTTTCTAATGTAAATTTCGGTTCGTCTTGAGGGTAGTATTCGTAGTTGAGCCTGAGCAGCGGTAGTAGTGTAGAGATGAACCAAGTCCGGAGGTATTCCGAGCGCTCTAAAAACGGCTCGAGGAGTTGGGGCAATAGTGACAGGAGGCCGGTTTCGGCGTCGATCTTATGCGCTCGGTGTATAAGGAATTGAGTGAGAGGGTCTTCAGATGATGCGTGCAAATCATGGGCTTGTTGCAACGGCAGGAGTCCGAGCTTTCTGACCTGCCTGCGCGCCTCGACATCTGTTAGCTTTTCGACTGCAGAAATGTCGATGTCTGCGCCGTCATGTTTGCTGGAGGTTGGTTGAACGAGGTCCTGAATGTACGGGGTATATGACACTGGCTCGGTGCTTTCGGGGAGGAAGGTCAAGATAATGCGCAGCGACAACACAAGGTTGAGCACTGTTGGATGCAGCGCCGTAAGTCGCCTGAGAGCAGGAATATTGGTGTCTGCAGCGAAATGAGCTGCCAAAAGAATCACCTTAGCAGGGAGAAGTTCAGACGGTTCTGCCATGGGCATCTAATCGTGAGATAGCGCACTCAAGTACGCCCTTGCATCGATTTGTAGCTGAATGAAATCTAGGTACAATTATCTTGGGAAGCTCCAGGAAACGCTCCGTCATTTGGCAGGCGAGATGCACGGACCACCCAATGGGTTCACACAGCTTCGTGCATCGGCAACAGCATCTCCGCCTTTCACTATGTGTAGTTTTTGGTGTCATTATAATGACAACCAAGGATCAACCCTCTGACAGATAATGGAGACCCTCTCTGCTAGATCTTGAGACGTGTTCGGTTTCCAACTCGCCATTGAGGTTCATACGCCGCAATTGAATGCCTGAGATTTACCTCATTTCAACGGAAGCCCGCTAACTACCTTACGTCGCAGACACCAACGACCCCAGGACAACATACTAATGATGCCTATATCCTCGATACGTTTATGACAATCACGGAGGAAGTTTCCTCAACACTACAAGACTTGGTTGAATGATCAGCTTCGGGGAACACCAGCAGTGGCGATATATCCTGCCTTTAGGGCTCTCTATTGAGCGGAACCTACACTATGATTAGGAGTCTCATCGCCGTTTAATAACAACAGATGCGTCACCGGCTGAAGTGAAAGATTCAGGTAATTTGATCACGGAATTAAGGACTCGAGCATTCAGCTTCGCAACGCCTAACTTCCTCCGCGAGTGTTTCCATTATTCTAGTGTTGTTTTTCGCTCTAATCGCTCTGATATCGATTTGGAGCAGATTTCTGCTGTTGAAGTTTGGAAGCAACCAGAACTTCTGTCCTCCAACGCGGCTTATGCCAAAAGCAACCTTGATCGAACCACACGATCTTGATTCATCTGCATTCTTTGTTCAATCCTGCCCCTTCGTCTCCTCAAGTTGTTTTGCGTTGTTTTTCATCCTTGCCCGAAAAGCGTGGATCGAGTGGGGGTCGGCGTCTTTGGGTAGACCGTACGCAATCGCCGCTTGCCGTCGAGTAACCCAGTTGCCAGTGATATAACTCCAATACAGGCGTGGACCACCGTCAGGCCGAGAAAGCTCCGGGCGATGCCGCCGTGGTTCCCTAAAAGTGGGTCAGCCAGCAGCATACCATGGAGCTGAAGCGTGACCGGCTCACTTTCCACACACACAGCCATCGAATCCCAATTTGTTTCTCCAGTGCGCCAACGATTGGCCTTGGTCTCGGTAGAGTATTCTGCACATCCTGATGACTGGCAGGATATCTGATATGCAATTATAGAGCGTCAGTGTCAAGCATGCGAAGTGGGTCTGATGAACAAATGTGGGCAATGGTGGCTGATCAGAGACCTTCTGCTTGTTATTCTCCAGAGGTTGGCGGACGTGGATGAATAGGTTCGGGTTGAAGAGAACGAAATGTGATCTTGCTCTTGGTTATGAGGACTTGGAAGGCTGTATGATCAAAACTTCCACTAACTTTTCACAATAGACGTGATAGTGAATGGTCGCGCTTTCAACCAAGTGTTGGAGACGTCTGTCTGGTGGCTAGTGTAACGCCCAACCTCCTGATAAGTCAAAGCATGAGCAAGGTGCTCTCTGCGCTAGCCATCTCTCATCTTGCAAGTTCCCATCTCCCCAAGTAACAAAACACCCAAAGAACTCTCCTTCAGCACCATGCTTGAGGGCATATTGATCGTTGATGCGATGCAGGATCTATCCCAAGTCGTGACGGTTTCATGCTCTTCCCCAAATACCATCTCCGGATTCACTATGTCTTCTTAGCAGTGAATGCAACGAGGATCTGAGCACAGCACCTGATTTGAAACATAAGATTCAGAAGAGTGACAGCTCGCTATTATGTTACTGTGTCTACTAAGTACTCCAAAATCCAACAGCTTTGGCGAGCCCTAACACACCGACGATTATGGCATCTTCCGCGCACGAGTCGATGACACGTACTAGATAATAAAAAGATCCGCAATCACTCATACGGCAAAGATGCCCACCTACCGCAGCATTACCATCTCGCTCATCTCACAATTCGATATTCTCACCATTCCCGAGTATGCCCCTCCAACCACCTCGACGGATCCTTTCTCCCAAACACCAGTACTAGTCGACCCCAACCAATCTCTCGTCTCCGTCTACGTCCCAACCTACCCATCCTCACAATTCTGGCTTTCGTACAGCATCTCACCTCCGCACCCTCCCCATGCGCTCTTCTATCTCAAGCTTTTCCTCAATGATTCCCACGTTGTGAGCTGGGGCTGCGGCGAAGAAGAAGAATTCAAAGGTAGGGCGATGTTCGGCCTCTACTGTGCTGGTGAGAGTCGGTTGGGCAAGTCGGGGATCGAGAAGAGGGTCTTCTGCTTCGCGGGTGAGGACTATGGGAATTGTCAGCTTCGCGGCAACCGAGACAGACTTGGAGACGTAATGGAGGTCAAGGTATACAGGGCCAAAGGGCGCAAACGGATTTGGCCAGAGTTGGTGGAACTGAAAGAGCCTACGAAGAAAGGAACTGGTCAGAAGAGAGCAGCGCAGCGTAGCAGTGGGAGTGGAGTTGAGTAAGGGAGCCCCAAGCACTTTGCTTCCAACCGGTCTCAACTACGATCAAGCCTTCTTCTTTCTATCACTGACTCCGATGATAGTCTTATCAACGCTGGCACCCTTGAAGACAAGCATCCTAAAAGATTCTACAAATACGCTCTCCTCGACCCTACCGATCAGCCATTCGCGTCTTTCAGATACTACTACCGCACCTGGGGTAAATGAAAACTGACCCCTTTCCTTCTCCACGATCACACGGTCCCAAGTCTAACGACCTCGAGCAGACCAGCTCGAAGCCCTAGGAGTAACTTCCCCATCTCCAGACGAAAGCCGCCACGACGACGACAACGACGACGACTCGATCAGGACCTCCACCACCCGAACGCCCACCTCCCTCTCCTCTCATCATCCCAGCCCCACCGACCAGCGCCTTTTCACAGCCGACAACGACGCCGAGCCTGACGACACCGAAAAAGCCAAATCCACCCGAACGAACCCCACCCCAACGCCTTCCATCTCAATCTCTCGCCATCAAAGCCCCATCAAACCTTCTCCCGTCCCATCCCCCTCCCGATCGCCTCATTCACACTCCTCGCACGAGACAACCTCCCTCCACACCGCACCCAGCACCACCTCCCGCGCAACCCTAACCCCCCCACCAACAGCCCTCTTCCCCCTCCCCCTCCCCATCTCAAACGCTAACCCCGCTCTCACCCACTCACCGACAAAACACCTCTCCGCTTCCACCCGAACTCCGGCCGCAGATGCGAATTCCTCGCCGTCTCGCTTCGGACGATTGCTGAAGACCCCGAGCCCGACGAAGGGGAAAGAGAATAGGAGCGTGAGCGGCGGCGGGAGTGGAAGTGTGACTCGGGACGGTAGGGCCGGGTTGTTGTTCGGGGTCGTGGCCAGTGCCGTGAGGAGAAGAGGGGCGGCGGCGAGGGGGGGGAGTACGCCTACGCCTACGAAGGGGCTGGAGTAGGAGCGACGAGACTGAATCGACTGATAGCGGGGAGAGGGAGAAATGGACGAGGGCGCGGAATGGATACGTGGGATAAGAAGAGGGTGGGGAGATCAGGCCTTCGGATGAGCTTTTGTTTACTTGGTGATCTCGACTCATTACAGTCCAAGCATGAATCACGCCTTCCTGGCTTTTGCGCTTACCCGATTCCCTCTGAGCTCGTCCCTTTAGTCAATTGAGCTCGCACATCCATGCCATAAGTGCATAGAGCGCCCTGGGGGATCCCTTGCGGAGAAACCTCTCGAACTTCGTCGCGGACTGTACCGTAGAATGTGTATGACCCCCAACCTATCTAGACATGAAGGCCACATGGCAAGAGAACACAAACTCAGATCCACTCGGCGGATGATCGTACCCGTTCTATAGCTCTCTCTCCTTCCTAGAGCCCAAACATCCGAGCGTTCCTACCGTTCATTGCACGTAATCACAGCGAGGGTATATATCTCGTACACAGACAGCTGCAAGTCCAAGGATAACCCACAAGATCAGTGCAAAGTCTTGTGTATTCTCTCTTCTCTAAGCGAAACCTTGCAAGGAAACAAATATGCAACCCATCACCCAGCATCCTTTTAATGAAGCTCTAAAGGAACGACATGAAAATCTCATCGCAAAAGCCCATGTACGCTGTCTCAAAGCAAAGCAAGCAAGCAAGCACGCAGCACGCAGCCATGTATCCGTTTCGTATTTCGTCTACCCTTCACCCCTTTTGTCCATGCTCGCTCTACTGGGCTCATTGCTGGTCATGACGCATCGCTTCACTAGCGACTATTGCGCTCCGCTCCCGCTCTGCAACCCATTTCCGTCCGCAGCCGTGTGGTCGGCGTCCAGGAACTGGAGGCCTTGCATCGCTTTCCCACTGCAGGCGTTGCCAAGCGTCAGGAAGGCGAAATGGCCACCGACAACGGGGCGGGCGAAGAAGAAGGGGTCCGGAAATTCGCCGTGGCCTTCGGTGTTGTGGAGGTCGGTGAAGGGGCGATCTTTTACTCTCAGCTCAATGCTGTTCAGGCGCAAAGTCAGGGGAAAAGGGCATGCTTACCGGTAACGGTCTCGTTAACCCAAAGAGCCACGCTCTCGAGGATGGAGCTGCGGACTTTCGGGCTCATGACGGCGGCGGCGAAGAACTCCCAGTCCGTCTTGGTGTACAGGTGTCTGCTGTCGAGCGGGAGGCCGTATTTCTGCCGCACGACGTAGTACCAGTCGCTTTGCATCTGGTAGATGTGCTGGGGCACGAAGCCCGATTTGCTGCGGTTGCTGTGGCCGTGGCCGGGCTTGAGCGGCTTTTGACCGTCCATGAGCGAGGTCGTGGTGTCTGCAGGGGCCGGCTCGAGGTGGAAGCAGAGGAGCGCGTCCGCGTACAGGTTGTAGAGCGTCGTCCAGGAGCCGTACCAGTCGTAGGCGAGTTTGGCGTGCGTGCCGTCGCGGGAGATACCGTACTCTTCCCATTTCTCAATGTAGACTTTGGATATGTTCTAGCGGCGAAGGTCAGCTTATGTTTGATACGGCATAATAGAGAGGACGAGACCCTGTAATGCTTGGCATCTTCGACGTTCCCAATCGCTTCAGCCATCTCACTCATAGCTTTGATGCCAATGATGCCTTTGAGAGCAAGATTGGTCTGGAGCGCAAGCCATCCCGCAAAGTCGTCGGTAGAGACTGCAAGACTGTTAGACACCGATCTCATTCGGACACAAGAAGGGCTTACGTTGATTGTGTGGTTCGAGGGCGAAGTCGACCAAGTAGCCAGTCCATTGCTTCCACAATCTATAGCTCTTCCCGATCCATTTCTTCGATTGTTCGATCCCCTTGGTTGATCCACCCCAGCGGTCGTCGAGACCCTTGATGTCATCTCTGGTCTCGAGTTCACTTAATGCAAAGGCACTGCTCTTGGGGTTTGCGTCAAGATTATCTCCACCAAGACTCGCCCAGACCGATGCGGTGGCCTCGTCAGGCTCGTACTTGAGAGAGTTGACGATCGCAAGACCCATGATGAGAATGTTACCGCACTCTTCAAGAGGCATGTACTCATCCGCGCCATCGGCATGTCCAGTGGCGTTCGGGAAGTGATCACCAAGATCATGCATAGCGTAACGATTGGGATATTGACCACTCAGCATATGTTCAATTAACGGTTCCAGCAAGTATGCCAACCATCGCGGATTGGTATACAAGAAGAACGGGAATGAGGGAAAGATGACGTCGATTGTCTGAAAGTTACCATTGGAGGAGATTTCTTTCAAGAATAGTATCGGATTGTCCGGAGTGCCAGAAAAAGTCGTCGCGCCGAGTGCTTGACGGGCGGAAAGTGCAACGATGTCAACGTAGTCTTTAGACCCAGACTCATAAGCATCTTTGACAAGCTGCGTCGAGTAGTTGCCAGCAAGTTTGTTGGCGTTTCGAAAGTCCAGATAATGGAAAGTGAGAAGAGACTCTGGTGATTCGAACCATGATTCCCATAGCGGTCTCATGAAGGTCAAGCCTCTGGCTGCGGCATATTGTACTACCGGATCTTGAATATGCGCGATGGTGAAGAGTACACTGTCAGTCCCCGAAGATGAAGAAGAAGAGGAGGCATTGAGCTTGAAAGATTTAGCAAAAGCGAATACAGGTTCATCATCCATCACGCTCCGGAAAGAGGTGTCAACGACATTCTGCAAGGTCCCAGTCTTTGCGAAGCGCTGCCGGAGTAAAGCAGAGGTGCCCGACTCGTGGCGTACGTCCTGTACATATAGTCAGCTCAGCTGTTATTTTATCAAAAAAGTGCCGTGAGCTCACCGATGGGCCGGTGAAGTGCAGCGTCCCCCATTCCGCTCTGTCTTCGTGTTCCGTCAAGAGCTGCTCCGTCTTCCTCTTCACTTTCCAGGTCTTCAAGCCCTTGTCACTTTCTCCGAGCTCTGTTTGACCCAGCTCCCACACAATATCGTTGCCCCGGTCTCCGGTGACCCAGAGGCCATTGACGTCGACGTAAACGTCAACATCGAAGCTCCCTTTGACGTACACAGTCAGATAGGATGCCGGGATGGATTGCCGCAGTGTAGATGTTGGAGTGATTGGGGAGAGGAAGGACAGAACGATCTCGAGCGGCTGAGTCGACTTTGGATATGAGGCAGGAGCTGGGATGAGGTAGGTCAAGTTTGTGGCCGAAGCATCGTACTTGGATCCGAGGAATGTTGGATATGAGACCGTGTAGCTATCCAAACCAGAATGAGTCAGAGAAAGCTTCACTAGCAACGAATGGCAGATCTTACCTAGGGTCTTTCTGCGAGTGCATCAGAGAATCTTGGGGCCTGCCGAGTAGAGGGTAGACTAAGTCAGATTGCGGCAGTGTAGCTAACACTGAGAACCCAACCTGATCGAAGCAGTCAGCAGATAGAGACAGGAAAGCCAAGACATCTATTCCGGGTGCAAGCCAACCTCTTGTCCTGTCCAGAACATGGGCCATTTGCTCCATGGTGCCTCACGAGCGTCACCGAGCCACGTGCTCAGGTATGGATTGCGAACGATAAGTGGGAGGACTGGTGGGGTCAGCGTCGAAGCTTCGACCGCAATTGCCAGCAGTGCTGAAGCAACTGAGGCTGCTTGAAGTAATCTGCGCATTGCGGTTGAAGTATGGGTTGAACTCAGCGGGTTCAACTAGGGAAGACGGAGGGAAGACAGCCGCAGAGGTTGAGACTGAAATCTAGTATGAAGAAGAGATGATGAGAATTCAGAGCTCCGACCAGCTGGAGCAGCGGCCTTTTAAGCTGATCACGATGCACTCCCGGACTGAGTGGGTTGTGGTAGTTGGCAGTGGTCGGTCAGTCATGTGGTGCTTATTACCGTAAGAAGGTAAGGTAGGCGGCATCACTGCATCGTGAACAATTGAACAGGGATCAAATTAGTGCTGTACTAAATAAGGTTAGTACCTACCTTAGCCTGATACGCTAAGGTATGCATCGGGTGCCTTAGTTATGCATATTGTGCTTAATATACTGTGGCTACTGGACCTTATCGACCACCTTTGGCCCTTTCGATGCGTGTTAGCATCTACCTCAAAACCTATAAATCACGGCATGTCGCAGACACTTCGGATGTTTTCCATTACCCTCATCGCCATCACTGTCCTCAGTCCTTGGCGTTCGAAGCACAATCCGCTCGGTCCATGAGCATACCCATCCTTATCCGGCTCACCATGTACGGTTCGTACAGTAAGGCACCGCCCAGCGGTTCGTCGGGCCACAATCCGCTGCACTACTTAGCGCGCCCACGATCTTTCCCTTTCACTCTCTGTCTTCATGTCCGTAAACCGGAGGAATGCACTTTCTGGGATGCTGTCGCTTGACTCACGATGCCAGCTGATGCCCAGCTGATGTGTTTGTTGAGGCGGTCTGGACTTGGAAAAGCCATCGTATGCAGTGCCGTGCGCTGCTTTGCTTTTCACGATGTCTGCAACTTTCTTCTCATTCGGTGTTTTCTTATCCTGTATCCGAACTATCGTGAGTTTTTTGGTGGGGCCAGTTGTTGTTCCCTGCAAGAGCCGGAACCGTTGCCCCACGATGCCTTCATGCCACGGACCTTATCGCTTGCCCGCTTTGCAATTCTATTACTACTGCCTATGTCCGATGTCGTTGCAATCAACCTCCCTGCGAAGTTGCCATGGGTTTGGAGATCGAAAAGAATACTCAGCATCGATGAGTCTATTTCTCTCGAAAGTCGGTCGTACTTTCCGAGAGCTAACATGGCGTTGAATGTGGGATCCCACGGCCCGCACAGGAACTTGGCGGACATATCGTCGAACAGGTCGCTCGCTTTCAGTCATCCCAGCATGCGTGGGGAGGAGTGGCAATCTGGAATGCTGATCTGATTCCTATCGGACATGGCTTCACCTTTCCGCCACCGGGTACGACCTAGATTGCTTATGGTGGGGCAATTGTTTAGTCAGATCCGCCGGACTCTGTTGAAAGGAGGATGTAGGCGGTGGGGGTAATTTTGAATCTTGAGACTGTGTAACTAAGAGGTTGATGATATAATGAGAAGAGGTTGCACTCCCGATGTTTCTCTGTAGATCTGTTGCATCGTGGAGGATTTAATCATGACGTCGAGCTTTCGGAATCCTCCAATCTGTCGACAAAACAAAGATAAATCCAACGAAGTACAAGTGAATAGCCTAATACAACACGTCGCACACTTCCCATCACCGACCAAAGTAAGCGTCAAATCGTTTAAGCGTTTACCAACTCATCCTCAACTTCCCAATGATCCCAAGTCGGCCCATCAAATCCGTTCGGTCTGCTGCTTCGGGAGAAGCCGTTCCTCAGCCCCTCGATCTTCGCCACGGGCCTCACATACTTTACTTTGGCCCCGAAACCCTTACTGAACGTCTCATGGCACATGCGCTCCTCGAAGAGCCCTGGATGTACCCTTCGCATGCTCCGCAGCGCCCTCTTGCCGACTTCGTCCACGCTATCATTATGCCTCAACTCGAAAAACTCCCGATCGTGTTCCTTCCTCATCCGCTCTATTACCCCCGGCGAGTGGAAGCCCAACTGCATAAGAAAGATATCGTACTGCGCTAAGCTCACTTTCCCGACATAACTGCCACCATACTTCGCCCGGAGGAACAACCCGGTGAGGGCGGCAATGGCACCCATCGTTCCTGTGCCGTAGTCGCTCATTGGGAATGGGGGAACGACGGGCTCTTCGAGACCCATGCCCTCGCGTCCTTGCGCCCACGCGACGCCCGTGACGCAGTCGGCAATTTGCTGCCAGCCGGGGCGAGTTGCCCATTCGCCGACGTGTCCGAAGCAGTTTTCGGCCACGTAAACAAGGCCTCGATTACGGTGGCGAGTAAGTCGGAGAAGGTCCTGCGGCGAGTATCCAAGGTGCGCAAGGGCGCCGGGGCGGTAGCCATCCAGGACGACGTCGGCGGACTCGAGGAGGGTCTCGAAGATGGCACGGTCCTTTGGGTCCTTGAGGTTCAAATCCAACGTATGTTTGCCCATATTCCTAATGATACATCAGGCTATGCGCAGCTCCGGATATAGAACGAAAGGATATATGGAATTTCAAACGGAACACGACCAGAATCTTTCCCCTTCCTCAAAAAAATTACACTATAGAAGTGGATTGTCGTGGAGTGGTACACAGGAAGATTGCAGGATACACCAACACGCCCCATATTGGATACAGTCGCGCGACTCAGTGTGATTCCAAAGTGATTGTGGTGCAGCAATGAGACAAGTGGAGGTGGATAGGCTCGTTTACATACCCGTCGACTTGAAAGAACGGAACGTCGCTGAGATAGGGAGACGTGACTTTGATCACTTCCGCACCATATTCGGCTAGAGTGCGACCTATAGCAGGACCCGCAATGATTCTACACAGCTCAAGCACCCTGATTCCGGCCAAAACCTGCGGTTCAGAGCCCGACACTATGGATTTCGCGAAAGGTACTGGAGGAGATTCAGCCTCCAATCCCTCTAGGGTCCAAGGCGGCTCTTTGAGCAAGGTTCGGCCCTATTGATCTGTGAGTTTGTCGTCAGGGACCATCATCCCCCAGATACGTACATGTTGAGTCTTTCCAAACTCCTCCCACTTCAGACACGTCACACCAGCTTGTCGCTTTTCAGCATTCAGTTTTTCCAGCTCTTCTACCGAGAACTGCTTGACGTGGCCCTCGATGAGATCAATACAGGCACGGTAGTCTGTCATGTCAGGCCGATGGCCCTCCAGACCGACCATGTTCAGGGCTGTCGTTGCTTCCAGAGATCCATGGAGATGAAAATATTCGCCTGGTCGCTTGGTCTCGTACAGATTGGCTGATAACCTGCGATATAGAATCGACTGTGCCTGCAACAGGTCGGTATCTAAATCAGTTAGTGTCGGTTCCTATAGGTTGTATATGTCAAGTGGTCGACCTTTTAACTTCGATCTCACGTTAGGGTTGGCCTTGTCCATGCCATCCATGGTGGACAGGTACGCAGAGAACAGAAAACATGTCGCACGCTCTGTATCGATGTCTATCTTCCTCCTCTTGCTAGAAAAGCGGAGATCCGCTATTGCTGCAGCCACACAAGCCTCCACGGCCTTCAATGCGGAAATGGCCTCTGTACCCTTGAACGGACAAGGTACTGCAACGACATTGCTACCTTTCGGGGCTGAAAATGCGACATCCTTTATATGTTCTCGGACTTCGTCCGGCAGCTGCTGGCCTGCCAGTTGAACCAATTTGTGGAAAGATCTTCGACATTCGTCCCGCACCGAATAATCTTGGTTCTTTTGTTGTATCTGTATGACGGTCATATTTCGAACATCTGGAGACCTGACGTGCGTATTCCAATGGCATTTTTCGTCCCTGGAAGCCTGAATCTTTTAAGATCAATTTACATTGTTAGTCGGTTAGTCGGTTAGTATGCTCGATGTCGAATATCAAGGGTCTTCCATGGTTGCCGGTTAGGGCCCTCGGAGGATTGCAGAAGACTGACTGGCTGCAGTTCCAGCCTGTCAAGGTGAAGAAGTGCATCTTCCGGGGACTTAGCTCGACCGGACAATTTCCTGGACAGCGTGTGGCTTATGCTTGTCGGCGTCGGCTGAAGCTTGAAAGACGATAGACCAAAGCCAGAAGACAGAGCGAAGGTATTATTCCTGCAGGTCTGTACTCTGACATTGTAGAGTTTGACGTTGTTTCGTGCCCAGCGACCAATCATATTTATCTTTCTGGTTCTGGAAAAGAGGCCGTTAACATAACGTTCCGTGGGGTTCAAGTTCATGTTCGTTCTCATCCCGCAGGGCTGGTACAGTAAGTAACTTAACGTTAAAGTGTAAAGTTTGAATTCAAAATTGAGTTCAGGATTATTGAGGTCGTCGTCGGTCGGTGCAGCGCGGGGAAAGCTCCCTATAATACCTCGTACATGTAATTATCGCGTAAGTTATTTGTACTCGTGTTTATTATCACCACGAGTCAGTGAAGTCAATGCTTTCGGCCTACCACTCCGCCTTCTACCTTACCTACCAAGGTAATTATTATCTTCCAACCGCGGAACAATCTTCAACAGGGCTCCAGTATCCGACCCTTCTCGAGCCCTAGCTTCGATACTTTGGGACCTCGAGGCTCCTAAGGTTACAGGACATACCTCGTTCTCGGCCTTGCAGCAGACAGAAGCGGACCCCTTGCTTGCTCCGACGGCGCCGAGGCATTTGATATCAGCACAGACGCTCACATGACTCGTCCCAAGGTTGATCCAGATAAACGTCAGAGGACTGCACAGGCTTGCGACAGCTGTAAGCGTAGAAAGCAGAAGGTCAAAACCGTGACTGTGATCGATCTGATTGATGTCTGGGTCAAACGTGCTGATGAAAGCAGTGCAATGGCCAATGCCCCTGCAACACCTGCGGGAAACGCAACCTATCCTGCACATTCGGCTCCAGCGAGCCAGGGTCCGCTGACGATCTGTCTCTGTCTCCATCGAAGAGGCGTCTGACCGAAAATGATGTCGCAGGGTTTGGGGACACACCACACCACAATGGGGGCTCCCCTCCGCTACAGAGTCCGCCTGGCCAGCTCTCGCCGCAGTCACATCGAGGGTCAGGACAAGGTCAATGGACGTATCCGACAGAGACGAATGACCGCAGCAACGGCGTGAAGACAGAAGCATACAGACCAGATGTCGAAGCACCTTCAATCGAGAGTGCTGCAAGGTCAATCGAGCTCTTCCCGCCCAAAGCCGAGGAGAAACCAGAAGCAGCTTCGATGTCGCGCGATACTACTGCCAGTGCTGCTGATGAAGTGGCGGATAATCACACCTTGACTCGTATGCTTCAGGATCCAACTGGACGGTTATGTTAGTTGCTTTCCTCCATACTGATGTTCTAATGCATGGGATCATCAATCTATGCCCCTGACGAAGGGGGGGG
>JAABUJ010000507.1_pt1 | contig 76112 bp, 68 predicted proteins | sample 5559131 | NCBI WGS metagenome assembly JAABUJ01 (sample SAMN10711875, study PRJNA513366) | rock metagenome | isolation source: Antarctica rocks | place: Antarctica: Victoria Land, Mt New Zealand nord | collected 2016-01-07 | reverse complement strand
CGCGGGCGACCTCGGCCTTGGATCTGCCAGCTTCAACCGCGGTCACGATCTTGGACCGCAAGTCGGGGGAATATGCTTTCATTCTCCAGTATGTCAAATAGGCCAATCACTCAGCAAGTCGCTCTAGAGGGACAGGCGCTGCCGTAGTGACTGAACCACGCGAGTCAGGGATCCGACTCGCTTCTGCTGGCGCTCCGTTGCGCCGGCCGGTGGCTCGATCAGCGCATCCGCCAGCACGATGCCGTCAACCCGCGGCGGTGTAAGCCCCACCAAGCTCTCGACGGTCGGTGCGATGTCCACGAGACGCGCCGGAAAAGAGGAGACGACACCTCGGTTCACGCCGTGTCCCGCGATGATCAGCGGGACGTGCTGATTCTCCCACTGCAAACCGAGCGAACCGGCGGTCTGAGCGAAGCCGCCACGAGCAACCCCGCCCGTCCCTGTGCCTGGCGCATAGCTGACGACCACGTCGGGCGCGTCGGACGTGGCCATGGTCGAAAGTAAATAGGAACTGGAGTCGGCGAAGCGGGCGGGCAGATCCGGATTCGGATACTGCAATTGATACGACCAGGAATTCCCGTTCCGACTTTTGTAGTAAATAGCATCGACGCCGCTGAGGCGCTGGTCCTGGATCGCCTGGGCCACTGGTTGAGCCTGGATGATCGTGCCGAGTCCCAGAAACGTGGCCGTGTCGGACTGCAGATAGGTCCGCACTCCGCCCGCGGCAATCACGGCCGTTTCAACCGTAGATCGTCGAAGGCGCGACCGAATAGGTGACAGTGCCCTCCCAGACGTAATGACAAAGACGGATGAGCGAAACGCCCGTTCCCGTTGCATCTCGCGTTCGATCAGCGCTATATCGCGATCTACCCCCGCCATCACACGCATCCTCACTCCCTGACGCAGCGAGGCAGGTGCAAACTGTAGCAAGCTGCCGAGCTCACTAAACGTCACCACCGTCAGGGCCGGATGAACGCTGCGCATTGAGGCCACTGTCTGCCTTGCGACCCATAGATCCTCTTGTCCCAGGGGCCAGCCTTGCACGCGGACGGCAAAGCGGCGATCCCGTGGTCCACCAGCGGGCGCGACACCGTTGCCCAGGGTTCCGGCTGGGAGGTCGTGTCCTACCACACTGCTGGCGAGCCAGCGCGGACCCTCCCGAACCGCACACACGATGTAATCAGCGGTCCATGCAGCGGCGGCGGCGGCGCCCGCACAGCTTTCACCGCCCACCGACAAGACGCGTGCTCTCGGATCGCGCGTCTTGACCAGCGTAGCCAGTGGAGTGACCGGCCGGGTCTCCATCACCTGATCGAGACTGCCGACCAGCACGTGAGATGGATCGGCGGGGTACCGCACCTGCCCACTTTTCGCGTCCGCCCAGGCGTTGCCCAAGACCCCTGTCGCCGTCGGAAACGACCCAGTGGCAATCGTCGCGCCAGAGGCGGCCGGCACCCCTTCTACCTGGCCCACCCAGGCATCGCGGTAGCGGACACCTTGATCCTCCAGAGCGCGGATCGATTTCAGCCCCGGCGACTGTAGATCGCCGGCGCTCGCCCCATCGATGACAAAAATAACAGCGTGGGCTGCATGGCCGTAGGGCGACGCGTACGACAGGTCTGAGGCCTGGTGGGCACGCGCCGCTACCGTGATGGCCACCACCGCGCTGAGAGCGAGAAAGGCCGCAAATACGGCGAAACCGCCGCGTTGACCTCCGCGCTTTCTTGCAGACCTGCGCCGCGGGCGGCCGCTATGGGAACGGCGAGTCCGGGTGGCCCGCTGCGTCGCTGCCCCCCCATCCTTGCCGCGGGGCATTGACGACCGCCGTCCGCCCTCTTCCTCCTCAAGCATGTTGCAGAGTACACGAAAGGGAACACCGCATGAAATCCATTATCAACGCGGCTATAATACGGAGAATTAGTGGTAAGGAGTTCTCGAGGAGCGTTAATGACTACAACACTTATGCAATCTTCTCAGTTGTTTTTCACCTCCGAATCAGTGACTGAGGGGCACCCAGACAAGATCTGCGATCAAATTTCCGACGCAGTACTCGACGCGATTCTCGAGCAGGATCCGGGGGCACGGGTCGCGTGCGAGACCGCCGCTGCCACTGGGTACGTCCTCATTTTTGGTGAAATCACGACTTCGGCAAACATTGACCCCGAACAAATTGCGCGAAAAGCCATTGCCGAGATCGGGTACAACCGTCCGGAGCTAGGCTTCGATGCCGCTAGCGTGGAGGTCGCTGTCCGACTCCGTCAGCAGTCGGCGGACATCGCGGTGGGCGTAAATCAGTCGCAAGAGGCCGAAGAAACGCATGCCAAGACAGACCAGATTGGGGCGGGCGATCAGGGGATGATGATTGGCTTCGCCTGCACGGAGACGGCGGACTTCATGCCGCTCCCAATCTACCTGGCACATGCGCTTTGCCGGCGGCTGGCGGAGGTGCGGAGAACCGGAGCCGTTGCATATCTACGTCCGGACGGAAAGTCGCAGGTTACCGTCGAGTATCGGTTTGGCAAGCCCTTTCGGGTCGATACGGTCTTGATCTCGACTCAGCACGATGACGAGATTGACCATCAGCAGATCGAAGCTGATCTGCTGGAGCACGTGATCAAGCCCGTTATCCCACCTCACCTGCTCGACGACAATACGAAGTATTACGTCAATCCAACCGGTCGTTTCGTGATTGGTGGCCCTCACGGGGACGCGGGACTCACCGGTCGCAAGATCATTGTCGACACCTATGGTGGTATGGCGCGCCACGGTGGTGGCGCATTCTCGGGCAAGGACGCGACCAAGGTCGATCGTTCAGCGGCCTACTACGCTCGGTACGTTGCCAAGAACCTGGTCGCGGCCGGCTTAGCGGACCGAATCGAGATTCAGGTCGCCTATGCAATCGGGCGCGCTCATCCGCTTTCAATTATGGTGGAGACGTTTGGCACGGGAAGGGTTTCGGATGAGGCGTTGATCAGCATCATCAATGAGCACTTCGACTTCCGGCCCACGGCCATCATTCAGAACCTGAATCTGCGGCGTCCCATTTATCGCGACACAGCATCGTATGGCCATTTCGGTCGTAGTGACATCGATCTTCCCTGGGAGCGGCTCGACAAGGTCGAGGCCCTGCGCGAGGCCACCAACGTTCAAGAGGTTGCTACCGTCTGACTGACGCGACTGAGCCGCCAGCGCCAGTCGTCGGCGGCTTTGTGCTTCCTGTCTTCAGAGCAATCGAAGTTGATCGGGCTGATCGGGAACGAAGTTCGAGTACCATCTCGCCTCGTAGCCGGCCGTGGCCACCACGGCCCGGCTGTCGGGATCGCCGCCCACCACTATCGGCTGCCCCCGCAATCCCGGTCGATCGCGCTGCTCGACCGAGCTGTAGAACGCGTCCATGTCCAGGTGAAGGATCGTGCGCTCCATCACTACGCCTCAATTACCGGCAACACGACACCTGTCACATCGCGGCTCAGCTCGAGACCTCGTCCAGTCCCTTATCGCGGGTCCAGTACTTGAGATCCTGTTGGGCGCGCTTCAGCGTCGGCCCTTTGTACCCGAATCCCAGTTCTTGTCGCTCACTATCAAGTAGGACAATATAAAAGTTGCCATCACTTTCTCGCAGTTGCACGTATTTTGCTCGTGCGTAATCCGTCACTCCTGCCTCCCCTGGTACGTTCTTTTCGGGTATCGCTACCTGGCCCATTTCCGTTGGGAGTAGCATAGACGAGTGTAGCGCGGTGGCCTTGAATGGCCAGGGCGGCGCCCGGATATTGGCTCTGCAGTCCAACTGAGAGAGAGGTGGCATGGAAAACTTAGTAAAGCTCGACCGGCGCCTCTACCTACTCTCGCAAAGGAAGTTGCGCTCGCCCTGGATTAGTTCCATGATGGTGTGGCTCACCATCTCCGGCACCAAGGGATCGTTGTGGATCATCCTGGCCGGGGGGCTCCTTGTGGCCGGCACCCAGCACGGGCGGGTGGTGGCCTTCCTCAGCGTTGCCTCTCTGCTCTGTGCGGAAGGCCTCATTAATCTGCTCCTTAAGCCGCTGGTGGCGCGAGAGCGCCCGTATTCTCGCTATGGACTGAAGCGTCTCCTGGTGGAAGCACCCGGCGCGTATTCCTGGCCGTCGGCGCACGCCGGCTCCTCCATGGCTGCCGCCGTGGTACTCGGCTATGGCTACCCCAGTTGGGCCTTCATTCTCTTATCGGTTGCCGCACTGCTCAGCTATTCTCGCGTGTATGTTGGCGTTCACTATCCACTGGACGTGCTTGCTGGCGCGGTACTTGGGATCGCCTGCGCGACCGCAGTTCTGGCCGTTGCGACGGCAGGCTTGCACCTTATCTGACGGACCTGACGTGCTGGCGTTACACGTTGAGAGTTTTGCACCACTCACACCCGGCTGCACCGAAGCCCCGTTGTCCACACAATGAGGTCACTGATCGACAGGCTGTCATGATGGCTGTATTCGGCGGATACACAAAGCTTCTGGGACTGGCGCGCTCGGTCCATCCCTTTCCTACCGGCATGGTGGTCTTGACTACGCTGGGCCTTGCTCTCATTGCCCACCGCGGCTTGCCGACATCTGGCACACTCTGGCGCATGTTCGGCGTTGTACTCTGCTCGCAGCTTGCCGTCGGCAGCCTCAATGACTACCGTGATCGACACACTGACGCAATCAGCCAGCCAAACAAGCCAATCCCTTCCGGCCAAGTGGGGGCCAGGACGGTGCTGGCGCTGTGTCAACTGAGCCTCGTCGCGTGCGTGCTGCTTGGGGCGACCTTTGGACCGGTACCGCTTTTCCTGGTCGTAGTTGGCACGATGTCTGGTCTCGCCTACGATCTGTGGCTGAAGCCTACGCCATTCAGTATCGTGGGCTATCTGGGTGGGTTTCTCTGCCTTGTCAGCTGGGTGTGGCTGGTAGCCGGCCGCTTCACTCCGCCATTTCTCCTGGTGTATCCGGCCGGTATATTTCTCTTGCTGCCAGTGCATCTCGCTAACAGCTATCCCGACCTGGAAAATGATCGTGCACTCGGCCAGCGAGGCCTCGCCGTACTACTAGGGGCAGAGGGAACCCGCCTCGCGATCGTGCTGTCCTTTAACCTCGTCGCGGTGGCCAGTACGGCCGCGATATTTCTGCACCATTCCTCACTGCTGGAGGTCTTACTGCTGGTGGCATGGGTGTTGGACATCAGTGCCGTCAGAATCAGCCGCCGCGCCGTCGCTGATGTTCAGGCACGTCGACGCCTATTTACGCTGCTGGCCCCTGCCACGGCGGTGCTGGGAGCCAGCTGTCTACTGACCATCTCCCTTGCTTCTTGAGCTTCGATCCATGGCGTGGCCGAGCTGAGACGCGGTATTATAGTACATACGTTCTACAAAACCTTCGGAGCAGTTGAGGGGGCGACAGTGATCTATGAGGTCCGCAAGTGGTTTGACGATTGCGATTGCTTGTATACAGACGACCGGCGAGTGAAGGATCTGGCCCTCCGAACGGGCGAGTTGCAGATCGTGGGGACATACTTCAAATCGACACGTGAACATCAGCCATTTGCCTGGGATATAGTGGGACCTCACAGCCTGGTGAGCGGCCTATCAAAGCAGTTTTCGGCAGCACGTCGACGCATGGGATCGGCTGCTTCGCGCTGATCCCTGAGCCCCCCGCCATTGACGTGTCCTGTACACTGGGGCATAGAGCGAAAGGGACTTGAGACCATTGTCGACATTTGACCAACTATTTTCAGAGGCAAAGAAGCGCGTTTCCGAGGTCGAGATCGCAGACCTTCCAACGGGGCAACAGTCTGACCAGGCGAGCACCGTGGTGGATGTGCGTGAGAAGAACGAATGGGACGAGGGCCACATTCCCGGTGCGATTCATGTGCCGCGGGGCTATCTGGAGTTGCGCATTGAGTCCGCCGTTCCGAACAAGTCCGCTCCGGTGCTTCTGTACTGCGCTGGCGGCACCCGGTCGGTGCTGGCTGCCCGCACGCTCCAGGAACTGGGGTATTCGGATGTACGCTCGGTCCGTGGGGGCTTTACCGCCTGGAAAGACGCCGGCAATTCGTTTGTCGTCCCCCGCACGCTCACAAGGGAGCAGACACAACGGTACAGCCGGCACGTCCTGGTACCGGAAGTAGGCGAAGCGGGGCAGTTAAAACTGCTGGATGCCAGAGTGCTGCTGGCGGGCGCGGGCGGACTTGGATCTCCCACGGCTCTCTACCTGGCGGCAGCGGGAGTCGGCACCCTGGGTATCGTGGACTCCGACGTGGTGGACGTCAGCAATCTGCAGCGGCAGGTTATTCACACCACCGAACGAGTCGGCATGCTCAAGGTGGAATCCGCCCGTCTTTCCATCGAGGCCTTGAATCCCGACGTGCGGGTCAACACCTATGAGACCCGACTGACCCGTGACAACGTCGATGAGGTGGTCAGCCAGTACGATATTGTCGTGGATGGCACTGACAATTTCGACACGCGCTACCTGATTAACGAAGTGTGTGTGCGTCAGCGCAAACCAAATGTCTCTGCCAGCATTCTGAGCTTCGACGGTCAGCTCTCGACCTTTGTACCGGTCGAGGGTCCCTGCTATCGCTGCCTCTACCGCGAGCCGCCGCCGCCCTCGCTGGCGCCTACCTGAAGCGAGGCGGGAGTCCTGGGCGTGCTTCCCGGGATAATGGGACTGTTACAGGCCAATGAGGTCATAAAGCTTATCGTGGGGATTGGTGAGCCGTTAATTGGACGACTACTCATGTTCGATGCACTGAACACGTCATTCATGGAGTTGAGGCTGCGCCGAGACCCGGAGTGTCCGGTCTGTGGTGGCTTGACTGAAGCAGCCGCTCCAGTCAGAACCCCAGCCGGCGCTCTTGCCTAATATCTGATCAGTAAAAAAGGAGTGGCACGTTATGAGCAACGTGCGCATTCCGCCTGTGTTGCGCAAGCAGACGGGCGGGGCCAAAGAAGTCGACGCCGAGGGCAACACGGTACGTGGTGTTCTCGACAACCTGACCGAGCAGTTCCCCGGATTGCGGGAGCATCTGTTTGTAGACAACGAGTTGCAACGCTTCGTGAATGTGTATGTAAACGACCAGGACATCCAGTACCTGGACAAACTGGACACACCGGTAACATCCAACGATACAGTCATCATCTTGCCCGCCATGGCCGGCGGATAAGTTGACCAGTTTCACGCGGGCCGCGCCGCTACCCACTGAACGTTCCGCTCGCCCCGTGGCGACCAGCATCCTCGATGCAGTCGGCAACACACCCATGGTGGAGTTGCGCCGCCTCAACCCGAATCCCAATGTTCGGTTGATCGCCAAATTGGAGGGTTCGAATCCGAGTGGCAGCGTGAAAGATCGGGTGGCCCGCTATTTGGTGGAGGAGTTCGAGTCCCGCGCCGATTCCCCGGATTACATTCTGCTCGAGCCCACCAGTGGCAACACTGGCATCGCTCTCGCCATGATCAGCCGGGTCAAGGGCTATCGGGTGGTCGCCGTGATGCCGGCGAACGTGACTTCTGAGCGGCGCAAGTTGCTCGAGATCCTGGGCGCCGAGATCATCGATTCGCCGGCGGAGAAGGGCACCAATGGGTCCATCGAGCTGGTGCGCGACCTGGATCGGCAGCAACGGTACTGGGTGCTCAACCAGTACGCCAACCAGGCCAACCCTCGGGCGCACTTCGAGACCACAGCGCCGGAAATTCTGCGCGACGTGCCGGACGTCGACGTGTTTGTGGCTGGGCTGGGAACAGGTGGTACCTTGACCGGTGTCGGGCGACGGTTAAAGCTGGAGCGGCCAGGCGTCAAGATCATCGCCGCGGAGCCTTTACCGGGCGATCTGGTGCAGGGGCTGCGCAGTCTGGATGACGGCTTCGTGCCCCCCATCCTCGATTCCTCTGTCCTGGATCGCAAATACCTGATCAACAGTAAGGATTCCATCGACATGATGCGCCGGCTCGCGTCGGAAGAGGGAATCTTCGCCGGGGTCTCTTCCGGAGCGATTCTGGTCGCTGCCATCCGGTACATAGAGCAGATGCAGGAGGGAACAGTGGTAGCACTGCTGCCCGACGGAGGCTGGAAGTACCTGAGCGGCGATCTGTGGACGGCGGACACCGCGTCGCTCGACGAGGGACTCGAGAGTGCCTTTCTGTGGTGATCCCGCGGCGCTTCCACGACGCGATGGTGCATGAGGCCCGCGAGTCCTTTCCCAACGAAGCCTGTGGGTTGCTGGCAGGCAGATCGGGCACTGTGGTCGAGTTTTACCCCATCAGTAATGTCGATGCCAGTCCGGTACAGTACCGTTTAGCCCCCCAGCAACAACTGCGGGCTATGCTGGAGATCGATGATCGTGACTGGGACCTGTCCGCCATCTTCCACTCGCACACTCGTACGCGCGCCTATCCCTCTCAGACCGACATCTCGCTCGCATTGTACCCGGACGCGCTGTACGTGATCCTGTCGCTGGCCCACGACCAACGTCCTGACTTGCGAGCGTACCGGATCGTCGAAGGTGCGGTGACTGAGGAACCGATCGCGATCGTGGACTAGTCGGTCACCACCGTCTGGCTCTGTTCATGCAGGAATTGCTGCACGTAGTACGGGCCCAGAGCAGACTTACCGGTTGAGCCACTGGCTTTCCAGCCGCCGAATGATTGGACCCCGGGCCAGGCGCCCGTCGTGGCTCCTCCCTTGCGATTGACATACGCTACGCCGGCCTCGATGCGGTCGAGAAACTCCTGCTGTTCCTGCGGATCTTCGGTGAAAATTCCTGCGGTCAGGCCGTACTGGGAGTCGTTGGCCAGCTGGATAGCTTCATCCAGAGACGATACCGCGGCCACCGCGACCAATGGCACGAAGAGTTCTTCGTAAAAGAACTCGTGCTCCTTGGGCAGGACACAAATGGTCGGAGAGCAATAGTAGCCATATGCGAGATCGCCGTCGGTGATGATCTCCCCGCCAGTCAGAACCGTGCCATCGCTGGCGGCGCGTTCTACAGTCCTCTGGTAACGCTCGTAGACCCCGCGGTTGATCACCGGTCCCATAAACGCATCCGCTCGCGCCGCATCCGCCACCACAATCTTTTTGGTCCGCTCTACCAAGCGCCGATTAAATTCGTCCACCAGCGACTCATGGACGTACACGCGTGACGCCGCGCTGCATTTCTGGCCGCTATACCCGAAGGCAGCGCGTACGGTTCCCTCCACCGCCTTGTCCAGATCGGCGTGCTCGGTCACGATGACCGGGTTCTTGCCGCCCATCTCCGCAATACAGGGGCGTGGCCGCTCCGAGCTGAACTCTCGATACACGTGTGTGCCCACCGCCCGCGAGCCGGTGAACACAATGCCATCGACATCGGGGTTGGAGGATAGCGCTTCGCCTATCTCGTTCCCCATACCCGTGACAAAGTTGAGGGCCCCGGTCGGCAGACCGGCATCTCGCAGGCACTCATAGACTTTGACGCCGGTAAGCGGCGTTTCTTCCGAGGGCTTGAACACGGCAGTATTACCCGCCGTTAGCGCCCCGGCCAGCATGCCTGTGGTCAGTGCCACCGGGAAGTTGAAGGGCGAAATAACCACCCAGACACCGTACGGTCGAAGGACGCTGCGGTTGTGTTCCTCTGGCGACAACTGATTGAGCGTGATGACGTACCCGTCATGTGCTTCCATCTGGTCGCAATAGGTGGTGATGAGGTCGGCGGCCTCCTCTATCTCGCCCATCGCCTCCAGGCGTGGCTTTCCCGCCTCAAGGGTCAGCCAGGCGGCAATCTCGTACTTGCGCTGCCGGAAGTTGTCGGCGGCTCTCCGCATGATGGTAAGGCGGTCTCGCCAGGGCGTGTGCGACCAGGGGCCAAAGGCACGACGTGCCCCAGCGATGGCATCGCCAACCGCCGCAGCATCGCACTCTTGAAAGGTCCCCAACAGCATGCGGGTATCATTTGGACTCCGGTCCTCGAAGGTCTTCCCGGATGTGGTGCGACGGTCGTTGTCAATGTAAAACGGGTACTCTTGGCCCAACTGCGCCCGGACAGTTTCCAGCGCGCGATCGTATGCTTCGTTGAATGCTTCCGCCTGCTCCACGTCCATGGTGGTGTAAGTGACCTTTTGATCGCGCTGGCCGGTGACCATACTCGCTCCTCGATAGTCAGATACCGTGTTGGGGGTATCTCATGGTACCAAGGTAGTCGCCGGTAGTCGCGCAACCGGATTCTGTGGCGGCTCCCGCGCAGGCCTGGCGCGTTTCACAGTTGAGGACGAGCCGGCACAATGTACACGTGCGGGCCACACGACCGTAAGCTGTGACCGACGCGGTACGAGTAACGGAACCGACGGAAGGAGACGGAAATCGTGGACGAAGAGATTCAGCGGGACTTGGACGAGGCCATTCGGCATAGTAGAGCGGGGCTAAAAGCGTTGGAAGCGGCCCAGCAGCTTTTCTCCTCCAGCGGCAAGCTGTACGGCACACATCTTCACCTCAGTGCAGTGGAAATGGCTCATGCCATCGAGGTAGCACTGAAAGCAGCCTTGCGCAACCAATAATCGCTATCCTGACTCCCAAAACAGAAAAAGCGCCACATTCTGCTCCCTGAGATCGCGGTTCGTGTACAGGTGATCGTTAAAGCCGGCGATCTGGAAGTTGCACCGGCGGTACAGCGATACGGCGGGAAAATTGTTGATCTGGGTCTCGACCAGGATGCCGCGGGCGCCCCGCCGGCGAGTGATTTTCTGCAAATCGTTGATAAGGATGGTTCCCAGGCCCGCTCGCTGTGCCTCCTGCCGGACACGTATATCCACTAGCCACACGCTGTTGTTCCACTCTTGCGCACACCAGGTGAGCAGGCCATCAATTCGGCCATCTCGCTCGACACCGACAAAGTGGAGATCGAGGAGCGGAACGCTGCCGGTATACGTTGGCAACCACCGATCCGGCTCACCCGAGTCATACTCTTTGCTGAAGGGGACAGGCAGCTCTTGCTCTTGCAGCCGCCATGTAACTCCGTCCGTGCGGGATTGCCGCTCCAGCCGAAACACCCGATTGGTGGTGAAATGGCTGGATATGACGGCAATCCGGCGCACTTGCTGCACGGTGAGCTCTCGGCAATGAATCGAGCCCTTCACGCGGTTACGGGCCGCCGGTTACACCTATGCTGTGAATGCCTAGAACACATGAATGGCTTCAGTCTGGAAGTCGAGAACATCAGCCTCGACCCGTCCGCTATTCATGAAATTGACGGCTTTGGCGATTACCTCGTCCGCATGGGCAGCGCTGGTTGAGACGCATGCCACTCCCAGAACCCCGACCTGCCATTGATCGTGCTGCTCTACCTCGGCCACCGCTAGCTGAAACTGACGCTGCACCTGCGCAATGAGCGACTTCATCACCTGCCGCTTATCCTTGAGCGACTGACTGGCCGGGATGTGGAGCACAACGCGCGCCACCCCAATCACCATGACGCCACGCTGTCAAAGCGGGCCGAACGAAGGTCGGGATGCCCGTGAACCAGTCGGTCGACATCCAGCGCGCGCCCTCCGGCAAATTGGACCTCTTGAATTGCCAACAATCCGCGCGCTGTGCCCACCAGTAGCCGGCCCTCCGTGAGATCGACCACAGTTCCCGGCTCGGCTGCTCCGCGTTCAACACCGGCGCGAAGGACTCGCAGTTGGCGGCCCTCCAAAAAGGTATAGGCAGTCGGCCAGGGATTAAAGGCGCGCACCCGGCGAGCCAGTATGTCGGCCGGCTCCCACCAATCCAAAAGGCCATCGTGCTTGGTGAGCTTCGCGGTATAGGTGGCAGCGCTTTCCTCTTGAGGGAGCGGCTCAAGCCGTCCCTCTAACCAGGCAGGAAGGTCGCGCAGTAAGAGGTCCGCGCTCTTTCTGGCCAGGCGCGCCTCGAGCTCCCCGGCGGTCTCGGCGCCGTCGAGCCGGATGGCCTCCTGACTCACAATCGGACCGGCGTCCATTTTCATGCTGACTTGCATCAGCGTGGCGCCGGTTACATCGTCGCCGGCCAGAATGGGGGCCGCGATCGGGGAGGCGCCTCGGTAGCGAGGTAGCAGCGAGGGGTGAAGATTGAGACATGTGTGACGGGGAGCCTCGTACAGTGCACGAGGGAGGATTTGTCCGAACGAAGCCACCACTATCAGATCCGGGCGGAGCGCGAGCACCGACTGCACCGCAGACTCTTCCCGCAGGCGCTCCGGCTGCAACACGACCAGGTTTTCGGCCACTGCGCGGAGCTTCACGGCATTGGCTGATAGCTTTCTGCCCCGCCCCACCTTTCGGTCTGGCTGGGTGACCACACCCACCAGTTCAACTGGCTGCGACAACTGGTGCCCGCCCGAGATCAGCGCCTCCAGGATGGGCAGTGAAAACGTATCGCTGCCCATGAAGACGGCTCGAAACATGAATGAGTATATCAAGGGCTATGCCGCTTACAGCGGGAATGGCGCGGGAGCCGGCGGGAGGGAACAGGCTAGACCGAGGCCGGCTCGCGTTCCAGACTCTTGCCAACCATGGCGACCTCCTCGACCAGGCGATTTGCGTAGCCCCACTCGTTGTCGTACCAGGCGAAAACCTTCAAAAAGTCTCCGTCGATGAGCTGCGTTAACTCCAGATCGACAATGCAGGAGGCGGGATTCCCGATGAAGTCCGCGGACACTAGCTGCTCGTCGCTGGCCTGCAAGATCCCCTGAAAACGATCACTCCCTGCCGCATCGCGAAAGGCCTGGTTGATAGTCTCCGTTGTCGTTTTCGTCTTCAACAGCACGGTTAAATCGGAAAGGGAGACATCGATGGTGGGAACGCGCAGGGCCACCCCGTCGAACAATCCTTTGAGCTGCGGCAGGGCTTCCGTGGCCGCCCGCGCTGCCCCGGTACTGGTCGGGACGATGTTCTGAGCGGCGGCGCGACCGCGGCGCCAGTCGTCGTGAGGGCTGTCCACCAGTCGTTGATCGGCGGTGTAGGAGTGAATGGTAGTCATCAGCGCCTTCTGCACGCCGAAGGTCTCATCCAGCACGGCCATGACGGGTGTGACTGAATTTGTGGTGCAGGACGCGTTTGAAATGACGGTATCCTGCTCAGCATCGAAGTCTCCTTCGTTCACGCCCAACACGAAGATAGGCGCGCCCTTGGCTGGCGCGGAGACCACGACGCGTTTGGCGCCGGCCTGGAGATGCGCCGTCGCTTGCTCCCGGGTAGCAAAACGGCCGGTCGACTCGATGACCACATCGACGCCCAGGTCCGCCCAGGGCAGTTGCAGGGGGTCCTTCACTGACAATATCGGGTACGTCCGCCCGTCGACCACGAGCGAACTGCCCTCGGCGTGGATGTCCTGCTGGTCTCGCCGATGAACGGAATCGTACTTGAGCAGGTAGGCCATGTTTTCGACATCGCCAATGTCGTTGATTGCAACTATCTCCAGGTCCGCCCGCTGGGTGGCGACCTTAAACGCCTGCCGGCCAATCCGCCCAAATCCGTTAATCGCTACTCGTGTCGACATTCCTCACTCCTCGTGCTGGACTACGATCGTGGAAACGAGGCGCCTCCGCGTTCCCCACAACACAGCCTGGTCCTGTTCACTGCTGCCCTGGTTTACCACGAGCTACCAGGTTTGCACAAAGCACGAGCGCACTTCCTCGCATGGCACGAGCCGCCGGTTTGTGACGTGTCACCGCAAATGCCCATAATCGGTCACCCTCGTCCAGTGGCGCCGATCGATCGACTAGCTGACTGGACGAGGCACTATTTTGCCGCCTGAAACGCTCGACAGGGTATGCACGAGCACTGTCCACGGTTGGAGTTTGGATGAGGTTCTTTCGGTCTGGGAAGAAGTCGAGGTTGTTCATTCTCGGTCTTGACGGATCTCCTCTGCCCTTATTGCGGCGATTGATGCAGGCCGGCGATTTACCGAATCTGGCAAGAATCTTCGAGGGCGGCACGGCCGTCGAGATGAACTCCTCCTTTCCTGATGTTTCCGCCGTCGCCTGGACCTCGGTCAACACCGGCAAGAACCCAGCGAAACACGGCATCTACGGGTTCGTAGATCGCAAACCGGGTACCGACAAGATCGAGATCATGACCGCCTCGCACGTGCGGGCCAAAACCATCTGGGAATTGGCGAGTGACCAGGGGCGGCGAGCCGTGGCGATCAACGTTCCGCTCAGCTACCCTCCCCACCAGATTAATGGCGTGGTGGTCTCTGATTTTCTTGCTCCGACCCTGGCCAAAGCCGTGTATCCCACTGCCTGGCTGCCTCGCCTCGAGGCTCTCGGTTACCGCATCGATACCGATCCATGGGCGGCACGTCAGTCGCTGGACGCATTTCTGGAGGATTTCAGGATCACCGCCGAAAAGCGGGCGGAGGCGGTTATCCAGTTGATGGATGAGGAAGACTGGGACCTCTTTATGGTGGTGTTCATGGAGACCGACCGGCTTCATCACTTCATGTGGCAGTACATGGAGGAGAACGACCCCGTGTGGGGACCCAAATTTCTCGACGCATATCGACAAATCGACGCGCTGGCCGGAAGGATCGTGGCCAAGCTCAGCGCCGACGATGACCTCATCGTCCTCTCCGATCATGGCTTCACGACGCTCAAACAGGAAGTGTATCTCAACGTCTGGCTGGAGCAGCAGGGGTACCTGTCGGTCAACCGGGCCAACGTAGACGGATCCGATCCGCTGAGTGCGATTGAGGATGGGTCACGTGTATATAGCCTCGACCCAGGCAGGATGTATCTCAATCTTGCCGGCCGTGAACCGCGCGGAACGGTGGCGACCGGCGATGTGGACCATGTACTGGAGGAGGTCTCACAGGCGTTACGTGAGCTTCGAGATCCGTCCGGCGGCTTGCCAATAATTCAGGACGTCTTTCAAGCGGACGAAATCTACCACGGTCCGGAACGCCGCCGCGCCCCGGACCTGCTGGTAATGCCGCACGACGGCTACGACCTGAAGGGCAGCTTTGACGCGACCGAGTTGATGACGCGCGGCAAGCTGATCGGGATGCACAAGTACGACAATGCAACATTGTTCGTGCGCGGACGGCAGATAACGGTCGACCACGCCTCGGTACGCGATGTGCTTCCGACTGCCTGTTATCTGCTGGGAATCGACTGCCCGAGCGACGTTGACGGTAGCGTGATCATCGCTCGGTAAGCGTTCGATATCCATTGCGACCTGGAAAGAGGAACAATATGCAGAAGGTCTATGTAGTGGGCTTTGACGGCGCCAGTTGGCGCTTCGCCCGGCCGCTGGTGGAACGCGGCGAGATGCCGAACTTTGCCCGCCTCATGAAGGAAGGGGTATCCGGCGAGCTGACCTCGACCATCCCCTTTCAAAGCGCGGCTGCGTGGGTCAGCTTCATGACCGGCAAAAACTCCGGCAAGCACGGCGTCTACATGTTCCAGGATTACGACGCGCTCAGCTATTCCTATGTCGGCCGCACCGCCAATTCTCGGTATTTCGCCGGCCAGACGATCTTCGATATGGTGGGTGAAATGGGCGGGACGGTGGCAGCCGTGCGGGTTCCCATGACGTATCCTGCCTGGCCGGTCAAGGGCTTGATGGTCTCGGGATTCCCCACACCCGGCGATACGCTGGAATCGTTTTATCCGCCTGAGTTGCAGGCCGAAGTCGGCGGCGCGGGTCAGTCTGACGAAGCAGATTTTCGGCTGCTGACTACCGAACAGCAAGTGGCGAGTCTCGATGGCCAGATGGAGCGGATGTCTGGGCTCGTGCAGAAGTTAATTCGGGGTTCGCACGATCTCTTCATGGTCGTCCATCGGGTGCCCGACCCGATTCACCACTTTTTTCTCAAGTTCGTGGACGATCGTACGCCGGCGTATGACCCGCAAGAAGCAGCGCAATGGGGTGACGTGGTTGATCGGTTTTACCGCAAGATGGACCAAGCCCTGGGCGAGACCCTGGAGCACGTGACCGAAGAGGACAGCATCTTTGTCATCTCCGATCATGGGGGAGCAATTACACCTCCTCGTCAACTTAACCTCAATGTGTGGCTGGCCGAGCAGGGCTTGTTGGCCGTCAAGGAGGAAACCCAATCCCTAAGAGAGCGCGTCTATGCGCTGAACCAACGATTTCTCCCCTCCAAGCTGCGCTCGTTTCTGCGTCGTAACGCACCGAAAGGCGTGCAGGGCGGTCTTCGCGATATGTGGCAGGGGTTGCAGCAGATCGACTTTTCGCAAACGAAGGCATATCACTTCCCCATGAAGTGTCCACCGCTAGCCGGCATCAATCTGAACGTCCGGGGACGACAAACGCAGGGCATGGTCGCTCCTGAAGAGTATGAGGCGCTCCGCGACGCCATCATCCGCGACATTCAGAACTTGCGTGACCCGAAGACCGGCGAAAGCGCGGTACACCACGTCTACAAGCGCGAAGAACTGTATCACGGCGACTTTGTGGAACGGGCGCCAGACATCATCGTGTGGTGCCATGATCTGTATAAAGAGGGGCCGCTGGCGCAGGGGCCACTGGTGGGCGAGGTACCGTACGACGAACTGGTCCAGGTTCCAGGCTCCCACGACGAAAAGGGAATACTGATCGCCAGGGGTCCGGGGATTCTCGCGGGAACCACGGTGGAGGGGGCGCACTTACTCGACCTGCCGTCCACCATCCTCCATACCATGGGGCTCCCGGTTCCTGCTGAGATGGATGGCCGTGTGCTTACCGAGATTTTTGTCGAAGGTGGGCGGAAGGTCGAATCGACGGACATGTCGCTCGCCAAGCAGAGCGAGCACGACTTCCTCTCGGAAGATGAAGAGCAACAAATCAAAGACAAACTCAAAGGCTGGGGGTACCTGTAAACCGTGGTCACAGAAACAGCAACTCAACAGAACTATGGATCAATACCGCACGGCGGAACACTGATCAATCGTTTTGCCTCGCCGCAGGATGCGGAACGTCTAGTCGCTGAAGCCGGTTCACTCCCCTTCATCGACCTCTCGGCCCGCGAACTATCCGATGTGGAAATGCTGGCCATTGGAGGATACAGCCCGCTGACGGGTTTCATGGGGGAGGCGGATTACCGGTCGGTCGTCGATACCATGCGTCTCACTTCGGGCCTTCCCTGGACGATCCCCGTCACCTTGTCGCTGCACGCCGGGCGGGAGGGCGACATTCAGGTTGGCCGCCGTCTTGCTTTGCGCTACGAAGGCAAGCCGGTCGCCGTGCTGGATGTACAAGAGGTGTATCGACGCGATAAAGTTCACGAAGCTGAGATGGTGTACCGAACGACCGAGGAGGCACACCCCGGCGTCGCCGCGCTGTATGCGGAGGGCGATTCTTTGGTGGCGGGTCCGATATCGGTCATCGCCGACCTCCCCGATCGAGTCTTCCCGACGCACCGGCTGTCTCCCGCACAAACTCGTGCGGCCTTTGCGGACCGTCAATGGCGGACGGTCGTGGGCTTCCAAACCAGAAACCCCGTCCATCGAGCCCATGAGTACTTACTGAAGTGTGCGATGGAGATCGTCGATGGGCTGCTGTTACATCCACTGGTGGGAGCAACGAAGTCGGACGACATACCGGCAGACACTCGCATGCGGTCGTACGAGGCGCTTTTGGCCAACTACTTTCCGACGAACCGCGTACTACTGGCGGTAAATCCGGCGGCCATGCGGTACGGCGGTCCTCGTGAAGCAATTTTTCACGCGCTCATCCGCAAAAATTTCGGGTGTACGCACTTCATCGTGGGACGAGACCACGCCGGCGTTGGCAATTATTACGGCCCGTACGATGCCCAATACATCTTTGCGGAGTTCGCCCCCGGCGAGTTGGGCATCCAGCCGCTATTCTTCGAGAACTCGTTCTTCTGCACGGTTTGTGGCAACATGGCAACCGAAAAGACGTGCCCGCACAGTGCAGAGACGCGGGTGACACTGTCGGGCACTCAGGTGCGTGCCATGCTTCGCGCCGGCGAGCTCCCCCCTCCCCAATTCTCCCGCCCGGAGGTAGCCCACATTCTCTCCGAAGCGATGCGGACGGCGGGTTGAGTCGCATCACCTCTCTCCTCAACCCGATCCGTGGCGCCGACGCTCGGCCCACAAGTACCAGAAGAACTGTGGGTTACCGATCAGGTAGCGCCGCCATAGCTTCCGCGGCTCGGCTGCCAGGCGGCAGAGCCACTCGAAGCCGTGTTCCGTCATCCAGCGCGGACCTCGGGGGATCCGGCCCGAGACAAAACCGAAGAGCGCGCCTACTGCCCAAACAACGGGGGCGTCGATCTGGTCTCGGTGTGTCTCGATCCATTTTTCTTGTCTCGGCGAGCCGAGTCCGACCAGCACAATGTCCGGACGTGCCGCATTTATGCGCTCGGTGACGCCGGGATCCAAGCCGTAGCCGGTGCCGCACCCAGCGATGCGCAATCTCGGATAGCGCTGGAGCAGCCCGGCGGCCGCGGCACCGGCCAGGCCGTCCTCACCTCCGAGTAAATAGAGTGAAAAGTTTTGGGCAACGCAGAGCGACGCCAGATCCCAGATCCAATCCGCGCCGGTCATCCGTTCCGGGAGTCTCTGTCCCGTCAGCCGGGCGGCGAGGCGCACTCCGGTGCCATCACAGTAGACGATCTGCGCTCGGTTTAGAATGTCTCGATATCGGCTGTCGTCGCGAGCGAGATTCAAGCAATGCACGTTGACGTAGAGCAGCGTGGTCCGCGATCCGGAGTGAATGCACTCGGTGACGACGCCGAGCAGGCCAGTCAGCAGCGCGGCATCGATGCGCACGCCGAACAGCCAGACTGGAGGGCGTTCGCTCGGTGGCCTTGGCAGGGACGGCTCGTTGTACGGCGCCAATTATCTTTAACTTTCTTTAAACGAGGCGGTATGGACAGCCTCGAACTGAATACCAACTACTATCATTGAACGTCAGAAGGAGCGTATGAGCGCGGAACCACAGCAAGCCCTGGACACGGCGCCTCGAGCCAGAATCGCTCCACGTATGTTGGGCCTGCCGGGACGCTTCATAGACAAGCTGCCGTCCACGGAAGGCGCCTTTTGGGTGCTCTTTGCTCTGTTTGTGCCCAAAATTTTAGGACCGGTATTCACCATCGGTATGCGTCGGTTCCTCGGCCCGGGCATCTCCGGCACGTTCGATCTCGCCACAGCCCCATACAAATTCCTGGACAACTTCCGTAATTTCGGGACCGGTCCGGCCCTGGTGTACGAGCGCACCGTGAGCCGCGCCGCCGCTAACACGGCCTGGACGCTCAACATGCTGTTCGCGGTGATCGTGACACTCGCCGCGCAACTACTGGCCAGACCCATCGCCTCCTACTATGGACACCCTCAGATCGAGGGGGTGTTCCGATTGCTTTCAATCGCCTACATTTTCGCGTCGGTGGGATCCGTTCATTTCTTTCTGTTGCTCCGTGATATGGATTTCCGAGCACGATCTGTTCCCCCACTTGGCCAGGTCATTGTCGCTGGCGATCTTGCCGTGCTGTTTGCCGTGTGGGGATATGGAGTCGGCGCGCTGGTTGCCCGAGAACTCGCCTCGGTGATCGCGGGAGCAATACTGCTCTGGGCGGTCTATCCGTTTCGACCTCGAGTGCAGTTGGTGCCAAGTATAGCGTGGAAGCTCTTCCGCTACGGCGCATGGGTGGGCGCCGGCTTAACCATTCTCTTCCTCTCGCAGAACGTGGATGTCTTCATCGGGGGTCGCGTGATTCGGAATCAGAGCGACATCGGCTTCTACACCACGTCATGGAAGCTGGCGTTTATTGTCGCCAGCATCTTTACGTTGGTCGCCAGTAGCATGGTTTTCCCCACACTCAGCCGCTTGCAGGACGACTACGCGGTGCTCAAGCTCAAGCTACTCAAGTCCATACGACAAATGGGTCTGTTAATGTTTCCAGCCGCAACCCTGCTGGCGGTTATTGCCCCCGTGGCAATTGTTCCGCTGCTGGGCGAAAAATGGGTCCAGTACCGAGCATCTTTTCTGGTCCTTTCCCTGCTGGCCTTTTACGCGGGCAATCGCACGATGCTCTCCGTCTTTTTCGAGGCATACAAGTCGATCGGTAAGCCGTGGATCGTTTGGGCGTACAACAGCGTGAAACTGGCGGTGATGGTCCCAGCCATGATTGTCGGGGCTCAACATGGCATCCTCGGCCTTGCCTCGGTGTACATTCCCATACAGCTCCTGGAGTTCCCAGCGGCACTGTATCTAGCCGATAGAGTGTTGCACGTCTCCCCTCGGGCGGTCTGGGGCGCGGCCTGGGTGCCAGTGACCTCAACCGCCATCATGGCCGTGGCTGTTATCGCACTCGAAGTCCTCCTGCACCAGGTGATGCATACTGGCGACCTCATCGCGCTGGCCGGTTGCCTCGTTCTGGCGGCCGTCGTCTACCTCGCTTGCGTGCTGCTACTGGACCGCGGAATCTTGAACGAAGCACGAGGCGTTCTCGCCCGCGGCTTGTAACCCTGTGCCTGGGAAGCCTCGCGCGGTTGCCGCGCACCGCCTGGCGCTGGCGTCAATACTTGCGGTGGCCGTCGTGTTCCGCCTCTGGGGTATTGCCTGGGGACTCCAGAACGCCAACGTTTCGCGCCGTCCTCAGCCGGACGAATGGGCCATATACTGGCTCTTCAAGTGGTTCGGTCAGCATCACAATTTGAACCCGTGTGCGCACGGCTCCACCCAGTGCTTTTTTGACTGGGGGAGCCTGTATCCGTACCTGGCATTCGCGGTTCACGGCGCTACCACACCGCTACTCGCCCTTCTTCCGTCCACGACCTTTGGCGCTCGCGCCAACCTCACCTTCGTCCAGTCGATTCTGGCCGCGCGGTTCCTTTCGGTCATGGTCTCGGTCCTGACGGTGTACGTGGTCTATTCCTTCGGGCGACGAGCATACGCGCCACGGGTTGGCCTGGTTGCAGCGCTGATAACAGCCCTTTCCACCTTGCTGATTCAGCTAGCGCACTTTGGCACGCCCGACTCCACCACGATCCTGCTCCTGTACACCGCCCTACTCGCGATGTGGTGGTTCGTTCAAGAGCCATCGTTCTGGCGATTCGGTCTCGCCGCCGCCGCCGCCGGCCTGGCTATGGCATCGGAGTATCACATGGGTCTTCTGCTGGCGCCGCTGGCGGTCTCCTGGCTACTGGCGGAGCGAAAAAAGGTGGCCTGGTTAGCACTAGCCGTCTGCATCACGCTCATCGCGTACCTCTCGATCAATGCCTACGCCCTCATCGATCTTCAGTCCTTTCTTGCCGCCTCCGAGCACACTCTTCGGATCAGGACTGTTGACAGTGGCGCCGAATACGGCGACCGCTGGTCACGCTACGGTTCTGCCTGGCTTTACGTGGTTCGCTATGCGCTTGGCTATGGCGTAGGGGTACTCTTCACCGCCTGGATGCTGGCGGGCCTGGGATGGGCGGTGGTGCGCAGACGGCAAGCAGAACTGCTACTCCTATCCTGGCTGGTCCCGTACTTCCTCCTGGTTTCCCTCTCGCCGGCCAAATTCATGCGCTACAGCGCGCCGCTGGTACCTGGCCTTGCTATTCTGGCGGCAGGGTGTGCGTGCGCCGTTTTGGCCGACTCTCGTATCACCGTTCGACTCGGCACCCTCTTGCTGGCCGGGGTTGCTGTCGGCTACACGGCCGTGTACGACAGCGCGTATATGGGCCTGTTTTCGTCGCTCGATCCACGCTCGGTGGCTGCCGGTTGGCTAACGCAGCACGCACCCCGCAGCAGCGCGATCGCATTTGAAGAGCTACCAAACGGCCTGCTGAACTTGCCGTACTTCATAGTCGACGAACCAACTGTTGATGAACCGTATCCTCAGTGCTATGCGCGCTTCAACACAGGGACCCTGGCGGGTCCAGAGGAGTATGTCCTGACAGATGACTATGCGCTGGAAGAACACCCGGGCTTTTCGCCACATACCGTAGCCCAGTTTCGCAACAGCCTTACAAGCAGTGCTACCTACCGGCTGGTCAAGACCATCCATGAGGTGCCCACCTTTCTCGGCGTACAGTTTCCAATTGATGGAAGTCCCCATGATTGGCGGTATCCAGACCATGTCATACGGATATACCGGCACGCGTCGCCCGCCAATCACGCGTCATATTGCTACCCAACACTGACTGCTGCCCAGACGGCTCTCTATGTGCCGTCGCATGGAAGCTAAGTGAACCGCTCCATCCTCCTCGCAGTCGTCATCTGCGTTGCCGCTCTGGCGGCGAGTGAACCTCAGTCGACGAGTCGAGCAGTGGGAGTCCGCGCTCCAACCTATGCTGTGGTCATCGTGTTGGACGGAGCGCGACCCGATTACTTCCACCTCACTGCCATGCCAAATCTGCGCTGGCTGCAGGGTCAAGGAGTAACATACTCCCAGGCGTTTGTCGGACAACTCATTGCCAACACACCCCCCTCGCACGCCACGATCGGGACCGGCGTGTTTCCGCGCCGGCACGGGGTGGAGGGCTTTTGGTGGACTGACCCCCGGACCGGCACGCTCATTCGACCAACCGACTTAACCGAAGTGCAGGGTGGCATGCTAGAGCAGATCATCAGCGACCATCATGTGCCTTCCATCTCGGCTCGTCTGAAGGCATCGGACCGCAACGCACGGATAGTCTCCGTTAGTGGGCACAAGTGTTACGCGGCCGACGCGATGGGAACTGCCAGCGCGGACTACATCCTGTGCGCGGTGATCTACCACGGCCGCTGGGTGGCCCAAGCGGTACGCCGTCATTTGCCACCGCCGGGGGCCGTGAACAATCCGCACTGGGACGTGCCGATCCCGCCACCTTCATCGAGTTTTGGCGCCGCTGTCCAGCAGTGGAAGGTCGGCGCGGAGAACGACTGGACCGTCCGTTATGCGCTCTGGGCGTTTCACCGCGTCCACTACCCGCGCCTCATGATGCTCAATCTCCCGGAGACCGACGTCACCGGCCATTTCGCGCTGCACGACACGCCGGTTGAAACCACCCTGATGGCTCATTTTGATCAAGAACTGGGAAGCATCATCGCGGCATATCGCGACGCTCACCTACTGCAACACACGGTATTTGTGGTGACCGCGGATCATGGTATGAGTTCCGTGCAAGCGCGCTTGCCGTTCAGCACGCTGGACCGCGCCGTGTATCTGGCAGGCGCCTCCAAGGTATATCTGGAAGCGGACACAGGGGCCGTGATCGGCATTCGCCAACCCGATCACGCTCACGCGGTAGCCGTCGAGGTCGCTCGCCTGGGCGGCACGGCCATTGACGCAACCTACTCCAAACGACTGCGCGCTGGAGTCTGGTCGTACGCTGCTGCATACACACGCCCCTCTCTGACTGTGCGCATGAGGCAGGCATTTCAAATGCTGGCCGACACCGACGCGTCGGCCGACGGACCGAAGGTACTGGCCGTGTATGCTCCCCATGTCACTACCGGCGACCGCATCGCAAATGGGTACCACTGGTGGGCTGGACACCTTGGGCCTCAGTGGGACGAGCAGCATATTCCGCTGCTGATTGCGGGGGCGGGGGTGCAACACCATAGAGTTTCCAGCTATCCAGCGCGGCTGGTGGACATTGCCCCGACGGTGGAGCAGCTGATGGGACTGCGGAGCGACGGAGTCGACGGGCACGTGCTGACCGATGCAGTACAGTCGTCCAGCGGGGCCGACCGCTCGAGGCAGAGGGTTCGAGCAGCAGTACTCTTGCCACTGGTCAGAGCCTTGCAGGAGCGTTCGCTCGACACCTATCCGATCACACCGCCGGGCAGTTGAGCCAGGAGCACATCAGGCGCCCTCAGACCTGGAGGTGCTGTGCAATGGAACGAGGCGCCCAGGCACAGGTCATACGCGGTCGGGTCGTCCGACGCAATCATGCCGCGCAAGCGCTCTACCCCTGGCTCGACTCGCCAGGCGGCGGCCGGGTGCGGAGGTAGCGCTCGAGCTCTTCGATCAGCTCGGGCGCAGTCGGTCCGGAGTTTTCGCTGGCAAAATGCGCCTCGAGTTGCCGAACATACTCTCGTGCCTCCGGGTTCTCGTTGAGCGCATCATCGATCTGGCGGCGAAACGCCCCCGCCTGCGTTTCGAGCGGCCCCAGAGGTAATTGCACCTTCAGAAGCGCCGCGGCACGTTGCATGAGGGCCAGCGCGGCCTGCGGATTCGGCGCTGCGGAAATATAGTGAGGCACGTTACTCCATAGGCTCAACGCGGGTCGCCGCGTCGTGCTCCAGGCATCGTGGAGTGCGCCAAGAATGCCGGTTGGTCCTTCGTACGAGGAATGTCTCACACCGAGGGAGCGCAACTCCGGCATGAGGGCAGGGGTAGTAGCGAAACCCGTTACCCGCGGCTCCACCGTGTGCGGCACGTCTGCGAGCAGTGCGCCGCAGGTAAGCAGCGAAGAGGCATCGAGATCGGCCGCTAGATCGGTAATCAGCCGGCAAAACGTGCGCCAGCGGAGTTGCGGCTCGGTGCCAATAAGAAGCACGACATCAGTCTCGGCGTCCGGCATTTTGCGGTAAAAGAACGCATTTTCAGGCCATTCGAGACTACGTTGCCCCGCTGCGCCCAGATTAATTAGCGGTCTGGTCTCCGTGAAATCGAAAAACTCCTCAGCATCAATGTCCGCGAAACGCTCCGCCGACCACGACCGTTGCAAACTACGCAAGGCAAAGGTCGCGGCCTGCCCGGCGTCATTCCAGCCAGCGAACGCGGCAATGAAGACCGGCCGGCGCAGAGACGGCCCGTTGACGATCCGTAGGAGTGAATGATCCGGCATGTGTAGGGACCCTGATCGAAAGCTATGTGCCGATAACTATACAGGATTGAGCCGGTCTCACTCGCACCCACCTTGTGGCGCCTGCCCATCGTGGTACACACGGCGCTGAACGGGCGACAACCGAGTTCTCGACGGTATAGTTGTTAGGATGATCGTGTCGCTCCGGCAGATGCTCTCAGATCCGCGGATGCTGGATTCCTGGAGGTAGCAGCCTTCATGGTCGTGGTCGACGCTGGCCAAAGAGGAAGAGGATGAGCGAGATCGTGGGACGGTCCGGCGGCCCGCGCGACCTGGGACAACCGACAGAGCACACTGCTGGGTTGCTGGCCGATGCGGACGGAGCTCGCTGGATGCGGCGCCATATGGCAGCAGGAGCCGCCATCGTAAGCACTGTGACGGACGGAGGATTTCGGGCCACGACGGTCAACACGTGTATCAGTGCCTCGCTGGATCCTCCCCAGTTCCTCGTTTCAATCGAGCGCGACAGCCAAATGGAAGATTGGTTGCTACACAGTGCGGTGTTTGGAATCAGCGTGCTGCCCTGGTTGGAGCAATTTGCAGCTGATCAGTTCGCGGGCTTCACGCCGCTCGCGTCGTCCACCTTTCGTGGCATCGACTACTTTACCTCGGTCACGGGCGCCCCGCTCCTGAGCCGCTGCCTCGCCTGGGCCGATTGCAGAGTGGTGCAGAACATGCTGACCGGGGACCATCGCTGTTTTGTCGGCGAGGCTGTAGGGCTGGGACGAGGCGAGGGTAATCCCGACCAGCCGCTGGTCAGCTATGTGAGTCGCTATCGCTCGTTGCGGTAGGTGAGGAAGCCCTGGGCCATTACTTCACAGTCACGCTCTTGGCGAGGTTTCTGGGTTTGTCCGGATCGCACCCACGCAGCAAGGCGAGCTCGTAGGCGAGGAGCTGCGCGGTAGCTGAGATCTCGTACGGCGCCGAAACTGAGCTGGACACGGGCAGGGTTACATCAAATTCGCTTTCAGGCTGGGGCGAAAAGCCAACCGTAAAGGCGCCACGGGCGTGCACTTCCGCCGCAGCGGCCAGGGCTTCATGCCGAAAATCCTCGTCAGGCGCCAGGATCAGGCATGGTGTGCCGTTGGTAATCAGAGCGATCACTCCATGTTTCAACTCCCCGGCTGCAAAGCCTTCGGCATGAAGGTAGCTTACCTCTTTGATTTTCAAGGCAGCCTCGAGTGCGAGCGGATAATTTCGATGTCGACCCAAAATGAAGAGGTGTTGGTGGCCGGTAATGCGACGCGCCGTGTCCCGAATCGTGCCGCGTACCGCCTCGCGCTCGAATAGTGAGTCCAATCGAAAGCTCGCGTCATGCACTTCCGTTGCGCCCCGCCCGACGTCGCCGGCCAGGGCGCGCGCCGCCATATGTAGGACAGCCAGCTTGGCGGTGTACGACTTGGTTGAGAGGACGCATCGCTCCGGACCACAACCGAGAAGAACACTGAGGTCGGCCGTCCTGTCCAATGCTGAGCCCTCGGCGTTGACCAGGGCCGCGATTCGCGCGCCACGAGTGCGGGCTTCTCGAACCGCTTCCAACACATCGATCGTCTCTCCGCTCTGCGAAAAAGCAACAACCAGGCTATCCGGACCAAGGAGTGGAAGGATCAGATTCAGCTCGGAAGCGGCCGCGACGGTGCTGTTCTTGCCTGCCATTTCAGCCAACAGATAGCGGCCTTGCAGGGCCGCGTGGTAGGCGGTGCCGCAACCAATCAGGTACACGTCCCGCGCCTCCCCGATGGCCTGCGCCAGTGCCACGGCTTCGGAGCGCCTCCGCTCCGCGATTTCACGCAGTACCCGTGGCTGCTCGTGAATCTCTTTGATCATGAAGTGCGCGTGCCCCTCAAGTCCGGAATGCCTGACGTCCCACGTGACGTTCCTGACCTCAGGAATCAGCGGCTGCCCGCTCTGCACGTTGTAGACCCGAATACCGTCGGGCGTCAGAGCAGCGGCATTGCCATCTTCCAGAAAGTGGATCCGTCGCGTGTGATCGAGCAGCGCATTGGCATCCGAGGCGAGATAGACCGCGCCGTCTGCCCAACCAAGGGCAATCGGCGAGCCGTTCTTGGCAACCACCACCTGTCCGGTACGAGCATCGAGCACGGCAACCGCGCTGAGCCCTTCCACTTGACGGAAGACGATCAGCAACGCGTTCAACAGGTCGGGTTCACGCTCAATCTCCTCTTCCAGCAAGTGAGCCAGCACCTCGGTATCGGTTTGGGAGAGGAAGATATGTCCGGGGCGCAAGTGCGCGCCAAGTTCCTGATAGTTTTCCACGATGCCGTTATGAATCACGGCAAATCGGCCCCCACAGTCGATATGCGGATGCGCGTTGGCTTCGGTCACGCCGCCGTGGGTTGCCCAGCGCGTATGGCCCAGCGCCACCGTACTGTCTGGGAGGTGAGTGGAGGCGTTGGCAATTGAGCCGGTCGCCTTTTCGCTTTCCACTTGCCTGTCGTTGGCGACGGCGATTCCCCAGGAATCGTAGCCACGGTATTCAAGAAACTTGAGGCCGGTGAGGACCTCCGAGGTATGACGGTTTTGTGCCGCGACAAAACCAAAGATGCCACACATGAGTAGCTCCTGTGCCGAGTAGCACGGTACGACGCGTCATCAAGGCCCGCAGAGGCACTGCGTCGTGTTCGTACAGTTTGATCGAGAAGTGTTGCACCCGGACGTTTTTTGTCTGGCGGTTACCCGTCGTGGTTTGTTCCGTCCGTAACGACCGTGCAGGCCGAGAGGCCACCCGCCGAATGGTTCGATAAGCCTCTTCCTCGTCACCCGCCGTAGCGGGCCCGGCGCTGTCCTGATGTTTTTCCTTGGTGCACTTCCTTTCGTACCTAGGTCCGTCCCTTTTTCGCACAACTCCGAGCACAGAGCCTTGAGGCATGCGTAGGACACGTCACCTTCGAGACTTTAACCGTCCAGCAACCCTCCTGACAAGGGGGGATAGTTTCAGTTTGGTTGCGACGCGGCTACCCATCATGCCGGCGATAACTCGGGGAGCCAATCACGATTGAATTGATTCATCGCTTCGGCCACAGCGTGCTGGGTCACGGCTTCAATCGCATCCGCTGCGAACTCCAGTAGCTCCGGCAGGAGTCCGGCCTCATTGGCTGGAAAGCGTTGCAGCACGTGACGCGCCGCGTCGCCCGCGGGGCGCCCAACACCCAGGCGGAGCCGGCCAAACTGCTCGGTTCCCAGTGACTGAATAATAGACTTCAACCCGCCATTGCCGCCCGACCCTCCTTCAGCACGCAAACGCATCGTTCCAAACGGCAGGTCGAGATCATCGCATACCACCAGCACTCTTTCGCCGGGCACATTGAAGTAGCGCGCCACCCGCACCACAGCGTTCCCGCTTTCGTTCATGAAGGTCACTGGCTCGGCCAGCAGGATCGGTACGCCTTTGACGCTCCCTGTTGCAACATCCGCGCGATGTTTTGACCGCTTGAAGTGAAGGTCATGACGGCGCGCGAAGGCTTCCACCGCCATGAACCCGATGTTGTGCCGAGTGTTTTCGTACCGGCTGCCCGGATTACCCAGGCCAACAACCAGCCACCCGACACCAGTCTCACGGATAGGGTCATTCTGTCGCCAAAAGGGCATCAGGCCTCTCCCATCCCCTGCCTATCAAGCCAGCGGCGGGCTACCTCGGTCCATTCCCCCACGGAGAGAGTCTCAGCTCGGCGCTTTTCGTCGATACCGGCGCAGGCCAGCAAATCCTGGCCGGCATCGCGGGAGAGCGACAAACCGCTGGAGAGCGAGTTGACGAGCTGTTTTCGCCGCATGCCAAAACCAGCGCGAGCAACCGCGAAAAAGGCGTCGCGAAGTGGGCCGGCAGTCGTCGAAGAGTGGGGCGCCAGACGCAGAATGGCTGAATCAACCTTGGGCCGCGGGAAAAAGGCGCCCGCGGGAACTCGCGTCACGATTTCAGCCGAGGCGTAAAACTGAACGCTAACGCCCAGCAAGCTGAGCGACCCGGGAGCAGCGACGATCCGCTCGGCCACTTCGCGTTGCACCATCAACACCAAGCAGCGGGGTGGGCACAACACTTCGAGGTATCGGCGAATGATGGGGCCGGTGATGTAGTACGGGATGTTACCCACCAGCTTGTACCCCTCTCGCAGATGACAGCAGGGATCAAAGTCGAGCGCACTCCCATGCCATATCTCAACGTTGCGGACCGACTCGAACTCGGCGCGCAGCAGGGCCACGAGCGAATCATCCAGCTCCACAGCCACTACTCGGCGTGCTTGAGCCGCGAGAGCGTGAGTTAGTACCCCGGTTCCAGCGCCGATTTCCAGAATCGTATCGCTACTCCCAATCGCACCGGCGGCAAGAATGCGTTCAAGATACGATCGATCGCGCAGAAAATTCTGCCCCAGGCTCTTCCGGGGCTTAAGCCCGTGCTGCCTCAGCGCGGCGTGCGGCGTTGCGCCATCGTGGTGGGCTGTCACTGACCGCTACGTACGAGTCGTGGATTTTAAAACACCCTGGATGATCGTCCGCTGCGTATCCACCCAATACGGATAGCAGCTGATCAGTGTCACGGTCGCGTTCGTGGTCGGGTCGAGCGGGTGAATGTCCGATGGGTCAACGGTCTGTTGGTTTACCACGGCATAGGTGTACAGGGCGTGGCGCGTACGGAGTTGAATGCTGTCGCCCGGGACCAGCTCCCCAATCCGCTTAAACAGTTCACCTTTTATATCATCGTGGGCGGAGTAGGCCCCGTTCCCGGCGGCACCCGGATCGGGCGTGGTTGTCAGGTGTCCAACAGCCCAGTCGGCGACTTCCCATACGCCCTGGATCGGCGCTGTCTGCACCACCGAAGCATTGACGTGAATCTTGGGGATGATGATACGAAGCGCCGGCTCGGAACCGGCCATAACCGCGTACGAGCGGTTCGGCACTGAGACCACGGCCTTCTTCTGATCGACGCGTACGTGCTGATGGACGTGCAACTGCTGATGGACAGCGAGCTCTCGGGCCAGCTTGTGAGCGGTCACCTGTTGTGTGGCGGTCCAGCGCTTTGGCGCAGCGACTGGCTGGCGGTGCACATAGGCAAACGCGACGTACGCCAGGAGCATCATCCCGCCCAGAACCATGAGCGAGCTAAGGGCGCTTACAAATTTCTTCATCGTGTTTCGCTTCTCTCCTTAGTTCGTTTCCAGTATACCCTCGGATACGAGTGCGTGGAGATAGTCGACGGCCGCGTGCAAGGCCTTCGCTCGGTGACTTAGCCGTGCTTTCATCGATGGTCCAACCTCGCCGAACGTTTTATCAAAGGAGGGAAAATAGAAAATGGGGTCGTATCCGAAGCCCTCGGATCCGCGCGCTTCGGTGGCGATCATACCGTCCACTGCTCCTTCAAATACCGCCGTTTTGTGTCCTGGCGCCACTACCGCGACCGTGGCGATAAATCGAGCCGACCTGGCTGCGCCGCTCACTTCTTCCATCTGGCGCAGCAGAAGCCGGTTGCGATCGGCATCGGTCGCCCCCGGACCGCCGTAGCGCGCCGAATAGACCCCCGGCCCGCCTCCCAGGGCATCGACTACCAGGCCCGAATCGTCGGCCAGAACGATGCCATGGCGGACACGTGCAAACCCCTCGGCCTTGAGTACCGCGTTCTGGGCAAAGGTCGTGCCTGATTCTTCGATGTCGAGTGCGATGCCGGCTTCGATTGGAGAGACGGCATCCATGCCGTGACCAATGAGCAAGGCACGAAGTTCAAGCAACTTTCCACGATTATTCGAAGCAATAAGAATCTGTGACAGCATATGGGGTGTCTTGCCATGCAGCATAGCGCGCCTCTACCAGCCCAATCATCCGTGCTCGAACCCATCCGGCATCTCTATATCCATATCCCTTTTTGCCCCAGCAAGTGCGAATATTGCGCGTTCGTGACCCACATCGGCAGCCTCAAGCTCGTGCCGGCCTACCTCGCGTCCCTGGCCCGAGAGGCAACCACGCTATCGGAGAATAGCCGGAGCGGCCATCTCCGCACGGTCTACTTCGGCGGAGGCACCCCCAGCATGCTTCAGCCCGACCAGATCGGGTCGATACTGACCCACCTGCGCGACTGCTTCGGCTTCGCTCCTGACTGCGAGATCACGATCGAAGCGCATCCACTCACCGTCGACCAGCCCCATCTGTCTGGGTACCGCGCGACGGGAGTGACCCGTATCAGCTTTGGCGCCGAAAGCATGAGTGATAGCGAGCTGAAGCGCGTAGGACGCCGGCATACAGCCGCGCAGGTCGAGCAGGCGGTGCGCAGCGCCAGAAACGCGGGATTCGCCTCCGTGGCCCTCGATCTGATGTATGGTCTGCCGGGACAGACGCTCGATTCGTGGCGGGTGACACTGGAACAAGCACTCGCGTTGCAGACCGACCATGTGTCCCTGTACCCCCTGTCGATTGAGCCACGGACAGTATTTCGCCGTAAACTGACGCGGGGGCAACTAGAGCTTCCCGACGATGAGCGGGTCGTGGAGATGTATCACGACGCATGTGCCGTTTTGGGGCTCGCCGGATACGAACATTACGAGGTGGCCAACTGGGCACGGCCCGGAAAACGATGCGCCCACAACATGGCGTACTGGATGAACCACGAGGTGTTGGGCGTCGGAGTAGGGGCTCACGGATATGTGAAGCCGTTTCGAACGGAAAACGTCTCGCACACGAAGCACTACATCGATGCCGTTTCGAGTGGACGCGCCGCTGTTCAGCATCGTGAGTTCATTGACCCGACAATCGAATTGGTGGAGACAGTGGTCCTCGGATTGCGCTTGTTAATGGATGGCATCGACCTGGACCAGATCGGCCGCCGCCTCGGCATCGACGCATCGGCTCTCTACCAGCCGCAGGTGGCAGAGCTAACCACAATCGGGTTGCTCGAGAGTTCATTAGGACGCCTGAAACTTCCCGAAGCCGCAGTTCCTCTAGCGAACGAAGTATGGGAGCGCTTCGTCGCTCCGACCGCGTCCGTTATGTAGAGTATTTTATCCACAAGTTGACAAGGATTGGGGAAAACTGTAAGGTAGTACTTGCGTGCTGGTCCAAACTTTTTGGCTAGGGATAGACGGAGCCGGACCCTGAGTATCCGCACGGGGTCTGGCCTCAGTTACATTCCGGCCGCGAGAGGAACTTCTCTTTGCGTCTCACAGTCGTTCTCACCGTAGCTCTCGTGTTCTGCCTTCCAGAATTCGTTCATGCCCAGGCGGGCGCCTCAAGTAGTATTCGCCTGGCCCATTCCAGCCTGCTGAACGGTCAGCGCCAGACGGTCACGTTATACGCCCGCGACCTGGCCGGCAATCCGCTGGTTCACGCGTCCGTGCAGGCTACAGTGCAGTACCGATCGGTCCGACGAAGCTACCTCATGCCACCGACCGACCTGCAGGGTATGTCGGCTCTGACCTTCATGCCTCCAGCGACCACCGGGCGGTCCACCGGGGTTATACAGGTCGCGGTGAGAGACGGCGTCTTGAGACAGGTACTCTCCAGCAGCTTCACGGTGTCGGTTACGACCAGGGCGCCGAGTCCCATTCGCCGCCCCTCGCTGGTCGTCTCCACTCGGGTCTTGCCCGCCTCAGCCGTCCCACCAGAGCCAGTCTGGGTGGTTGTCTATGCGCACAATCCATTGGCAGGCGCTCAGTCAGGTGTGCGCGTGTCTGCGCGCGTACTCTTTGTAGATCGTCAGGTGACGCTCACCGGCATCACCGATAGCAACGGCATCGCCGCGATGCGGGTAGACACGCGGCTCGTTCATGTTGGTCAGACAGTGCATGTGTCGGCCATTGGTCAGTGGAACACGAAGCGAGTTGCCAGCACGGCCCACTTCGCCCTTCGCATGAGTACGCCTAGCGTTATCCCCACAGCCCGACCCACCCCCACCGACACTCCACTCCCCACGCCCACGGCCACGGTCAAGCCGACTCCGGCTGTGGTTATCGCGGCGCCTCTACCAAGCGCGACCTCAACCGCGACGGCCACGATGGCACCGACCGCCACGGACACACCGACCACCACACCAACAGTGGCAGCAGCAGCGCTTCCTACTGCTACGTTTACGCCATCACCGACCATCATGCCATCGCCAACCATTACGCCCTTGCCCACCTATACACCCGTGCCGGCGTACACGCCTGTGCCCACGTTAACCGCGACGCCGACCGCCTCTCCCACAGCGACAGTCACGCCCACACCGACGCCGACTGCCACCGCTACGCTGCTTCCAACGGCGACCGCCACCCCGCAGCCGACGGCTATGCCGCAGCCAAACTGCCCCGGTACGCAAGATGGGTGTATCCGGGCGATGCTCAATTTAATCAACCAAACACGAGCGCAAAACGGGGCGCCACCGCTCGCGTTGAGTGCCGTGGAAAGCTCCGGTACCTCATCCTGCCCCGGGGCGTATGGTCACTCCACGGCGATGGCCGCCAGCGGACACATCTGGCATCAGGATCCTGGCTATCCCGCGCAGTCCTTCCCGAATAACTTTTGCGTGCGTACCGGAGCCCTCGGACAAAACGTGGGGGAGTACAGCAGCGGAAATGAACTGAGCGATTTGCAAGCCATGCAAAACCTGATGATGAGTGAGCCGCACGATCCAGCGACCTGCGCCTCCACGGTGGATCACGCCTGCAACATTCTGAGTGCCGGGTTCAACCAGATTGGCATCGGAATCTACGTGTCCGGCGGGGCCACCTGGTTGACCGAGGACTTTATTGGCTAACGCGCTTGGCGGCACGCCGGGCAGGGACACAGATCGCGCAGATATTCAAACGAATAGATGCCACTGTTGTGCCCGCTGGCCCAGGACGGGCAGAGAGCGTAGCCGCCCACCAGCGTGACATCGGTCAGCGTCAACTCATCCGCGGATAAGCGGTCGAGCGACGACAATCGGCCTGGTCGTCCCCACTCCCCCTGGCACACGGCACAGGGGCAGGCCCAGCGCAGCGCTTCGACGCGGTATTCGCTCTGGTGACCATCGTCCCATGAAATGCTGATCAAGCCGGCCTGGCGATCGGCTTCGATGCTCGCTGGGTTCACGTCCACTACGCCGGCTCCAAGAGGCCCGAGACGAAGTGCGCGACTGTCTCATAGCGTCCAAAGGACGGCACGACATAGATGCCCGCGGTCAGGTCGCCGCACGCCTCAACCATTTCACCGGCCATGGCAAGCCCTTCTCGCACGCCCTCGACGCCGGCCAGATCCATGCGTCGCAGAGCCTCTGAGGTAAGTTTAACGCCAGGAAGTTCGTTGTGAATGAAGAGGGCGTGTCGATGACTTTGCAGCGGCAGAACACCCATCAGGATGGGAATCGTAATCGGCGCCACGGCGGCCAGAACCTCTCGAAACAGGTGTGCATCGTACACCGGCTGGGTCATCACGAAGTCGGCGCCGGCCAGCAGCTTCTCCCTGAATCGGGAGAGTTCCCAGTCGAGGTCCTCGGCCGTCGGGTTCAAGGCGCAACCAACCAGAAATCGGGTGGGAGTCCCAATCGAATTGCCGCCGATATCGACGCCCAGGTTGAGTTGCTTGATGATACGGATCAGGCCAATGGAATCGACATCGTACACCGCACGCGACTGGGCGTAATCTCCGATGCTGGGTGGATCGCCGGTGAGCGCCAGTACATTGCGCACGCCCATGGCGTGTGCCCCGATAAGATCGGATTGAATGGCCATCAGGTTACGGTCGCGGGTGGTGAAGTGCAGGATCGTTTCGATCTCGACCTCGCGCTTAATGAGCGCCGCGGTCGCAATCGCGCTCATCCGGACCCGTGACATCGCGCTATCCAGAACATTGACGGCATCGACACCTGCTTCCTTCAGTAAGCGAGCACCCTGCATGACTTTGGCCGGGTTGGCGCCGCGCGGGGGCCGAACTTCGACGCTAATCAAGCGCTGCAGCCCGAGCTTGCCCACCAGGCCCGACTGCTCTCCCGCGCTGCCGTCCTCGAGGTCTGGTTCCGGCGGCGGCACGATCTCCACCACCGAAGTAGCCCATGCGCCTTCTCGTAGTGACCGGGCCAGCGCTTGAATATGTTCCGGGGTCGTCCCGCAGCACCCGCCCACGATCGCCGCCCCCAGGTCGGCCATCCGCCGTCCATACGCCGCCATGTATTCCGGCGAGGACAAATACAACACCCGGTTACCCACCTGACTCGGCCACCCCGCGTTCGGCATGGCGGAAACAGTTGATGCGCCGGCGGCCAGCAGGCGTTCGGCCACCTCCAGCAAGGTGCTGGAACCAACGCTGCAATTCGCGCCGATCACGTCTACTCCCAGCGATTGCAAGCCGGCTACCACCTGCTCCGGGGAGTGTCCCCGCGGGGTAAGAAGATCCTCGGTGAAGGTCATTTGCACCATCAGCGGGAGGTCCGCGATATCTTGAGCCGCCCGCACGGCCTCGGCCACCTCGTGTAAGTCCCCAAAGGTCTCAAACACGAGGAGATCAACGCCTCCCTCCAGCAATCCCAGGATTTGCTCCCGGAATATCTGGTAGGTCTCGACTAAGGTGGCGTTGCCGAACGGTTCCAACGGGCGTCCCGTGGGACCAACAGACCCGGCGATAAAGACCGGTTCGCCGCAAATTTCTCTGGCGCCGCGTGCAATGCGGGCGCCTTTGCGGTTGATCTCGTGGACACTATCCTCGAGCCCAAAGAGCGAAAGCTTCGTCCGATTGGCGCCAAAGGTGTTGGTCTCGATCAGTTCAGCTCCGGCCTGAATATATCCCAGGTGAATCTGCTCGACAAGAGCAGGCTGAACGAGATTCTGACGGTCGAAACAGTCGTCATAGGCAACACCGCGGGCATATAACTGGGTGCCGATTGCGCCATCCGCCAGCACCACTCGGCCCGTCGTTAGCCGTTCACGAAACGGATGCTCCATGTGCTCCCTCATGTAAAATATCCAGGTATTCTAGTGGAATAGCTTGTCACCTCTCCAAAGAGGGGTCGCTTTTCAGGCAGCGGATCGGTCGAGGCCGGCGGCGTCGATTTGGTAATCACAGATTGACTTCTTCGGTCACACACACGTATAGTACGGCGGCAAGCGGTGTGCTTGTCGGACACGTCCTCGGGGAGATACTGCTTGAAGCGACTCGCACTGTTGCTGGGCGCGGCCTGGTTGCTCACGGGATGCGGAGATCCCGATCGTACTCCATTGGCGCGGCAGGTCGTTCAGTCGTACTGGAGCGATATAAGCCATAATCGCCCTGTGCAAGCCTTTCATCTGCTCACCTCGGGGAATCAGTCGTCGCGTCAGCAAACGCAGTTTTCGCAGGACATTTTGTCGTACCTGCTACATGAACGGTCATTGAAAGCGACGATCGGCTCGGCCAGCGTGAACGGGGATCGGGCAATAGTGCATGTGACGCTGACAGCGCCGGTTGAGCGAGGTCCGCTACACGGGTACCAGCACCTCTTCTGGGAGAATGGTTCCTGGCGCGTCACCGACTATCCCGGCCTGCTCTCCAACACCCGATAGCCTTTACGAAAAGCTTGTGCTATGACCGTGCGCCGCCTCGCTTTCTCTCCCCAACGGCGACTTGACTCCGGAGAGGGGATTCGTGCGCTTGGTCCTCTCCACCGCACGGCTCTCACGATTCGCCGGCTGTTTGGGCGTCACTTCTCGGTGCGCGCCAAACTGACCCTCTGGTACGGCGCTATGTGTGCCCTAACGCTCGCCACGGTCGGCTTTGCCATGCTCTGGGAACTGAACCAACGGACCCAGGCCCACCTCGACGCCGATCTCGCCAGCAACGCTCTTCTGATCGCTGGGAAGCTTCACTCATCCGTACCCATCACGGCGCCTCCGTCTTGCCGTCAGTGCAGTTCCAAAACATTCAGCTATCGTGGGCGGATTCAGCGGGTTCTCGACGACACCTCAAGTTCTCTGGTTGAACCGGGACTCTTTGCTCAGGTCGCATTCATTGATGGGTACGTAGCCTCTCCGCCGACGATCTTTCTCCAGCCCCATTACCATCGCCCGGTGACGTTCAGCCAGGCCAGGTTTATGGGCGTGCTGACCAGCGGTGGTGACCATGGATATACCACTGTACGGCGTCGCCTGCAACCCGGGGCGCCTCCGGAGCAGTTTCGCGTCTACTTCAAGATATTGCCTCCTCCGCGTGCTCTTGCGAACACCCCGGCTGTGCTCGAAGTTTTCCAGAACGAGAAGACCTACATCGCCATTCAGCGCGACTTCCAACTGATACTCCTCATCGGCATTCCGTTTGGATTACTCATCGCGCTGATTGCCGGATGGATCATTGCACGTGGCGCCCTCCGACCGATCGGCCGAATCTCACGCACGATGCGCGCCATCGGTGAGTCGCGCGACCTCAGTCGCCGCATCACCTTTATCGGTCCACACGATGAAGTAGGCCAGCTGGCCGATACCTTTGACGGCATGATGATTCGACTCGAGAAAGCGTTCGAGACGCAGAAGCGATTCATAGCCGACGCCTCGCACGAGTTGCGAACACCCTTGACCGCCATTCGGGGCAACGCCGACCTGATGACCAGGGCGCCGGCCGACGAACGGGAGCTTTGCCTCACCGCCATCCGTCAGGAGTCCGAGCGAATGAGCCGGCTGGTTAACGATCTTCTCTTGCTCGCCGAGGCGGACATCGAGGAACAATCGGTGCAGTTGCAGCTGATCGACCTGGACGACGTGATTCGCGGGGTCTACCATTCTTCGCTGGTGCTTTCCGGGGACAAAGTCACCGTTGTGCTGGAGCACGCCGATCCGGTGTGCGTTTGCGCGGATCCGGATCGTATCAAGCAACTCTTGCTTAACTTGCTGGATAATGCGGTCAAGTTCACGCCGAAGGGTGGCACCGTGAGCCTCTCATTGCGCGCGGAGCGGTCGGTTGCACGCATCGAGGTATCGGATAGTGGCGTAGGCATCCCGCCGGAGGAACAGAACGCGATCTTCCAGCGTTTCTATCGTGTCGAGGAAGCTCGCAGCAAGCGTGGCAGCGGGCTCGGACTCGCCATATGTTCCTGGATCGTGTCGGTACACAGCGGCAGTATCGAGGTGCGCAGCGAACCCGGCAAAGGTAGTACCTTTACGGTGCGGCTGCCAATCGCCACCGCTGGGCAGGTAGCGGCAATTCGTCCTGGGATGCGAACCACGGCCATCCCGCATGCCACTTAACAGATTGTTCTCGCACCGAAAGGCCCCCATGCTACGTCGCACCACGGTCCTCCTGGCGGCATGTTGCTTTCCCTCGATCATGCAGGGGACCACGTCGTACGCGCAAAAACGGGCTGGACCAAGCGCCATGTTGACCGGTTTAGCGGTTGCACAACGGCTGCATTTTGTGCTCGAGCGGCAGCGGCGTCTTCAAGCCCGCGGCTATTTGATTGGTCCGGGCTTGCTGCGCACCTGGTATCTGATTCGTTATCAAGCGCCAAACAGGGAATATCTTAGCGAATCAGGCGGGGGTTGGAGTCACCTGCAACTCCCTCATCGCGAGTCTACCGATTTTCGCGCGGTGTACATCGGAAAGGAGGCATATACGTCCACCAATGGATCGAGTTGGATTTCCGGTATGCGCCAGAGCGCGCCGGATCCCGTCGACCTCCTGAGCGTGAATATGGCGAGTGTACCCTGTTGTGCCGCCACCCCTCCTCAGTCGGACACGCAGCTCTGGAACCTGGGCCTCACCACCTGGCACGGCTCCACGGTCTACCGCTTGAAGTACCGCTGTGAGGCGAACGGGGTCGCAGTTCGAGGCTTGGCGCTGATCGATGCAGCTTCCTTTCTTCCGCTCCTGTACACGGAATCCAGCCAGTCGCCACATGTAACGGGACGATTTGTGCTGTCATACGACACCGTCTTCTCAATCACCGCGCCCAGACCGTAAATCGCGGTAAGAATCCTGGTTGTTCTGCTAAACGGTCCGCTCATGAACTCTGGTGGGACATCGGCGCCAATTGAAAACAAGGAGCGTGCGGTACCGGCTGAACGGGCCGTGAACGGTGTGTTCTCCTTGCACCGCGAGGTGAACGTTTGCTGAAGAGATCACAGCATCTGCTGGCTCCCATCCCGACGAAGATGAAGATCTGGTGAACATTGGGTGAACATCCCTTCAGCTTGGCATTGACTTGAGACTGGTATTCCTGTATATTGGCAGAGTTAAGGAAGCTTGGACGGACCCTACCGTGTTCCGGTTCAGGCAAGTCATTAATGTGAAGGAGGTGGTCGCAGAAGGAGAGGTTGTAGGAGATTGGTGATCGCACGACGGTGTGCGATCACAGCCGTGGCGCCGGCCGTTCTACGTTTGTAGAGCGCGTCCGCGAGGCAATCCAGCGGTCTCCGTCTTCAGGAACGCCGTTACCCATTTAGCCACTACTTTCAATGTCCTCAGGAGGTACATGTGCAGTTACACAAACGGGCATGGCGCTTAATCAGCGTCGCCGCCCTTGTAACCTTTGCACTGCCGGCGACATCCCTGTCGTTGGCAACCCCAGCAAACGCCCAGACTGCTCCACTGGCGCCAAGTAGCATCAGTACCGCAGCCGGCGGTTCGATTGCGGCGGCAACACCAGCTCTCGCTTTCAATCCCATCGGCGTCCAGCACACAGTGACCTTTACGTGCGGAAGCGGCATCACGCCGACCAGTTCAACGCCGGGTTTTCCCGGTACGACCACGAGTCCCGTGGGCCCTGGTTCAATCGGTTTCCCCGGCTCGACCGTAAATCTGGTGCCCGGCTGTTACAACGTCACAGCGGCCCTCACGGACATTACTCAGGGCACGGCGGCCACCTTTACGTCCGCCACCTGCGGCAACCAGGTCGCCACGGTAACAACCGCGACGGTGAACTGCGCGTCGTATGCAAGTCCGATCTGCCCAGTGGGCCAGACCGCGACCCCAGCCAATGCCACGCCTGGCTTTAACTTCTGCACGGGTAATCCGGCTCCGACCTTTGCCACCGGCGCTGCCGTTGGTACGTGTCCTGCCGGCTTCACGTTCGCCGCTGCGTTCTCGGGGAATCCGACAACGTGTACTGCCAACGCGACAAGTGCTTCAAATACTGCCACGGTCACGTTTAATCCAGGTGCGCCACATGCCTACCTGATTACGTTCACTGGCTACACACCAACGCAGAATGGTTTCCCCGGGACCACCGGTGTCGCGGCGTGCGCGCCCGGCGAAACGTTTGTTCCCGGTCCCTTTAACCTCACGATTTCCGGATCGGCGCCCCCCAATGAGGTCGTCACCCCGGTTGCGGCAGGCGTGTGTCAGTTCACCGTCACCGCGCAAAAGAAGTACGTCGAGATCACCAATGTGAACCTTACTGGTCCTTGCACCGGTGGTCCTGTCCTCTTCTCTGAAGGTCTGAAGAGCTTCTTCGGTCCTCCGTGCACGCTCTCCGCAGTGGCGCTCGGCACCCTGATCCTCAAGACAGGCGTGAACTGCGCGCAGCCGGTCGCTCCGGGAATCGGTCCCGAGCCGGTCAATAATACGCCCGCTCCCGCCGAGTATGGCAAAGGCGCGCTGTATTCCTGCGTGGGCGACACCCTGTCGGTGATCAACATCCCATCGTCGCTGTTCTTCGGGGCTGGACTGCCGATTACCTTCACCACGACTGGTCCGGGTGGAGTGTCGACGACATTCCCCACCGTTTCCCTGAACGGGCTCTGCGCCGGTAACCCCGGGTCCGGTTCGGTCGTCGGCTCGACCGTCGGCACCGTGACCCTGTGCCCCACCGGCTTCGGCGCTGGTTCGGTCACGGCGTGCTTCACCGGCTTCACGACACCCGGCGGCACGATCAACACCCAACCGACACCGATCTGTAGCGCCGCCATCCCCTTCACCTTTACCGCTCCAACCAATCAGCGCGTGGTTCCACAGGTCCGATGGGCCGGTGAGAAGATCGTCCTGACCAAGTGCTTTGGTGGTGGCGGACTGATGTCCGGCGCCGCGGTTGAGTTCACCTTGCAGGGAGATAGCCGCGCCAACGCGACGCTGCTCCCCACCTCGCTCCAGGACAACAGTGCGAGCGGTGGCCTGGGTGGATTCGGTGGTGGCACCGCCACCAGCGCGAGCCAGAATACGGTCTTCACGGTAACGGATGTCAATGGCTGCGCGAGCGTCATTGCCTACGCTCGTGACGAGGGTGTGGTCAGCGTGGACGCTGCCATCTTCTCGACCACGTCCGGTCCGGTCGGTGGCACGCCTCTCATCAACGAGCACGCCTTCCTGGTGTACTTCCTCAAGTTCGACCACGTCGATCTCGAGAACACCAAGCTGGTGAGTTACCCGGTGGCCGCCCTCCTGGCGTCCTTGACGTTCACTTCTGGCGTTCCGGTTCCGAAGGGCTTCCCGACCTTCCCCGGTACCATTGCCGCGACCTTCACCCTACCCAATCCTCCGGGAACCGGTCAGGTTGCTGGTACCTCCGGCATAGCAGTTCCGCTGTGCGCCATCGACTACGTGCGTGCCATGGTCCACGGATACTTCGAGATCTCGGGCGATCCGAGCGGTCGACCGGCCTCGAACGTGGCCATCCCCAACGCTCCGGCGGGCGCTACTAGCAGCTACGTCCTTCCCGCCGGCCGCTGGGTACTGCCCGAGGACTGGCCTGTTCTGGCCACCTTCGCCGGCTTCAACGGCTTCGCGAATGACCCAACGAACACCGTGTACCAGTTCGACCTGAACAGCGGCTTCGTCTTCAACCCGGGCGGCGAGCGCGCCGACCTGTGTCTCGGCCCCGCTGTGCCGACTGCCGCTGCCGCGGCGGCGGGTGCCCGCCTGGCGCCGTCCGCGGCGACCAACGGTGTTATTCCTGCTGCTAAGTACAGCACCGGTCCCTGCTTCGGACAAGACGCGGCCCAACAGCCGTACAGTACGGCTCCGCAGGGGCTGTGCGCTGGTGGTCAGACCATTGGCATCGGTCCCTTCGACCCGACGCAGGAGTGCACCGATCCGTTCCCGCTTCAGTACGCGCCGTCGGGCAGCCTGCTGATCTCCCAGGGCACCGGCACCAACCCCGCGGCCTTCACCCTTGGCCCGATCAGCGCCAACTCGACGTACCTGCCAAACGGTACCCTGTCGCAGTGGGATGCGCCCATGCCCCCGGCCCAGGTGAGCTTCGGCATCACCAACGGCCCTGGCTTCCTCAACGAGGTCAACAAGACCGGCCGGTACGTGATCCCTAACGTCGGCGGGATCTTCAGCGCAGCTGGCGCACTGGTCACACCTGGCGTGAACCTCTACCCGAATCCGTTCTACTCAGAAGCCATTCCAGCTAGTCCGCTGATTCCGCCGATCTTCAACAACGGTGGGTACCTGTACGACAGCTTCGGCTTCCACGGTGGCGGCACGGCGGGCTTCACGACCGCTGGCGCCTTCGTTCCCGGTTTGTCGTCCATCACTCCGGTGGTCACGCCGGCGAACTTCGCGACCAGTTGCCCTGTTGGGTTCATCTTCATCGGTACCGGCGTGTGCGACTCGACGGTCTTCGTACCCCCGAGCATTTGCGCCGCTAACGGCGGCACCGATGTCGCCGGCGTCTGCACCATTGGCACCGCCAACATCACGGCGCCCGGCCAGCAGAACGGTACGCTTGCGGCCGGCACCAACAGCACCAACTTTGGGCCGGCTTGCGGCACTGCAGGTCTCTCGAACACCGCCAATTCGCTGAGTGTCACCGTGCTTGACGGCACCGGTTTCACGCCAGGGATGACGGTCTCGGCGTTTTCCACGGCAAGTGGAACCGTCCTGGCCCAGGGGCTGCGGCTCACCGCGGTGACCTTCGCCAATGCGGCCGCGACGAGCGGAGCCGCCACCCTGACCTTCACGAGCACGTCGGTTCCGGCGGGTCTGTGCATCTTCGGATTCACGGCCGTGTTCGTCTCGAACGAACTCGGTGTTCCGATCCCGTCTGGCCAGAACGCGCTCTTTGGAGCGGGTACCTCAGTTGGCCTGGCGACGCCGGGCGGGAACAATGCCAGCACCAATGTCGGAACATCTGGACTGAGCGGTGGCGGCGCCATTAACGCTGTCATCAACGGCCAGACCTTCGTCTTCCTGGCAGGCTCGCAAGCCTTGGCTCGCGAACTGGGAAGCTGCCTCCTGGGTATAGGTCCCGTCAGCGGACCTGTCGCCTTCGGCACCTGCTCGCCCGGCACGCTGATTCCAAGCGGTACCCTGTTAACGGTGGGCGCAACCACGGGTGGAAACGGCATTGTGCCGGTTCTTGGTACCGTGCCGAACCCATATCCGTTCTGGCAGTGGGTTCCGAATCCCTCTTCGACCGCCGCCCGCACGGCCACCACGAGTGGCCCGACAGCAGCTACCGTGTACTCCGACAACCACGGCGAAGCCGAGGTTAATTTGCAGACCGGTATTGCTTCGAGCATGGCTCCGGTATCCAACGGAGCTGGTGGCTTCACCTGCCCGGCCAACTTTACCCCAGTTCCGACGGCGGCAGCTCCAACGAACTGCTTCCTGGACTTCGGTACGCTGGGTTCCGCCGCTACCGTCCCGGGCGGCATCCCGTTCAGCACCCTCACCGCCGCGCAGGCTGCGTTCACCGCCGCCAAGCCTGGCTGCTTGAACACCACGGCGACCGGCACGACGAGTCCCGCCACCGGCGCCACGGCGCAGCCGAGCGCTACCGGTCCGGCCGCCGGCCAGATCTGTATCAACAATCTGGGCGGCATCGACTTCGGCCCGGGCGCGACCTTTGGTTCGACTTCGCTCCAGGTCATCGCCGATTACCCGTACACGCGTGGTGATCATGCGCCGATCTCGTCCGCGGTCCTGACCAAGAACTTCACCTCGATGTTCGCCAAGACCCTGACGGTGAGTGCAGGTTCCGCGGCCCCCGCGGGCACCACGACCTACATCGTTACGATCTCGGGACTCGATGTCTGTGGTCAGCCACTGGCCGGTGAGCCGGTGAACGTCTTCGCCATCGGCAACGCTGGCGCCGTCGTTCTTGCCCCGCTGGGCAGCGGCTCCCCGAACGGCAGCAATGCCGCGACCGTCACGCTTGACGCGAACGGAAACGCTGTGCTGTCGCTCGAAGTCCTGGCTACCGCGCTCGGTAATAACGGACTGATCGTCAAGGCGGTCTTCCCAACCGAGGCAGTGGAGCGATTTGCCACCGTCGTTGCCGGCACGACCACGCCGACCACGACGACTGTGCTCTACACCCCTGGTTACAACATGATTGGTGGCCCTCCGGGAAGTAACTTCAGCCAGGCGGAAGCCGTGTTCTCGTACAATGCCGCGACCGGCCAGTACACGAACTCGACCGCCAGCGACGCTTCTCTCTCGAGCGCTCCGCCAGCATGCATGGGCTACTACGCGTACTTCGCATCCGCCGCCGCGGTGAACTTGAACGTCTCAAGTAAGTCCGGCGACACGGCGCAGTGCACGCTCGCCCCTGGATTCAACCTGATCGGGAACCCGTTTGGCTCTGCGGCCCAACTCCCCTCAGGCACCACCGCGTACCACTTCAACGGCACGACCTACGATGTGGTTTCGCTGATTCCGGTGGGTGGAGCGGCGTTCGTCTACAACTCGTCCGCGACGAGCACGACGATCACGCTTACGGCCTCCTAAGGTCCTCCGAGACCTGCGGAAGGAGCGGCCCCTTCGGGGGCCGCTCTTTCTTTGCCCTGCTTCAAGCGCCCAATCTTGACACGTCTGCGGCGCCTCACTACAATCGATGAATATTCGTGGCTTCCCTCACCCTCTACGGCTGAAAGGACCTTCATGAAGTTTCGAGTTCTCCTGGTGCTGGGTGGACTGGTTTACGCCGCGAGCGTGAATGCGCCTGCCCAGGCAGCAGGACCGGCCCCTCGTCCTTCGATCGCCCATCGATCTGCTATGGCCAGGTATCGATCAACCGCACCCAATTGTTCGCTTCACGCCTACGACTCGGGCCAAACCTCACTCCGTGCTCGTCAGTACCGTCAAGCTCGCAACGAGTTTCAAACGGCAATCCGTTGTCACGACCACCTGACTCAGGCCTACGCGAATCTCGGTACCGCGAATTTCGATTTGGGGCAGTATGGCGCCGCGTACCTGGCGTATCGCAGTGCCGCTCTGCGTGCTCCGCACGATCCCAGCCTGATGTATATCACCGGATTCGCTGCACTCTATGCCGGCAAATGGAAGGAAGCGGTGGCCTTCGCCACGGCGACGTTGAAGCTCCAGCCGAAAAGCGATATCACCTATCATCTTCGGTTCCTCGCCTATGGCCGGCTGCTGCTACATAAACAGCAGGTGCGGGATGCGTCGGCTGAAGTGAAGTTGAAGCCCTACAATGCGGACTATTGGGACGATGTGGGGATCGCGCTGTACAACGATTCAAAGCTGGCCGACTCTATCGGCGCGTTCACCCACGCGATTCAGCTCCAGGCGTCCCGCTGGAACTATTACAAAAATCGAGCCATTTCCGAGGTGGCCAGCAAGAAATCGAAGCCCGCACTGAAGGATCTAGAAAAGGCGTACGCTCTGGCTTCCACCCCCAGCGATAAGAAGCAGCTGAGCGTGGTGATCGCGAAGTTGAAAAAGAGCCTGCATCAGTAACCCGTCGGGTGTCACAAGATGGGGGTGTACCGCGTTAAAGCAGAGGAGGCACACTGTGTCGAAAAAACCGGCGGGGCTTCTGCTGTCCCTCGCCATACTTGTATCCGGTTGCGATTCGCACAGCGATCCGGCGGCCACAGTCGATGGGCACGACATTGCAATGAATACCTATATCGCAGAGGTCCATTACGAGCGCATCGCTCAGCGGAAGGAAACGGGCTACGATGTCTGCGCCATCAAAGGATTGGAAGTAGCGTGTCGCTACCTAAAACGACAGGCGCTGACCGGGGTTATAGACCGACAGCTCATTCAGGAGTACGCGACACGACATCACCTTGCTGTCACCAAGGCGGAAGATACCAGGAACTGGCTGCTGATATATCAAGGCAAATTTAATCGGGATCCCCGACAGCTCAACGCGTTTGTCAAAGGCTTTGGCATCGGAATATCGGACTTGCGCTCCCGTCTTACTGACCAATTGCTGCGGCAGAAGGTGCTGTATGACGTAACGAAAAACATGCCGTTCACGGCGCCCGCGATCCGATTAAGCTTCTTACGGGTGGCCAATAAACAGCAGTTGACGCAGGTGCAACAAGAGTTGCATTCTGGCGTCCCGTTCAATGCCGTGGCGAAGCGGCTCGCGACCGACCGAAAGGGCCCTTGCGCCAGGGGCTGCGGCGATCTCGGCTGGATACCACGCCGGCTGGTGCCACCAACGGCCCCCGGTGTCGCGGCGGCGCAGGCCGGCGCGTTAATCGGGCCACAGCAACTGCAAACCGGTGGCTACACCTATTACGACGTGGAGGCAAGCAGGCGTGCATATACGCTAACTCAACAGCAACAAATTTCACTGCGCGGCCTGCTGTTCGATGACTGGCTCAAAAAGCAGGAACGCCAGGCGCAAATTAAGCGATTTGTAACAGTTTAAGGGGCAATGGTAGCACTGCCTCTCGTGACATTGGCATACTTGTGAGCCGGTTATCGAACTCCTTGCATGCCCGTTAGGCACGCAAGGTAAGAGAAGAGCGTTTGGATGGAAGGAAACTCGTTGGTATGAAGCGACTTATCACTGCGGGAGCCGCCCTGGGTCTCGCGGCAATTATGGCAGTCAGCCCGGATTTTGGTTCCGCTCAATCAACATCGAGCTGGAACACGTTTCATGGTGATTCACCGCGGGACGGACAGAGCACCTTGAAGGGCCCCACCACGGGGATGAAGGTGGGGCAGTGGACCCTGCCCGCGCCGACGGAGAGTTCGGTGGTGGTGGACGCCAAAGGAAACGCCTACATCGGAGACGACAACAACATCGTCTATGCGCTCAACACCGCCAGCCCCGGGATCGTGAGTGCCGGCAACCCCAAAACAATTCGCTGGTCGTTTGCTACCGGAGGCCCCGTCAAAGCCGTACCGTCGCTATCCCCCGACGGCAGCAAGCTGTTTGTCGGATCGGAAGATGGGAAGGTCTACGGCCTCAACACAGCGGACGGCTCGAAGATCTGGTCGGTGGACATGTCTGGGCCGGTGGAGGGATCCCCGCTGCCCAGCAGCGACGGTAACACAGTCTATGCCTCGAACATCAACGGCACGATCATGGCTCTGAACACCAGCGATGGCTCTGTTAAGTGGAAGATCGCGACGAACAACGCCATCCGCGGCAGTCTGACGCTCAGCCCGGACGGCTCCACGATCTACGCAGTCCTTGCCTCGTCCGGGGCGATTGACGGCTTTCTGTCGAGCGGCCCCACCAGCGCCGGTTCCAGTACACCGAGCGTGGTCTTTAACCCAAGCGGACCGCCGATCTCTAGCCCAGCGGTGGATAGTAATGGCAATATCTACGTTACGACGGCGTACGGGTCGGTGGAATCCTTTGCCGCTGGTGGAGGCGCTGCACGCTGGACCTTTATCATTCCGAATCAATCCCCCGCTGCATCGACACCCGCGATTTCAGGCGGCAACGTCTACTTCGGCGCGGGCAACGGCAATATATACGCCATCAGCCAGTCCAATGGACAACAGGTGTGGCAGTTGCACACGAACGCGCCGGTCGAGTCGTCGCCCGCCGTGGCGAGCGGCAATGGCATCGTCTATGTGGGTTCCGATGACGGTAATCTGTATGCCGTGAACGGAACTACCGGCACAGCCGCCTTCATCCGGCTGCTGGGAGGATACGTCACGTCCTCGCCAGCCATCGGGCCGGATGGTAGCGTGTGGATCGGTTCACAGGGCGCCGGTGTGTTCCGTTTTCTTGACGTCGGCCTTCCCCCTCCACCGGGTGTGCCCACTCCAGGGCCTTCCCCCACGCCAATGTCAACATCCACACCTGGTCCCACCGCAACGGCTGCACCTCCCACGGCCACCGCGACCGCCGTGGCGACTACCACGCCAACCACCCTGCCGCTGACAATCGTGGCCAAAACATCGATAAAGCCGGGCGCTTCACAGGTCGTGACGATTACCTCGGCGCCAAACACTCTGGTTCACATCCGAGTCGACTATGCGAACGGCGACCACCAATCGCACAAGGTCACCACCAGCGCCACCGGTACCGCCACGTACAAATACAAACAGGCAGCCTCAAAGATAACCCGTACTCTCCAAATTGCCACGATTACGGCTACAGCCGGTAGTGGCGCTTCTCAGGCCAAGCAAACGGCCCAGTACACCGTCAAGTTCGGCGCCATCGACGTGTCGGCCCAGCCGCGTGCAGTTACCATGGGCCAGGTGGTCAGCATTTACGTGCACACCAAGAAGCGTACCGCAGTGGTGGCGTATGTCACACTCCGATCTGGCCACTCGGCAACCTTGCACGGCAAGACCGGCGGCAAAGGATTCGTCCACCTGAAGTTGAAGGTCACGAAGAAGTCCTTCCGCCATGGCGAAAAGGTCAGCGTGCAGGCAAACCAGGTGAAGGGGCGAGCATACACGAAAACCTTCTTCACCGTAAAGTAGAAGATCGAGGAGAGGAGGCGGTACGGCTCGTTCGTGCCGCCTCCTCTCCTGCTCGCAAGGCCTTGTTCTCGTCGTTGGCTCACAATGTTCTGGGGGATGATAATGCGCCGTCTTCGCTCTGTGTGCCTGTTGTCGCTGGCCTGCCTCGCCGGCTGCGGCGGCTCTAGCGCCTCTCCCAAATCGGCTCCTCGAACCGCGTCTGGGCACGCGGCAATCGGTACCGCCCCAGCTACCACGCCGCCACCGGTCCATCGATTAAAGGGAGTAGCGACGGCTGGACCCCACGCGCCGCCAGCTACTCTACCTCCCCTACCTCAGGCGAAACCCGCCACGGTAATCCCCGCCGCCGCCTATACCGCCACGCTGCACGGTATCATCACCGATGCCAAAACCCATGCGCCGGTGGTGGGCGCTGTGGTGCGGGTTGGCAGCACCGACCATGTTGCCACGTCGGACGCTTCCGGTCGGTATATGTTGCACTTTCCAGCGGCCGTGCCACAACCCGTCGAAGTCAAGGCACCCGGCTACACAGAAGATCTGGCCATGGGCGCCGTGGCTCCCCACAGCCGTACCAGACTCGACTTCCGGCTCACTCCGTTGAAGGCAGGAGTTCCAGTGGCGCCGCCGCCGCCTGTCTCCTTTGGCAAACCCTGATCCGCTTGAATCCTCTGACCCGCTGTGTCAAGGGACACGATGCCGTGTGTGTACGTAGGCGGAAAATCCAGGAGACAGCGAACGCGGTTCAAAGTGTGTGCGCAGCCAATCGATATAGCCGGGAAGTTGATGGTAGAGACCGGTTGTGGGGACGACGATTCGCACTGCGTACCGCTCCGTCGCGGCGATGGCCTGGTTGGCGGTGAGATAGCCCGCACGCAGGCGCACATTGGAGGGGTCGCAGAGAGGCGGAGCCACCAGCCGCTGAGCGCGGTCCGCTGCTTCCAGGTCATCGACCACGACGATGTCGGCCGTGCTCGAGTGCACATCCAGGTATTTCGTGACTCGAGCGGTAAACGGCCGGTTCTCCGCTATGAGCGTGTGTCGGTCGCGCTGCAGCGTCCTCGGCAGCAGCACAATGTACGCCGCTCCAGCAATCACCGCCAGCGCTATCCAACCCCGTCGGTACTCCAGCACTCCCCTGGCGATACCGCTGGAACCGACGCCGCCGGATACCGCGAGGCCGGTCAACAGGATTGCCAGGTGATGTGGAAAGAGTGGTCGAAAGAGCAGCATCATCCCCATACTTCCCGGTAGCCAGAGGGTGAGAAACCCCAGGTCTTTCCATCGACGTGAGGCGATCAGGACCACAAATCCACCAACGCTGAGGAGAGTGAGCCCAAAATCGAAGCCCAGAAATTGGCTCAAGAGACTGAGCGGCAAGGCGCCACCAAAATTAATCTGAGCCGCCCGGTCGTGCATGGCAACGACCTGCTGCCATTGATCCGTGGGCTGAAGCAGCAGAAACTCCGCGCCAACCGGTACCAGCGCTGACAGACCGTACAGCAGCAGCGCAAATACCCGCTTGCGAGCGCTCCCCGTTGCGAGCGTCAATACCCACAGGCCGGGTAACACTGCCTCCACGGCGAATAGCTTGAGGAGGACCGCCGCGGCCAGGGCCAGTCCGGCTAGCGACGCCAGGGGCAGCCGGCTAGTGCGCCAGTATGTCGCGGCCAGCAGCAAGGAGAGCGTTACCATGGCCATCATCGGGCCTTCTGCTTCGACGGTATGGGAATAGACCAGGAAACCAGGTGAAACGGCCAGGAGCAGAGCACACGCGGCTGCCGCCAGACCATCCGCCAGCAGCCACGCCACCAGAGATGCGCATATCAGGGAAACCAATCCAAAGACGATTTCCACCCAGCGAGCACCCAGTATCGAGTCGCCACTCAAGCGCATGCCGGCAGCGAGAGAGGCAAAGAGCAATGGCGGCTGGGCCGAGAAGACCTGATCGAAGAGACCGTACCCGTGGGCCACCAGACGACTACATGCCGTGTAGCGCCACTCGTCGGCATCGTCGAAGCCATAGGCGGACGTCGAATACTGGTAGATGCCGCGGTGCATGACCTCCCAGGCAAGATAGCCGAAGGCGGCCACGACCATGGCGAGTAGGGCGACGCGCCGCTCAATGCGGTTCATAAGAGGACAGTTTGGTGAGGGCATGGCGGCGCCTGGGCGCACCCTCACCCCCCGGGCCCCCTCTCCCGCCTGCGGGCGAGGGGGAGTTCTTTTTGCGATGCTGGTGGCTAAAGTACCCCCTTCTCCAGCGGGCGGGAGAAGGGGCGGGGATGAGGGTGCGATGCCTGCCAACTGGTCTGCGCCTCGACGCACCCTCACCCTCACATCCAGGTGGACACAGCTACCACAACGGCGCGTTCAGAGTGCGTCACGCTCGATGCACGTGGCGACGTGACAGCGAAACAGGAGCCATTGACGCTTCCGGATGACCCGAAGCCAACAAACTGTCCGCCCATGAGCTTCTCCAAAAGAGGTTGCGGTGACGGCCGACGACGTCGCACTGCGGGTTGATCAGTCATTGGAGATTCTAGCAGGGGTCCGAACACGCCTCAAATTGGGTCGTTCCCCAATTGGCGACTAGAATTGACGGTGATTCACTCTCCCATCGCTGCCCAACCCTGGCGATCATCGCTGGTCCGAGCCGGTATCGTTCTCCTCCTGGTGGGAGAAGCCTTGATTATCGCGCGGCTCCGACCGTTTTCAGATTTTTACTTCCCCTTTGTCTGGTTTGGACTGATCCTGCTGCTGGACGGCGCGACGCAGTTGCAGACGGGGAGATCACTGTTGGTTCATGCGCGGGCGTCTTTTCTTGCCATGTTTCCGGTTTCAGTCGCGTTCTGGTGGCTCTTCGAGTTGCTGAATCAAGCAGTTCATAACTGGATTTACGTTGGCGCCGAACGGTATTCCGGCATCGGTTATGTCGCGTTCGCTTCGCTCGACTTCAGTACCGTTCTACCGGCGGTTTGGGTATCTGCCCTGGCGGTTCGCACCCTACTCCCTCATGTATCCGCGCGAAAATTGGCGACCCGCGCCGTCCCTCGTTGGGTGCTGGTTGGCATGGTTATCATCGGGATCCTCTCCGTCCTGCTGGCTATCACGTACCCCACCTATGCCTTCGGCGCCGTGTGGCTGTGTATGTTCTTCCTGCTTGATCCGATTAACCATGTTCTCGGGAGGCCATCGATGATTGGCGCGATCTGGCGCCACGAATGGCGGCTGCCGATGAGCTTCGCCCTGGGCACGCTCTTCTGCGGGTTTTTCTGGGAAGGCTGGAATTTCTGGTCGATGCCCAAGTGGACCTACGCCATCCCGTATGTCTATCACTGGAAAATTTTTGAGATGCCGCTGTTGGGCTGGTCTGGCTACCTGCCGTTTGGGCTCGAACTCTTTGCCATGACCAACTTTGTGTTCCCGCTGCTTCGCCTACCCGTTCCCAGCCTCGACGCCGTTGCATCGGCTCACCGAGGCGAACGCGACCGCATGGTTTCCTGATTTGCTATTGCTGCTTGCGCCAGGGCACGAGCGCCCGCTCCAGAGCGACCATGAAACCGAAGAAGAGAATGCTGAGCAGTGACACAGCTAATACGGCGGCAAACACTCCAGGCTTATCCACCCGCGAGATAAAGATTTGCATCTGCGATCCGACGCCGTCCAGATTGGCTGGATCGGTCGGAAAGCCGAAGATAGTCGCAACTCCGGCGCTGGACAGGGCATGGCCGATCGGATTAAAGCCGCCCCCCACCATGTACTCGCCCACCAGCGCGCCCACGAACGCCAGGGTGGACGTGATCTTGAGCGATGAAAAGAGGAACGGCATGGCCGAAGGGAATCGCAGTTTTACAAACATCTGAACCTTTGACGCGTTCAGCAATCGCATCAGTTCATAGATACGCGGGTCCACTGCCTTCAGTCCGACGGTCATATTCACCAGCGTTGGGAAGAAGGTGATGAGCACCGCAACACCGACCACAGCCGCGGCGTTGGAGTCGGCACTGAAAAACGGCATCTTAAAGAACAGGATGGCGAAAACAGGTGCGTATACCAGAATCGGAATGCTCTGGACCAGGATGGCCAGCGGATAAAAGGCGCGCTCAATGTGCCGGGAGGATACGAACAGCGTGGCTCCGATGATGGCGAGGAGATTACCGAGCACAAATCCAACCACTGCATCCTGGACTGTAACCAGCAGGGCGATCCCGATGTCCGACCAGTCGTCGTGAAGACCGGTCAAGGTATCGCTGAGGTTGGGTAGCTCGTAGGACGGCAGGCCCAGAGCGCGGGGCACAAACTGCCAGATGGCCAGGAAGGCGATGATGACAGCCACCGGCAAACCATATCGAGCGATCGCGCCGCCCAGGGTGGTGACTGCCCCACGCGGCCCGCTCTGGGTCAGGGGTCGAAGCAGTGGGGCAGCTTCCGCCTCCCGGCGCGCATCTACCGCGTCAGCCATGGACCGCTCTCCCTTCCAGCGCCCCTAACACCCGGGTCTCGGTCGCAAAAAACAGAGGGTCCCGTTTGATTGCAGGCTCACGGGGCCGATCGAGCGGCACGGGGATCACGTCCGTTATTCGCCCCGGACGGGGGCTCAGAACGACCACCCGATCGCTGAGATAGATCGCCTCGGCGATACTATGCGTCACGAATACCACCGTGCTCTTTTTTTGGTCCCAAACCTTGAGCAGCTCCTGATTCATGTCATCACGCGTAATCTGATCGAGCGCTCCGAAGGGCTCGTCCATCAAGAGGAGTTGCGGGTCGTAGGTAAGGGCCCTGGCAATGCTCACCCGCTGCCGCATGCCGCCGGACAGTTCATCGGGCCGTTTGTCGCCAAAGTCGTGCAGCCCGACCAATGCCAGCAAGTCCTCAGCCTTGGTCCGCTCCGCCTGGCTTCGGCGCTTGAACACTTCGAGCGGCAAACGAACGTTTTTGGACGAGGTACGCCAGGGCATCAGCGCAGCTTCCTGGAACACAAATCCAATCTGCCGTTTCTTGCGCGCCGCCGCCGCCGGTTCGCCGGCAATTTGGACCTCACCGGCAGTGACCGGCAAGAGATCGGCGATCAGCCGAAGCAGTGTGGATTTGCCACAGCCGGATGGCCCGATTACCGAGATGAACTCGTTCTGCTGCACGTTCAGCCTCAGGTCGCGCAAGGCCTCGACCGGTTGCGCGCCCGGATACGTATAGCACACGTCCCGTATTTCTAGCAGCGGCATGACGTCTCCCAGAGAGCTATAGGGGGGACGGATTACGTCCCCCCTATAGTACGGTGCCGGGCTATGCCCATTGTGAGTGCGGTGCCGGGCTGTGCCCTATTTGTACGGGTTAAATTTGTTGGTGAAGAGAGTCGAGACGCTCGGCTTGGTGTGAATGAGATGGAACCGGTACAGAGTGTTGACACCGTCTTGCCAGTATTTCGCGGTCATGGTGCCACTGAAGGAGCCACGAGCATCACGGGAGAAGGCGCTATAGGTCTGAAGCTCCTTGATTTGTTGGAGCAAGTTTTTCTGTGCGCTCAACCCTGCTGAAGCCGGGTAGTGGGTGCGAACCGTGAGGCGAGCTGCCTGGTCCGGATGAGAATGCGCCCACTTGAAGCCCCGGGCGGCGACTTTCACTACGTTCCGTACCAACGTCGGATTCCCGTTGATCAACGATGTGCTGCTAAACAGCACATCGTCGTAGAAGTGGAATCCGTAATCGGCGGCCTTGAAGCTGCGTGTCGCCACACCGTTCAACTTCAGCGCAATCGGCTCATTGGTCTGAAAGGTCAGGAAGGCATCGACCTGCCCTGAGGTGAGTTGAGCGATGTCAAACCCGACCGGAACCGGTTTCCAGTCGGCAGGCTTGAGGCCAGCGTCGGCCAGCATGGTCTCTGGCACATAGAGCTCATGCGGCTGGTAGCCGACGCGCTTGCCTCGCAGATCGGTGATCTTGTAAATCTTGCTGCTGGCCAGCACGGTCAACCCAAAGACCGACCGCTGGGTATCGGTGTAGAGCGCCTCGATCGGCACATGTTGGGCCTTGGCGATAGCGATGGCGGCGCCGCTCTGGAAACCAAAGGTGTTGCCACCGCGCGCGGGCACGTCAACCTCAGGATGAACACTCAGGGCATACGGTTCGTACCCGATTTTAATTCCGGCATTGCGCCACCACCCATACTTCTCGGCAACCCAAAGACCCGCGAACTCAACGTTCGGCAGCCAGTTCAAGATGAAGTACACCTTGACCATGGGGCGCGAGGTATGGTGCGCGGCCTCCATGCGGTTGAGAGCGGCGGCGGCCACACTGGCCGATACCCCGAACTGATTAGATTGCAACTGCGGCGCGGTACCAGCCGCACTGGACGGGCGTACCCCACCGCTGCTCAAGGCGGTGGTCAACAGAACGGCGAACGCCACCAGGGCGGTAAGCCAACGACGGAAACGTTTCGAGAGCATGCTCTCCTCCTCAACACAAGGCGCGAAATTAAGGGACAATAGTCAACTGGTCATTGACGCTTTTTTCTCGATTCACATATCGCGGTTCAGCCCCGGCGCCTCCTTTCACGCTCTGACTGGCTTCCCTCTGCTGCCTACTGATGCCGCCTAGCATACTGAACGGATTGCCGCGAGTCAACGTAACGGCTCGCCGGCAGCTCGCCACCGTTCCAGCAAACGGCGCGACGCCGTGTTGTGACTCGCGGCCAGGGCGCTTTCATCGAGTTCGTGCAACGTGCCACCCCGTACTACCGTCCGGCCACCCACCAGCACCGTATCCGGTCTGACGCTGCCCAGCACCACTCCAGCCAGTAGATCCTCCTCGGCGCCCGCGCACTCTAAAGAGTCGCTATCAAATAACACTAAATCGGCCACTTTGCCCACCTCCAGGCTGCCAATATCCTCACGGCCCAGACAGGCGGCGCCGCCTCGGGTAGCCATCCACAGCGCAGCCCGCACCGAAAGCGCGGGTGCTCCGTCCCGCACACGCGCCGAGAGCATGGCTTGTTTGATTTCCTGGCGAAGATCGTTGGAATCGTTAGAGGCGCTCCCATCCACCCCCAGGCCGACGTTCACGCCCGCCTCTCTGAACTGCTTGGTTGGCGCCAGGCCGGAGCCGAGCAGCATATTTGAGGTGGGACAGTGCGCCACACTGGCCTGTGCGCCAGCCAGGCGCACGATGTCGCCCTCGCTGGGATGGACACAGTGCGCCACCCATACGTCGCCGGCCAGCCATCCCACGGTACCGAGCAACTCGACGGGAGGGATGCCAAAGCGCTCCATGCTGAAGCGATGCTCATCGGCGGTCTCGGCGATGTGTGTGTGCAATCGCACCCCGCGTGCTCGGGCCAGCTGACCTGATTCACGCATGAGCTCCGGCGTGACCGAAAACGGCGAGCACGGCGCGAGGCCAATCTGTACCATTGCCCCGGGCGACCGGTCATGGTAGCGCCCGATCACTCGCTCCGAGTCACCCAAGATGACCTCCGCCGGCTGCACCACCGAGTCTGGGGGCAAACCGCCCTCCGACCGGCCCAGATCCATGCTGCCGCGAGTGGCGTGAAAGCGGATGCCAATACTTCGGGCGGCTTCAATCTGCGCGTCCATAAACGACTCGCTCCCGGCCGGAAATACGTAGAGATGGTCGGCGCAGGTGGTACACCCGGATAGAACGAGTTCGGCCAGTCCCGTCCGGGTGGAGGTGTAAATCATCTCTTCGTCGAGTCCGGCCCAGATTGGATAGAGCAAACGTAGCCAATCGAAGAGGCCGGCGCCCTCGCTTTGGGGGAATCCCCTGGTCAGCGTTTGGTAAAGATGGTGGTGAGTGTTGATCAGGCCGGGAAGAGCAATCAGCCTCGAGCAGTTCAGAGTATCGTCAAAAGCGCGTGCGGGAGGCGTGGTATCCAGGTAGACTATCTGATTCCGCTCAATTCCGATCCAGGCTCCCTGCAGTTCGCTTTTGCCGTCATTCATGCATACTGCCAACCGGCAGTTGGCGAGCAGCAGGGATCTCACGGTACGCCGACCGGGACCAGCGCGAAGGCGCGGACGTCGACGATACCGCGGTCGGTGACGCGCATCTCCGGTATCACCGACAATCCCAAAAAGCTGAGATACATAAACGGCGTGGGGAGAGACACACCCATCTGCTGAAGTGAGTGCTCAAGCAACCACAGGCCCGCTGCAACTTCCGTGGCCGTGCGCGTGCTCATCAAGCCCGCAATCTCCAGGAGAAGCTCGCCGCAGACGGCGCCGTTGCGTACAGCAACCAGGCCACCTCCCATCTCGGCGAGCCGCTGAACGCAGAGCACCATATCGCCGTCATTCACGCCCACCACCACGATATTGTGGGCATCGTGTGCCACGGTCGAGGCAAACGCCCCGGCCTGAAGTCCAAATCCGCGGACGAATCCCAGGCCAACTCGTCCCGTTGCATGATGCCGCTCGACGACCGCGAGCTTTGCCAGGTCCGATGCGGGTTCGGCCACGAATTGGCCGCCTACCCGGCGGGGGCGGCTGGTGGTGGCCCTGGTGACCACCTGATCGGGCACGAGCTCGATGACGTTGATCGCGGAGGAACCATCGTCGTCGATCCGAAAGTCGGCGTCCTTCACCGCACGGATGTGAACGGTGTGGGTCACGCTGGACGGCACTGGAGACGACGGGAAAGGCAAACATGTGCCGCCATCTACCACCAGCCGGCCATCCTTGAACACGGCCTCCGGCCGCAGCTCTGCGAGATCGGCCATGACCGAGATATCCGCCCTGTACCCGGGCGCGATTGCGCCGCGATCGCTAAGACCATGAAACCGCGCAACGTTCAGGGACCCCAGTTTTACCGCATTGCCCAAGGAGAGACCGTGGCGAACCGCCGTGGCTACCATCGAATTGATGTGTCCTTCGTTCAAGAGCGTCCCAGCCTCACGATCATCGGTCACGAACATGCAGTGTTCGGTCCCGTACTGTTGGACGAGCGGTAACAGATCAATCAGGTTCCGAATCATGGAGGCCTCGCGGATCATGATCCACATGCCGAGCCGCCGCTTCTCCAGCGCCTCTTGTAACGTGGTGCATTCATGGTCGCTATTCGGTCCGGACACGAGGTACGCATTGAGTTGTCTGCCCGAGAGGCCCGGCGCGTGACCATCGATGTGACGATACCCAGTCATCGCCATCTTCGCCATGACCTCGGGAGATCCGGCCACCGCTGCCGGATAATTCATCATCTCCGCCATGCCGATGACACGTTGGTGAGTGAGGAGTTCCGCGTAGTCGCACGCTTCAAGCGGACTCGCGGCCGACTCGAACGGACTGGCCGGCACACACGATGGGGCCATGATGTAGACGCCCAGCGGTAGTCCCTTGCTGGCTTCCAGCATGTACTCCACGCCGGCGACTCCCAGCACATTGGCCATCTCGTGAGGGTCGATCACTACTGAAGTCGTGCCGCGGGGCAGTATCGTCCGGGCAAACTCGTCGACGTTGAGTTTGGAGCTTTCGATGTGGCAGTGGCCGTCGATGAAGCCCGGCAGCAGAACCTTGCCACTCGCGTCATACGTATTTTTGGCCTCATAGTCCCCGACGCCGACCACCTGCCCGTCGCAGATCGCCACATTGGCCGGAAAGAGTTCGCCGGTAAACACGGACAGTACGCGCCCTCCGCTCAGTACCACATCGGCCTCTTCATCACCGCGCGCAACGGCCACCCAGCGTCTACGCATGCTCGCCGGGTCCGCCCTTCCCGCCCATCGTCAGCGCCATAATCGCTTTCGCCGTGTGTAGCCGGTTTTCGGCTTCATCATAGACCACGGATTGGGGCCCATCGATTACCGCATCGGCGACCTCGTAGCCTCGGTCGGCCGGCAGACAATGCATGTAGATGGCCTGCCGCCTGGCCAGAGCCATGCGGCGCTCGTCGCAGATCCAATCCTGGTATCGAGCGGATATGGCCAGCGCTTCTTCAGGATGGGAGAACAGCGCCTCGATGCCCCAGCTCTTGGGGTAGACGATATCCGCGTCCTCGAACGCGGCGTCCATGTCGTTCACAATCTCGAATGTGCCACCCGATTCCTCGGCATTGCGCCGCGCATCCTCCACTACATGGCTCATTAAGGTGTATTCGGGTGGGTGAGCCAGCGTTACCTGCATGCCAAAGCGCGTCATCAACCAGATCAGTCCCTGCGGCACAGACATCGGCTTGGCATAGCTGGGCGCATAGGCCCAGGAGACCGCGATCTTGAGGCCCCGTACGCCATCCGGGAATTTCTCACGAATCGTCATCAGGTCGGCGATAGTTTGCGTTGGGTGGTCGATGTCTGACTGCAGGTTGATGACCGGAGCATCAGCGTATCTCGCTACCTCTCGCATGTAGCTGTCCCCAGCGCCCGGCTCCAGGTCGTGACGAATGGCGAGTCCGTGGCCATACCGAGAGAGAATAATGCCGGTGTCCTTGGGGCTCTCGCCGTGCGAGATTTGCATAACGTCTGGAGTCAGGTCGTGCGCATGCCCGCCCAATTGGGTCATGCCGGCCTCAAACGCGTTGCGCGTGCGCGTGGACTTATCGAAGAAAATCATGAAGAGTGTTTTGTCGGGCAGCAACCGGGTTGGCGCCCCCAGGGCAAAGCTGCGTTTCAGTTCGTGCGCCACGTCGATGATCGTATCGAGCTCTTCCGTCGCCCAGTCTTGCGTGGCGATATAGTCCTTACCGCGTAGCGTTGTGATCAAATCCTCTTCCTCCCGTGATGCGCCTCCTGGGAACCAGCCTGTCGCCAGGGGCGGCTTGGTGAAGCCGCCCTAGCGGATGACAGCCAGAGGGTGAGCAGCCAGTTTTTGCTGGTCCACGGCGCTGGTGGGGTGCTCCCGGTCGGGCACTGCCACCGTTTCCGCTGGGCCGCAGAGTTCAGTGGATAGATAGCGCAGGCCGTTATCGCAGACCATGGTCACGATTCGTCGCAACTCGGGCCGCGCACGCGCCAACTTCAGCGCCCCCACCACGTTGCAGCCGGAGGAAATGCCACAGAAGATCCCCTCTTCCCTCGCCAGGCGGCGCGCCATGGCGACGGCCTCGTCGGAATGCACCTCGACCACCGCGTCCAGCACCTCGACATGCAGATTGTCCGGGATGAACCCGTCGCCGATTCCCTCGATACGATGTGGCCCCCAGCCGCCGCCGGCCAGGATCGGGCACTCCTCAGGCTCGATGGCAACCACCTGCACTCGCGGATTGCGCTCTTTCAGATAGCGACCAACACCGGTAAGCGTGCCACCGGTCCCCTGGGCATCGATGAAGGCGTCAACCGTCCCGCCCGTTTGCTCCCAAATCTCCGGCCCGCTCGTGTCGTAATGAGCGGCAATATTGTCTTGGTTGGTGAACTGCGACACCTCGTAGAAAGCATCAGGCATGTCGGCCTGCAGCTCACGCACCCTGTCGATCACCAGATCGACGTCGCTCTCGCCACCGGGCGTCAGAACCAACGTCGCCCCATAGGCTTCAATGGTGCGCTTCCGCTCGTCACTCATGCCCTCCGGCATGACGATGATCGCCTGGTATCCCCTGGCGGCCGCGGTCATCGCGGTGGCGATCCCAGTATTCCCCGTGGTGGCTTCGATAATGGTCATCCCCGGTCGCAGACTGCCTCGGCGCTCGGCCCGTTCGATAATGTAAGGCAGGATTCTATCCTTGACGCTCCCACTTGGTCCGAAGTACTCGAGCTTGCAAAGTATTTCCACGTCGGCGCCGTCGATCACGCGCTTCAAACGGACCAGAGGCGTCAGTCCAGGTGTACTCAGTACGTCATCGGCTATCTGTGACCTTCTGGCCCAGTCGATCGTATCGCTCACGCCTTCCCTCCGATTACGCATGCACCCCCCCGTTTACGCATGGACAGCCTGGCGATCGCGCTGTGCATCCAGCGCTGCCAGCACTTTTTCGGCGGTCATGGGCAGGGAGTGCAATCGAATACCCACCGCGTTATAGATCGCATTGGAAATTGCCGGCGCGGGTCCATTGATGGCGATTTCGGCCACGCTCTTGGCTCCAAATGGGCCAGTCGGCTCCGCCGCTTCAACCAGAATGGTGGTGAGCTCCGGCATGTCGTCCGAGCAGAAGATTTTGTAATCCATAAACGAGGGGTTGAGCACCTTGCCTTCCGGTCCGATGATGATTTCCTCGGTCAAGGCGTACCCCAGCCCCTGCGCCACGGCGCCCTCGACCTGACCTTCGCAGATATCCGGATTCAGCGCCTTGCCGACATCCACCGCGGTAACAATCTGGACGGGACGCACTCGTCCCGTCTCGGTGTCTACCTCCACCTCCGCGAACATGGCCACGAACGGCGGCGGACTCTCCTTGGTGGCATGCGTACCTCGCCCCATAATTAATGTCTTGTGTTCGCCGTAGAGACATTCCATGGCGACTTCCTGCAAGGTCACGCTCTTTCCATTTAACGCGGTCACTGTACAGTCGTGCACCAGCAAGCTCTGCGGGTCTTCGTCCATCATGCGGCCGGCCACGGCCACAATCTGCTGGCGCGCATCCTCGGCAGCTTTCAGGACGCAGGCGCCGGTGATGTACGCCGTGCTACTGGCGTACGCGCCGTAATCAAAGGAGATATCGTCGGTGTCGCCGGAACGAATGAGGATGTGGTCGAGCGGAACGCCCAGCACCTCGGCTGCCACCTGACAGAGGGTGGTATCGCTGCCGGTGCCGATATCCGCCGAGCCAACCATCAGATTAAATGATGCGTCCTCATTCATCTTCATGGCCGCGGCGGCCAGCTCATCGCCGGCTACCCCGCTGCCCTGCATCAGAATGCACATGCCAACCCCTCGCTTGATAGGACCGGAGCCGTGCTCGCCCCGCTTGCGTCCCCAATTGATGGCGGCGGCCCCCCGTTCGATACAGTCCGGCAGACCACAGGAATGCATGACCCTCGGCTTTTTCCCGCTGCCCTCGCCAGCGGCGGCGCTCATCAGATCAGTGTCGCCGACGCGGATATGATTTTGTCGCCGAAACTCCAGCGGATCCATCTCCAGCGCGTCGGCCACCTCATCCATATGCACTTCCATGGCAAAGAAGCCCTGGGGTGCCCCATAGCCCCGAAAGGCGCCGGCAATTGGAAGATTGGTGTAGACGATATCGGCATAAAACTTCAGGTTCGGCGTGCGGTACAGCGGCAGCGGCTTGGTGCCAGTGTTACCGGTCACGGTCAGCGCATGCGTGCCATACGGACCGGTATTGGTCAGCACGTAGAGGGCGTTGGCTACCACCGAGCCGTCCCGCCGCACGCCGGTCTTCATCCGCAGGTGCTGCGGATGCCTCATGCGAGCGATGGTAAACTCCTCTGTTCGATCGAATTCGAGCTTGACCGGGCGCCGCGTCTTCATGGCGAGCACGGCGGCGAGCGGCTCGGTCACCACCTCTTGCTTGTTGCCAAAGCCTCCGCCCACACGCGGCTTGATGACGTGAACATTCCGCACCGGTATATCGAGCGCAAAGGCCAGCATGCGGCGGCAATGATAGGGAATCTGCGTACTGGTACGCACCACCAGGCGGCGATCTTCGTCGAAGAAACAGATAGTGACATGCGGCTCGAGGCAGGTGTGCTGCTGATACTGCACAAAAAACTCGTTCTCGACCACCACATCCGCCTCGGCAAAGCCCCGCTCCACATCGCCAATATCAACGTCGATGTGTGCCGCGATGTTCCGCGAGGAGTCGTAGATGCCGTAACTCTCCGCCTCGTCGTGAATCATCGGCGCTCCCGCTTGCATGGCATCGTGCATATCGAGCACGGCCGGCAACACGTCGTACTCTACCTCCACCAGTTGCGCGGCCAGCGCCGCGATCTCGGGTGTCTCCGCCGCTACAGCCGCCACCGGATCGCCCACGAATCGCACCTTTTGGTCCAGAATGTACATGTCGTACGGCGAAGGTTCCGGCCAACTCTGACCGGCGCTGGTATATGGAATTCGGGGCACGTCCTCATGCGTAATAACGGCATGGACACCGGCCACCTCACGAGCGCGCCGGGTATCGATTCGCAGCACCCGCGCGTGTGCCCAGGGACTCTTCACCAACTTGACGTGGAGCAGCCCACGAATCTCCACATCGTCGACAAAGGTGGCGCGCCCCGTGGCCAGCTTCATCGCATCAACCTTGGGCGCCCGCCGGCCAATGATGCTCAGTTCTTGCTTCATGCCCGTTCCTCACTCATCCGCGCGGCGCGCAGCACTGCTTCGATTGGCTTCTTGTACCCGGTACAGCGGCACAGGTTCCCGACAAAGACATGGCGGATTTCCTCGGCGCTGGGCCGCTGGTTCTCCGAAAGGTAGTTCGCCGCGGTCACCACCATCCCTGGAATGCAGAAGCCGCATTGGATGGCGCCGTTTTCGGTGAATGCCTCCTGCACCGGGTGCAGCGCCTCCAGCGTTTCCAGTCCCTCCACCGTGGTGATCGTGGCGCCATCCGACTGTACCGCCAACTGGATGCAGCTATCGATGGCGCGCCCGTCGACGATCACCGCGCAGGCGCCGCATTCCCCGGACTCACACACGCGCTTGGCGCCCCGGAAGCCCTGCTGTCGTAAGGCATCGAGCAGCGTTTCGTTGGGCGCCACATCCCAGGTCTCGCGCTCCCCATTTATGGTCAGTTCCATCTTCATGCCACGACCTCCCATTGGCCGGCTCCGACCGCCTTCTCTAGCGCGCGTCGCACCAACACACCACTCATTCGGCGTCGATACTCCGCGGAGGCACGCCAATCCGAGATGGGTCTGACCTCCTCGCGCACGATCCGCTCCACCTCGGCCAGTGCGTCGTCCGTCACGCGCCGGCCCTCCAGAGCTTCCTCGGCCCGCCGCACGCGGATCGGTGTCGGGGCTACCGCTCCCAACGCGATCCGAACCTGGCGGGCGGCGCCATCTTCCACTCGCAAACTCACGGCTAGATTCACCTGAGCGATGTCCGACTTGCTGCGCGAAAACTTCACGGAGACCGCGCGTTTGTCCATGTTGTGCGCGGGTACTCGGATCTCCCGAATAAGACGGTCGCCCAGCGCAGTCCGGTGGGGGCCTACGAAGACATCCTCCAGCGGCATGATTTCTTCCTGCTGACCGAGGAGGAGCAATTCGGCGTCGAGCACCAGCAGCGCCGGGACGCTGTCCGCCGTGGGTGACGCGTTGGCGATATTGCCCGCCACCGTCGCTGCGTTTCGTATCAGCCAGGGAGCGGTCTCGCGGAACGCGTCCCAAAGGGCGCCGTTGGCCAGGGGACGCACCTCACGCTCCGCCCGGCAGAGCAGGGCGGACCCGCCGATGGCTAGGTAGGCGTCTTCCTGCCGCACGTAATCCATGCCCGCGAAGCGGATATCGATAGCCATCTCCACCCCGGTGGGACGTGAAACCATCAAATCAGAGCCGCCAGCCAGATACACCGCCCGGGTTCCGTACTCTCGCTTGATGGCTACCGCCTCCTCCGGGGTAGACGGTCTGCAATACTCGCGTAAATCTTTCATCTCAGATCGTTTCCATGCGCGTCCATAATTGCTTTGCCTCCGCGCGCGCCCTGGCGCGCATCTCTTCCTCATCCACCCGACAGAGCCGCCGATCCTGCATGGCCCACTCGCCCGCCACCATCACACTCTCAACCTGCTGTGAAGACATGCCATACATCCAGTGCCAGGCTAGGTTATCGGCATCGAACGGTGTTGGAGGGTCATAGTCCAGTACTACCAGATCGGCGACCGCACCCTCTTCGATCACACCTACGCGGTCGTCGAAATGCTCTGAGATAAGCGTACCGCCGCGAGATAGCATTCCGGACGGCAACTCGGCGGGAACCGCCAGATCGCCCTCTCGGGCACGAAAGAACGCTGTCCGGCTCTCCGCGAACATGTCGCCGTCGATGCCATCGGTTCCCAATGCGCCGCGATCTCCAAAGGACTCGATCGGAGCGCGGCCCACGGCGTTGTTCATATTTGATCGACAGTTGTGCACCAGCCAGGTGCGTTTTTGCCCGAGCGCGGCCAGTTCGCTCTGGTCCAGGTGGACTCCGTGGGCGGCGATTCCACGCTGGTCCAGAACTCCAGCCTTCAGCAATCGCTCGGCGGTCCGCATCCCGCACCGACGCAGGGAATCCTGTTCGTCGTACAGATCCTCCGCCACGTGAATGTGCACCCCGGTCCGCGCCTCGGCGGCCAGCGAAGCGAGAAGCTCCAGGGTCGGATCCTCCAGCGTGAAGCTGGCATGGGCGCCCACCATGCCGCGAATCAGCGGACGCTGGTTATCCCGCAGAAATCGGACGTTTTCACGCACTCCAGCTCGGCTCCGTTCCGCTCCTCCACGGTCGGTGACCTCGTAACACACCAGACCGCGCATCCCAACCGCCTGCAAACTGTCCGCGATGATGTCGAGCGAGCCGTCGATGGCGTTGGGCGAGGCATGATGATCGACCAGGGCCGTGGTTCCGCAGCGAAGGGCATCAATGGCGCCAACCAGCGCCGAGTAGCGTATTGCCGGCTCGTCGAGCGCTCGATCCAGGCGCCACCAGATCAATTCGAGAATGTCGCGGAAGTCGCGGGGCGGTCGAGACGGCGCCGGCATGCCGCGCGCCAACGCCGAGTAGAGGTGGGTGTGAGCACACACATTACCGGGCATAACCGTCTTCCCCGAGCAGTCGACGACGACGGCGCCCGGGGACGAGAGCGATTCTCCAACTTCCGCGATGCGCCCACCATCGACCAAAATGTCCCTGCGTTGCACCATGGGCGGCGCCAGGGCTGCAAGGGTAGCGTTCGCCAGAATGACGGGCATGGAAAAGTGCTCCCAGGGCGGATCGGCAACGGTAGGTCAATAGTACGAAACTGCCCTACGATACGGCAAAGGACGCGCCAGGTCCGGGCGCTCTCATTCCAATAAAGACCGCAGTTCGGCCACAAACTGGTCCATGGACGCAAGAGCGTCTCGTCGTGTGCGATTCGACGACCTGGCCGCGATCTCCGCAGCGGCGCCCGCCAGTTCCACACCGGTCGCCTCACTCGGGACATAGCGCGCCGCGTCGCCGAGTGCTTCGCGAAATGCTGGTATATCGGAGCAGAGCACGGGCGCCCGAACGGCGGCCGCCTCCACCAGCGGCATGCCGAAGCCCTCTTCGCTGGAGGCCAGAAAAACCAGATCCGTGAGCATCATCATTTCCCGTACCGTCCGTGGGAACAGCGCATCGTCGGTCAAGTCAGTGGCAACTCGAACCCAGGGCTCCAGACCACGAGCCACTACCTCATGAATCAGATCGTCTAAGACCAGCCGTGACAGATCCGGCTGGTGAACGGAGAGTGCACCGGTAAACAGCACCAGCGGACTACAACCCCGCGCCACCAGACCATCTGCCAGATCGAGTGCGCGGAAGAGATTCTTGTGCGGCAACATCTTGGCTGGAACCAACACCGACGGGACGAATCGATGCAGGCGCAATTGTCCCGCCAGACGTAGAGTCTGCTCGCTCAGTCCGAGCCACGACGTAACGTTAAGTGGCGGATGGATGACACGAACCGCCGTCGAGGGCACGCCAAGTGTTCGACTCAGCTCCACCGCACGACGACCCGAGATGGTAACCAGCCGCATAGCCCGCAGGGCGTCGTGGATCATCGCTTCGACTGTAACGTCCCCCCTGCCGACGTAGGCGCTGGTTGCCGACAGATCCTCGCACCAGGCCACCCAGCGGATGAGCGGTGTCCTGGCGGCGAGTTGGGCCAACGCCAGGGTTAGAAACGGATTGAGGGTGACGGTGAGCGCATTATGCACCCAGCAGTCCGTGCAATCCTCCAACGCCAGCTCAATTTCACGAGTCAGAGAGCGGGTGATGGGGTGGGTCTGGAGCGAAGCCTCGCTCACGATCTCGCTACCGGCAGCCAGGACGCTGGGGTGATCTGGACACATGGCCTCGATGGTACGGAGTTCAGCTCCGATCGGCTGCTCTCCAGCCCCGACAACCAGGCGAACCTGATAGCCCAGGTCCAGCAGCGCCTCAATCTGGGCCTGTATCAGTTTCTCGACACCGCCGATGGCTGGCTCGGCGCTGTAGTGGAGGAGTGCTATACGCCGCTGCATGGTTTCCTCCACATTGATTACAGTTCCCCTTGATACCTGCCTCGCACAGCTCAACTAGTGCCTTGCAACTGTACCGTGAGACGAAGAGGCGAACAATTGACTGTGCTGGACACAGGAAAACATCGCCATGACGCAGTCGTTGTAGCTCCACCACGTGCAGAACAAATGTACTAAAATGAGCAGCGGAGGGAGGCTGCAGTTCGAGACCGATAAAATCCAGATCGCGCTCGAACCAAAGCACTCGGGGCGACCGGCACGCTACGCTTAGGTCGGAGAGGGTGGTTTGGGAGCATGATTTCCTATATTCATGGAACGCTGAAACGGAAGTTGGTCGACCGGGTGGTGGTCGACGTCGGGGGCGTGGGCTACGATGTCTTTCTGCCCCAGTTTGTGATCCGGTCGGTGGAGGAGCACGCCGAAGGGCAGCCCATTGAGTTTGAAATTTACTATCACGTGACCGATCGGCAGCTTCGCCCTACCCTCATAGGCTTCAACAACGCGTTCGAGAAGCGCTTCTTCGAGAAGTTCATCTCGGTGGAGGACATTGGACCGCAAAAGGCTGCGCGTGCGCTCGCCATGTCGGTCTCCACCATCGCCCGTGCCATCGAATCCGAGGATATCGGCTTGTTGCGCCAGTTACCGGGTATTGGCGAGCGAACCGCCCGAAAAATGGTAGCAACGCTGCGCGGCAAGGTCACCGAGGAGGCGCTGCTGCAGGACGCCGGCTTTGCTTCCATGCCGGCCTCGAATGACACGCCAGGCCCGTCCACGCAATTGCGCGAGGATGTCCTGCAGATCCTGGTAGATTTGGGACATCGGTCCGCCGAGGCCCAGGCGAAGGTAGACGCGGCCATCAAGCGGCGCCCCGATATCGACGCTCCCGAGAAGCTCATTCATGAGATTTACCAGGGGGAGAAATCTAAATAAGCCACGATACGTACCGGTCTGAGCGGCGCCTTTCACCGCTCAGCTCCACGAGAGAGGAGACGTCATGCCACGCACGCCAGCCTTGACCACTGAGAGCGGTTCAAAAGCGTTTGAGTCCGCCGATGATGAACGCGTCAGCCAGAACAATTTGCGGCCCACCAGCTTGCAGGAGTATGGCCACGCAGGGCAACACGTCGTGGTCGAAAACCTGGGAATCGCCATAGAAGCGGCGCAGAAACGCGGCGAGCCGCTCGACCATCTGCTGTTGCACGGTCCACCTGGTTTGGGCAAGACCACCCTGGCCCAGGTGGCAGCGAATGAGATGGGCGGCAGTTTCGTGCCGACATCCGGCCCGAGCCTTGAGCGACAGGGCGATCTGATGGGTATCCTCTCCAGATTGGAGACCGGGAGCATTCTCTTCGTCGACGAAATACACCGATTGCCGCGGATCGTGGAGGAGTTTCTGTACTCGGCGATGGAGGACTTTTGTGTTGACTTTATCCTCGATAAAGGTACGCACGCGCGGACCATAAAATATCCGCTGCCCAGGTTCACGCTGGCCGGCGCCACCACTCGCCTGGGTATGATCAGTGCGCCGCTGAGAGACCGCTTCGGCTTGCAGTATCATCTCGATTTCTATGAACCAGAGGAACTGGTACGCGTGCTGACGCGCTCCGCGCTGCTCCTGGAGACTGAGATCGACGAGGCCGGCGCATTTGAAATCGCCCGCCGCTCTCGGGGAACTCCCCGTATCGCCAACCGGCTTTTGAAGCGAGTGCGCGATTACGCCCAGGTGCGGGGGGATGGCACCATCAAAGTCGAAATCGCCCGTGAAGCGCTCCTGCGTGAGGGTGTCGATGAGAATGGATTGAACGAACTCGACCGGCGGTATCTGCAGACCATAATCGAGTTCTACGACGGCGGACCAGTGGGCATCGAGGCTCTCGCTGCCACCGTCAATGAAGAAAAGGATACGCTGGTAGATGTCATCGAGCCGTATCTACTGAAGAAGGGATGGGTCGTGCGGACCGCTGGCGGGCGCAAGGTCGGTTCCCTCTACCGCGCAGCCTCGCCGCGTCAAAAGGCCTTTTTTGACTAAATGACAACTGTCGCCGGTTCGGTCGATCGCATCGTCTTTTGCAATCCCGACAGCGGGTTTTACGTCGCTCGCTTCCAGATAGCCGCCGAGCCTGGCGGGAGCGCTACCGCCAGCACCACCATCGTCGGGACCATGCCGTCGCTGCGGACCGGCGAAATGCTGCGGCTGACCGGCGAATGGCAGACCCACCCGGTGCACGGCCGCAACTTTCGCGTGGAGCGCTTCGAGCAAGAGATTCCGGACACCGCCGAGGGTATCGAGCGATACCTGGCCTCGGGTGCGATACAGGGAATCGGCCCAGTCACGGCGGCACGCATCGTCGAGCACTTTGGCACCGAGACCATGACGGTACTCGGCGAGCGCCCGGCATTGTTGCGCGAGGTGGCGGGTATCAGCGTCAAACGGGCCCGTGTCATCGCCGACTCGTGGGCCGAGCAGCAGCGCATCCGGGACCTCGCGATGTTTCTGGAGAACCACGGCATCAGCATGGCGCTGGCACACCGAATCTACCACGTGTATGGAGACCATGCGATTGAGTCGATCCAGCGCGATCCATATCAACTGGCCCACGAGGTACAGGGCATCGGGTTTAAGACGGCGGATGCCGTGGCCGCAACCCTCGGCATTTCGCGACGCGCCACCTCCCGGTATGTGGCGGGTCTGAAGTACACCCTATCGAGATCGACCGACGAGGGACATGTGTATCTGTCGCGTCCAGACCTCCTGGCCAGAGCGTCTCGCTTGCTCGATGCTCCCGTCACGAACCTGGAACCTGCCCTCCTGGAGCTTCTGCAGCGGGGGGATGCCGTCCTGGACGACGACGCGGTGTATCTGACCCCGTTCTTCCGGGCGGAAACTGGAATCGTCCGGTCGCTGGAGGAACTGAGTTCCACGGCAAGCGCGCTGATCCTGGATCGCAGCTTTAATCCAGCGAAGGCGGTGGCGGCGGCGGCAGAGGCGCAAGGGCTGGCTCTGGCTGCCTTGCAAACGCTCGGGGCGGAACAAGCCCTCAGCCGAAAGGTAAGCATTCTTACCGGCGGTCCGGGCACAGGCAAGACCTCCACGCTCCGGACAGTTATCTCGGCTCTCGAAACGGCCGGCACGTCATTCTGTCTGTGCGCGCCGACCGGCAGAGCAGCCAAGCGCGTGACCGAGACCACTGGGCGAGCGGCTTCAACGATCCACCGCCTGCTCGAATTTCAACCGGGCCTCAACGTATTTAACCACGACCAGGATCACCCCCTACTCTGCGATTTCGTCATTGTCGACGAGACCTCGATGCTGGATGTGCTGCTGTTTTACCACCTGCTCAAAGCCATTCCGCGAGAATCGCATCTCCTGCTGGTAGGGGATGCGGATCAATTGCCCGCGGTGGGTCCCGGTAACGTACTTCGCGATCTGCTGAGCAGCGGCATAGTGCCGGCAGTCACTCTCACTGAACTCTTCCGCCAGGCCAGAGGCTCGCAGATCGTGCTGGCGGCGCACGCGGTGAACCGGGGAGTTCCACCATCAATTGAGAACGCTCCCGGTCACGATCTCTACTTTGTACGCGCGGAGGACGATGGCCGGGTGGTGGAAAGCATCAAGCGTCTGCTCACCGAGCGCATTCCGGGGGCCTTTGGTCTTGATCCGATCGAGGATGTCCAGGTCCTAGCTCCCATGCACGCAGGAACGGCCGGAGTAACCGGCCTCAACGTGGCACTGCAACAACTGCTCAATCCCGACCGGCCCGGCGTGCCACAGTTGCGACGCGGCGAGCGCCTGTTTCGACTGGGAGACAAGGTGATGCAAACTCGGAATAATTACGACAAGGAGGTGTACAACGGAGACGTGGGTCGAGTGACACAGGTGATATCCGAGGAGCAACGCCTGGTCGTCTCCTATTCGTCTGGATCTTCCCTGATGGAGATCGAGTACGACGCGCTGGGGCTGGACGAATTGGTTCTTGCCTACGCGGTGTCGGTGCACAAAGCGCAGGGCAGTGAATTCCCTTGCATCGTCATGCCGATCGTGCCGTCTCACGCAGTGATGCTGCAGCGCAACCTGCTCTATACCGCCATCACCCGAGCCAAGCAACTGTGTGTGCTGGTCGGTTCGCCGCGCACACTCGCCTTAGCCGCCGTCGCGGAACGCCGTCAGCAGCGGAACACGCGCTTGGCAGACCGCTTGACCAAGACCACGGTAGCACCGCTCCAGCCCGGGTTGGTCTAGGCAGCATGGCTTTTTTCGCAGCATCATTCGTCACCATTTTTAGCGTGATCGATCCGGTGGGAATTGCGCCGCTCTTCCTGGCCCTGACACCAGGTATTCTCCCCGCCGATCGTACACGTGTGATCCGGCGAGCTATCATTGTCGCCACCATCATTCTGCTGCTATTCGCGGCCGGCGGCCGGACCCTACTGCAGGTTCTCGGCATCACTGTTCCGGCCTTTTCGATCGCCGGCGGCATTCTCCTGCTGCTTATTGCCATCGACATGCTCTTCGCGCGCACCTCTCGCACCCGCGAGACTCCGGAGGAAGAGAGCGACGCGCTAACCAGCGCTGATGTCAGCGTCTTCCCACTGGCGATCCCAATCCTCAGCGGGCCAGGCGCTATTGCCACCGTCGTTCTCTACATGTCCCAGGCGCAGACCAACGTCTTGAAGATTCTTTCCGTGATCGCATCGATCCTGGTGGCTTTAGCGGCGTCCTACCTGTCGATGCGCCTCAGCGGCCTACTACTCCGCGCCCTGGGAAAAACCGGAATCCATGTAGTCGGGCGGGTGATGGGCATCCTGCTCGCCGCCCTCGCCGTTCAGTTCATTCTCAATGGCGTGGCCGGCTACTACCACCATGGCCTGCTCAGCTAGCGCTTTCTGCACGTTGCTCTTTCAGGTATTTGTCAGCCGCTCCCTTGACGATGGTCAGAGCCAGGGTGGCACAGCGAGTCCGCGTCGACACGACTTCCTTGCCCATCTCCTCGATCACATCCTGGTAGCTCATGGCCCGGATCTCATCCGTCGTTTTTCCCAGTAGCTCCTCGGTGAGCATAGATGCGGCCGCCTGGCTGATGGTGCATCCTTCACCCGTGAAAGATGCCTCGACCACCCGCCCATCTTCACCTAGCCTGGCGTACATCACAACCAGGTCCCCGCATCCCGGGTTACCCCCGCTGGCCTGGATGTCCGCTGGATCCAGCACCTGCTTGTTTCTAGGGTGATCATGGTGGTCCAGAATGTTCTCGATGTAGTCCTGCCGGCTCAACACCGAAATGCCCCTGTGGTTGAGGAGCGGCGGTAGCCGTCGATCTGCCGTCCGGGGTAGTGATCCCCTTCGACCTTGCCGTCATAGCTCGTGCGCGTTGCGGTCATGTACGTCATTCTCCTTGGCATTCAGCGAGCTGTAGAAGGCGTAAATCGACAACAAGGCGCGTCGTTTGACTGCAGCCTGCTCGCCTTCCCCGCGGTACGGTTCCGCAAGGGAGGGATCAACGCGCTGAACTACTGTCATAATACCTTTCCAGGGTCAAAGGTACCTGACGCCGAGAACGAGCGTGGTACGAAAGGACCGAACGCTGCCTTGCTATATGATGAGGTATACAGGGGCTAGAGCGGAGCAAAAGTGACAGTCTACGAACCGTGGTATGCGCTGGTCTTGGTGGCCATCGTCACGGTCTTCTGGAAGGCTCAGTACCTCGTCTTTCTACCGTCGGTGGCGACGGCCAGGGACTGTCACGCCGGCTCGCTATTCATGGTGCAGTTAGCAGCCGGCCGCGGTCCCGTGTTGGCTGCTCTGGAGGAGCTATGGGCAAGGAAAAGCGCCAGAGTCCGAGCACGTTACTCTGGTTTATTCGTCACAAATCGTACGTCCCTATCTCAGAGATACGACGTCGCTTTTTTGTCGATACCGACGAGGGCTCGTTCATTGAGGCAGGGAATCATCGACGAGCGTTCGTAGGACTGCCTCCTGGAACCGCGCAATCACTGGAAAAGCTGTGGCAGCAGGGCAAGATCGGGCTCGAGTTATCGGCTGAATTTGATGCCAACGTGCTCATCGGCGTCTATCCAATGGTGCCGTCTAAGGAGCATATGAACGGCAATGGGAATGCGGCAACGGCCCATTTCCGTCGTCCTTTGATAGCCGAGGTGCGCAATCTGCCGGCGCCGCCCAAGGCACCCGATGAAATACCGGAGGATCTCCCCGAGGCCGCCAACTCCTAGGCCGTGAAAGGACAGCAATGACAGTCGAAGCGGGAAAAGTAGCGAATCGAGCGACCTCGACGCTTCCGGGGAGAGGCACGTGGTGGGTGCAGCCGGTAAGTGTGGCGGTCGGATTCACGCTCTTTGTGATTTATAGTTTCTGGTCGGTGGTACTGGGCAGCGGCGGTCACGGCTGGGAGAGGGGACCGTATCTTTCGCCGTTCTACTCGCCGCTCATCCAGCTCGGCTGGTTCCCGATTTCATCGGCCATTCTGGTCGCCTGGGTGCCTCTGGCCTTTCGCGGCACGTGTTACTACTACCGGAAGGCCTACTATCGGGCATTCTTCTGGGATCCCCCGGCCTGCGCCATCGCTGAACCGAAGTTCCGCCACCACTATACCGGGGAGCGCCGGTTCCCCTGGATCCTCAATAACTTTCACCGATTCTTTCTGTACCTGGCCCTGATCGTCCTGGCCTTTCTCTGGGTCGACACGGTTCGTGCCTTCTACTACAACGGAGGACTGTACGTCGGAATCGGTTCGATCATCATGCTCTTGAACGTTGTCTTTCTCACCATGTACACCTTTTCGTGCCACGCGCTACGCCACCTGGTGGGAGGCAGCGTCAACTGCTTTTCGTGCGTACGAGGCGGAGGCGCACGTCGCGGCATGTGGGGCTTCGTGAGCAAGATTAATCCGTATCACGGTACGTTTGCCTGGTTCAGTCTTTTTTCGGTCGCGGCCGTCGATATCTACATTAGAATCGTGTCATCAGGAGCCTTCGGCTGTCACTTCACCGGTCACGTTGGGTGTTGAGTATGAGTCGTGTCCTTAGCAGGGGATCCAGCGATCAGTACGAGATACACGAGCACGATGTGCTCGTTATCGGAGCCGGAGGCGCCGGTCTTCGTGCGGCCATTGCCGCCTCAGCGGCGGGAGCATCGGTCGGTGTCGTCACTAAATCATTGCTAGGCAAAGCACATACGGTTATGGCGGAAGGCGGCATGGCCGCGTCGCTGGGGAACGTGGACTCCGGGGACACCTGGCAGGTGCATTTCGCAGACACCATACGCGGGGGCCAGTTAATCAACAACTGGAAGATGGCCGAGATCTTTGCCAAGGAGGCCCCCGATCGTGTGCTCGAACTGGAACGCTGGGGCGCCCTCTTCGACCGTACGCCAGAAGGCACAATCATGCAGCGGCCCTTTGGCGCGCACACCTTCCGCCGGCTGTGTCACGTGGGCGACCGTACCGGGCTGGAACTCATCCGTACCCTGCAAGATAAAGGGGTGCATAGCGGCCTCAGTATCTACATGGAATGCACGCTTACCCGACTGCTCAAGGACGGGGACCGAGTGTGCGGCGCCTTTGGCTACTGGCGCGACGACGGGCGTTTTGTGCTCTTTCGCGCCAAGGCGATCATCATGGCTACCGGCGGCTGGGGTCGCATGTATAAAGTCACGTCCAATTCATGGGAAGGGACGGGCGATGGCGTGGGCATGGCCTACGAAGCCGGTGCGGAGTTGCGCGATGCCGAAATGGTTCAGTTCCACCCCACCGGCATGGTCTGGCCTCCCGGGGTACGCGGCATCCTGGTAACGGAGGGAGTTCGAGGCGAAGGCGGTGTGCTGAAAAATTCCGAAGGGGAGCGCTTTATGCTCCGCTATGACCCGAAAAAGAAGGAATTGTCTTCGCGCGACATCGTTGCTCGGTCCATCTACCGTGAAGTTCAGGAGGGACGTGGTAGCGAGCACGGCGGCGCCTATCTCGACATCAGCCATCAGCCGGCGGACTTCATCAAGGCCAAATTACCCTCGATGTACGAACAGTTCCTGAAGCTGGCCGATGTGGACATTACCAAGCAACCGATGGAGGTTGGGCCGACCATTCACTATGCCATGGGCGGAATCCGAGTCGAGGCAGAAACTGGTGCGACGACGGTCCGAGGTCTCTTCGCGGCCGGTGAAGCGGCAGCCGGATTACACGGCGCCAATCGACTTGGCGGCAATTCTCTTACCGATCTTGTGGTCTTTGGCCGCCGTACCGGAGAGAGCGCGGCGGCCTACGCTCAGGGCGCCAACGGTCATGCCGAACTGGACGAGTCAGCCATTGAGGACGAGCGCCGCCTATTACTGCGGCCGCTAGAGCAAGGCGGCAACGAGAATCCGTATCTCCTCCATCAAGATCTGCAGCAGGTCATGACCGACCATGTAGGCATTGCCCGAGACGAGGAAACTCTCCGCGCCGGACTTAAGAAAGTGTTGGAGTTGCAGGAGCGCTCCAGGAATATTGGCGTTAGCGGTTCACGCGCTTTCAATCCCGGATGGCACATGGCGCGTGATGATCTCTTCATGCTCACGGTCGCCGAAGCCGTTATCCGTTCGGCGATCGAGCGCAAAGAGAGCCGTGGCGCCCATTACCGTACCGACTACACGGAAAAGAGCGACGAATTGTCGAGAGTTAATTTCATCACTTGCAAAACCAGCGCCGGAATGACGGTGGAGCGAGCACCGATTCCGCCGATGCCTCCCGAACTCGTCACGCTCCTGGAGGAGCCTACGTAATGGCAGAAGCGGCAGTCTACACGTTCAAGGTGTTCCGCGGCGACGCCACCGGAGGCGACGATGTCGAATACCAGGTGCCGGCCGTGCCGGGCATGGTCGTGCTCGACGCCATGCATTACATCCAGGCCCATATGGCCGGTGATCTCGCAGTCCGATGGAACTGCAAGGCGGCTAAATGCGGCTCCTGCAGTGCCGAGATCAACGGCAGGCCGAAGCTGATGTGTAAGACCCGCCTGGATGACTACCAGGGCGTAACGGTGCACGTGGGGCCGATGCGCACCTTCCCGCTCATCAAGGATCTAGTGACCGATGTCTCCTGGAACTACCGTGTGAACGAACGAATCGCTCCGTTCACCCCCTCGCCGGAGGAACCCAGCCCCTTCATCATGTATCAGGAAGATGTACAACGTCTGTACGAGCCGCGCAAGTGCATCGAGTGCTTTCTGTGCCAGGACGTATGCCACGTGTTGCGTAACCATGACGAGAAGAGCGAGTACTTCGGCCCACGTTTCATGGTGCGATACCAATATCTAGCGATGCACCCCAAAGACATTCTGCAGCGCAAGGGCGCCGTCAAGGATAAAGGCGGCATCGGCCTGTGCAATATCACCAAGTGCTGCCAGGAAGTCTGTCCTGAACACATAAAGATTACCGATAACGCGATCATTCCGTTGAAGGAACGAGTGGCCGACGAGTACTTTGATCCATTGCGTTGGATCGTACGCAAGGCTACCGGCGGCCACAAAAACCAACCTCGTGAAAGCGACAGCACGGCGAGCGTGGAGGGTGGGACGAACAGCTAGGCCAGAGCAGGTGCCAACACCACGAGCCGCTCCGTCGTTGATGACGGAGCGGCTCGTGATGCATTCATCTCATTAGAAGAGGATCGCACTGGCAGCGGCCGATCGTCCCACCGGGGTAGACCCGGCAGTATTGTAGGTGCTGGGGTGTTTCACGACCGTGATCGGGACGGGAACGGGTGGGTCCACCGCGCCATTGGCCAC